>WNGA01014167.1_pt1 | contig 10096 bp, 8 predicted proteins | sample 5400061 | NCBI WGS metagenome assembly WNGA01 (sample SAMN13153366, study PRJNA577476) | soil metagenome | isolation source: 100 cm soil or saprolite under grassland replicate 2 | place: USA:California | collected 2016-06-15
CGTTCGAGTGGTTCGGAGGCGACCTCCGCGGCATCGAGCAGCACCTTGACCACATCGAAAACCTGGGGGCAAACGTCGTCTACTTCACGCCGATTTTCCCCGCCGGCAGCACGCACCGCTACGACGCCACGACTTACGAGCACGTCGACCCGCTACTCGGCGGAGATGAAGCACTTGCATCGTTGCTCTCGGCCGCGCATGTGCGCGGGTTCCGCGTGATCGGCGACCTCACAACGAACCACACCGGCGACAAGCACGAGTGGTTCATCCGGGGCGAGCGGGAGCTCTACCTGTTCGACGAGTCTGGCGGCTACGAATCCTGGCTGGGCGTGAAGACCCTGCCGAAGCTGAACTGGCAGTCGCCTCAGCTCCGCGCCCGCATGCTCGACGCGGTTCGGCGCTGGCTCGACTTCGGCCTCGACGGATGGCGGATCGACGTTGCCAACATGACGGGCCGGTACCGCGACGTGGACGTAAATGGGGAGGTCGCAGGCGCGCTCCGGGATGCCGTCGGCAATTCGCTGCTGCTGGCCGAGCACGGTCACGATTTCCGCGCGGATCTCGACGGCCGCGGCTGGCACGGCGTGATGAATTACTCCGGCTTCCTGCGCCCCATCTGGTTCTGGCTACGCGGAGATGGATTCGGGAGAGATCCGTTCCTCGGCTCCCCAGCGCCACGTCTCACCGGCGACGGGGTTGTCGAGACGATGCACGCGTTCAGGGCGGGCATCCCGTGGCAGTGCACCGTCCACTCATGGACGCTGCTCGACAGCCACGACACAGCGCGCTTCCGCACCGTCACCAGTTCGCGCGACCGTCACATAGTCGGCATCGGCCTGCAGATGACCATGCCGGGAGTGCCGATGGTGTTTGCCGGCGACGAGATCGGCCTTGAAGGCGAGTGGGCCGAGGACGCAAGGCGAACAATGCCCTGGGATCGTCCCGACACATGGGACGGCCCGCTACTCGAGGAATTCCGGAGCCTTATCGCGCTGCGACGGTCGAGCGACGCACTCGCGCGCGGCGGGATCCGCTACGCCTACGTCGACGACGACGTGATCGCATACCTGCGCGAGGCCGAAGGCGAGCGGCTGCTATGCCTCGCGTCGCGCGACGACCACGAGCCGGTCCGCCTGCCGCTCGCCGCGCTTGGCTGCTCGCGGCTCGAAACGCTGTATGGCGCCGACGCGGCCATCGAAGATTCGGCAGCGGCACTGCCCGCGGGAGGACCTGCTTTCAGCGTGTGGACGCTCGTTGATGGCTGACGAGAACGCCCTGCACTGGCGTCCAGGCCTGCAGGATCCACAGCGTCGAGCTCGTCGCGTCGAGAAGCAGACATGCAGTTCTACGATCTTGAACAGGGGCACGGCATCCACGAGTGCGCTGTCTAAGAGCGTCATCGAAGAACTGAGTCCAGGCCCCGCCGCGATACTCGGAAACGGATCGCTGCTCGCGACCGTTTCCGCGCGCGGCCGCGTGGAGCGGCTCTTCTGGCCGCACCTCGACCGTGGCTCTCATCTCGGGGAGTTGCGCTTCGGGCTGGAGCGCGACGGTGAAACCCGCTGGCTCGACGAGGCTCCCGCGGAGCAGTCGTACCTCCAGGACGCGAACGTCCTCCTGACCCGGATCGGCGAGCTCGAGCTGGTCGACCTCGTCCACGAGCTCGAGCCCGTGCTCCTGCGCCGCGTGACGGGCGCAGGCGTCCGCGGCCGCCTCGTGGTCGACTGTCATCCGGAGCTGGACGGAATGAAGACTGCGCTCGCCGCGAGCGTGGACGGCAATCGCGTCGTCTTCTATCGCCGCAACGTCGCTCTTGCGATCGGCGCAGCAGATGCGGAGGCCTTCTCGACGGGGCTCGGCGCAACCGAAGGCGGGATCTCGTGTCCGCTTCGTGACAGCGCCGTGGTCGCGCTCGCTTTCGGCGCATCGTCCCGTGAAGCCGTCGCGAGGCTCGATGCCGCCCTCCAACAGGATTTCAACTCCCTCGTCACGTCGAGGCGCCGGCACGACGCGGGTCGGCTCTCGTCGGCCCAGCAGCCGTCGGCTGCCGTTCCCGAAGTCGGCGCGCTCTACCGGCGCTCGCTGCTCGTGTTCGATCTCCTGAGCGATCGCGACAGCGGCGCCGTCATCGCCGCGCCCGAGCTCGATCCGGAATTCGAGCGGTCCGGCGGTTACGGCTTCGTCTGGGGCCGCGACCTCGCGTTCATCGTGCTCGGCTTCCTCGCCGCGGGCCGGCACGACCTCGCCGGGCGCGCGCTGCGCTGGTTGCCGCGCGCGCAAGAACCGGAGGGCCTCTGGCTGCAGCGTCACTGGACGGACGGCTCGCTCGCGCCGTCGTGGTGCCGGCACCAGCTCGACGAGACGGGCGCGATTCTCTTCGCCTACGAGGCGGCCTGGCGCGCGCTCGCCGACGAGGCACTCGACGACGAGCTCTGGCCTTCCGCGCTGCGCGCGGCCGAGTTCCTGCTCGGCACGATCGAGCAGGACGGGATCCCCTGCGCGACCGCCGATCTCTGGGAGGAGCGGGAAGGACGGCATGCGTTCACCGCCGCTGCCGTTCACGGTGGCCTGCGCGCCGCCGCCTCGATGGCGCGCCGGCACGAGCCCGGTCTCGCCGAGCAGTACGAGGCCGCCGCGGAGGTGATCCGTGCCGGAATCGAGCGGGAGCTGTGGAGCGAGTTCCACGGGCGCTACCTGCGCTCGCTCGGCGATCCGACGCTCGACGTCTGCCTGCTCGGGCTCGCCTGGCCGTTTGCGGTCGTCGATCCGGACGGGGAGCGGATGCGTGCGACCGTGGCCGCGCTCGAAGCCGAGCTGAGCTGTCCGGAGGGCGGCGTCCGGCGTTATGCCGGCGACACGTATGCAGGCGGGAACATGTGGGTGCTCGCATCGCTCTGGCTGGGACTGTGGCACCGCCAGATCGGCGACGACGCGGGCCTCGCGCGGGCGCTCCAGTACGCACGCGGCGCGCAGACCGACCTCGGCCTGCTGCCGGAGCAGGTCGGCGACGACGGCGAGCCCACGTGGGTCGTCCCTCTCGCGTGGAGTCACGCGCTTCTGCTGCTCGCCGCGCGGCCCGAGCTCAACATAGTTCGCTCGCGAGAAGCGACGTCCGCGGACGTTCGCGCCCCGGCCTAGACGGCTGGGCGAATCGAAACGGGTCCTGAACCGCAGGGTCTGACCCTGGTTGTAACGAGAGCGTGTCAATCGCTCCACAGGCTGTCGCTAGCCTGAGCGAGGTGGGTCTGATCCCAGTCCCTCAGCCATACGACTTCGAGCGTTCGCTCGACCGGTTCACGTTCTGGGGCGTCGACCGCGCCAACGTCTGGTACGAGGGCGGTCTCCACCGCGTGATCGCGGGACGTGAGGTACGGATCACACCGGCGAACGGCGGCGTCCGGGTCGAGCCGTTCGACGCGACAATCGAGCCGGTCGTGCACAAGCTGCTCGGCCTCGAGCTGGATCTCACCGCCTTCCACGCGTTCGCGCAGGGGGACCCGGTGCTCGCCGAGGCCTTGCGGCGCTTTCCGGGCTTCCGGCCGCCGCTCGCCCCCGATCCGTTCGAGGCGCTCGTCTCCTCGATCACGGCGCAGCAGGTCTCGCTCCATTCGGCCTTCGCGGTCCGCAGCCGGCTCATCGAGCGCTTTGGGGAACCGGCGGAGCATGCCGTTGCATTCCCGACGCGCGAACGGCTCGCACGGGCAAGCGAGGAGGAGCTGACTGCGCTCGGCTTCTCGCGCCGGAAGGCGGAGTACGTGCTCGGCCTCGCGCGTGCCGAGCTCGACTTCGACGCGCTCGCGCTCTTGCCGGACGAGGAGGTCAAGGAACGGATCACGTCGCTGCGGGGACTGGGGGAGTGGAGCGCCGACTGGTTCCTGGCGCGTCACCTCGCGCGGCCCGAGGCCTGGCCTGCCGGCGACCTCGGTCTGCGCAAGGCGGTGCTCGCGTTCTACCCTGACGTGACGGACGTCCGTGCCGCCGCCCACCGGTTTCGGCCCTTCCAGAACCTGAGCGCCCACTACCTCCTCGCCGCCCTGCGCTACCAGTGACGATCCGACGCGCGACGAAGAACGACCGCGAGCTCCTGCGCGAGCTGTGGGAGGAGTTCGAAGAGGAGCTCGACCATCCGGCGTATCTGCGCGAGACCTGGGAGGAGGCGTGGGCGGACCTGTCGGAGACGGTCCGCGGGGGTGTTGCGCTCGTCGCCGAGCAGGACGGGCGCGCCGTCGGCTTCCTCTTCTGCGTGCTCGGCGACACCGGCCGGCAGACGGCGCACGTGACGGACGTCTACGTCCGCCCCGAGGCGCGCCGGCAGGGAATCGGCCAGGCCCTGATCGCCGAGGTTCTCCAGCCTGCGCGCGAGGCGGGGTTCGACCACGTCAGCCTCGAGGTGCTGTTGCGCAACGCCGGCGCCCGCCGTCTCTACGAGCGGCTGGGGTTCGTGCCGGTGGACATGTTCATGGTCGCGCCGCTGGGCGCCCTTACGGAACGTCTTGCGAGCGAGGAGCGTCCGCCGTCGTTCGGCTCGCTGCACGTGCAGACGGACGACGAGGCCGGCGTCGAGCGCGCCGTCAAGCAATTCATGCCGCGGCTCGGCCGCTCGGAGCACTCGGAGGTCATGCCCGCGCGCAACGGCTGGGTGACGGTTGTCGACGAGCTCTGCGATCACGACCGGAGTGCGCAGCGCCGCCTCGGGGTCGAGCTGTCCGAGCGGATGGGCGTGCCCGTCGTCGCCCTCGCGGTCGAGGAGGAGATGGTGGCCCGCTTCCTGCTCTTCGAGCGCGGTCGCCTGGTGGACGAGTACCTCTCGGTGCCGTCCTACTACGGCGAGCTGAGCAAGGCCGACGAGCTCTCGCTGGCAGCCAACGCAACGCTGGTCGCCCGCCTGACCGGCGCAGATCCGGCGCGCGTGCGCGGGGTTGCGCGGACCGCTTCGTCGCCTTCGGAGCTGCCGCCTGCCCGCGAGCTGCTGACCGAGATCGCAGAGGTCATGAACCTCGAGGCTAGGATCGAACGGTGATCACGCTCTACGACGCCGATCGCTGCCCGTACTGCGCGCGCGTCCGGATCGTCCTCGCGGAGAAGGGGATCGAGTACGAGACCGTCGAGGTCGACCTCGGCGACCGTCCTGCCTGGATCTACGAGAAGAATCCACTCGGCAAGGTTCCGGTGCTCGAGGAGGACGCGTTCGTCCTGCCCGAGTCCGCGGTGATCAACGAGTACCTCGAGGAGCGCTATCCGGAGCCGCCGCTCTGGCCGGCCGATCCCGGCGAGCGGTCGCTGGGCCGGCTGCTCGTCTTCCGTTTCGACCGGCTCTCGAAGCCGTACTACGCGCTGCGGCGCGGGGAGGACGGCGCGCGCGAGCGGCTCGACGCCGAGCTGGCCAAGCTCGACGCCGTCCTGCAGGCGCAGCCGTTCCTGAGCGGGCGCGAGTACGGGCTGGCCGACGTCGCCTACGTCCCGTGGATCCTGCGTGCGCGCGACCGGATGGGCGTGGGGCTGGAGGCGTTCTCCGCACTGGCAGATTGGGTCGAGGGGCTGGCGGCACGTCCCGCGATCGCCGCGGAGCTCGGCGTCGTCGCGTCGCTGTGAACGTCCTCCTGCTGCACGCCTTCCCACTGGACGAGCGCATGTGGGAGCCGCAGCGAGCCGCTCTTCCCGAGCATGAGGTGAGCGCGCCGCGCCTGTACGGGCGCGGTCAGACGATGGACGCGTGGGCGGAGTCGGTCGCGACCGAGGCGGACGGCGAGCTCGCCGTCGTGGGCGCCTCGATGGGTGGCTACTGCGGGCTCGCGCTCGCGCGGCGCGCGCCCGAGCGCGTGCGCGGTTTGCTGCTCGTCGGCGCGCGTCCCGACGCCGACTCGGCGGAGCGCCGCGCAGCCAGAGCGGACACGATCGAGCTGATCCGAAACGAAGGAGCGGACGGTCTCTGGCGGTCGATGGTGCCGAAGCTCTTCGCGGAGGGGACCCGCGCCGACGAGAGGCTGCTGTGTCGGGATCCGGACGCGCTGGTCGGCGCGGTCGAGGCGATCCGGGATCGCGAGGATTCGACCGACGTCGCCCGCTCGTTCGCGGGTCCGGTCCAGTTCGTCGTCGGCGAGTTCGATCCGTTCGTCTCCGCCGGAGAGCTCACCGGCTTCGACGTGCGCGAGATCGCGGGCGCCGGACATCTCGTGAACGTCGAGCGAGTCGACGAGTTCAACGACGTCCTGCGCGAGTTTCTCGCCCGTGTCTGAGCTGCCTCCGATCGTCGATGTCGACTGGCTGGAACGCGAGCTCGGCGCCGAGGACTTGTTCCTGGGCGACGTGCGCGGGCCGAACGCGCACACGCGCGGCCACATCCCCGGCTCGAAGCCGCTCGTGCTGGGCTCGCCGCCGCCGATGAGCGACCTGGAGGTGCTGGAGGCGCTCGCGTCCGAGGTCGGGCTGCGGCTGCGCCGGCACGGAGTGACGGGCGCCGAGCGGCTCGTTCTCTACGACCGAGGCGACGGGGTCGGCGCGATGCCCGCCGCACAGATGGCCGAGCTCGCCGGGCATCCCCGCGTCTCCGTCCTGCTCGGCGGCCTCGCCGCGTGGCGGGGGGAGACGGAGATCGGCCAGGCCGAGCTCCAGCCCGTGAAGACGAGCTTCGAGCCGAGGCTGGATGCCGTCCCCACGCGTGAGGAGCTCACGAGCCGGCTCGACGATCCGGCTTTGACGCTGCTCGACGTGCGCACGGAGGACGAGTTCAGGGGCAGGCAGGGCTATCCGTGCGACCCGCGCCAGGGTCACATCCCGGGCGCGCGGCACCTGCACGTCCAGGACCTCTTCGCAGGCCCGGGTCAACCTCTCGGCCCGGAGGAGATCCGCGCACTCGTGGGCGAAGTCGACGATGTCGTCACGTATTGCCATTCGGGCTCGCGTTCGGCGCTGGCGACGCTTGCGTTGCGCAGCGCCGGCTATCGCGCCCGCAATTACGCCGGCTCGTGGCACGAATGGTCCCGTCATCCGGAGCTGCCGGCGGAGCGGTAGGGCCGGTAGGCGCTCTCGGAGAACCGTGCTACCGTGGCCCGGCGGCGCGCTCGTCCGAGGAGATCTTCTTGAAGGTGAAACTACTGATCGCATCGCTCGTTGCGACCGCGATGTTGACCGGCACCGCACAGGCGGCGGATGGGCCTGCGAAGTCGTGGCAGCCGCCTGCGCGGCTGAATCGCCCAACACTGCGCTCCCTGCAAGCGCTCAACGGGTCCTCTGCCCTCGTCCAGCTCGTTCGCGGTGAGCGCGGACGCGCGGCCAAGGCTCTCATCCGCGGGGCCGGCGGTCGTCTGATCTCGCAGACGCTACGCATCTGGCTCGTGCCGCCCGCCACCCGAAGCATCCTGCCGGTGCTGATTCGCCGGGACGCCCTCATCGGTCTCGAGCGCAACGGGTCGCTTCGCCGCAGCGCGACGTTCGCGTTCAGCGATCCTCTCTGGCAGTACGAGTGGTGGCGCAGCGCGGTTGGCGCCGAGGCCGCACCACCACTCCCCGCAGGTATTCCGCTCACGATCCTTGATTCGGGTGTTGATGTTACGCACCCCGAGTTTCAGGGATCACACATCACCCTGTTGAATCAGCAGTTCTTGGGTGACGCCAGCGACGACGATCACGGAACTGCCGTCACGTCCGTGGCCGCGGCTCCTGCGAACGGATTTGGGATGGTTGGGATCTATCCAGACGCGAACGTCTGGGAGTGGGACGGACGCTCGTTCACGGATGCAGAATTCATTGCGGGTATCGACGCAGCGATTCGGCGCGGTCCGTCCGTTATCAACATGAGCTGGGGATCGAACTCGTACGACCCGCTTCTCGAAGAGGAGTTGCTTGTCGCATTCGGGACGGGATCAATTCCCGTCGCAGCGGCGGGGAACGAGTTCGTCCAGGGGAATCCCATTGAATATCCGGCAAGCTTCAACCACGTACTCACGGTAGCGGCGACAGACCAGGCGAACGAGCCGTCGTACTTCTCCAACTCGAATTATGCCGTCGATCTCGCCGCGCCCGGAGAAAACATCGTCGTCGCCGTGCCGTATGCCTTCAACCCCAACGGGTTCGACCTCTCCAACGGCACGAGTTTCTCGGCACCTATGGTGGCCGCCGCTACGGCGGGTGTCTGGAGCATGCGTAGGAACCTCGACAACACCCAGATGTTCGACCTCATGCGCTTCAGCGCTCGCGACATTTGGAATGAGGATTACGATCCCGATACCGGATTCGGTCTACTCGACATCCCAACTGCGCTGTCGCAACAGGCTCCAAGGCCGGACCATTCAGAACCGAACGAAGACATCTACATGGTCAAGGCAGGCGGCCTTTTCTCGAACGCGACGCCGCCTCTGACGCGGCCCGGCCACGGTCAGTCCACGACTCGCGCACGCCTCGACTATACGGAGGATCCCGAGGACGTGTATCGGGTTTACGTCCCGGCAGGCCGAACGATCTTCGTGCGCGCCGTCGGCGACGACGATGTGAATATCGAGATGTGGCGGCCCGGGACGAAGAGCGTCTACGAGCGCGGTGCTGCGCAGCAGCGCGACCTCATAGGAATCAGCGAAAAGAAGGGCACTTCACCCGAAACAGTCGCAGTCCGCAACGGGAATCGGCGCGGCGGATTCATCTATGCGGACGTGTTTCTCGGCAAAGAAGCCGCAAGTGCGAATTACAGCCTGAGTGTGAGGACTTCGAGCAAATAGAGTGGTTTCAGGCCGGCGTTGTTACACGCTCGGCGACGTCGACGAAGGCGTCGCACAGCTCGCGGCCGAGGGCGTTCCACTCCACGATTCGCTCGCGCGTCTCCGCCAGTAGCGCTGCGCTGTCGACGGGCGTGGCTTCGTCCTCCTCGAGCCAGCCCTCGATCTGCGCCAGCGTCACCTCCGGATGGAACTGGACGCCCCAGGCGTTCTCGCCGAGCCGGAACGCCTGCGTGCAGACGCTGCTGCGGGCGAGCTCGACCGCCCCGGCGGGCACGTCGTAGGTGTAGTGGTGCCACTGGAACGCCTCGAACCTTTGCGGGAGGCGTCCCAGCAACGGATCGTCCTCGGCGGCCTCCGTCAGCTCGACGCGAGACCAGCCGATCTCGGACTCGCTCGCCGGATGGACCGGCGCATGCGCGGCCTTGGCCAGCAGCTGAGCGCCGAGGCAGATCCCGAGCGCGGGTCGCTGAAGGTCGAGGAGCCGTTCCAGGAAGAGGTTCTCCTCGCGGAGCCACGGATGGTGTTGATCCTGGTCGGCGTGCATCGCCCCGCCGAAGACGAGGACGGCGCCGTAGGCATCGAGTGGACGCGGCAACGGCTTTCCCCAGGCCAGGCTCCACTCCTCGAGCCGGTGGCCGCGCGCGGTGACGACGTCGCCGAAGACGCCCGCCCGGACCTTCTCGCCGTGAATGACCGCGAGGACGTGCATCAGGCCGGCGTGCTCACGGGGATCTTCTCCGCGTGCAACAGACGCTGGAGGGCCTTCGCGTTCGCAGCAGCCTGTGCCATCCGGCCGCCACGCCCGTCGGGGCTCGTCGCGTTGTTGTTGAAGAACGCGTATGCCTGCTCGGCACCCTCCGCGAGCTCGCGCAAAGGCCCGATCCACTCGCGCAGCTCGTCGTTGGAGTAGAGGTAGTCGAAGCGCTCCGCCGCGCTGCCGCCGCGCTTGTTCCAGGTCGACGCGTTCCGGCCGTGGAAACGGACGTACGCGGTCGGGCTCGTCAGCGCCAGCACGGTCGGCACGACGTTCTTCGCGCCCTCGATCCGCGGCGCGTCCACGATCACGTGTGTCGCCCCGAGCCCTTCGAGTAAACGCAGCGTCTCGTCGCGGTGCTCGTCGTCGAGCCAGCTCACATGCCGGAACTCGGCGAGCATCTCGTCGTCCCCGAGCTGCTCCCGAGCCCACTGCAGGTACTCGAGCGAGCGATCCTTGTAGACGACGTAGGACGGAAACTGGAAGAGGATGCCGCCCAGCTTGCCCGCCGAACGCAGCGGCTCGAGCGCTTCGAGGAAGCGGCGGAAGACCTCGCCGCGAAACTCGCGCGAGGGACGCTCGACGCGTCCGCGGTCGTCGACGGGAGCATCGTCCCGCAGATCGGGCGGGA
>WNGA01014169.1_pt1 | contig 10095 bp, 9 predicted proteins | sample 5400061 | NCBI WGS metagenome assembly WNGA01 (sample SAMN13153366, study PRJNA577476) | soil metagenome | isolation source: 100 cm soil or saprolite under grassland replicate 2 | place: USA:California | collected 2016-06-15
GCCCTCGGATCGGTCGGCCGACGGGGGGCGAGTGCTGTCGCGGCAGCCGCGGCATTGAAGCTCGGCATTTTTCTCCTCTGGGCCGCGTCGCACGACGAGTACGACGGGGTGATCCTCGATTCGGGTGCGGCAATGGCGGCGATTCTCGGCCTGCAAGGCGTGGCCTGGATGAAGCGGCGGTCGCCGAGCGCCCCCTGGATCGCGTCGGGGATTCTGGTTTCCTTCGCCGCGGCCGCCGTCGAGGCGCTCGGCTTCTCACCGGGCCCGCGGTTTTCGCACGACGACCTCTATCACGTCGTTCAGATCGGAGCGCTCTTCCTGCTCTACCGGGGGGGCCGCCTTTTCGAGGCTCCTCTCCCGGAAGGTCCCCACACTCAGCCGAAAACCGCCCGATAGAGGACCGTCACCGCCAGCACGATCACCACGATCGCGATCAGGTCCAGCAGCAGTCCCGCCCGGGCCATCTGCCGAGAAGCCCGTCAAGCGAGCGAAGGATAGTCTCGAAGCGGAGCGGCTAGGGGACGGCGGCCGGGGTGGCCGACGCTGGAGGACTTCCCGCGTGCGTTTTTTCGTGGAGCTGGAGCCGCGCGAGCAGCCAGTCGCGAAGCGGCTCGCGATGTCCCTCGCGCGTGCGAACTTCGTAGAGCTTGCCGCTCTCCTGCGACCGGGAAGCCACTCCGAGGACGAAGTCCATCGCAGTCTGGATTCGCTTGCCGGCAAAGCGCAGCTTCATGGCGAGGTGCGAGGCGGCGCGGCTTCCCGAATACTCGTTCCCGTTCCGGATGAAAACATCGTCGGACTTCTTCACTTCTCCGATCAGGAAGTCGATCTTGGCCTGCTCTGCCGGGGGGCGGAGAGCGGCGGCGAGCCCCGGCCGTGCCAGAGCGAGCAGGAGAAGCGCCGCCGCCGCCGATCTATGAACCACAGTAATCTCTGACGAGCTCGAGAAGAGCATCCGGGCGGATCGGTTTCTTCAAGTAGTCGGCGTGAAGGGTCCTGGCTTTCTCGACGGCGCGGCCGTCCGCGGTCATGATCACGACCGGGATCGATGAGAGCCCCGGGTCACGGAGCTGCTCGGTTCGGAACTCCCACCCGTTCATGATCGGCATCATGAGATCGAGCAGGATCACACAGGGCCTCTCGATGCGGGCGCGCTCGAGCGCAACCTCCCCGTTTTCTGCCGGCCAAGACGCATACCCGGCGTCGGTCAAGAGCGAGCAGATGGTCTCTCGCAGATTTGCATCGTCTTCGACCACGAGAACTCGGAGAGCCGCCGTCATGTGGAGAACCGCCGTTTTTGCAAGAACTGTGCAAGTCGGCGGCGCGGGTGCGCGCCCGCCTCAACTCGTCGCGGATGTGCGCTGCGATGCGCCGTCGAGATGGTCCGGTTCCGAGCAGTAGTGGGCGATGGTCTCGAGGAGCCGGTGCAACTTCACGGGTTTGCGCAGAAATGCAGCGAGCGCGAGACGCCGGGCTTCGCGCTCCCCGTCCGAAACGCCGGTGAAACCCGCCACCGGGATGCCTGCGAGCCGCGAATCGGCCAACTGAAGGCGGCGGAACTCCGCGCCGCCCATTCCCGGCATTTTCAAATCGAGGAGAATGAGACAGGGCCTCTCGCCGGCTCGAAGGAGCTCGAACGCACCCTCCCCGTTTCGCGCGGTCACTGCGCGATAGCCCTCTTCCTCGATCACGTCGCGGAGAACGTCGAGAAGTTCGCCGTCGTCGTCGACGACGAGGACCGTGGGCTTCGGTCCGGTCGGCTCGGAGGGCACCGGTCGAATCGTATCCGAAAAGAGTGCAGAGCGAAACGGCGCGGGGTCGGAGCGCCCGACCGGAAAGATTTGGTGAGCCGCGAAGGACTCGAACCTTCAACCTAGAGATTAAGAGTCTCTTGCTCTACCAATTGAGCTAGCGGCCCACCGGGAAGGCGGAGGATAGACGATCGGTTCGATCGCGGCAAGGCCGACGCGGCGGAGACGGGGGGCGCTTATCCTCCACCGACGAACTCGACGACTTCGAGCTCGTCGCCGTCTTCGAGTGCCGTCGAGTCGTACTTCGCTTTGGGGAGGATCTCGCGGTTGCGCTCGACCGCGACGCGCGGCGTCGAGACTCCAAGCTGCGAGAGCAGAGCCGAGATTCTCGTTCCCGAGGGAACTGCGCGGTCCTCACCGTTGACGCGAATGCGCACCTCGGCGCGCGGGATGCTCACCCGCCCCTCCGCACCGGATACTGGATCTCCGTCGACCCTGCGGGCGAAGTGAGACGCACCACTGCAGCCGCGGCGCCCGCGGGCACCGCGGGCATCAGGAAGTTCACCGAGCAACCGCCGTCCGGCCCCGTGCGGCCCTGAAACACGGGCATCGGCTTGGCGGAAGAAAGGATCCGGATCTGCACGGAGGCGCCGGCGACCGGACGGCGGGACAGCGTGAGCTCCGCGCGGAGGCGGATGTCGATCCTTCTGCCGGAGACGAACTCGGGCGCCGGAGAGAAGGTCAGATCGATCTGTTCCGGGCTGCCTTCGGACGCGAGGTAGTCGAGGATGACCTGATCGAGCGTGCGATCGCCCGAGACCCGGACCGGGTCGGACTGCCTCGCCGGAGAAGGGCGCTCCACCGGAGTTTCCCGGACTTCTCCCGCCGGCAACGGCGGAGCGGGCCGGACGCCGGAGAGCGCCATTTCTTCCGGGATGCGGACCGAACCGTCCGGTCCGTCGAAAGTGCCTTCGCGAACGGCCGCGATGACGGTCCGATGCTGCTGCTCCATGAGATCTCGAAGGGCCCGCTCGTCACCGCCGTTGCGGAGCGCGTCCGCGTAGCGGGTTCGCTTTCCACCCAGGATCTCGCCGCCGAAGTATACGAAGGACTCGATGTAGGGGTGCAGCTCCCCGCGGTCCTCGGTCTGGATGTGGAACACCCGGTCGCGGTGCTTGACGTCCGTGTTGTAGCCGGTGATCACCGCCAAAATTGTAAACCGCTCAGACGAGCTCGAACTCGGCCGTGAAGTGGCGAAGAACCGGGGCCTGCCGAACGATCCGCACGCCCCGGAGCTTTTCCGGCTCGCGGTGCAGCCGCTTGACGACCTCCGCGACGTACTCGAGGTGCGAGTTCGTGTAGACACGGCGCGGCACGGCGAGGCGGACGAGGTCGAGGTCGGGCAGGATTTCCCGTCCCGGCCGCTCCGGGTCGGGCTTGCCGAACATCACCCCGCCGATCTCGACCGCCCGGATGCCGCCTTCGCGATAAAGGGCGATCGTCAGCGCCTCGGCGGGATACTCCTCCGGCGCGAGGTGCGGCGCGAATGCGCGCGCGTCGATATAGACGGCGTGCCCTCCGATCGGCTCGACGACCGGGACGCCCGCCCGAGCGAGGTCTTCCCCGAACGCGGTGACCTGGCCGATGCGGAAAGAGAGGTAGTCCTCATCGAGGACTTCCTCGAGCCCGATCGCGATGGCTTCGAGGTCCCGTCCGGCGAGGCCGCCGTACGTCGGGAAACCCTCGATCAGGATCAGCATGTTCTTCAGCCTCTCGACCCACGCTTCCTCGCGCAGCGCGAGGAAGCCGCCGATGTTCGTCAGTCCGTCCTTCTTTGCGCTCATCGTGCAGCCCTCCGAGAGCGCAAAGATTTCGCGGACGATCTCCGCAACGCTGCGGCCGGCCTGGCCGGGCTCCCGTTGCTTGATGAACCAGGCGTTCTCCGCGAAGCGGCAGGCGTCGATCACCAGCGGGACGCCGTGGCGTGCGCAGAGGTCGTGCGTCGCCTGAACGTTGGCGAGCGAGACCGGCTGACCGCCCCCCGAATTGTTCGTCAGTGTCAGCATCACGAGCGGAACCCGGCCGCGATTCTCCTCGAGGCAGCGCTCGAGGCGCGCGAGATCCATGTTGCCCTTGAAAGGATGGCGGTTCCGTGGCTCCTTCCCCTCCGGGATCACGAAGTCGAGCGCGACTCCGCCGTTGACCTCGACGTTCGCGCGCGTCGTGTCGAAGTGGGTGTTGTTGGGCACGACGTCGCCCGGTTTCAGCACGGTCGAAAAGAGCAGGTTCTCGGCCACCCGTCCCTGGTGCGTCGGAATGACGTGCGGCAGACCGAAGATGTCGCGCACCGTCTGTTCGAAACGGCGGTAGTTGCGCCCTCCGGCGTAAGACTCGTCGCCGATCATGAGCCCCGCCCACTGGGCGTCGGACATCGCCGAGGTGCCCGAGTCCGTCAGCAGGTCGATGTAGATGTCTTCCGATGCGATCCCGAAGACGTTGTATCCGGCGCGGTGCAGAGCCTCCTCGCGCTCGGCGGGTCCGATGGAACGGATCCGCTCGACCACCTTGACGCGCCAAGGCTCGGGCGAGAGCTTCCGCATCGTGCTACCCGGACCCGAAGAAACTCAGAGCCGGCGGACCAGCAGGAAAGCCGAGGCGACGAGCCCGAGCCCCATCAGGAGAAGCATCGGGAAGGACAGGGTCGGGATGTTGCTCGGCGCGATCCCACCGAGCGGCGTCGCGGTCGCCGGAGTGTTGTTCGCCTCGACCTCCGGCGTGGGCATCAGGACTCGGGTTGCCGGCCTCGCGCGAACCGCGGCAAACCATCCCCAGGCGGCCAGAGCAAGGACCCGGACGAGCCGCGATTTCACGCTCCTTCCCCTCCGCGCGCGGCAGTGTGCAACAAGCCTCCGGGGCAGTAAAGAACTCTTTTCTCCCGCTCGGACGGCTGCGATTACGCCCGGGCCCGCTTGCGGCCGTCGCCGAGCACGCGCTTCAGAAACTGCCCCGTGTACGATCCGCGAACCCGCGCGACCGACTCCGGCGTCCCCTCGGCCACGATCTTGCCCCCCTCGTCGCCCCCCTCCGGGCCCAGGTCCACGATCCAGTCCGCCGTCTTGATGACGTCCAGGTTGTGTTCGATGACGATGACTGTGTTGCCCTTCTCGGTGAGCGACCGCAGGACGCCGAGCAACTTCTTGATGTCGTCGAAATGGAGACCGGTCGTCGGCTCGTCGAGCAGGTAGAGCGTGCGGCCGGTCGAGCGTCGCGCCAGCTCCCGTGCGAGCTTGACGCGCTGCGCCTCGCCCCCGGAGAGCGTCGTCGACGACTGGCCGAGCTGAATGTAGCCGAGGCCAACTTCCACGAGCGTTCGGCAGATGTTCGCGATCGGGGGAACGTTCGTAAAGAGCTCCAGCGCCTGCTCGACGGTCAGCGCGAGGATGTCCGCGATCGACTTCCCCTTGTAGTGGACCTGCAGCGTCTCACGGTTGTAGCGCTTCCCTCCGCAGACGTCGCAGGTGACGTAGATGTCGGGCAGGAAGTGCATTTCGATCTTGATCTGTCCGTCGCCGGAGCACGCCTCGCACCGGCCCCCCTTCACGTTGAACGAGAACCGTCCCGGCGCGTAGCCGCGCGCCCGCGCTTCCGGCGTTCGGGACATGAGCTCCCGGATCGGGTTGAAGACGTTCGTATACGTCGCCGGGTTCGACCGGGGCGTGCGCCCGATCGGCGACTGGTCGATGTTGATCACCTTGTCGATTTCGAAGAGACCTTCGACCCGCTCGTGCCGCCCCGGTCGCTCGGTCGCGCCGTGAAGCGCCCGAGCGAGGGCGCGATACAGCGTGTCGTTGACGAGAGTCGACTTGCCGGAACCGGAAACTCCGGTCACCGCCGTCATGACACCGACCGGGAACCGGACGTCGATCCCCTTCAGGTTGTGCTCCCGCGCGCCCCGCACGACGAGCGACTTGCCCGACCCGACGCGTCGGATCTCCGGGAGCGGGATCTCGACCTCGCCGGCGAGATAGCGCGCCGTCAGCGATTCGGGAGACCGCGACAGCTCGTCCGGCTTGCCTTGCGCGACGAGCCTTCCCCCGTGCACTCCGGCGCCGGGGCCGAGGTCGATGACCCAGTCCGCCGACAGGATGGTCTCGGCGTCGTGCTCGACGACGATCACCGTGTTGCCGAGATCGCGCATCGAAAGAAGCGTGTCGATCAGCTTGCGGTTGTCACGCTGGTGCAGGCCGATCGAAGGCTCGTCGAGAACGTAGAGAACTCCCATCAGCTTCGATCCGATCTGGGTCGCCAGCCGGATGCGCTGCGACTCCCCGCCCGAGAGCGACGCGGCTCCGCGTGACAGGTTGAGGTAGCCGATTCCGACGTTCGACAGGAAGCCCAGGCGGTCGCGGATCTCCTTCAGGATCTTTCCCGCGATCTCGCGCTCGCGCGGCGTGAGCGAGAGCTCCTCGAAGAAGGAGATCGAGTCGGCGATGGTCTCGCCCGAAACTTCGTCGATCGACCGGCCGCCGACCTTGACCGCGAGGGCCTCCGGCTTCAGCCGTCTCCCCTTGCAGGCTGGGCACGGCTCCGCGGACATATAGACCTCGAGCTCGGCGCGATGCTCCGGGTTCTCCGTCTCCCGATATCGCCGCTCGATCATCGGCACGAGGCCTTCGAACGAAGACCGCCAGTGGTACTCCCCCTTTTCCGCCACCCACGAGAAGCGGATCTCGTCGGCGCCGGATCCGTAGAGGATGACGTCGCGAGCCGGCTTCGGGATCTTCGAGAACGGCTGATCGAGCTTGAATCGGTAGTGCTTCGCGAGAGTCGCCATTTGGCGCGTTCGCCAGTTCGTCGAGCCCGGTTTCAGGATGGCGATGGCCCCGTCGGAGATCGACTTCTCCGGAGCGACGACCAGCCGATCGGGGTCTGCTTTCAGGATCGTTCCGAGTCCCGAGCATTTCGAGCACGCGCCGTACGGAGAGTTGAACGAGAAGAGTCGGGGGGTGATCTCGGTCAGGGAGGTTCCGCAATCCGGGCAGGCGTAGTTCGCGGAGAGAACCTCTTCCGGACCGTCGACGACCGAAAGGATCACGAGGCCGCCCGAGACGCGCGTCGCGGTCTCGATCGATTCCGCGAGACGTTTTCGATAGTCCTCGTCGCGAGCCGGTTTGCCGACGAGGCGATCCACGACCACCTCGATCGTGTGCTTCTTCTGGCGATCGAGATCCGGCGGATCGTCCAGGTCGACGAGTTTGCCGTCGATGCGGGCGCGCAGAAACCCTTCCTTGACCATCTCCGCCATCTGCTTGCGGTATTCCCCTTTCTTCCCGGTCACGTACGGAGCGAGGATCACGAAGCGGCTTCCTTCCGGGAGCCTCAGGGCTCGGTCGACCATCTCCTGGACGGTCTGCGCCTGGATCGGCCGGCTGCAGCTCGGGCAGTGGGGCTTTCCGATCGAGGCGTAAAGCAGGCGCAGGTAGTCATAGATCTCGGTCACCGTCCCGACCGTCGAGCGAGGGTTCTTGGACGTGGTGCGCTGCTCGATCGAGATCGCCGGCGACAACCCCTCGATCGAGTCGACGTCCGGCTTCTCCATCTGCTCGAGGAACTGGCGGGCATAGGCGGACAGAGACTCGACGTAGCGGCGCTGCCCTTCCGCGAAGATCGTGTCGAAGGCGAGAGACGACTTCCCGGAGCCCGAGACTCCTGTGATCACCACGAGGCGGTTGCGGGGGATGTCGCAGTCGAGGTTGCGGAGGTTGTGCTGACGGGCTCCGCGAATCCGGAGAAAGTCCATGAAGGGACGGATTGTAACCAGTCGCCTTCGATCGCTCGGAAGGGGCTCGGGACGGGGATCTTATACGACTTTAGTCGAAGGCACAGATTTGATCCTTGAACACTCTTGTCCCGCGGGGCATAGTGGCATCCGGACCTGGGAGAACTCGGACAACCGAAACCGATCGGCGAGTCGGGGACGAGCCACGATCGCGCGACCATACGAGAACAGGCGGTTCCGTCTCGGATGAGAGCCTTCGGGAGACTCCTCGCCCTGCTGGGGCTTTCGCTCGTCGTATTCGCATCACCGGGACAGGAGAACGGCTCACTTCGGGGATTCCAGCGACCGGCGGCGGCTGATCCGACCCCGGGCGAGTCGCCGGCGGGACAGCCCGAGGCCGCGCTCGTCCCTCTCGAGACGCTCGCGGGGGGGGACACCTGCGGGTCCGCGACCCCGATCTCCACCCTCCAGTACAACGATTCCGGCACGACGGTCGGCAAGGGAAACGACAGCACCGGTTTTCTCAAGCAGAGTTGCGCCGAGCCGACCGGATTTTTCAGTCGGCTGGGGCCCGACGCGATCTACAGCTTCACGATCCTCGGGCCCGGGAACACCCTGACCTTCACGGTGACGCCGGGCAACTTGGACTACGACCCGGCAATCTACGTCTTGAGGAATTGTCTGCAGCTGAATACCTGCGTCGACGGGGCGGATGAGCACTTCAACGGACAGTCCGAAACGCTGACGGTCAGCGAGCTTGCCGCGGGAACCTACTACTTCGGCGTGGATTCCTCGCTGGATCCGAGCGAGGACCCGGCGGCCTCCGGCCCTTACACGCTGAACGTCACCGGCGATTTCGGAAACCCCAACATCACGCCGAGCGCCACGCCGACCCCGACTCTGACGCCCTCCGTCACCCCGACGGCGACGCGGACGCCGACCGCGACCCCGACGCCGACGCCGACATCGACGTCGACGCCGACCGCGACCCGGACGCCGACCAACACGTCGTCGCCGTCGTCAACGCCCACGGCCACTGCGACGCCGGCTGTTCCTCCCACGAATACTGCGACGCCGACCATCACGTTCACACCGTCGGTGACCCCGACGCGAACGAGCACGGTGACGGGGACTCCTCCCTCGCCGACTCGGACGCCGACTCCGACGAGGACTGCGACTCCGAACCCGTCGTCGACCATCACGCCGACCGCGACGAAAACCCCGACCGCGACCCGGACGCCCACGCCCGGGCCTGTGGTGCCCGGCTTCTACACGCTCATCCCCTGCCGGCTGGCCGATACGAGAGACCCCACGGGACCCTTCGGAGGACCGGCCCTGCAGGCGGGATCGACCCGCGCCTTCCTCATGGTGGGACGCTGCGGCATCCCCCCGGAGGCCGATGCCATCGCCGTCAACGTCACCGTCACGCAGCCCACGGCTCTGGGCCACGTCACGATCTATCCCCTGGGAGTGCCGCTGCCCTCCACTTCGACGATCAACTACAGCGCGGGACAGACGCGGGCCAACAACGCAATCGTTCAGGTCGGGGACAACGGCTCGATCGCAGCCACCTGCGGACAGCTCTCCGGCACCACCCACTTCATCATCGACGTCATCGGCTACTTCCAGTTCGTCGGACCGTAGCCGATCGCCGCGGCGTCCCGTGACTCCGGGGCGCGATTCGACCTTCGTCGAGATCGACATCTTGACGGCGTCGACTCAGAACAGCATGGTAGCGTTCGACGAACAGACGACATGAAAGCAGGTTGGTTCACGCGCGCCTTTCTTTTAGCTATCTGCGGATTGATCTTGCCCCCGTTGCTGGAGCCGGCGAACCTCGTCCTGTCTCCAACTCCGGAGTCCGAGCCGAACGACTCTCCGGCAACCGCCAATCCCTTGACCCTGACGGCCTCCTGCCAGGCCGTGTCAGGCTCGATCCCATCGGGCGACGTGGACTATTTTTCTTTTACCGCGTCTCCCGGATCTCAGGTCTGGGCCCGAGTCGATACGTCGGCTTCGACTCTTTCACGAGACTCGGTATTGACTCTTTTCGCGGCGAATGGCACGACGGTAATCGAAGACGATGACGACGACGGACTCGCGAACGGCTGCGATACGACCGTCGAGTCGCAGTTTGCTTCGGCGATTGCCGGACGGACGCTGACCGCCGGAGGGACCTACTTCCTGCGCGTCCAGGGCTTCGGGAGTGACGTGCTCACCGCTTACACGCTCGAGGTGGTCGTGACGACGAGCTCCGCCCCGGAATCGGAGTCGAACGACGCCGCGGCTTCCGCGAATCCGATCGTCACCGCTCTTTCGCCGATCGGGGTGCGGACGGCCTCGATCCTGCCGGCCGGTGACGTGGACTACTACTCGGTTGTCGCGGGAGCCAGCTCGTCTCTCTACATCAGCGCCGATGGAGATCCGGAGCGCAACGGCTCCGGCACCGACGTCGTGATCGACGTGATTTCGCCGAACGGCACGACGGTCCTGATGACGGTCGACAATACCAACGACGTCGGCCTTCCCGCCCCTCCGGCCGAAGCGTTTTGCTTCAACATCGCG
>WNGA01015372.1_pt1 | contig 10093 bp, 11 predicted proteins | sample 5400061 | NCBI WGS metagenome assembly WNGA01 (sample SAMN13153366, study PRJNA577476) | soil metagenome | isolation source: 100 cm soil or saprolite under grassland replicate 2 | place: USA:California | collected 2016-06-15
TGAGGACTGCGGGAAGACCGGCCCTGCACTCGACCGCCAGTACCAGCGAGACGTTGCCGTTCTCGAACGCAGGCCCCAGTCGAAGCTGCCACTCCGCGGCACATTCCGCTGCCAGTCGGGGCAGGCGATCGAGCCACTCCGCGCCGCCGGGAACGGAGCGCCACCAGGCGAGAGCTGCCGGAATCTCCATCGACGACTTCTTACTCCATCTCACCTGCAGCGACGCCATTACCGTCTCGGTGGGCGTCGCCGGCTGGTTCCGTGAACGTCGCCGGTTGCTTAGCTGAGACCCGGCCCTTGTCTCCCCGGAACCAGCGCGATCTCGGCAGACGAGTTCTTTGACCCGCGAACCGCCTGACGGCCCTGCACGGGCAGAGGTTCGTTGCGGTGATCAGTCGGTGCCACCGCCTTCCTCGGCACAATCCGAGTGAGGCGGTTCTCGACTGACCCCTCTCTATACGGAAGTGGTCAGCTGCCCATCAGGTTTGCTCGTCTAGGTTCAAACTGCGCGTTTTTGGGCCGATTGGGATGGAACAGTTATGGAACAGAGGGGGCGCAACGGGTGGCAAAGGTTCGGGCCGCCAGAAGCCCCAAAATGGCTTGAACTAACGGGAAACCGTTGCCGTCGGCTGCCACCGGCATGGTAAGGAGGGGGTCGACGGTTCGAGTCCGTCAGAGGGCTCTGCAGAAGCCCCGCATAGAGGCTGTCGCACAAACCCCGGCCTTGGCCGGGGTTTGTCGTCCGGGGAGGCAAGGACGATTTGGCGAACGTCCCTGTCGACCGGAGGTGATCGGTGGCCCAGAACTTCCTTGCCTGCGACCGTGATCAGGAGTTGTTACCAGAACGTCTTTTACTACTACCGGGGCCCGTCGGCCTCTGGCGAGGATCAGGAACGCCAGGTTGAGGACAACACGACGAAGGCGCTCGCGAACCTTCTGGAGTACTCGTCACCTGAGCTCACCGCGTCGTTCCTGTCTCTCACGTGCGGCATCGACGTGAACGGGGAGATGTTCGAGTACGGGCTCCAGCGCGTCGGCGAAGCGCTCGCAGCAAACGATCGTTTCCTGGTCGGCGTTTCAGCGAGCGGCGTGATCCCGGAGAGCGGCGTCGACGCCCCCGGGGGTGGCAGTCGCGTCGACGCTGTCCTGTACGCGCCGGGCGAACTGCTCGCGGCCGTGGAGGTGAAGGTCGGCGACGTAGAGCTCGATGCAACGCAGCTTGAACAACACGCCGCGCAATGGGAGATACCGCGCGTCAATTGGCGAGGTGTCCGCTGGCTCGACGTCTACAGGTGGGCGCGCCGCGAACACGAGCGCTCTGCCGCACCAATAGATCGCTTACTGGTCAGCCAGTTCATCGACTATCTGGAGCTGATCGGACTCTCGCCCTACGGTGGCCTTCGTGCCGACGACTTCGACGCGCTACGCAGCGACGATCCCGACGCGCGCGCAACGGTCAAGGCGCGGCTCGCCGGGTTCTGGGAGCTTGTGCTGGACAGCCTCGACCCAGTCGAGCGGGCCGAACTCGGCGAACTGCACTCCTCCGGACTGCGCACGTGGGAGAGGCGAACATCGCGGCAGACGCACTGGGGCAAGAAGGGCGTCAACTTCACGCTCGAAGTTGCCGCCGACGTCGCTGACCAACTTGAACTCGACGTGGTCGCCTGGCCTGCGGACGAGGCCGGCGCGATGACAAGGTGGCTTCGCGGCCGCGACAGCGAACGATTCCTGGACGCCCTCCCGGACTACCAGCTCGTCTTCTACACGCGCAAAGCACGCAGCGGGCCGAGCGGCAAGCCGTACTGGCAGCGCCCGCCGTGGGAGCAGCTCGCCGCCGTTCCGGCGCGGGACTTCAGCCAGGCGTGGCTCGATGAACAGCTCGCGCCGTTCGAGGGCAATGTCTGGGAGAAGCCCGCCTATCACCTCCGTCGTGTCTGGACACGCGACGAGGTAGTCGCGCAAGGCGAACAGCTCGCGCCGGCAATCGCCACAGAGATCCGAAAGCTGATGCCGCTGCTCCAATCGGTGAACGAGGCCTTCAAGCCCCGACGCCGGGCCGCCACACTCGTCACTCCATGACGGCGTTCCTCGTGGTGTACCGACCGCTGATCCACCGGCGCGCGGGCCGCGTCGCCGCGGAGCGATTCGGCCTTCCGCCCTTCCTGGACGGGTCATGTCGCCGCGAGCCGGACTTCGAGGCGGAGTTCCCCTCGATCAGCGCACTCTGCCGCGGCAAGACATTCGCGCCACGCATCCGCGTCGGGGACATAGCCGTCTACCTCGCCACGAAGCGTCGATATGGGGGCCATCCCGCGAGCCACTGGCGGCTCACCGCGGTGCTGCGAGTTCGAGATCGGTTCGACGACCACGAACAAGCCGCCGAGTGGTACCGCGCGCAGGGCTTACCGCTGCCCAGCAACTGCATGGTCAAGGGGAACCCGCCGATCCCCTATGAGCAGACGGTGCAGGACTCGCCCGAGGAGACGTGGGACAGGGCCTACCGGGCGCGCGCCCGGCGGTGTCCGGTCTTCCTCGTGACGGAGCCGTTGTTCCGAGAGCTTCGCGAACCGCCGGTCGTAACCGGCGAGATGATGGAGGAGGCATTCGGACGCATCCCTGGGCTGCTCACGCCTCCGGCGTACCCGGAAGCTCGTGTGAGGCGCCTACTGGAGCTCGCGGGCGTGGCGATCGCTGTATGAGCCACCGCACCACCGAGGAATGGATGGGCGAGCAGGTCGAGACGCTCGAAGACCTGCTGCGCCCCGGCCTACGCGCCGTCTGCATCGGCATCAACCCGGCACCAACGAGCGTCAGGGCAGGCCACTACTACCAGGGGAGGCTCGGGCAGCAGTTCTACGAGCGCCTTCGCCGCGCCGAACTCTTACCCCGCGCGTCCGGCTGGGAAGACGACCTCGCGTTCAACAATGGGATCGGCTTCACAGACATCGTCAAGCGAGCGACGGCGACGGCGAGTGAGGTGCGCCGAGAGGAGTTCGCGCACGGCCGGGACCTGCTCCGCGCAAAGATGCAAGCCGTGCAGCCGCGACTCGTGATCTTCACGTTCAAGAAGACGGCGGAAGTGCTGTTCGGGCCGATCGCCGGGAATGGACGCATCCGCGACCGTGGTCTGGCCGGCGCGCCGATCTTCGTCATGCCAGGGCCGTATGCGCCCGGCGGCGAGGTCGAGAGCAGGCTCGGAGAGCTGCGGGAGCTTGTCGACCATCCGCATTCGGAATAGCCGTGGGCTGGCTGCGAAAGTGGCGCGAACGGCGCCGGAAGCCTACTGGTGCCAGACCTGCTCGCACGCCGAGTATCCGATCGCCGACCGAACAATCCGGCTGATGGTGCCGACGACGTGACCAAACCGGCGGTCAGTTCGCCAGCGGCTCGGGCCGCCTCGTGATCTTCATCGGCGTCGACGCCGCCTGGGGCGACGTCAACGAGACCGGAGTGGTCGTGCTCGAACCCTCCGGCCACGTGCGAGATGCCGGCTGGGCAATCGGCGTCGACGCGGCAGTCGCGTGGATCTCTGCCCACGCCGAGCCCGACACACTCGTGTTCATCGATGCGCCGCTCGTCGTTACGAACCCGACCGGACAGCGACTATGCGAGACCCACGTCGGCCAGCGCTACTGGCGCTGGAGCGTCTCAGCGAACTCCACCAACACAGCCAGCCGACGGCTCGGCGGGGTCGCACTACTCACAGCGCTGCAGAGCAACGGCTTCCGCTACGACGACGGCATCGACGGCCCACCGAGCTCCGGCGGCGTCGTAAGCGAGTGCTACCCGTATACGACAATCGTCGGCTACGAGCCCTTCGCCTACGACGTGCGGCCGCTCTACAAACGCAAGCCGAAGGCCATGCGCGCGGCCGAGTTCCGGGCGGTCAGGGCGGCAGCATGCGACGAGCTGATCCGGAGGGTCGCGGCGCTCGCGCAGGCCGATCCGCCACTCGACCTCCGGTCGCACGAGCCGACCCGGAAGCTGCTGGACGAACCGTCCCCGCTCGACAACGCGGCATACAAGCACCGAGAGGATCTTCTCGACGCAGCCCTCTGCGCCTGGACGTCATCGCTCTGGCACCGGCACGGGTTCGAGCGATGCCAAGTGCTCGGCGCGGCACCGGGCGTGGGGCGACCGGCGGCGACGATCATCGCACCAGCGCGGCCAGAGCAGCGCATCGCCTAACGACCGCCGATGCCCCGCATTCGGAACCTTGACAACCCTGACGAGCTGCGAGCCGCTGACGCTGCCGAACTCGACTGGGTTGGGCGCGCGCCGACGGCGGCCCCAGCCAGCCGCGTCCGCGACGTCCTCCTGATCCCGACGAGCACGGCGGAAGGCGACTGGAACGCGCACCCACCGGTCAGCTCGCCGCCGGTTGACCTCGGCCGCGGACTGAAGCTGACCGAGCTCGACCACGACGAGGCGGAGCTCGTGATGAACGCCTGCACGCCGCGCGGCCACTACTTCTTCGCCGTCCGGCAGTTCGGCGGCCTGTACGCATTCGTGCTCGACGTCGCCCTCGACGTCTACGAGCAGCACCACTTCAACTGGGACGCCGACGGCGTCATCATCACCGCGCTCCAGCTGTCGCGCGTCGTGCGCGACAACGGCCACTCGCCCGAGTTCGCTGCGCGGATCGTCGAGCACGAAGACGGACAGAAGCAAGTCATCCCGCAGGGGCAGCACTACTTCAGCTTCCTGCCGACGTTCCGCCTGCGCGACGATCGTGACTGGCTCACGGCCGCCGAAGCACGGGAGCTGCGCTCTCTGCTCGACGCCTACTGGGCGAACATGGACACACTGCCACGGCAGCTCGCGCGCGCCATCTCGCTCAGCGAAGGAGCCGTCCACCAGTCGACACTTGAGCGGGCTCCGGTGGCGCTGTTCATGGGGCTCGAGGCGCTCCTGAACACCGGCAAGCACCAGGTCACGAAGCAGATCACCAAGCGCATGCCGCTGCTAGCCGCAGACGTCGGCGTAGCGGGTATCAGCAAGACCTTCGCACGCACGATGTACGCCGATCGCTCGTCTCCGGCGCACGGCCAAGAACTTCACTTGCCGCCGGCGACCCGCACCGGCCAGGCAACACAACACGCTCTTCCAGCCGGGCTTCGACCATGCCGGCATCTCGACGCAGAACGCGGTCGAGAAGCATACGGAAACGCTTACCACGCTGCGGTTCGACGCGCTCGATGAGGTCGGCGCCGATCAGCGCCAACCCGTCGTCGCGCTTCTGATCGCCGTCGCGGAGCGCTACCCGCAACACGCGCGCATTTCGGACCGCGGGTCGCACGCGGGTCGCACGTGCCTCGACTAGCGAGGCGTGCTGATGTGTTCTTCGGCCCAGGCTGCGAGGTCACGAAGCGCTTGCTCTGAACGCGATCCTGGCTCTGCCGTGTAGACGATCAGCTGCTGGTCGGGTTCGGCGTCGGAGGTGAGCGAGTCCCATTCGAGCGTGATCTCGCCGACGACCGGGTGGGCGTACCGTCGGGTGCCACGGCGTTTGGCAGCGACGTGCGTACCGGCCCACCACTGCCGGAACTGTGCGTCCCTGATCGAGAGGTCGCCGACGAGCTCGGCGAGGCGGGGGTCGTCGGGCTTCCGTGCCGCCTCCATGCGGATGTAGGAGACGACCGAGCGGGCGAGTTCTTCCCATTCGGGGTAGAGCAAGCGCATGCGTGGGTCGGTGAAGAGCAGGCGCATGAAGTTCCGATCCCGTTCGGCGAGCTCGCCGAAGTCGACCATGAGCGCGGCGGCGAGTGGGTTCCAGGCGAGGATGTCGTGGGTCGGTGTCATCACGATCGCCGGTGCGTCGATCCGGTCGAGGACGCGCCGCAGGTACGGCTTCACCTTCTGCGGCGCGCGCCGCCGCGACTTTGCGGGCGTGCCGGCGAGCTCGTACATGTAGGTGCGCTGGTCATCGTCGAGACGCAGCACACGCGCGAGGGATGCGAGCACCGGCGCCGAGGGTTGGATGCGGCCTTGCTCGAGCCGGGTGTAGTAGTCGGTTGAGATCGCGGCGAGCTGGGCGACTTCCTCGCGTCGGAGTCCCGCGACCCGGCGTTGTGTCCCACCTTCGTGTAGGTCGACGTCGCTTGGCCCGAGTTCTGAGCGACGCGCGCGCAGGAAGGCGCCGAGCTCGTTCTGGTCGTTGTTGTTGCGGCTGCTCACGATCGCCTTCATTGTCGCCGCGCTTACGGGCGCCTGGGTGGGAGAGATTCCTCCCAGGAAGCTCGTTCCTAGGAAGAACTCTCTCTAGCGGGCCAGGCGTACGACCGGCACGCTGAATCCCGATCTGAGGAAGGAGAGACCGTTGCAGATCACAAAGAACAGCCTCGAAACGAACGCCGGTCCCGGCGACTGGTTCACGGGCGCCGTCTACATCGACACGATCGCATCTCCGTCTCAGGAGTCGCGGGTGGGCGCGGCCAGCGTCCACTTCACCCCGACGGCGCGCACCGCCTGGCACACGCACCCGCACGGACAGACGATCTGGGTGACCGAGGGCGTCGGCCTCTGCCAGCGCGAGGGCGGCCCCGTCGAGGTGATCCGCCCCGGCGACCGCGTCTTCTTCGAACCGGGCGAGAACCACTGGCACGGCGCCGCGCCGACGCGGCTCATGACCCACATCGCGATCCAGCAGGCGGACGAGAGCGGCAGCCCCGTGACCTGGGGCGCGCATGTAACGGATGAGCAATACGCGCAGGCGCCCGATCTGACGGAGGTGAGTCAGTAGTGCGCGGAACAGTGATGTACGCAGCAGGCGATGTTCGCATCGAGAACGTTCCCGACCCGACGATCCAGGAGCCGACCGATGCGGTGATCCGCGTGACGCGCGCCTGCATCTGCGGCTCCGACCTTTGGCCCTACAAGACGCTGCAGCCGAGCGACGGTGCGCGCGTGATGGGGCACGAGGCGATCGGTGTGGTGGAGGAGATCGGCAGAGACGTACGCACCGTCGAGGTCGGCGACGTGGTTGTGATGCCGTTCGCCTTCTCGGACGGCACCTGCATCTTCTGCGAGGAGGGCCTGCAGACGGAGTGCCTCCACGGCGGCTTCTTCGGGAACGCCGACGTGCCCGGCGCGCAGTCCGAAGCCGTGCGCATCCCGCAAGCGGACGGGACCCTCTACGCGCTGCCCGTCGGCGAGGACGACACGCTGATGCCCTCCCTGCTCACCCTCTCCGACGTCATGGGCACCGGCCACCACGCGGCCGTCGTCGCCAAGGTCGGCCCCGGGAAGAGCGTCGCCGTGGTCGGCGACGGTGCCGTCGGACTCTGCGGCGTGATCGCCGCGAAGCGGCTTGGTGCCGAGCAGATCATCATCATGGGCCGCCACCAGGACCGGATCGCGCTGGCCCGCGAGTTCGGCGCAACCGATGCCGTCGGCGAACGCGGCGCGGAGGCGGTCGAACGAGTGAAGGAACTGACCGACGGCTACGGCGTCGACGCGGTGCTCGAGTGCGTCGGCCTCGACCCGTCGATGGAGACCGCGATCGACATCGCCCGCCCGGGCGGCGCGGTCGGCCGCGTCGGTGTCCCTCAGCACGAGGCGATCCCCGGCGCCGAACCGTCCTTCTACAAGAACATCACGATCGGCGGTGGACCGGCGCCGGTGCGTGCCTACATCGACGGGTTGCTCCCCGACATCCTCGAAGGACGGATCGAACCCGGTCGCGTGTTCGATCGCGTCGTCGATCTCGACGGCGTCCCCGACGGTTACCGGGCGATGAACGACCGCGAGGCAATCAAGGTCATGGTGAGACCGTGATGAAGCCGACCGTCGGTTCAGTCAAGCGCCTGCTCTGGCGTCTGCTTCCGTTCGCGCTCATCGCGGCCGTCGCGGGAACCTTCGCGCTCGCGAGTGACGGCGTCGCCGACGGCGCAACCGCGCCGACGAAGATCCGGCTCCGCATCGGCACACGGACGCTTACCGCCACCCTGGCGCAGAACAAGACGGCGCGCGACTTCGTCTCCCTCCTGCCGCTCACGCTCTCGATGCACGACCTCTTCGACCGCGAAAAAGCGGCTGCGCTGCCGCGTGCCCTCGCACGCGGTGGGAAGCCGAGACACACCTACGCCGTCGGCGACATCATCTACTGGCCGCCGGGCCCGGACATCGCCGTCTACTACCGCGCCGGCGGACCCACCATCCCCGATCCCGGTGTTGTCCGGCTTGCGCGACTCGACTCCGGCGCACGCATCTTCGCCAAGCCCGGCAACATGCGAGTGCGCCTCGAACGGATCAAGTGACCGTCAAGAAGAGGAGCGAAGCCGTGAACCCGACCTACGACTTCCGCGGCCAGGTTGCCCTCGTCACCGGTGCAAGCTCCGGGATGGGACTCGCCACGGCGCGCGCGTTCGCCGCACAGGGCGCCAGCGTCGCGCTCGCCGACATCAACGAGGACGCGCTCCGTGCCGCAAACGACGAGCTGACCTCAGCCGGCCAGCAGGCGCTCGCCGTCGTCTGCGACGTCTCTGACGAAGACCAGGTCGCCGCGCTCGTCGACCGCACGGTCGCGACGTACGGCCGCCTCGACATGGCCTTCAACAACGCCGGCATCCAGGTGCCGCCAAGCGACGCGGCCGACGAGCCGGCTGGGATCTTCGAGCGGGTGAACGCGATCAACCTCCGCGGCGTCTGGGCCTGCATGAAGCACGAGCTCCGTCAAATGCGCGAACAAGGAAGCGGCGCCATCGTCAACTGTTCTTCGCTCGGCGGCCTCGTCGGGCTCCCCGGCCGCGCCTCGTACCACGCCTCCAAACACGGCGTGCTCGGGCTGACCAAGAGCGCTGCGCTCGAGTACGCGCCCCGCGGTATCCGCATCAACGCCGTCTGCCCCGGCACGATCGCCACACCGATGGTCGCCGACATGGAAGCCAAAGGCGAGCTCGACATGGCAGAGGCGATCCGCAACCAGCCGATCGGCCGCCTCGGAACCGCCGACGAGATCGCCGCAGCCGTCCTCTGGCTCTGCAGCCCCGGCGCCAGCTTCGTCGTTGGTGTGGCGCTCCCCGTCGACGGCGGCTACACGGCCGCCTGACGGCGCCTCGAGGCATTCCGACTGGTAAAGCATTCTGATGCCGCGTGTCTTCGTCACCGGCTCCGCTGACGGTCTCGGACGCCTGGCGGCACAGACGCTGCTCGCCCACGGCCACGACGTCGTCCTCCACGTTCGCAACGGCGACCGGCTTGATGCTGTCCGCGACCTCGTCCACCGCGGGGCTGCGGTCGTCGTCGGCGACCTGTCCGACTCTGAGCAGACCCGCGGCATCGCCCGCGACGTCAACGCCCTCGGCCGCATGGACGCGGTCATCCACAACGCCGGCGTCTACACCGGCACGCAGGTGATGCCCGTCAACATCATTGCTCCCTACCTCCTCACCGCGCTCATCGACCCCCCGCAGCGCCTCGTCTACCTCAGCAGCGGCAGCCATTACAGCGGGCGACCAAGCCTGGCCAGCGTCGACTGGAGCGGTCGTCAAGCCGGTTCATATTCGGACAGCAAGCTGTTCGTCACAACGCTCGCCGCGGCTATCGCTCGACTCTGGCCGGATGTGTTCAGCAACGCCGTCGACCCCGGCTGGGTACCCACAAGAATGGGCGGACCCGGCGCCCCCGACGATCTACGACTCGGACACCTCACGCAGGAGTGGCTCGCCACGAGCGACGACCCCGAGGCGCGCACCTCCGGCGGCTACTGGTACCACCAGCGCCGACTCGACCCGCATCCAGCCGTCGCCGAACCAAGGTTCCAGGACCAACTGCTCGACGATCTCGCCCGCATCACCAAAACGCCCCTCGCCCGAAGCGGTGACCGCCGCTGACCAGAGGTCGCACCAGGGTCGCACGGCCTTGCAAGACGCGACTAACAGCGGCTACCACCGACAAACGCGAACCCGCACCGCTACGCGCAAACCCGCATGGATCGCCCCCCTCCTCACGTTCATGGTAAGGAGTAGTACCGGCGGCGCTGGTGGCCGCCACCGTCGCGGAGTGAGAATGCCGGCGTCGTCTGGTTGACGCCGGCATCCCCTTGGAGCTGCGAGCCCGATAAGGAGTATGGCGCGGGGGCCTGCGGAATCGT
>WNGA01014178.1_pt1 | contig 10090 bp, 9 predicted proteins | sample 5400061 | NCBI WGS metagenome assembly WNGA01 (sample SAMN13153366, study PRJNA577476) | soil metagenome | isolation source: 100 cm soil or saprolite under grassland replicate 2 | place: USA:California | collected 2016-06-15
GCGGCCGCGGACGCGGCGGACATCCGCATTGATTCCGTCATGAATGTGGATCATTGGCGCTACCCGCTGTCCTCCAGCGATCCCACGGTCGTCGAAAAGAGCCTCAGCGGCATGCGCACATCGCTTCATAACGCCAAGCTCTGGGGCGCCGATGCGGTACTGCTCGTCCCTGCCGTCGTGAATCCGCAGACCTCCTATCGCGATGCCTGGACGCGCTCGCAAGCGCAGGTCCGCAAACTCATCCCGTTGGCGGAGGAGCTCAAGGTCGTCATCGCGATCGAGGAAGTCTGGAACAAGTTCCTGCTCAGCCCGCTCGAAATGGCCCGATACATCGGCGAATTCCAGAGCCCGTGGATACGGGCCTGGTTTGATGTCGGCAATGTCGTGCTGTACGGCTATCCCCAGGACTGGATTCGTACCCTGGGCAAGGCAATCGTCAAGGTCCACCTCAAGGATTTCAAGCGCACGGAGAACGGCTATGCCTGGGTGAACCTCGGCGATGGCGACGTGGACTGGCCCGCGGTGCGCCAGGCCTTCGCCGACATCGGCTATGCCGGCAGCGTCATCGCCGAGCTGGAGCAGGGAGACGAGAAGTACCTGCGCGACGTCAGCCGCAGAATCGACGGCCTGCTCTTGAGCTAAGAGCTACTGCGGCGTCTCCAGCGGGTGTTTGCTCCGCTCGTAGAACTCGTTTTGCAGGCGCAGGCTCTCCCGGTCGGCCTTCACGGCGCGGATCGCCTGCACGATCCCGTTGATCCACGTCTTCGCCTCGAACTCGCCCAGCTCGCGCGTTGCCGCGGCGCCTTCGCCCGCATAGTGATTCGGGAACCGCGCGTACCACCAGATCCCGGTATAGAGGCCTTCCGGCAGCTTCATGCGCGCCTGATCGGCACCCGATTCCTGCGGCGCGCGGTCCAGGTGCACCAGGTCGGGCCGGGCAATCATGCTCACGGACGTTTCGCTCTCGCCGGCATGCATGTCCGTCGCCGGGTCCGATTTGTGCTTCGGCTCGCCCTGCCCGCTGCGCATGATGCCCAGCACGTACACGACGTAATCGTGCGGAGTCTCGAGCTGCGTCTGCGCGAAGTAGGGAAGCAGGCTGTTGTTGCCGCCGTGACCGTTCACGACGATGATCTTCTTGCAGCCATTCCGGGCCATCTCGTCGGTCGTCTCCTGCAGCAATTGGAGCTCCAGTCCCCGGCTGTAGGCCACCGTGCCCGGTTGATGTTTCGCCTCAAAGATTTGCCCGAAATAGTACTCGGGAAAGACGATGGCGTATTCCTGCTGGGCGGCATTGAGCGCGGTGTAGCGCACGTTGAGCAGATCGTTGCCCAGTGGCAGATGCGGGCCATGCTTCTCCAGGATGCCGAATGGGAGCAGGCACGTGCCCTGCGCCCGGGCAATGGCGTCCTTGAAGTCGGCCGCCGTCAGCTCCTCCCAGTGCACCGACAGTTTGTTTTGCGCCGACGGTTGTGATGGTGCCGGCGTGGCCGCCGGTGCCTGCGCCCACACGATGGAAGCGCAGAGTGCGTTGATGGAAAGCAGCAGTGTCTTGTGCAAGGGTCCTCCACGAGCGGACTTGTTCGGGCGCCTCGATTCTCGGATCGATCGGGTCGATCACGCCGACAAAGATCTTGCGGAATGCTGCCGATGGGCTCGGTAGGAATCGGCATCGGGCAATGCTACCGGCGGGAGGCGCGGCCTGTCAAATCCAGTCGGGACGGCGGGGATGAACCAGCGCGGCGGTGGGCGCGTCCGCGGACCATCGCCCGGGCATCGCGTCGACCTGCGCGCCCGCCTATTCCCCAGCCAGGACCTCGATCGGCTTGATGCGCGCCGCTCGCAGGCCCGGGACCCAGCACGAGAGAACGGCGATCGCCATCACCACGGCGACCGCCAGCGCGATCGTGGCAGGATCGCCCGCGCGGACGCCGTACAGGAGCGAGCCCAACCACCGGGACTCGAGCGCGGAGAGGGCCAGACCGATCGCCGAGCCGAGAGCCGCGTACCGCACGCCGCGCCCCACCACCAGGCGGGTGAGCGATCCGGGGTCGGCGCCGAGTGCAAGCCGAACGCCCATCTCACGGCGCCGCCGCCGCACGACGTAGGACATCAGGCCGAAGATTCCCAGCGCGGCGAGCAGCACGCCCGCCGTCGCGAATGCGCCGACCACCGCGGTCCAGCGGCGGGGGTCGCCGAGGGCGGCGCGCAGCCGTTCGGACATCACGACCTCGACCGGCGCCACCTGGGGGTCGAGCGCGCCAAGCGCCGATCGGAGCGCGCGGAACGTCGCTGCCGCACCGATCCGGCTCCGCACGACGAGGTTGAGCGACAGGTCCACGTCTTGACTGTCCGCCCCGAGGGGCGCATAGACCGCGTCGGCCTCCCCCGCAAGCCCCCGATACGGCACGTCGCCCACCACGCCGATGACCGTCGTCGGTTGGCAGCTCGTGCAGCCGCCGCTGTACATCTGCTTGCCGATCGGACTCTCGTTCGGATAGTAGGTCGCCGCCCAGGCACGGCTCACCACGACCACGGGCGGCGCGGAGACGGAATCTCCCGGAGTGAACAGCCGGCCATCCAGGAGCGGGACGCCCGTGGCGGCGAAGAAGCCGGGGCTGACAGGCACCCAGGGCGCGAGGTGTTGCGCCGTCCCGGAGGGAACGGGCTTGTCCAGCAGGTCGAAGTTGTTGACGTCGCCGAAGTTGTCGGGTGGCAGCGAGCCGGCGAGCCCCACCGCGGTCACGCCCTCGGTCTCGGCGGCACGCGCCTCGGCACGCCGCCAGAAACCCCGGACCGCCGCGGGCGTGGAGTAGCGCGCGGGCGGCAGCGAGAGTGCGAGGCCGTAGACCCCGGATGGATCAAACCCGGGGTCCACGCGCTGGAGCCGCAGGAAACTCTTGAGCAGTAGTCCGGCGCCGATCAAGAGGGGGAGCGCGAGCGCGAATTCGGCCACGACGAGCGCCCCGCGGAGCGTGTTCGCGCGGCGCCCCGGGCCCGTGCGGGCAGGCGACCCACCGAGCGAGGCAAGCGACACCCCTCCGGTGAAGAGCGACACGAGCAGCACGGCGCTGACCAGTACGGCGGCGACGAGCGTCGCCGCTCCCGCGAAGACGATCCCGCTCGCGCCGAAGGCCACTTCGGCGAGCCGTGGAAGCCCCGGCGCCAGGAGCCCGACAGCCTCGAGGGCGAATGCGGCGATGGCCAGGCCGAAGAGGCCGGCGAGCGCCGTAACAGTGATACACTCGGTGACCACCAACCGCGCGAGCCTGCGTCGCCGCGCCCCCAGGGCGGCACGCACGGACAGCTCGTGCTCGCGTGCCGAGGCGCGCACGAGGACGAGGGTCGCCACGTTCGCGATCGCCAGCAGCAACACGAGGCCGACGGCGCCGGCGAACAGCCCGATCTGACCGGTCGCCGGCCCGACGATGGCTTCGCGCAGCGGCACCGGCGTCAGGCGGGCAACGCTGTCCTGAAATCCACCAGCCCAGATCGGGAAGATGCGCGCGCTGATCTCCGCGAGATCCCGCGTAGCCTGTCCGAGCGTGACTCCGGTCTTGAGTCGAGCGAGACCACGATACCCGAACGGGCCCCGGCGGGCGGGTGTGCCGAGCTGCAGGACCGGCCACACGGCGGCGGGAAGCCCGGCCAGGTCGTTGCGCCCGGGCTCGAGCACACCGACCACCGCGTGGCTCACGCCGTCGATGGGCACCGCCTTCCCCACCGCCGCGGCGGCACCGCCGAGGGCGCGCTCGGCGAACGCGTGGGAGACGACGACGACCGGTGGAGCGCCGGGACGATCGTCGGCGGGCTCGATCAGCCGGCCGTGGCTCGCCCTGACGCCGAGGGCCGTGAAGAAGCCCGACGTGGCGCGGCCTGCGACCACGCGCTCCGCGCCGGCAGCCCCGGATATCGAAACGCCCGCGGGCCGGAAGGCGCCCAATGCGTCGAAGCTGCGCTGTTGCTCGCGGATGGCGAGGATGTCCACCACGGAGATGGTTCCGCGATTCGTGGGCGTGTATTGCTGGTAGATTCGCACCAGCCGCTCGGGATCGGGATAGGGCAATCCCGCGAGCAGGATGCGGTTCACGACGACGAACACCGCCGTGGTCGCTCCGATGCCGAGGCCGAGCGTGACCACCACGGTCAGCGTGAAGCCCACGTTGCGGCGCAGCGCCCGGAGCGCGTAGCGCGTGTCGGCGATGAGCTCCTCGAGCGGGCGCACGCCCCGCGCGTCGCGCACGGCTTCTTTGACCTGCTCCACGCCGCCCAGGGCCCCGAGGGCGCCGCGCCGGGGGTCGGGGCTGCCGGCGCGCGCGCGCGCTTCCTCCTCGAGTGCCAGGTGATGGCGCAGCTCTTCGTCCAGCTCGCGCTCCAGGCGGTTGCGGAAGACGAGCGCCTTGAGGCGTTCGAGGATATTGGGGAGCGGGTTCACGCGTCACCATCCGCGAGCCGGAACTGGAGAATCGCGTTGATCGTCTCCGCCGCGCGCCGCCAGTCCGACGCTTCGGTTTCGAGCTGCCGCCGTCCGGCACGGGTGAGGCTGTAATAGCGCGCGCGCCGGTTGTTCTCCGAGGTGCGCCACTCGGATCGGATCCACCCTTTGCGCAGCATGCGCTGGAGCGCGGGATAGAGCGATCCCTGCTGCACGTGAAATACCTCGCGCGACAGCTGATCGATGCGCTGGGCGATGCCCCACCCGTGCATCGGCTCCAGGCTGAGCGCTTTCAGGACGAGCAACTCGAGGGTGCCCTGCAACAGGTCGCGATGGTCGTCGCCCACCGGTTTTCCTCCAGATGATCTGAAGGAACATGGGGACGACTTCTGTAGATTGTCTACAGCAAGGGTACGGCGGTCCCTTACCTTCACCGGAACGGCCGATCACTCACACCCTACTCCACGGAGGGCACCATGTTACGACGTCGTGAGCTGGCGATCCTGTTGCTCGTTTTCGTCCCGCCCCCGCCCGCACGCGCGCAGACGGCGGCCGACTCGGCCGGTATTCGCCAGGCCGCGCTCGACTACATTGAGGGCTATTACGAAGGCAACGCCGAACGGATGGAGCGCGCCGTGCACCCCGAGCTCGCCAAGCGCATCGTGCGCACCAACGACCAGGGCCGCAGCCAGCTCGGCCAGATGAGCGCCATGACCCTGGTGCAGGGCACGCGCGCGGGTGGCGGGAAGGACACCCCTACGCCCGAGCGGCGCAAGGACGTGACGATCCTCGACATCTATCAGAATGCGGCGAGCGCCAAGATCTACGCCTCGGGGTGGGTCGACTACCTGCACCTCGCCAAATGGAACGGCCGCTGGGTGATCGTGAACGTGCTGTGGGAGCCGCACCCACGGAAGGCGCCTTGACCGCACGAGGGGCGAGCATTGGCGAGGAATGGCGCGACGCTGCCGAGGTTCAGATGATACGCTCCATGCGTGTCTCGTCCAATGTGACCATGGCGCTTCTTCTCGCTCTCGGCTCTCCGTTCTCGAGCGGCGTGACCCAGCGGGTGTCGAGCGCCCCCGTCGCGATCACGAGCGTGACCGTGCTGCCAATGGATCGCGGCCACATGATCGCCGGTCAGACGGTGGTCATCGTGGAGCGTGCGGTCGTCGAGCAGAAACGCGCCGGCTAGGACTTCGTGAAACTGCACGGCAACCTCTCCCGGGACGCTTACGCGCGACTCAACGCCGTGGCTCGGCGCGAGGGCATCCGCCTCGTCGGCCACGCGCCGCGGAACCTCGGCGTCGCCGTCATGTTCGAGGAGCGGCAGTACGCGGTCGCGCACGCGGAGGAGTTCCTGTACGACCGAAGCGGCAACTCGCCGGACTCGGACTTGGCGCAGATCGAGGCTCAGATCCCCGAGCTCGCGGGCTCCATGGCCCGGGCGACCAGCGAGGCGTCGTGGCGGTTGGCCAGAAAGTCGAGCACGTGGAGGCTCTCTTGGAGCAGACATGACCCTTCATGACGCCAAGCAGGATCGCCGCATCGATTACATCGAAATGGCCGCCACGAACATCGCGGCCACGAAACGCTTTTACACGGACGTCTTCGGATGGAAATTCACGGACTACGGCCCGGATTACACGAGCTTCGAAGACGGTCGGCTGGCGGGTGGGTTTTACAAGGCCGAGTCGGCGCGGGGGGGCACGGTCCTAGTGGTGATCTTCGCCGTGGATCTCGGAGCTGCCGAGCAACGCGTGCGGGCGGCCGGCGGCAAGATCGTGAAGCCCATCTTCAGCTTTCCAGGTGGCCGGCGCTTTCACTTCTCGGATCCGAGCGGCAACGAGCTCGCGGTCTGGTCCGACCGTTAGCACGGGTCGGACGGACACGGGGGAGAGGGCACGGGGGTGCGTGTCAACCCGCGACGAGCGTGCTGCGTGGTGTAGGGATATCGAGGGCGGCTCGACCCGGACTGGCGCTCCCGGCGCGATTGGGACAAGATGGAAGCTTCTCTCATTGGAGATATCCATGCGGCCCCGAGCCTGTATTCTGATCATTGCATGCGTCATGCTGCCGCAGGCACTCACCGCTCAAGCGGCGAGCGGCGCGATGGCGCCGTCGACAAATCCGGTGGCGGACGCGTTGCGCGCCATGGAGCAGCGCTACGCGCGCAACCTGATTGCGGCCGCCGAAGCGATGCCGGCTGACAAGTACAACTACCGCCCGACGCCGGCGCAGATGAGCTACGCGCAGATCCAGGCCCATCTGGCCAACGAGGGGAATGATGCATTGTGCAGCAAGGTCGCCGGCGTTCCGGCGCCTCAGCGGCCTGCGGTAGACACGACGGCCGGCAAGGATCAGCTCGTCGCGCGGCTCAAGGAGACGTTCCAGTTCTGCGAGTCGGCGTTCGCGAAGCTGGATGATTCCAAGCTCGCCGAGCCGATCCAGCTGTTCGGTCCGAACCCCTTCTCGCGCGCGGCCGCGATCCTGATCACGGTGGGAGACTGGGCCGATCATTACAGCCAGGAGGCGAACTACCTGCGCCTGAACGGCATCCTGCCACCCACGGCGCAGCGGCGCAGCATGTAGCGGAGGTGAGCCCGGTCGTCGCGGTCACGACCGGGCTGGCCCCCTCCGCAGTCGATCGAGCAGCGCCCGGTCCATCTCTTCGAGAACGTACCACGCCCCGTCGAGTTCACTGAGGCTTCCACGCCGGATTGCCCAGCGCAGCCAGGGACGCGGGGAGCCGAATCATCTGGCCCGTCGCGACGCGGAGCAGCACCAGGTAGGAGGTGACGTTCCACTCGATGGGCTGGTAGCGCGCGACCAACCACTCGCCGTCGGGAGACCAGGTGACGCCAGGCTGGAAGATCGCGTCGTAGGGCGAGGCCGCGCGCAGACCACTCCCGTCGGGCGACACCAGCCAAACGCGATTTCCGCCCACATACGCGATGCGGTCGCCCTGCGGTGACCACTTGGGAGCAGAGCCCAAGAGGCCGAGGGGTGTCGCCACGCCACTGCCGAGGTCCAGGATCTGGACGTCAGGCGTGTCATATGCCGTCGCATAATGCTCCACCGCCGCCCGCCTGCCATCGGGCGCCAGCGCGACGCGTGCGTGGACGAGATTCCAGCACTCCTCCGCCACAGGGGCACTCACGCGAACCGGGTATGCATCCGTGCCCAACACACGGTAGACGATCTCATTGTAGTTGCAGTAGCCGGCGCTGAAGAAGGTCCACTGGCCATCCGCGCTCACATCGACGGCGGTGATGGCGCCCACAGGCGCCGCCGCCGGGGTGATGATTCGCGTGCTCCCACCATCGGTGGTGACGCGGAACAACGTGAGGGGGGTCTCAAACCCGCCCACGAGATAGCTCCCATCGGGAGCCCATGCGATTCCCGCGCCCGTGTAGGTGCGCGGCACCGGGATGGCCCGGTAGCCCGACCCGTCCAGGTTTACCGTGGCGACGACGCCACCGTATCCGGTGACGGCCAGCACGCCGGCCGGAACCACGCTCGTCCAGCCTGTATCCCGCACGTGCTCGGAACTCGCGACGACCGCCGTGCGGCCGTAGCCACGACCCGTCAGGGTCGAACCCGAGACCTGAGCAACCGCCCCGTCAACGACGGCTAGCTGCACGGTGCCTCCGGTGACATTGCCGTGCCGGTCGAGCGTCTGCGCTGTGATCGTGTACGACGCTCCGATGTACACCGCGGTGTCGGGCGGATCGAGCACAACGGAGGCTGTGGCTCCGGGCCGCACTGTGTATCGTGCGGTGTCCGCAAATCCGAACTCGGGCACGGTGACCTGCACACCCGCTTCACCGGCGATGGGCCCGAGCTGCACGAGCGCCGCGGCCCGTCCGCGGCCGTTCGTCGTATCAACGACGAACGCGCTCGTACGCTCGCCGGTGAGTCGACCGACCAGCACCCCCGCGACCTGCCGGCCATCCGGGGCGCTTGCGTACAGCGACGTAAAGCGCACGACGGCGGCGGGCACCGGGGCACCCTCGGCCGTGCGAACCTCGATCAACAGCGCCTGGGCGAGCGGCGCGTCGACCGTGTCGGTGATGTTGGCACCCCTGACGATGGTCAACCCCGGGGATCCGATCTCGGGGCTGGTGCCGCCGTCGGCACAACCGGCCGCGAGAGCGATCGAGACCAGGGCCGCGCAGAACCGATGCGCCATCATGGCCGCCACGCCGGACGTGCGAGGTTCCTCAGATGGGGTAAGAGCAGGGTCAGCCCATCGGCGACGCGAATCAGCTCCAAATACTCGCTCGGGCCTCGCGCGATGATCCACTCGCCGCTGGGCGACCAATCGAACCCCTGATCGTAGGGTCGTCCGATCGCGGTGACCAGACGCAGTCCTTGCCCATCGGGCCGAATGACCCAGATACCGTTCATCACGAATCCGATCAGCGAGTCTCCCGGGGACCAGCGTGGTGTCAGCGCCGCCGCCACCAGCGAATCGACCAAACCGGTCTGGATGTCCAACACGAAGAGGCCGAGGTTCGGATAACAACAGCGCGTGCTGAGGAAGGCGGAGCGCAGGCCGTCGCTCGAGGGAGCAGGCTGGGCGTCATCATACGAGCCGCTCGCCGGCCCGATGCGCTCGAGGCTCGACCCGTCGGAGCGGACGCGCCAGATCGCCTGGCTCTGACCGAAAGCCCGCCCGCCGAAGTAAATCCACTGCCCGTCACCGCTGTACTGCGGCCGGTACTCGGACAGCAGGGCGATCGAGTCCGCGATCAGGCGGCGCGGGGGTCCGGTGAGGGTGGACACATACAGCCACGAATCGTAATCGGAAGACGAAAACACCAAGGTATCTCCCGCTGCATTCCAGTCGACCCACGCGGCTGCCGCGACGCCGGGGATGGCGCGATAGTTGGAGCCGTCCAGATCGACAATCGCGATCCCGGTTGGCGTGATTGCGGCGATCGTCGCCTGCGGTACGACAGCGACCCAGGTCGTGTCGGCACGCCCGGACGTATCGTGCACGCGGATGCGCGCTCTGCCGATTGCGGCACCGGTCACCGTGCCGCTGGGCGATACGGTCGCGGAGGCGCTATCGCCCTCGAAGATGACGGGATCCTGGCGCGCGTTCCCGTAGCGGTCGCGCAGGCTCGCGCTCAGCGCAAACGAGTGTGACACGGCCACCACGGTGTCCTCGGGTAGACTCACGACCCTGACACCATTCCCGGGATGGATCACGTACCCCGCCGTATCGCTGAACCCGAATTCCGGCACCGTGATCTCCACGCCACCCTGGCCGGCCACCGCCCCCAACGCCACCAGCACGCGCGCACGTCCATGGCCGTCCGTGGTATCGACCGCGAAGCTCTGAGTGGGTTGAGCATCAATACGACCCACCCGAACGCTCGTTTGCGGAAACGGGCCGCCGCTGGTCGGCAGGCCGGAGAATCGCACGACCGAGCCTCCCGCGGTCGCGCCCTCGGCCGTATGGACCTCGACGAGCAGCGCTTGGGCCGGTCGCGCATCGATCGAGTCCGCGACGCCGGCGCCTGCGACGATAGTGATTCCCGGAGGGCCTGTGGGCGCCACCGGATCGTGGCACGTCGTTGAGGCCAGAACGCCGATCATGACCGCGAGAAGACGGGGGGTTACTCTACGCGCCTTCACGACGCTTTC
>WNGA01026991.1_pt1 | contig 10090 bp, 8 predicted proteins | sample 5400061 | NCBI WGS metagenome assembly WNGA01 (sample SAMN13153366, study PRJNA577476) | soil metagenome | isolation source: 100 cm soil or saprolite under grassland replicate 2 | place: USA:California | collected 2016-06-15
CAGCCTCTGAGTCGTCGCATCGTGCCGACCGACATCGTCGTCCCGAATCAGTTTCATGCCGAGGTCGGCGTGGCCGCGCTCGGGCGAGGCGCGAGATCCACGTGACGTTCGGCCGGGCGGGAACGTCCGCACCCCCGCGTCTGGTCGAGCAGGGCGGCGCCGCCCGATGAGTCCCCTGCTCCTGCGCGCGAGCGGCCGCCACCTGGTGCGGCATCCGTGGCAGATCGGGCTCTCCGTCCTCGGCATCGCGCTCGGCGTGGCGGTGGCGCTCTCGATCGACCTCGCCACCCAGAGCGCGCGGCGGGCCTTCGAGCTGGCGACGGAGGCCGTCACCGGCCGCGCCACCCATCAGATCGTGGGTGGCCCGTCGGGCCTCGGCGAGGACGTGTACCGGATGCTGCGGCTCCGGCTCGGCGTGAGGCAGGCCGCCCCCGTGCTGGCCTTCGACGTGACCGCGCCCGATCATCCCGGGGAGACCTTCCAGCTCCTCGGCGTGGATCCCTTCGCCGAGGAGCCGTTCCGCCCGCACCTGGCGTCCAGCGATCCGGACGGCGTCGAGCGGGGGGCCGGCGGTCCGCATCCGCTCGCGATGCTGGCGGACCTCGTGGGGCGGCCGGCCACCGGGCTCATCTCGAGCGCGACCGCCCGGCGGCTCGGGCTCGCGCGGGGCGACCCGCTCACCATCAAGGTCGCGGGCGCCGCCCGGCAGGTCACGCTGATCGGCTGGCTCGAGCCGAGAGACGCGCTCAGCGCGCAGGCCCTGGAGCGCCTGCTCGTCACCGACATCGCCACCGCCCAGGAGCTGGCGCGGGCGCGGGGCCGGCTCACGCGCATCGACCTGATCGTCGCCGATGACGCGGCCGGGCGCGCGCTTCTCCAGCGGATCCGTGACGCCCTTCCCTCCGGCGCCGAGATCGTGTCCGCCGGCGCGCGCGCCGAGACCGTCGCGTCCATGACGGCGGCCTTCACGCTCAACCTCACCGCGCTGTCTCTCCTCGCGCTCGTCGTCGGCATGTTCCTCATCTACAACACCATGACCTTCTCCGTCCTGCAGCGGCGGCCGCTCATCGGCATGCTCCGGGCGCTCGGGGTCACGCGCGGCGAGGTGTTCGCCCTGGTCGTGGTCGAGGCGCTGGTCGTCGGCGTCGTCGGCACCGCGGCCGGGCTCGGGCTCGGCCTCGGGCTCGCCCACGGCCTGCTCGGGCTCGTGACACGGACGATCAACGACCTCTACTTCGTCCTCTCGGTGCGCGAGGTCTCGTTCACCGGGTCGGCGCTCGCCCGGAGCGTGCTGCTCGGCGTGGGCGCCACGCTGGCGGCGGCGCTGGCGCCCGCTGCCGAGGCGGCGGGCGCGCGCCCGAGGGAAGCGCTCAGTCGCGCCGGGCTCGAGGCGCGGGCGCGGCGGACGGCGCCCCGCGCGGCGGCCGGCGGGGTCGCGCTCCTCCTCGCGGGAACGGCGGCGCTCCTCCTGCCGCGCGCCGGGGCCGGATGGGGGTTCGCGGGGCTGTTCGGGCTCCTCCTGGGCGCGGCCCTGGCCACCCCCGCCGTCGCGGTCCTGCTCCTTCGCGCGCTGCAGGCGCCCGCCGGCCGCGCCTTCGGCCTCCTCGGGCGGCTGGCGGCGCGCGGCATCGTGGCGGCGCTGTCGCGAACGGGCGTGGCCATCGCGGCGCTGATGATCGCGGTCTCGGCCACCATCGGCGTCGGCATCATGATCGCGAGCTTCCGGGAGGCGGTGGTGGACTGGCTCCACGGGTCGCTGCGGGCCGACATCTATATCTCGCCCCCCAGCCTGGTCGGGAACCGGCCGGACGCCACGCTCGACACGGCGCTCGTGAGTCGTCTCTCCGCCACGCCGGGGGTGGCCGCCGCCAGCACGTCGCGGGCCAGCGTGGCCCACGGACCGGGTGGCCCGGCGCAGATCGTGGCGCTCGGGCTCGAGGCGGGGCGCGCGCCCGGCTTCAAGTTCCGCGAGGGCCGGCCGGAGGCGGTGTGGCCCGCCTTCGACGCGGGCGCCGTCATCGTCTCGGAGCCCTTCGCCTACCGGCGCGCGGTGGGCGCGGGCGGGTCCGTGCGGCTTCGCACCGATCGCGGCGAGCGCGACTTCGCCGTGGCGGGCGTGTTCTACGACTACGGGTCGAGCGCGGGGGTGATCGTGATGAGCCGCCGCACCTACGATCGGTTCTGGCACGACAGCGCCGTCTCCGCGCTCGCCCTCTACGCGGCGCCCGGGGTGGACGTGGAGCGGCTGATGGCGGCGCTCCGGGAGCGCGCGGCGGGCGGACCGGACGTGCTCATCCGGTCCAACCGGGCCCTTCGCGACGCCTCGCTCGAGATCTTCGACCGCACCTTCGCGATCACGGCCGTGCTGCGCCTGCTGATCGTCGCCGTGGCGTTCGTCGGCGTGCTCAGCGCGCTGATGGCGCTCCAGCTCGAGCGCATGCGCGAGCACGGCGTCCTCCGCGCCCTCGGGCTGACGCCGGGCCAGGTCTGGGGCGTGGTCACGGCGCAGACCGGCCTCATGGGCGTCGTGGCCGGACTCCTCGCGGTGCCGGTCGGGATCATGCTCGCCGCCGTCCTCGTCTCCGTCATCAACCGCCGCTCGTTCGGCTGGACGATGCCGATCGACGTCGCCCCGCTCATCCTCGCCCAGGGGGTGCTGCTCGCGGTGACGGCGGCCCTCCTCGCCGGCCTCTACCCCGCGTGGAAGATGTCCGCCGCCTCGGCGGCGGACGCGCTCCGCGAGGAGTAGAGCCCGACCGGCGTCGGGTCTAGGGCTTCTTCAACGACTCAGATGCGATCCGTGCGGGCCACGGACGCGACGCGCACGGGAGACGCGCTCAGCGTCGATGTGGCCGACGGCCGAACCGTCATGGTGCCGCGTGCCTCGTATCCGCGTCTTCTCCATGGCAATCAGCGAGAGCGGAGTCGAGGACGCTTGACAACTGACCGGCCGGGCTACACCGTGGTGTAATTACATCCATGACGGAGGGGACTCGAGGCCTCGTATCACCGGACCCAGGTCCTCCTCGAGCGCTGGCAGCACGCGGCGCTGAAGAGCCTCGCCGCGCGAGAAGGGATGAGCGTTTCCGAGCTCGTCCGGCGGATTCTGTCCCGGCGCCTGCGTCCTCGCCCGTCGAGCCGGAAGGGGCTGGCGGCCATCGCGGGGATTGGTCGCGACCGGACCGCCACGGGCCGAGACCACGACCGGTGGCTGTACGGAGCCGGAGCCAAGTGAGGGGAGAACGGCACTTCGTCGATACCGGGGCGTGGTTCGCTTACGTGAACGTTGCCGATCCTGACCACCAACGCGTGCGGCTGATCCTCGATGCGCCTCCAGGCGGCTCGTCACCTCGAGCTACGTCTTCGATGAGACGGTGACACTCACGCAGGCACGTCTTGGACACCGGCGGGCTGTCACCATCGGTCGTACCCTCCTTGACCTGGCGGTCGTCGAGTTGCTGTCCATCGCCCCGGCCGATGAGCGGGCGGCCTGGTCCCTCTTCGAGAAGCGACCGGACAAGTCGTACAGCTTCACGGACTGCACGAGCTTCGTCCTGATGCGGCGAGAGAGGATCGGCACCGCGGTGGCCCTCGACCAGCACTTCACACAGGAGGGGTTTGTCGTCGTTCCGGCCGGCTCTCCGTGAGGTTCCTCCGGTGCGAACAATGCAGAAGTGTCTCGCCGCGTGATCGCGGAACGCGCGCCCGCTTCGAGGTCGTCGATCGAGACGTTGGTATACGGTCAGCGGGTTCGCCCGCGCCGGAGCGCCCCGCGCCTTCTTCCTTCCCGCTCGACCACGCCCCGCATCCCGAGTTCCGCGCCACTGAACTGTGCCGGCAGGAGCTTCGGTGGCATGGTGTCATTGACACCAGTGGTGTACCTGTGCCATCCTCTCCCCGGGGGGTGAGAAGACATGGCACGTGAACTGGAATCCGCGGCCAAGCGGCCGCGGATCAGCGTCGACGTCATGCCCGAGGTTCGCCGTCGCCTTCGCCTGGCCGCGGCAAAGCGCGACCTCACGGTCCGCCAGTACGTGCTCGACGCGATCGAGGAGCGGCTGCGGGAAGATCTCGGCGACGAGGACGAAGGAATGTCGGCCCTGACCGGGAAGGCGGACCCGGTGCTGGCGGAGCTATGGGACAACCGGAGAGACGCAGCGTATGACCGCCTGTAACCGAGGGGATGTCGTGCTGGTCGGCTTCGTGTTTTCAGATGGGTCGGGAAGGAAGCTCCGGCCGGCTGTCGTCATCAGCGCCCCCGCTTACCAGCGTGCGCGGCCGGAAGTCGTCGTGGCGGCCATCACCAGCAACGTCAGACGCCGTCTCTTCGGTGACCACCTGATCACCGAGTGGAAACGAGCCGGATTGCTCTTCCCCTCCGTGGCCACCGGGATCCTCCGGACCATCAAGCGGACGATGATCGATCGGAAACTCGGCTCCTTGCCCCTACCCGACCTGGAGGGCATCAATCGAGAACTCCGCCGCTCGCTTGGCCTATGACTGTCGAAGATGTCGGCGGCGGAGACGCTCCGTGAGGAGTAGGCGCTCGCCGCTTTCACTGCTCGGGGCCTGCGCCGTCCTCGTCCTCATCGCCGGCGGGGCGGCGGCCCTCTGGCCTGGCAGCAAGCCTCCTCGGGAGGCATCGCGGATCGGCGCGACGATCTCGGTGACGAGTGCCCTCGGCGGCGCGGAGGGGACCAGCGGGTTCGCCCGCGCCGCGACGCCCCGCGCCTTCTCGTTCCCGCGCGACCACGGCCCGCATCCCGAGTTCCGCATCGAGTGGTGGTACTACACCGGCAACCTCCGCGCCCGCGACGGCCGCCACGTCGGATTCCAGCTCACCTTCTTCCGCATTGCGCTCGGACCCGAACCCGTGGCCCGCACCTCCGACTGGGGCGCGACCCAGGTCTACCTCGCCCACTTCGCCGTGACCGACACGCGCGGCGGCCGCTTTCTCGCCTTCGCGCGCTCGAGCCGGGGCGCGCTCGGCCTCGCCGGCGCCCAGGCCGAGCCCTTCCGCGTCTGGCTCGAGGACTGGGTCGCCGAGGGCGAGGGGCGCGCGGCGCTCCCGATGCGCCTGCGCGCGGCCGAGGGCGAGGCGGCCATCGACCTCACGCTGGAGAGCGCCAAGCCCGTCGTGCTCCAGGGCGAGCGCGGCCTGAGCCGCAAGGGACCCGAGCCCGGCAATGCCTCCTATTACTACTCGCTCACCCGCATGCCCGTCCGCGGCACCGTCCGTCTCGGCCCCAAGACCCTGGCCGTCGAGGGGCTCGCCTGGATGGACCGCGAGTGGAGCACGACCGCGCTCGGCGAGGACCTCGCGGGCTGGGACTGGTTCGCGCTCCAGCTCGACGACGGGCGGGAGCTGATGTTCTACCAGCTCCGCCGCAAGGACGGGCAGGCCGATCCCTTCAGCGCCGGCGCCCTCGTCGACGCGCGCGGCGGCACGCGCCCCCTCGCGCGCGACGATGTCCGGCTCGAGGTGCTCGCCACCCGGCGCAGTCCGCGCAGCGGCGTCACCTACCCCGCGCGCTGGCGTCTCACCCAGGTTGCGCAGGGTCTCGTGCTCGAGGTCGCGCCGCGCCTCGCCGACCAGGAGCTGATCGTGGGACCTCGCTACTGGGAAGGCGCCGTCACCGTGCGGGGCACCGAGGGGGACCGCGCGGTCGCCGGCCACGGTTACGTCGAGCTCGTGGGCTACGGCGAGACGCAGGGCAGGCGCTAGAACGCCGACCCGCTGGAGCTGGCCCTGGCTGGTCGCTGCGATCGCGTCGAGGATCGCGGGGACGAGCGGCCGGAGATGCAGCATTCGGTTGGACGGCGCGCGGACGACGACAACACCGAACGGAAGGGCTGACACGTTCTGCTGGAATTCAAGGCTCCGGTCCATCGTGACCAAGGTATCGTAGTCCCCGCGCATGAGGCGTAGGAGATCGCCGTTCTTGACACCTGCCCAACCACGGCCCACGACGGTCTGGACGTCGTGCCCGTGCAGTTCTCGAGCGAGGTCTAATTGAGGAGAGTCGGGGCTTTGCCTCGTTCCGAAACCTCCCGCGCTCGAACCTCGCGCTGACGACGGCATCCAACCGGCGGCCCATGGGACCGCTGTGCCGGCGCCGCGGAAAGCTTCAGTCGCCGAACCGGTCGCCCGGCGGTCGTCCCGATGATACGATCAGGCACGTGCGCGCCCTTCCGCTGACGATCACGCTCGTCGCAAGCCTGCTCCTCTATCGGTCCGCCGACGCGCCGGCGACGCCTGGATTCGCCGAGTGGGAGATCACGACGCCCGGCGGCCACCTGATCTCGCACATCGACCCGCTCAAGTCGCGCTACGGCACGTGCCTGCGTAAGCCCGACGCGACGCCGGGCCTTGTCTACGACCGCCCGGAGGACGTCTACGTCGCTCACATCGAATGGTGGGCCTACCACCGCGACCACGTCTCCGGCAAGGCCCGCGCCTGTCTCCGCACGGCTCACCCCCGAGGACGGTTGGCGAGAGGTGTGGCACCCGCTCCTCCGCGAGCGCTGCCGGCAGTTCGCGACAGGGAATCCCGACATGCCGGCGGTCGACGAGCCGACGCGGCGCCGGATCGCCGACCTCTGCCGGGCGCTCGGTCCGTGAACCCCGTGCCTGCGCGCGCCACGGCCTCCCTTTCCATCCCGGGGATGCATGCCCGGGCGTGAAGTGGCGGGCTCGAGGCGGTCGCTGAGGCCGCCGGGCGCCCGCCTCGTGGCTCTTCCGCTCCGCGTCTCCACGTCCCCTTGTACACGGACATCGAGGACACCGAGTTCGTCGAATCCTTCAAGACCGCCGTCGAGCGTGTCTGGCGCCTTCAGGACGGCGAGGATGACTTCGGCGTGGCGCTCTCCATCACCCGGGTCGCTCCGGCACGCCTCTATGGAGAGCGAGCGGCGTGCGGCGACGAGACCCGCATCGGGTGCCGTGAGCCGGGCAAGGGCGACAAGATCGACCTGCATCAGCACCTCGCCCTGTTCCCCAAGGATGGGGCGGTGCTCACGACGGGGGCGATCTCGACTCACGTCACGGGAAGCACGATCGTCCTCGGCGCCCACGACATCGCGCCGCACGTGCTGGCCCACGAATTCGGCCACGTTCTGGGTTTCCCGGACGCCTATTTCCGCGGCTACCGCGACCTGGGAGCGGACGGGTATCTGGTGATGGAGGTGCTGGCCGACCCGGACGACATCATGAGCGCCCCGGGGACAGGCGTGGTGCGTCGCACCCACTTCGCGATGGTCATCGCCGACGCGGCGGCGCGATCGCGCCGGCCCGATGGCGGCAGCACGTCCCCGAGCGCCGAGTGATCACGCTGACCCGGCGTTCGAACAGCGCGCTGCTGGCCCTGCTGGGTGCAACGTAGGTTTCGAGGCCACCGTGTTCTGCCTCTGCCAGCAGCTTTCCCGGCATCGGACGCCAAAGCACCTGAAGACGGACGCCTTCCGGCGCGAGGCCTGCACGGGCAGGGTCGGCTGTCGCTCCACTCGCTGCGTCACTCCTTCGCCTCGCTCCTCATCGCCAAGCGGCTGAACCCCGTGTTCGTCTCGCCCCAGCTCGGGCACGCCAACTGGCGATCGCGCTCCGCGCGTACGCACATCTCCTCGAACAGGCCGACCACGCGGCGGCGGCGAGAGAGGCGCTGGAGGCGAGCTATGCGGCGATGGTGAGCACGAGCGGGGCGCTGACGAACGCCCGTTCATTGGTGACGGCTGCGGCAACAACCTGCTTCGACGGCAACGGGCATGGAAGCACCCCGGCAAGTTGCCCGGCCGGGGTGCGTTCGCTACCTCGTCAAAGTCGCCGCTGGCTAGTGCGGGTGTGCTGCTCTCCTAGTAGACCTGCACGATGATGTTGCTCGAGGTGAAGGTCGCCGTTCCTCCCGCCGCCCTCCGGTACTTCGCGGTGAACGTGGTATTCCCTGTAACCGTCACGAGGTATGACGCGCTCTGGGAGATGGTTCTGTCTGGCGACGGCCCGGGCGACCTCCCGTTCCCGACCGCGAAGTTGTCCGATGCGCTCTGCACCAGCCCTCCTGTCGCATCGAAGCCCATGAAGCAACCACTATCGTTGCTGGTGTTGAAGCAATTCACGGTGAGGGTCACGAGCACCCTGTGCGTGCCGGTAGCCGTGATCGAGAGCGAAGCGGCGGTGCCTGTCGTGGGAGCCGCATACGTCGCCGAGGTGGAGGTCAAGCCAGCCGACCCTGCAGTACCGTCGAGGTTAGTGCTCAGGACCGTGTTGCCCGGCCCGGTAGCCCCCGTCGCGCCGGTAGCACCGGTGGCGCCGGTAGCACCCGTGGCGCCGGTAGCACCCGTGTCGCCCTGGGGCCCACTCGGACCAGACGGCCCGATCGGACCGGACGGCCCGATCGGCCCTGAAGGCCCGCTGGGTCCAGACGCACCGCTCGGCCCTGTGGCACCCTCCGACCCACTCGGGCCACTTGGTCCCGTCGCCCCGGTGTCGCCAGCCTCCGCCAGCAAGTCCCAGTCCGGGTTGCTGGCCGGCGTGGCGCTCGTGCACCCCGCCGGGTTCACGCAGATGTAGCTCGATCCATCGGTGTAGTGAACCGCATCGTCCTGGATGTAGGGCTGGCTCGGAACAAAGTCCCCCTGCCAGTTGATCCCCTCAGGCCCCGACGATCCCGATGGCCCGCTCGGTCCGCTCGGCCCCGTCGCGCCCGTGTCGCCCTGCGGCCCGCTTGGTCCAGACGGTCCCGACGGCCCAGTGGCTCCCGTGTCGCCCTGCGGCCCGCTCGGCCCGGTCACACCCGTGTCGCCCTGCGGCCCACTCGGACCAGACGGCCCGATCGGACCGGACGGCCCACTCGACCCTGAAACCCCGCTGGCTCCAGAGGGCCCGCTCGGACCGCTCGCGCCAGTGTCGCCCTGTGGCCCGCTAGGTCCCGAGGGGCCTGATGGCCCGCTCGCCCCAGTCGCGCCCGTGGCGCCGCCGCTTGTCACCGTAATGTCCAGGAGGGCGTCGTGCCCGAAGGAGCTGCTCTCCTTGGCGACAAGCTTCACGGACAGACCAGCCGAAGCAGACCTGACAGCAATACCGTTGTTGAGAGCTGGGGTGTCGACCCAGGCCTTGACGAGGTTGGTGATGTCGAACGTTATGTAGTTGTTCCTGTCCGCCGTCGTGATGCCGGCCACGGTGTCCTCGGCGGATCCGTTGATCGCCGGGGCGTTGCTTGCGGTGATGCTGCTCTCGTTCCAAAAGATCGTGGCGCCTGAGCAGGTCGGGCCGCCGTTCGGGGCGCCTCCGGTGCACGAGGTCAGGACCTGGCTGACCGAGAGCGAGCCGCCGGTCCCCACGGCGGAAAAGAAGAGCGTGACGGTGGCTTGCTGGATCTGGCTTCCGCTCGTCACCGATGCCGGAAGATTGAGATCCCACTTCAAGAGGGCGATCTCGTTATCCTTGACCTCGATGTCATTGGCGGCCCCCTTGTTGATGGTATTGGCGGTCCCGGGGTTGATGATGAACGTATCGTCGGTGAGTGTGCCGATCACGGCAAGGGCGCTCCCCGGCCAGAGCAGCATCGCGGTCACCAGTAGCAGAACGGCCCATACGCCGGTGGCCCTCGTCGTGTTCTCGTGCACTGTGCGTCTCCTCGTCGACAACTGCGTGGGTCCAGCTCCCAAGGCCGCCTGTCTGTGGCCAGTGCGATGTCAGTGCGCGCGATGATGGCCCATAGCGCGGTCGGTGTCAACCTACTACTTTGGTCCAATGCGCTTGCCGAATCACCTCCCAGCACTCCCAGTCCCGCTATGCCTGCGACAAGACTGAGTTTGACCGCCGCGAGTCCAGAATAATCAGCCTGTGGCCCATTCTCAGATCTGAGAAAGTACGCAACTATTTGCATACAGTAGGAGCCGGGTTACAGTCTGCGGCGGAGCAGCACTGGGCGCGGCGCTGGACTTCGTCCTGGCGAGCCCGCCAACATCCGCAGCGTTATTTCACGTGGCCCTCCACGTGACTACGGTCTCGCGTCTGCCACGTGTGGCTAGTGGAGCGGCCCATCTGGGGCAGTGAGATCTTGATGCACTCTTGACGGGCGGTGCGACTGTACCA
>WNGA01031519.1_pt1 | contig 10089 bp, 9 predicted proteins | sample 5400061 | NCBI WGS metagenome assembly WNGA01 (sample SAMN13153366, study PRJNA577476) | soil metagenome | isolation source: 100 cm soil or saprolite under grassland replicate 2 | place: USA:California | collected 2016-06-15
AAGATACGGGTCTGGGGAGGGAACTCCCCCCAACCCCGCCCTCCCCGCTGTAGCGACAGTACTCCGCGCCGATCGTCGATGTCTCGTGGGATTCAGCGAGCGGGGAGGTGGGTGGGGGCGGGGGGCTGCCTCCGCGGACCCGTATCTTCTGGGGAGCATCTCAACGCCGCCAAGCAACATCTCGTGGCGGGCTCGAGTGGCCAAGCGGAATGCGACGCGGCGTGGTCCGCGGAGGCAGCCCCCCGCCCTCACCCGCCGGTTGATCACCGACGCTGGTTTTGCTGGGCGTGACGGGCACGGATGTCGCGCGCCCGCTCGTCGGCCTCGAGCGCCTCGGCGTCCCGCCGGGCGCGGCGCAGGACGCTCGCGTAGTTTTCGAGCAGACTCGCCAGGGTCGGGTGATCCGGCCCGAGGCTCTGCTCCACGATGGTGATGGCGCGCGGATAGATCGCCGCGGCCTCGCCCCAGCGCCCCTCGGCCCGGTAGACCTCGGCCAGATTGTTCAGCGTGATTCCCACGCGCTGATGCTCCGACCCCACCGACTTCTCGAGAATCACCAGGGTGCGCCGATAGAGCGGCTCCGCCTCGACGTAGCGTCCCTGGAGATGGTACAGCGCGGCCAGGTTGTTAAGGCTCGCGGCAACGCTCGGGTGCTCGGGGCCCAGCGCGCGCTCGCGGATGGCCAGCGACCGGCGATACAGCGGCTCCGCCTCCGCGTAGCGCCCCTGGACCCGGTAAAGCTCGGCCAGGTTGTTGAGCGATTCGGTGACCACCGGTGTCTCCTTCCCCGGCCCGGGGTCGAGAATGGCCAGTGCACGCTTGTAGGCGGCCTCGGCCTGCGGATAGCGTCTCTGCTCGAAGTAGACCAGTCCCAGGTTGCCGAGTGTGATCCCCACATCGGGGTGTCGCGGGCCCATCCGCGCCTCGCGGATGGCGATGGAGCGCAGGAGGAAAGGCTCGGCGTCCACATGACGGCCCTGCACACGATACAGATCTCCCAGGTCATTGAGCGTGACGGCGAGGGCGGGATGATCGGGTCCCAGCGTGCGCTCCTGGATGGCGAGGGTGCGGCGGTAGAGCGGCTCCGCTTCGCGGTACCGGCCCTGCGCGTTGTAGAGGGCGGCCATACCGCCCAACGGCAGAGCCATCCGGATATGGTCGGGGCCGACCGCGCGCTCCACGATGGCGAGGGCACGCTGGTAGAACGGCATCGCCTCCGCATAGCGGCCCTGCTCCCGGTACAACGCGCCCAGGCTCGAGAGCGTGCGCGCCACCTCGGGATCGGCGGGCCCGAGCGCCTTCTCCTGGATCTGCAGCGCACCGCGATAGAGCGGCTCGGCCTCGGCATAACGCGCCCGCGCCTGATAGACGGCGCCCAAATTGATCAGCGACGCGCCGGTGGCGAGGTCGTCGGGGCCGAGCTTCCTCTCCGCGATGGCGAGCGCGCGGCGGAACACCGGCTCCGCGTCGGCCGCCAGCCCCTGCTGAAGCCACGCGGCACCGGCGTTGTTGAGCGGAGCGACGAGGCGGGGATCGTCGGGTGGCACCGCCGTCTCCGTCACCGAGAGGGCGCGGTGCAGGATCGGCGCCGCCTCGCGAGAGCGGCCCCGCTCGCGGTAGAAAAGCCCGAGCTCGCCGAGGCTCCGGGCGAGCCGCAGGTCGGATTCACCGAAACCCTCGGCCTGCTTCACCGCGTCGAGATAGAGCCGCTCGGCATCGGCGACCTGGCCGCGGTCCGACGCGCGCTCGGCGGCCGCGAGGAGTTCTTCCCACCCCGGGGACTGGGCGGCGACGGCGACGGGCCAGAGCAGGAGGAAGAGGACAAGCGCTCGAATCACGGGCACGGCTCGCGGGTGGCCGACACGCGCGGAATCACCTCTGGGTGACTCTAGGCACGGGCGCCACGACTGTCAAGGCGCGGGCACCGCGCGATCGCGGCCCGGCGGGGTGAGAGAAGGTCTCGGGTGCCATGCCCTCGATCGGGTGTAGACTGGGCGCCTCAGGAGGTGGGCGTATGAGCGAAGATCTGATGACCAAGGTGCAGGAGCTGATCGACTCGAGCTCGTCGACGTCAAGGAGAACAAGGTGTATCTCCAGATGGGCGGCGGCTGCCAGGGCTGCGGTGCGGCAGACGTGACGCTCAAGGCCGGCATCGAGCGCTTGATCAAGGAAGAGCTGCCGGAGATCGAAGAAGTGCTGGACGCGACGGACCACGCCGCGGGCACGAATCCGTACTACACGCCAGACAAGTAGCGCTCAGGCGCTACCGGAGCCCCTCGCCCTCTCCCCCACGGGGGGAGAGGATTCGTGTTTGACCGGGGTGACGGGCGAGCGCTTCCGTAGCCAGTCCCATAGCCGCACCCCGAGCAGCACGGCCAGCGCGATCGCGTAGTAGTACGGGGTCGTGCGTCCCCGCTTCGCCAGCCAGAGGAAGTGCAGCACGCCCAGCCCCCCGATCACATAGGCGAGCTTGTGCAGGAGACGCCAGTTCGCGCCCCCGAGCCGCTTGATCATCCCCGAGGTGGAGGTGAGGGCGAGCGGGATGAGCAGCACGAGGGCGAGCACGCCCACCGTGATGAAGGGGCGCTTGACGACGTCTTCCCACATCCGCCGCCAGTCGAAGAAGTGGTCGAGCCCGATCCACACCGAGAAGTGAAGACAGATGTAGAAGAAGGCGAGGAGCCCGAGCAGCCGCCGCATCTGGATGGGCCACGACCAGCGGAAGAGGACGCGGAGCGGCGTCATGCCGAGGCTCGCCAGGAGCAGCACGAGCGCGGTGAGACCGAGGGTGCGAGTAATGTAGTCGATGGGGTTGGCGCCGAGGTCGTCGGTGAAGAAGCCCCGCACCAGCACGCCGAGCGGCCAGAGGCTGGCGATCCACACCGCCGCCTTGAACGCCACTCGCACCCGATAAGTCATGGAGCGTCTAGTAGAACTTCTTCAGATCCATCCCGGTGTAGAGCGACGCCACCTGATCGCTATACCCGTTGAACATGAGCGTCTCGCGCCGGCGCAGGTCGCCGATGCGCCGCTCGTTGGCCTGGCTCCATCGCGGATGGCTGACCTCGGGGTTCACGTTGGAATAGAAGCCGTACTCGCTGGGGGCGGCCTTGTTCCAGGAGGTCTTGGGCTCGTCCGAGGTGAGCCGGATGCGCACGATGGACTTGCCGCTCTTGAAGCCGTACTTCCAGGGCACGACCACGCGGAGGGGCGCGCCGTTCTGATTCGGCAGCACCTGACCGTAGAGGCCGACCGTCATGAGGGTCAGGGGGTGCATCGCCTCGTCGAGACGGAGCCCTTCCGTGTAGGGCCAGTCGAGAGAAAAACCGAAGATCCCACGCTTCTGGCCCGGGAACATCTCGGGATTCACCAGCGTGGTGAACTCCACGAACTTGGCCTGCCCGGTGGGCTCGACCCGCTTGAGCAACGCGGAGAGCGGGAACCCGATCCACGGGATGACCATGGACCACGCTTCGACGCAGCGCAGGCGATACACGCGTTCCTCGAGAGGGAACTTGAGCACTTCCTCGATGTCGAAAGTCTTGGGCTTGGCGCAGAACCCGTCCACCTGCACCGTCCACGGGCGAGTCTTGAGGGAGGCGGCGTGGGCGGCGGGGTCTCCCTTGTCGGTGCCGAATTCGTAGAAGTTGTTGTAGGTGGTCACGCTCTTGTAGGAGGTGAGCGCCTCCTGCAGCTGGTAGGCCGGGTTCTTGGTCGCCTGGAGCGGCTGGAGATTGCCTTGGGCCTCCGCCTCCCGCCCCCAGGGGGTCAGGGCCAGCGCCGCCACGCCGGTCATGAAAGCTCGGCGATTCAGATAGATCCCGTGGTCGGTGATGTCTCGGGGCGGAATGTCCTCTCCCCTGAGCTTCATGTCGGCGTCGCGCTTGACGAGCATGGTCTTTGACCCTCCCCGGATGAGATACACCTATGATGCTAGCAGGTTCGCCCGATGCCGTGTCACGCGGCTGTCAATTCGACACCCATCTCCGGATCACCCGCTAACCGTGCCTTTTCCTTGGGATACGAGCGAGCCGGGGGTCTAGGATGTTAAGTCCGATGGCAGGCCGGACGATCGCCTTGGTTCTCGGGCTGACCCTCATGACCGGCTGTGCCGGCCTGCCCGCCGGCACGTACTATCCCGACCCTCGGGATTCCAATACCACACGTGTCGCGACGACCCTGTACCGGGCGGCTTCCGCCGCCGACGACGATCCCAAGCGATACTCCTTCGCCCTCATCAGGACCCGGCACCCCGTCGTCTACACGGACGAGGACGCAACCTTCTATGTCTCCGACGGGCTCGCCGCCATGCCCATGCCGGTGCTCGAGGCCGTCATCGCCCAAGCGGTGGCGCACGAAGTGCTCGACCATGTCGGCACACGGCGGCGGATGTCCGCAGGGATGACCGGTGGTTTCAGTCTCGCGGGCTTCTTCGTTCCCGGTGTCGGGATGCTCGACTTCATGATCAACCCGTTGGTCGTGCGCGCCTTCTCGCGCCAGCAGGACCTTGACGCGGACAAGCGCGCGGTCGAGATTCTCCGCACCATGGGAGATCCCACGCCGCGCCGGAGCCTGGCCGCGGCGCTTCGCGCCATGGACAACGCGCCGGTGAAAAGCCAGGAAGGCCGGGGAGGGATGCTCGACACACGTCCCACGCTTCGCGCCCGCCTGGAGGCGCTCGAGCCGCTCGAGTTGGCGCCCGTCGCCGAAGCCGACACCACCGCCCAGCGCTGAGCCGGCGCTCACGCCCCGAGCAGCCGCGGCACCGGCGGCGCCGCTCCCACGGGCGGCGGTGACGCCTCGACCACCCGGGTGCCCGCGAGCAGGTCGGCGAGACCGCGCCGCTCCTCCGTGAGCACGATGCCCAGATAGCCCAGCCCGAAGAGCGCCAGGGACAGGAAGCCGCCGAGACAGCGGAGGGCGGCGCGGCCGTAGCCAGGGACGCCGCCGTCGCACGTGATGACCATGATGCCCAGCGCCATCTTGCCCAAGGTCTGCCCGCATCCGCCGATCAGCACCACGTGATAGGCGATGTGGAGCGCGAGGGCCAAGCCCATCAAGGCGAGCAGAATGATCAAGACGTCGAAGAGATCATTCGGCGGGCTGTCGAGGGCCCAGAGCCCGATCACCAGCCACATCGAGCAGAGGAGCCACGCGCTCCCCCCGACCATGCAGTCGAGCACATACGCCGAGAAGCGGCGCCAGAAGCCGGCAGTGACCAGCACGCTCACGGCCGGGCGCCCGCGGCGCCGCCGTAGAGGCGCCGGTATTCCTCCCAGGCGAGCATCACGCGGCGGACGAAGCCTCGCGTCTCGGTGAACGGAATCAGCTCGACGAAGACTTCGAGGTCGTCCGTGGTACGTGCCTTCCACCACTGGCGCACGGGCGTCGCGCCCGCGTTGTAGGCCGCCACGGCGAGGCGCGGGTCGCCGAACTCCTTGAGGAGCCCGGCGAGGTGCGCGCTGCCCAGGGTGAGATTGGCGAACGGCTCGTCGAGGAGCGCGCCGTCGTTGAACGGCAGACCCCGCTGGCGGGCCATGGGCCGGGCCGTGTCGGGCATGAGCTGCATGAGACCGCGGGCTCCCACCCGGGAGCGGGCCTGCGCGTTGTAGGACGATTCCTCGCGGACCACCGCCGCCACCAGATAGGGATCGACGGCCGAACGCGCCGCGGCTTCGTTGAGCTCGGAGCGCCACCCGATCGGATAGAAGGCCTCCCAGAACGTCCGCGGCACGGCGGGCGGGGCGCTGCGGGCCAGGCCGAGGAAGTGCCGCCGCATGATTCTCAGGGACAGGTAGTAGCGGGAGTCCTGCGCATAGACGGTGGAGAGCGCATAGAGGCGGCGCACATCGGCCACCGACCGGCGCACCAGCTCGTCCATCTCCTCGTCGGCAAAGTCGTCGAGCCCGACGGCGTGGAGCGCCTCGATGCGCGCGTACGGCCCGTCGGCCTGGAGGAACTCGCGGGGGTCCGCGGGCAGCGAAGCCGCCAGCTGGACCGCGGTGGGGTTGCGGCCCGGGTGCGGCGGGAGGCGCGGCAGGCGGCGCAATGCGAGGACACCGTAGTAGCTGCGGGGCGACTCGGAGATGAGCTGGGCAAAGTACTTGGAGGCGCTCTCGGCCTGACCGACGGCGGTGTGGGCGCGGGCCGTCCAGTACAACGCCGCGTCACGGTAGTTCTGGCTGGCGGAGCGGATGGCCGTGATGCGCGACCAGCGCTCCGCCGCCTCCGTGTAGTCGGAGCGAATCCACGACAGCCAGCCGAGACGCCACTGGGCCGCCAGCCCTTCCTCCGACTCCGGATAGTTCTGGGCGAGCTTGAGATACACCGGCTCGGCGGACTTTGGGTCGGGCCCCGCCTCGATGATGCGCGCCTTGAGAAGCAGCGCATCGTCTGCTTCCCCGGCCTTGGGATAGTCGGCGACCAGCCGGTCCAGCGCCGCGAGCGCACCCTCGCGGTTCTTCTTCTGCTGGATCTTGGCCGACTCGAGAAGCCACGGCGCGCGCTTCTCCCCCTGAGCCACGGCGAGGGCGCGGGCGGTGGCGGCCAACGCCACATCGTCGCGGCCGGCGCGGCGCGCCCCGTCCATGACCACGCGGAGCGCCTTGAGGGCCAGGTCCACGGGGGGTCCCTCGGCGAGCACGGCTTCCGCCTCAGCGCGCGCCTGATCTCCCAGACCAGCCGCCGCCACTCGCTCCGCGCGCTCGATACGCTGGGCCTGAGTGGGGGGCGGAGCGGAAACTCCCCGCGCTTCGAGGGCTCGCAGCTCCCGGGCGGCGGCGTCGGCATACGGGGTCGCGGGGGCGGACAGCCAGATCTCGCGGAACACCGAGGCCGCCTCGGCCCCCCGCCCGGCCGCGGCCAGCGACTGGCCCATGCGCAGCCGCGCTCTCGCCGCCTCGGCGTGATCGGGGAAGCGATCGACGAAGCGGCGCCACAGTCCCGCTGCTCCGACATCATCGCCGGTGCGAGAAGCCTGCTCCGCGGCAAGGAGGAGGGCGGCCGGCACGGCCCGGCTCTCCGGCGCGGCATCGGCCGCCTGCTGCGCCGCGGCGCGGGAGCCCGCGATGTCACCCAGGCGGGCCAGGCTTTCGGCCTGCTGGAGCAGCGCGTACTCCGCGATGGGAGCCGCGATGCGGCTGACCTCGCCGAACTCGCGCTCGGCCTGCGCCCAGTCGCCGGCGCGGTACGCCGTCACCGCGGCCGCGAAGAGCTCGCGCGCTTCGGGCGAGAGGCGCACGGGCGCCGGCCCCGCGGCCCGCGCGGAAAGGCTCGCGAGGAGAAGAGCGAGACAGAGGAGGGAGGCGAGGGCCCGGCGCATGCCTTCGAGTCTACCGCAGCGCGGTATCGCGGGCGATCCGGCGCGTGTAAATGATGCGCTGGATCGCGGTGACGTTGGTGAGCACGGCGAGCAGCGCCATGACGGGCGTGAGGAGCTGGAAGACGGCCCCCGCGATGAGCGCGATGAGTCGCTCGGGGCGCTCGACCACGCCGATGTCGCAGCGGACGCCAATGGACTGGGCGCGCGCCTTGGTGTAGCTGGTCATAATGGTGCCGGCGAGGGTAGCCATGGTCAGCGCCAAGCCCACGGTGTCACCTCGCTGCTGGTAGTAGACGAGGATCCGAGCAGCGCCCCTCCCCAGCGCAGGCGCCCGGCGGAGAAGATATAGGCGGCGGTGACGCTCACGCCGAGGCCGAGCACGGTCAGGTGGTTGGGACGCGCGCCCAAGCGCAAGAGAAGGCGCGCCACGGGATCGAAGAGGCGGTGCAGCGGCGCTTTGTAGTGGCCGAGCATCTAGAGCGGCTTGCTCAGCGCGTCTTCGAGCGCCGAGCGCACGAGTGTCATCTCGTGGGCGTCTTCGATGCGGCGCCCCTGACGATCCGCGACGTAGAAGCTGTCGAAGGCGTGATCGATGTCCGTAGCCACCCGCGCGCTGGCGATGGAAAGGCCCGAGTGAGCCAGGGTACGTGTGATGAGGTAGAGCAGGCCGACCCGGTCCGGGCACTTGACCTCCACCACGGTATGCGTGTCGGAGAGGTGATTGTCGACGGAGACCTTGGCGGGGCCCGGCACGGACTCTTCCGCGGGCCGCCCTCCCCGCCGGGCGGCGAGCAGCAGCTCTACCGTCTGCTCGCCCGAGAGCACGCGGCGGAGCGACTGGAGCGTCCGGCGCCATCGCGCCTCCTCGGTCACCGCCTCGCCGAAGGGATCGTTCACCTGGAAGGTGTCGATGGCCATGCCGTCGGCGCGCGTGTGGATCTGCGCGGAGAGGATGTTGATGCCGTTGGCGGCCAGGCACCCCGCGATGAGCGAGAAGAGTCCCGGCACGTCGCGCGTGATGATGACGAGGTCCGAGGAGCCGAGATCGCGATGGTGGAAGAGCTCCGTGACCACCCGCTCCCCCTCGAGGCGCTCGATGAGCCGTATGTGCGCGGCGATTCTCGCGGGCGGGGTCGTGGCGAGGTACCGATCCGAGATCATGGCGAGGTGCCCCGGCACCCCGTTCTTGAGCCCAGGGTCGCGCAGCTCGGCGAGGACGCGCTGAGACACCTCCTCGCGCGACAGGCGCTCGGGCTTCCCGCCCGTGAGCCGCGCGAGGGCACCCGAGTAGAGCTCCCAGAGGATCTGCGCCTGCCAGCCCGTCATCACCCCGGGTCCCACCGCGCGCATGTCGGCGACGGTGAGCAGGTAGAGCATGCGGAGCCGCTCTGGCGTGCCGCAGAGGGCGGCGAGGGCTTCCATCGTCTTGGGATCGTTCACGTCACGGCGCTGCGCGATGTGGGAGAGCGCGACATGTTGCGCGACGAGGAACACCACGTCGCCCGCTGCGTCGCCTTCGAGCCCGAGGCGCGCGGTGAGCTCTTCGGCGAGGGGGATGCCCTTGGCCACGTGGCCGTGTCCCTTGCCCTTGCCGATGTCGTGGAGCAGCATGCCCAGCATCAGGAGGTCGGGCCGCTCCACCTCGTTCAACACCTCCGCGATTCCCTCGGACGACGCGGAGGCGCCCGGGGCCAGTGTCTCGAGATTCTCCACGGCGATGAGGGAGTGCTGGTCCGCGGTGAACTTGTGATAGACGTCGTACTGGACGAGACAGGTCAGGGCGTCCCATTCGGGGAGGTAGCGGCCGAGGAAGCCCACCTCGTGCATCTGGCGAAGGGTCTGGGCCACGCGGCCCCAGCTCCGGCAGATGTCGAGGAAGAGATCACGCACCTCTCCCGAGCGGCGGAACCCGTCGTCCACGAGGTCGAGCGCCTCTTCGACCGCGCGATCGACGTCCACCCCCAGCTCGAGCCCCAGCCGGTGCGAGTGCCAGAACACCTTCATGAGCCGCTCGGGCTCGGCCCGGAAGTCGCGCCCGTCAGAGTGGACGAGGTGAATGCGCTCGTCCATCACGAACAAGCCGTCGGCCAGCGCCTCCTGGCGCAGCCGGCGCAGCACGGTGCCCCGGCGCGACAGCGTCTCCTGGCAGCGGGCGATGAGCCGGCTCGACACACGGTGGATGACGCGGGCGTGGAGGTAGTAGTCGCGCATGAATTTCTCCACGTCCAGTGAGTTCTCGTCGCTCTCGTAGCCGAAGCGCTTGGCGATCTGCGGCTGGATGTCGCGGGAGAGCACGTCGTTCTTGTGTCCCGAGAGGAAGTGGAGCTCGTTGCGCACGCGCCAGAGAAACGTGAGGGCGGCATCCGTGAGCCGATCCTCGGTCCGGGTGATCAGTCCCTTCTCCAGGAGGTCACGCAGCGTGCGCGCTCCGAACTTGGTCGAGGCCAGCCACATGGCGGTGTGGAGATCGCGCAGGCCCCCCGCCGACTCCTTGACGTTGGGCTCCCCCATGTACGGCGAGCCCCCGAACTTCCGGTAGCGCTGGTCCCGCTCCGCGAGCGCCGTCTCGAGGAACTGCCCGAAGTCCTTGCGATACACGTTCTCTGCGAGCACCCGGCGGAAGCGCTGGAAGAGCCGCCGGTCGCCCACGACATAACGCGCCTCCTGCATGGAGGTGCGGGAAGCGAAGTCGGTGCGCGCCATGGCCACGCAATCCGGGAGGCTCCGCACCGAGTGCCCCACGGTCAGGCCCAAGTCCCACAGCGTGT
>WNGA01014182.1_pt1 | contig 10088 bp, 9 predicted proteins | sample 5400061 | NCBI WGS metagenome assembly WNGA01 (sample SAMN13153366, study PRJNA577476) | soil metagenome | isolation source: 100 cm soil or saprolite under grassland replicate 2 | place: USA:California | collected 2016-06-15
TCCGCGCAAAACACGGATCGGCTCGCGGCAAAACCACCAGCTTCATTCAGTTAGAGCTTCTTAGCCGAGTAGCCGCCGCGCGCGCAGCAGCTCCGCCACCGACCAGGCCTGGAACGGGCAACCTGTCGCACCGTGCGGCGGATCCCCGTCGGCGGTCTCCGAGATCGAGCCGAGCCCCCATTCGCCGAGATGCGCCTCCAGCCCGGCGAGGACGCCGTCGACCGCAACACCTGTCTTACGGGCCGCCTCGACGTACGGGCCGATCAGCCACGGCCAGACCGTGCCCTGATGGTAGGCGGCATCGCGTGAGGCGGGTCCGCCGCGGTGGTGGGCGACGTAGGCGGCGTCGCCGGGGCTGAGGCTGCGCAGTCCGATGGACGTGAGCAGCGGCCCGCACGACGCGACGACCGAGCGGTCCGTCAGAGGTGCGTGCGGCAGCGAGACGGCCAGCAGCTGGTTCGGCCGCAGGCTCGTGTCACCCACGACGTCGGAGCAGCGGCCGCCGGCGACGAACGCGCCGGCGAACGAGGCGCGTGCGCGAGCCTCGTGGGCGCGCACCTCCGCCGAATCGCGCCCGACGCTCTCGAGGAGCGAGGCGACGACCGCGAGTCCGTTGATCCAGAGCGCGTTGATCTCGACCGCCTTGCCTGCGCGCTGCGTGATCGGCCGGCCGTCCACGCGCGCATCCATCCACGTCAGCGCGAGGCCGTCCTCACCCTGCACGAGCAGGCCGTCCGCGGCATCGACCCCGATGCCGTAGCGCGTCCCGCGGACGTGCGCCGCAATGATGTCGAGCAGTTGCGGCGCAAGCTCACGCGCGAGCTCTGCGTCGCCCGTCCGCACGACGTGCCGGCCGACGGCTTGCAGGAACCAGAGCGTGCCATCGGCGGTGTTGTATTCGAGCGTTCCGGTGTCGGCGGTGTTCGCGAGCATGCCTTCGCTCAGCGTCGCGGCGTTGCGCAGCAGGAGTCGGCGCCCCTCCTCGGCGCGGCCCGTCTCGAGCAGGAGGCCCTCGTACGAGGTCATCGTGTCGCGCGACCAGTCGCCGAACCATGGATAGCCCGCGACGATCGTCGGGCCTGCGACGAGGAACTTGTCTGCCGCGAGCAGCAGCTGCGCGTCGACTCCGTCGTGCGCCCCGGCGACAAGGGCTTTCGCCCGCGTGTGGGCGGCCTCGACGAGCCCCGACGGCGCTTCGTCGAGATCTCCCGCCCACGCGTGCACCGTCAGCGTCTCGCCGGGCGCGAGCTGCGCCGCGAACCGGCCGGCGTGCCAGAGATCCTCGCGGTCGTTGAGGCCGCGCGCCGCCTCCTCGCGGTAGCGGACGCCTGTGTACCACTCGCCGCCCGCCTCGAACCCGGGACCGGCGACGCGATAGGCACCCTCGAAGACGTATCCGTCCGCGAGGTGCTCGATCGCGGGCGCAGCGGCCGCGAAGCGTTCGCCGTGCACGTCTCGCCAGGTCCCGAGCGCCGAAAGCTCCAGTCGCACGGGAGCAGGCGCCGCGACGAGCCGGTGGACGACCTCGACAGCCGCCCGCCCGTACGCAGAAGCGAGCTCGCGCTCGACGATCACGTCGCCGACCTGCCAGCGCCAGCGAGGCAGTCCGTCTTCGAGCTCGAACGACGCGAGGTGAATGTTTCCGTCCGGGTCGACGGACCCGCTCCCCCACTCGTGAACTGCAAGGCGCACGCGCCCGTCGAGCACCGGGTCGAGCGCCGCGAGCCCGAGCTTCCGCCCACCCGGCGGCTGGGTCGCGACCACGAGGAGCCCGTGATAACGGCGTGTGCGCAGCCCTCCGACGGTTCCCATGGCGAAGCCGCCGAGGCCGTCCGTGACGAGCCACTCGCGGGTCGAGGCGGCGTCGAGGTCGCCGCAGAGCTGCCGGCCGAAACGCATACTCCGTGAGTCTCGCTGAGAAGGGCTGTAACACGCGGCGGATCGGCGAGACTCTGTTCAGCATGGGTGCCGAGCGCCAACGCCTGAACGAGGTTCCCACGGGCCGCGCGCCGTGGCGCCGCTGGGGGCCCTACCTCAGCGAGCGCGCGTGGGGCACCGTGCGCGAGGACTACAGCGCCACGGGCGAGGCATGGGAGTACTCCCCCCATGACCAGGCGCGCTCCCGGGCGTACCGCTGGAACGAGGACGGGCTCGCGGGCATCTGCGACGACCGCCAGGAGCTGTGCTTCGCCCTTGCCTTCTGGAACGGCCGCGACCCGATCCTGAAGGAGCGCATCTTCGGCCTCACCGGCACGCAGGGGAACCACGGCGAGGACGCCAAGGAGTATTGGTGGTATCTCGACTCGACGCCCACCCACTCGTGGATGCGCTGGCGCTACATGTATGCGCAGGCCGAATTCCCGTACACGTGGCTGGTCGAGGAGAACCGGTCACGCGGCAAGAACGAGCGCGAGTTCGAGCTCGCGGATACCGGAATCTTCGACGACGGGTGGTACTGGGAGATCACCGCCGACTACGCGAAGGCCTCGCCCGACGACGTCCTCATTCGTATCAGGGTGCGCAACAACGGGCCCGAGACGGCGACGATCGACGTGCTGCCGACGCTGTGGTACCGCAACACCTGGTCCTGGGGCCTTGACGGTTCGAAGCCGGAGCTGCGACTCGAGAACGGTTCGATCGTCGGCACCAGCACGCTGAGCGGCGAAGGCTCTCCGGAGGCGCTCTTCTGCGAGAACGAGACGAACGCGGAGCGGCTCTTCGGGGTCCCGGGCTCGACGCCGTACCCGAAGGACGGCATCAACGACCACGTCGTGCACGGCGCCGCAAGTGTGAACCCCGACCAGACCGGAACGAAGGCTGCGTTTCGCTACCGGCTCGAGGTCGGCGCCGGCGAAACGGCCGTCATCCGCCTCCGCCTGCGGGACGAGGCCGGGGTCGGCTCGGACTTCGACGACGTGTTGGCCGCCCGCGAAGCGGAGGCCGACGAGTTCTACGCGGAGCTGACACCCGCGGGCGCGAGTGATGACGAGGCGCTCGTCCTCCGCCAGGCGCTCGCCGGGATGCTCTGGGCGAAGCAGTTCTACCACCTCGACGTGCAACGCTGGCTCGACGGCGACCCGGCCGGGCCGCCGCCGCCGGAGTCGCGGAAGAACGGGCGCAACTACGAGTGGACGCACCTGAACAACGCAGACGTCATCTCGATGCCCGACAAGTGGGAGTACCCCTGGTACGCGGCGTGGGATCTCGCCTTCCACTGCGTGTCGCTCGCGCACGTCGACCCCGAGTTCGCGAAGTCGCAGCTGATTCTGCTCTGCCGCGAGTGGTACATGCACCCAAACGGACAGCTACCTGCCTACGAGTGGGCGTTCGGCGACGTCAACCCGCCAGTGCACGCCTGGGCAGCACTCCGGGTGTACGAGATCGCGGGCGACGAGGACTTCGACTTCCTCGAGCGCATCTTCCACAAGCTCCTCCTGAACTTCACCTGGTGGGTGAACCGCAAGGACTCCGAGGGCAACAACCTGTTCGAAGGCGGCTTCCTCGGACTCGACAACATCGGCCCCTTCGATCGCTCTGCCTTGCCGGTCAGCGGACGGCTCGAGCAGTCGGACGGCACCGCGTGGATGGCGATGTACTGCCAGAACCTCCTCGAGCTGGCGCTGCTTCTCACCGAGCATGACCAGACCTACGAGGACCTCGCCACGAAGTTCTACGAGCATTTCGCGCTCATCGCCTCCGCACTGAACGAGAAGGGCCTGTGGAACGAGGAGGACGGCTTCTACTACGACGTGCTGCATCTCGGAAACGGCGTCGCGGTGCCGCTGCGCGCGCGCTCGATGGTCGGGCTGCTGCCGCTCGCAGCTGTGACGACGCTCGGCCCCGCGACGATGGCGCGGCTTCCGGAGTTCATGCGACGCATCGAATGGTTCACCGCCAACCGGCCCGAGGGGCGCGCCGTCGTGCAACACATGGAGTCGGAAGACCACGCCGGCTGGCGGATGCTCGCGATCGTCGACGAGGACCGGCTTCGCCGCGTGCTGTCGCCGATGCTCGATCCGTCGGAGTTCCTCTCGGACCACGGCCTCCGAGCGCTCTCGCGTTACCACGCCGACCATCCGCTCCAGATCAGCGTCGACGGCGTCATGGCGACACTCGACTACGAACCGGGCGAGTCGACGAGCGGACTTTTCGGCGGCAACTCGAACTGGCGCGGCCCCATCTGGTTCCCGGTCAACTACCTGCTCGTCGAGGTGCTGCGCGTCTACCACCGCTACCTCGGCGACGCCTTCCAGGTCGAGTTCCCGACCGGCTCCGGCCGCACGCTGAACCTGGCGCAGATCGCCGACGAGCTCGCCGGCCGGCTGACCTCGATCTTCCTGCGCGGCGAGGACGGCCGGCGGCCGGTCTTCGGCGGCTACCGCCTGCTGCAGGAGGATCCGTCGTTCCGCGACCTGATCCCGTTCCACGAATACTTCCACGCCGACACCGGCCAGGGCCTCGGCGCGTCGCACCAGACAGGCTGGACCGGCCTCGTCGCCGACCTGATCATCCGTCGCGGTCGCTAGCACACCCGGCCGCAAGTTCGGCAGCTTCCCGGCGGCGTCTCGCCGCCCGTGGCCGCGTCCTCGGTCGCCCCGATAGCTGGACTATCGGGGCTCCCTGCGTCCTTGCCACGAACGCCGAGCCACTCGCCGACAGCCGCGCGAACGGGTCATCGTCGAAGAACGACGGATCGGTCGCAACCGTGATCCCGCCGGCATAGCGAACCGAATCGAATGCCAGCGTCGTGAGACACACGAGCGATTCGCCGAGCAGCGGAATCCACCACGCAAGGGCGTCACGACGCACCTGCTGCACTTCCGGGGAGTCGTATGGAAGCGGCTCGCCGACGCACACATGCGCCCAGGCGCCGCGGACGGGCTCTCCTCTGATGCAGCGCGGATCCGGCCGCACCCGCAGTCCCGAGTCGAGCACCAGCGTCGAGCCTTCGCGCCTCACGCGAGCTCCCAGTCCGTGCGGACGCCCTGCGAGATGGCGCGCAGGTCGTGTCGCAGCTCCTCGAGCGTCGGGCGCCCCCAGTACCAGTAGCCGTTGTACTCGCGGTGCACGCGCAGGTCGGGGTAGAGCGTGTACGTCGCGGGCCTATACGGGTGGTGCACGGTGTCGGTGGTCTCGCGCAGGCCGAGCTCGTCGAGATAGCGCCGTTGCGCGTCGGACAGGAACGTGAAGCGCGCACCGAGGCCGGCGCGGAACGCCGCCTGCACCTCCGGCGGGTCGACGCTGACGACAACCAGCTTCGTGTACGCGACCTCGAGCTCGTTCTGCAGCGTGACGAGGCCGCGAAGGAAGATCTGCTCCTTCGGACACCACCAGCCGCGTGAGAAGACGAGCACGAGCGGATCCCCGCCCGCAAGCTCTGAGAGCGTGCGCGGGCGGCCGTTGTGGTCGGGAAGGGCGAGATCGGTGAAGGTCAACGTACCGGCGCGCCACCGGCGCGCACGACGAGCCAGAGGCCGCCGAACTCTCGGACGTTCTGGCAGAGGATCTGACCCGGCTTCGTGTCGCCCACGTAGTAATAGAGCGGCCGCCCGGCGTAGGTCACTTGCTTCGTCCCGTTGGCACGCGCGGTCGTACCAAGGAGCGACTGCTTCGCGCCCATCCCCGCGCGCAGCTTCCCCTTGGCGAGATACGGCGGCCACGCAGTCGCGCAGTCGCCGGTGCAGGTGCTCCTGCCACGCGGGTCGTGCGTGAAGGCGTAGAGGACGAAGCCGCGGCCGTCGAAGAGGATGGGCCCGTACGGCGACTTCTTGACGCTGAGGGTCACGCCGGCCGCCATGGACGGAGCAGCCGTGCAGAGCAAGGTCGCGAGCGCTATGAGAAGGATGAATTTACGCATACGCTGTGGTCTCGACGGCGACCGATTCGTTACGCAGGAGCGTCAGCGCGACGAGCGGGAAGATGATCACCGAGAGCAGCCCCGCGGCGACGAGCGCGACGTAGTTCTCGGGCCGGATCAGCCCGAGCTCGACGCCGATCTGTCCGGCGACGACCGGAATGCTGAGCGAGGTCGCCTGCAGCAGGCCGCCTGCAACGAGCTGGCTCCCGCGTTCGGCGAACGGACGGTAGAGCAGCGCCGGCAGCGCGCGCGCGAACACCAGAGCGGCGAGGAATAGCGGCACCCGTGCGAGCGCCGAGCCGCTGTGAAAGAGGCTCGAGACGTCGAGCTTGATCCCGGTCGAGATGAAGAAGAACGGAACGAAAACGCCGAACCCTACCGCCTCCAGCTTCTTGTGGAAGAACGCGTGCGTCATGCCCTCGTCGCGGTCGACGAGCTTCAGCGTCGCGCCGGCGAGGAACGCACCGAGGATCGCCTCCAGGCCGAAACGTGACGCCAGCACGACGAACAGTGCGAGAAGGAGAAACGCGCCGCGCACGCGGATCTCGGCTGTCGTGTCCTGGAGGCGGAGCAACGCCTGCGAGAGGCGCATCGAGTGCTGTGCGCCGACGATGGCGACGCCGACTGCGCCGACGAACACGGCAAAGCCGATCAGGAGCACGAGCTTCGACCCGAGCCCACCCGACTCGCCGGAGAAGAACAGCGACAGGAGCACGATCGGCCCGACCTCGGCGATCGACGAGCCGGCAACGATCACCTGGCCGAACGGCGTCGCCGTCTGGCCGGCATCCTTGAGGATGGGCAGGATCACGCCGAGCCCGGTGGCGGAGAGGATGATTGCGACGAGGAGCGGCGACTTGACGAGGTCCCCCGCGCGCAGCCCGTAGCCGACGACGAGTGCAAGGCCGAACGACACGACATAGCCGAGACCGGTGATGCGAAGCAGCCGTCCGCGTAGCCGTTCGAAGTCGATCTCGAGGCCGGCGAGCAGCAGGAGGAACGCGAGGCCGATCAGGCTCAGCGTCTGCACCGGCTCGTCGTTCGCCGCCCAGCCGAGGAGCTGCGGGCCGACGACGATCCCGAGCAGGATCTCCACGACGATCGCCGGCAGCCGCAACCCGAGCAGGTTGATCGCCAGCGGCGCGACGAGCGCGACGCCGGCGATCACCGCGATCGACGTGAACGAGACCGTCACGCCCGGTCGAGCAGCTCGTAGGCCGCACCGGCGGCAGCAACGTAGACCGCGTGGTGGAAGAGGTCGATGGCGACCTCCTTCTTGCCCCACTGCGTGACGGGCGGAGCGGCTTCGAGCTTCGGCAGCGTCACGATCGCGCTGCCCCAGAGCGCCGCGAAGTGCGCTGGCGTCGCGAGCCGCGGGGAGACGCCGACCGCGCGCATGACGCCGCGGGCCACGCCCCAGCTGGTTCCGTAGCCCCAGTGGACGAGGTTGCTGAACTTCGCGTACGCCTCGCCGTCCTCGAAGAGCTCGATGCCGAGCGCCTTGGCGGCCGCGCGGGCCGGAGCGGTCGAGGCGGCGCGCTTGCGGAGCCTCGCCTCGACCGTGCTGGAGACGGTCATCGCCGCAGTGCCGGCGAGACCCGCTGCGATGCCCTTGCCGATGCCGTGTGCGAGCGTTGTGAGCTTCACGACACCATCACCTCCTCCGCCACCCGCTCGGTCACCGGAGCGCCGAGTCGGTCGATCAGGTGGTCGCCGACGCGGAGCGCGTTCGCCATCGCCGTGAGCGCCGGGTTCACAGCGCTGGACGAGGGGAAGAAGCTCGTATCGACGACGTACAGGTTGTCGAGGTCGTGCGCCTTGCAGTCGACGTCGAGGGCCGACGCCTCGGGGTCGGTTCCGAAGCGCACGGTGCCGCACTGGTGTGCGACACCGGCGATCGGTATGCGCCCGTCGCGGATCAGCTGGTTCGGGATGAGCGTCGGGCGACACCCGAGGCTGCCCAGCAGGCCCTTGAGCTTCGCGATCAACCGCTTGTGCCCCTCGGTGTTCCGGTCGGTGTAGGCGACGTGAATGCGTCCCTGCCTGTCGAGCGTCACGCGGTTCTCCGGGTGCGGCAGGTCCTCCGACGTGAGCCAGAAGTCGATCGCATGTGCGGCGATGAAATCCAGCACGGGGCCGGGCGCAGGCAGGGGCGCGCCTTCCTTGATGACGGCGCGGTCGCTCTTTCCGAGCATCTGGATGTGTCCGAGCGGGAACTCGAAGTCGTCGGCGCCGTAGTAGTAGTCGTTCACGCCGAGAGTCTTCTGGAACCGGGTCGGATTCGGCTCCTTCGAGACGGCGACGAGTGCGCTGTTCAGGTGGGACATGTAGTGCCTACCCACGACACCGGAGGAGTTGGCGAGACCGTGCGGATGCCGGTCGCTCGCCGAGCGAAGCAGCAGCGCGGCCGAGTTCACCGCACCTGCCGACACGACGACGACGTCTGCGCTGTAGCGCTCCGGTGCTCCGTCGCGGTCGACGAGCACCCCGGTCACGGTGCGCCCGGACTCGTCCGTCTCGAGCCGCTCGACCTTCGCATTCCGGATGAGCGTGACGTTCTCGTGCTGGAGCGCCGGTCGCACGGCGATGACGTGCGAATCGGCCTTCGCCTCGACCATGCACGGGAACCCGTCGAGCTTCGCACAGCGGATGCACGGGCTGCGCTCCGGGTTCGACTCGTCGAGCATCACGCCCACGGGCAGCGGGAACGGCCGGTGGCCGGTGCGCTCGAAATCGTCCGAGAGCTGCTGGATACGCGGCTCGTGGCTCACGGCCGGATAGGGATAGGGTGTCGAGCGCCAGGGGTCCGTCGGGTCGGCGCCGCGAGTGCCGTGCACGTGGTACAGCCGCTCGGCCTCCGTGTAGTACGGCTCGAGCTCGTCGTAGGCGATCGGCCACGCGGGCGACATCCCACCGTGGTGGCGGACCTCCCCGAAGTCCGTCTCCCGCATTCGGAAGAGGATCGCGCCGTAGAACTTGGTCTGGCCGCCGACGTAGTAGTGCTGCCCAGGGTGGAACTGCTGCCCGTCCTTGTCGAACCACTTCTCGTGGGTCTTGTAGCGGGCCTTCGTGATGACCTCGGTCGAGTCCCAGTTCTCGGGCTCGCGCCGGATGTAGTCGCCGCGCTCGAGCAGGAGGACGCGGAGGCCGGTCGGGGCGAGCCGGTATGCGAGGGTGCCGCCTCCGGCACCGGTGCCGATGATGATCACGTCGTAGTGGTCGTCGCGCATTGCGGTTCCTCCAGTCAGACGAGAGCGATCGGCGACGTCCACGCACCGGTGGCGCCGCGGAGCTTGGGGTGGGTGAGAATCAATGCGAACTCGCGAATCCCGTCGCGTGCGAGCGCGGACGTGTCGAGGTTCTCGACGATGAACACGCCGTGACACACGTTCAGCTGCTGCGGCACCTCGAAGGGCCGCGCGGGATCTTCGGCCGGGACGGGCCCGTAGCTCCACGTGTCGCAGCCGGTGAGCGCGACGCCGCGCGAGGCGAGCCACTCGGCGAGCTCGAGTCCAGGGCCTGGCTCGCCGGAGAGATATGCCTCGGCGTCGTCCCAACGCGAGCCCCAGCCGGTGTGGAAGAGGACGGCGTCGCCCGGGGCCGGCTCGAGCTCGCCGATGTCGTCGAGATCGATCACGCCACCCGGGCCGAGGTCGCGATGCGAGACGTCGACGAGGAAGCCGCGCGTGACGATCTGCGGCACGGTCTCGACTCCGAGCGCCGTGACACCGGCCGGTTGCGCAAGCTCGTCGACCGTATAGCCGTTGTACGCGCGGTCGCCGATCTGCAGGTGGCTCAGCGCGTCGAGGTGCGTCCCGAGTTGCGTCGTGCCCGAGATGACCTCCGTGATCCAGTTGACGCGGTTCTCGCCGAGCCCGCCGACGTTCGAGTGGTGCGCCGTCGTGACGAGTGTCTGATGGAACGCGCGTCCGGGGAACACCGGCACGTGCTCGTCGAGCACGCGGCCGAGGTCGTAGAGGCGTCCCTGACGCACCGAGGCCAGCGCCGCGAGGCGCTTGGCGTCGGTGATGTGGTTGAGCATCCCGAGCTCGTCGTCGGCCCCGAAGGGGGAGGGCCACCACGCCGTCTCGAGGAGCTCCTGCATGCTCAGTAGTCCGGTGCGCTCGCCTTTCGTTACAGCTGCGGCCTGGTTTCAACCAGGCCGCAGTCGTACGGATCGGAGAAGACACGTGATGCCGTCAGTGGTGCGCCAGAACCTTGCCGTTTGCGG
>WNGA01126479.1_pt1 | contig 10087 bp, 11 predicted proteins | sample 5400061 | NCBI WGS metagenome assembly WNGA01 (sample SAMN13153366, study PRJNA577476) | soil metagenome | isolation source: 100 cm soil or saprolite under grassland replicate 2 | place: USA:California | collected 2016-06-15
ATCCGCCGATTCCAGAACGAAACCGGACTGCGCGGCCGTCCATGAAATCGTGATACCGCCGGCGCCGCGTTGAATGTTTGGTCGCACGTCCTTGAGCAGCGGAAGGATGACGCTCTCGAAGACCGCCCTGTTCCGCGAGCCGACGAACTGGCTGACTATCTTGCCTTCCCGATCGATGAGAAAGGTAGCCGGGATAGCCGGAATTCCACCGTAATCCTGTTGCGTCCGGCCGTTCGCCATGACGACCGGATAGTTCATCCCGTGCTCGGAAACAAATTGTTGTACGAGCGCGGCACTGACGGTGTCAACCGAAGGGCCAACCACCATCAAGCCTTCGCTGGCATACTGATTCTGGAGTTCGATCAAAGCTGGAATCTCGTCGATGCACGGCCCGCACCAGGTGGCCCAGAAATTAAGGAGAACCACCCGGCCGACGAAATCGGTGGACTTGATCGTGTTGCCGCTCAGGTCCTTCAGTTCCCAATAAGGCGCGGGTCGCCCACCGGGTAGAATCGAGAGCCTGACCTGGCCCGCGGCGCCCAGGAACCCATCGACGGCAATCTGGTAGGTCGCCCGCGAGACGGCGAGAAATGTCGTGCGGCTCGAACGGTTCGTACCGCCATCGTCGTCACTGGTCACCTCAACCAGGCTCGGCAGCGAGGATCCCTGGTAAATCCCCAACACCGTGTCGAAAGTGCTGCCGGCAGTGGAAATGGTCACCGGCCCGCCAACGGGCGCGGTCCACGACCACCAAACCGACCTGCCGCCGGTGCTGCCGGCGTGATCGGGCTCTCCTGCCTCCCGGCTCGCGCCGAGATTCGTTCCGCTAACCATGCTTGTCTCACCGGCGATCGGAATTCGGTCGGCAAAATTATCGTTGGCTGGCCGGGGAATCGGCGGACCGAGTTTCAGGCCCAACACCACGTCGCCGGACTCGATGGTTCCCAACTCGTCATTATAACCGTCCACGGCGATCTGGTAAGTAATCCCTCCCACTGCATCAAAGCTCAACAGGCTGGTCACGTCGTCGCCGGCGAAATCGTCGTCGTTGCTCTGCACCTCAGTCAGCGCGGACAAGGAACTTCCCGTGTAAACCGCCAGCAACGTATCGAAGGTGCTGCCCGCGGTGGACAACGTCACGTTCCCGTTGGTCGGAGCTTTCCAGGACCACCAAACCGATTTGCCGCCTGCGTTGAGGGCATGGTCCGGTTCTCCCGGCTGTTTGGTAGCATTGACATTCGAACCGTTGGCGCTGATCAACGATCCGCCCAAGAGGATGCGATTGCCAAAGTCGTCATTGAGAGGACGACTCTGAGCCTGAGCAAGAAAAGGCAGACTCATGCTGATGAGTAGCACGACGGAAATGATTCCTTTGAGTACTTGCTTCCTTATGTTTTTCACTTTGGCTCTCCCGCGGTCTTCAACGAGACGGCCGGTTAGCGAATTGCAGACAAGCTCGTAGAGGGTCCAGGTCACATCCGCCGCCGGTGTCCATTCGATACATCGGGAGTTCAAGTAAAGGTACGGGGCTCATATACACGGAATCACCGGGTGACTCAAGCCCATTTACCGGAGGCGATTTCCGTTCGAGGCGCAGCTCAGCAAAGCAGCACTCATTTGCACCGAGCTTCAGCCCGCTGTTCCACGCACGGCGACTCATCCGCTTTCGCGGCGTACCTACATCCGGCAGTCTAACTGCCGCATTGCCACTTCGGCGCGAGATGTTAAAAGCACGGCGTGTCACACAACTATTGGTCCACCTTTGTCGAACTGATCTGGACGCCGTTCCAGCACATCGACCTGGTCTGGGGTATTATCCCGCTTTATTTCGCTCTGATGCTCAACGAAATGACGTCGAGCAAGGCGGCCTTTCGCACCGCGATTCAAACAGGGTTCAGTTTCCTCTGGGCGGGCGCGCAGTGGCTTTATCCGTACTTCCGACCGCGGCCCGAGGGTACGCCGCGGCTCGAACTGGATGCGACCTCGCCTGGACGTGGGAGAGATTGACCGTCATCGTGGGCTTCTCCGTTCCCATCTGGCTCCTCCTGCACTTCGGCCTCATGCCGATCCGGAATCGGGCGTAACCGGGGCGCCGCCAGCCTCGTCGCAAACCCGTTCGCCATCTTCCGATCAATTACAAGAAGACTTGGGCTCGGATGGCCCCTGGGTCGGGCGTCCGAATCTGCCTGATGTCGCGTTGTTTATTTCAACCAGCTTCGTTTGAAGGGCTACCGGACGCGGCGGCGCCAATTTGAGGGCGGACGCCACGAACCGGTCGGGCCAATCAGCTTTCCTTCAACGACTCGAAAAGGAGTCTGGACAGCCGGTTCAGGCGTACCGTGAGAATCCCGGCCAGTCCGGATAGCCCGAAGGTTGGTATTAGGATCAACAGCGATTGAGGCCCGACATACCAAAACGAGGAGCCGAAGCATCCGACCATAGCTCCTGTGCTGGCAATACCCAGGGACATCACACTTCGAACGAGCACCGAGTGCTCCCGCCTCGATCTGGCCATGAGCAACACGGGCAGGTACTCCAGCAAGGCGCCTAGGGGGGCCAAGATTATCAAAGGTGCGATAGCAATCTTGAGAGTCTGGGTTGCATCCAGGATTTCGAGCCCCAAGGCAAACAACCCGCTCGCAGTGGAACCGACTGCAACCACCCCAAAAGCATGCGGCGCCAGGCTGATCGCGCCTGTGGCGGCCACCAGCGCCAGGTTGATCACTCCAACGCCCAACAAACCCGTCGTAATCACCCCAAAGGCAAGTACCCCAACGGAGAGAATTCCGAATGTCAGGCAGCCCGAAGCGACGTGGCCCATTGCCACGACTCCTTTGGCAACATACCCCACGGCGAGTACCCCTTTGGCAGTCGCAGGCCCCTTCGGATTTGCCGGATCCCGTCCGAACCAGATGTCATACAAAGGCAGGCCGATCAACTTGAGCCGGCTCGTTCGTCGGTACTCGAAAATGGCGAGCCCATGCCCAAGGATTTTACCGGTGTTCATGAGTTTCCACGCCGCCGGCGCGTGCTCCAAATTCTTCGGTATAGTAATTGGTTTTGTCCATCGGGCCTTCCGAGCAATCGGTGTGTGTCGGACTCTACGTCCCGACTGAAAACAAGACCTTCCATACCTTCCATCCAAACGCCTGCACTCCGCCGACGACAACTCCGATGGCTGACACCCCGAATGCGAAAGGAGCGACAGCCAGCACACCACCCGCGGCCACAAGACCCAGCGCGCAAGTGCCGACAGCCAGAAATCCAACCGATGCGACACCGACACTGATGACGCCGATTGACACAACGCCGAAGGATAGAACACCGCGAGCCTCGATACCTGCCGCGATGATGCCTCTGGCTCTGCCGCCAACTGCAACTACGCCCTTGGCAATCGCTGGCATCCGCGGGTTGGTGGGGTCTTGTTCGAAGCGAATGTCATAAAGAGGCAAGCCCAGCCACGTCCTCGTGCTCGTCCGTCGAAATCCTGTGGATGACGGGGTGGTCGTAGTCATCGCGCTCATTGCGGCTCAATCATAGCGCGGAGTCCGTCACTCAACTTTTTGTCCTTGGCCGCCTGGAGCAGCGCGCGGGTGCCCTGATCGCCCTGGCCTGAGTCAACAATCATTTGTGCCCATTTCTCGGCTTGTTCGAATTTTCCCTGGATCAAATAGAGCTTGGTCAACCCGTACCACGCGGCCGGGGCCCTTGGTCCCGCCTTAAGGAGGTTGGTCTCGGCCAAGTCGTATTTCTTTTGCGCCAGATAAATCTGACCCAGGCCGTTCAACCCAGCCGGGTGATCCGGGTTCAGGGACAGGACGTTCTGGAAGGCTTTCTCGGCCTCTTGCGCCTTGCCCGTGTTCAAGCTTGCCCAGCCCAGTCCGTTCCAGGTCTCGGAATTCTTGGGATCGAGTTTCAGGGCTTCCCAATGCCGATTCCAAGCCACAGAGTTTTGTAACTGCGTGCGTTCATGTTCGTTTTCCTTACTTGAACTGAGGGTGCGGCGGGTGTCAGGGCAATGGTTTGCACGTCCGTTTTCACCCGGCTCGCCTGCTGGTAACGGCGCTCGGGTTCTTTCTCCAGTGCGCGCAACACGACTTCATCGAGCCGCACATCGACCTGCACTCTCTGCGAGGGAGCGGCGAAGCGGCCCAGCGGCAGTTCACCCGTGAGCATTTCGTAGAAAACGACGCCGAGTGAATAGATGTCCGCGCGATGATCCACCTGTTGCGGCTTCTCGACCTGCTCCGGAGCCATGTAATGCGGCGTGCCCATCACCTCGCGCGGCTGCGTCAGCCGCTGCGATTGCGACTCCGCGCAAACCTCCATCAGGAAGTAGTAGAAACCATCGGCCTGACCGAAATCGTAAACCGTCACGATGTTCGGTTGATTCAGCCGCGCCAGGGCGCGCGCCTCGCGCATGAAACGTTCGGCGAACGCCGGATCGTGACTGACCTGGGCGGGCAGTATCTTCAGCGCGACCAGCCGATCAAGCTGCCGTTGCCGGGCCTGATAGACCGCGCCCATTCCTCCTTGACCGACGAGGCCCAGGATTTCCAGTTGCGGAAATTTTGGGGCAAGCTTTTCTGGCGTCGGTGGGCTGAAGCGGTTCGCGTTGGCCTGAGGCGGCGGGTCGCCAGCGACAAGATCGGCTGACGTCTCGGTCCCCAGCCCCACTTTCATGAAGCATTCGGGACACAGGCCCTGCACCGCTTTCTCGCCCAGCGGTAAAATCGAGGTTCGCTGGCCATCCAAGCGGCAAGCCTGGCGTCACGACCCAGCCAAAGCACGGAAGAGAGAGCGCAATTCCTCTTCAACCTCGCCGGGACTGGCTACCGTGTGCGCGACTTCCGCGCGCAACAATTCCCGGTAGCGCTGACGCAGGCGATGGACCGAGGTTTTCACGGTGTTTTCCGGCATGTTCAGCCGCTCTGCCAGAACGGCATACGGGACCGCACTCCGCGCGCCGGTCAGGCAGAATTTCAGTTCGTGGAACAGCGCGCCCCTGGCGTCCCTTTGGTATTCGCGCTGCAACTCTCGATAAACGGAGTCAAGCAGCGACAGCGCCCAATTCTGTTCGAAGAGTTTTTCCGGCGTGATGGCGTCCACCGGTTCGCGCCCGAATCGGGTTTCCGCATCGCGGGCGTCCAGCGAGACGACCTGTCCGCCGCCGCGTTTTCGGGCGCGAGCCTTCTTCCACTCGTCCACCAGAAAATGCGGCGTGTAACCGCGCTGCCGGACATACGCGTAGAGTGGATACCAATAGGTCTGGCATAGCTTCGCCAGCGCATCCCGGCCGCGAGTGGTGTTGTCGCGTCCAGCAGCCAGCACGACCGACCAGTGTGTGGTGACAAAGACCGGCCGTCGCGGAGCGCTGGAAGCGGAAGGCGTCGAAGTCGGCCGGACTTTTCTCGAAGTGCTCACCCGCACGCAGACTAGTGCTGTGAGACACAATTGTCCACGCGAGACACCCCAGCAGTGTACCGTTCGCGAATTGGGTGGGCTACTAGCGAATCTTGCGGGTCGTGCGCTCCCAGAGCCAAATGACGTCGGGGTTATTCGCCTGGTTCACCGTTTGCACATCCTTTTTCCTAACCGGGGGCGTGGTCCGATTGTCCCGCCAACGCCGAATTTCCGAGTGCCCGTCGGCGAAAGCCAGACCGCCAGCCCGATTGTGATAACTGGCCGGGAAATCGGGCAGCGCCGCCTGCGCGGGGTTCGGGTAGCCACGCATGTCAATGCAGAAAAAGCCGTCATTGATGCTGTCGGGGTGTTCGTCGATCAGCACCCAGGTCATCGCGGGACCCGGATCGACCAGATCCGACGCCTTGAGGTAGGCGCGAAATTCGGTCCCACCAAACCAGGTGTGAATCCCCTCATTCATGCCGAGCCACGAGTTCATCGACATGCTGCGGGCGCGGGCGATGCTTCGCCCCCGAAACGGTCCGCTGCTTGGGATGACCCGGGTCGTGCCCGCCGGACACTTGTTTGTCCCAATTTTGCGTGTTGCCATTGTTGTAATTGAGAATGCCGTGGCACCAGGCGAAGCGATAGTTTTTGTTGGCGGGATTCTCCTCGGCGTAAGCAAAGGGCAGTATATCCCGGTTATCATCCACGTACATCCTCCAAGCCAACATCAACTGCTTGGTGTTGTTCATACACAGGATTCCGTGGGCCTTGGTCTTGGCCTTGGCCAGCGCCGGCAGGAGCAGACTCGCCAGGATGGCGATGATGGCGATGACTACCAGAAGTTCAATAAGAGTAAAGGCGCGTAGTCTTTGGGTATCGTTTCGGCGAAGAATTCGAAGTCGCATAGGCAATTGTCGGCTCGGCCGAGTTTGGGTTTCCCTACAGAGCTAAGTGATAATCTGCTCATTTCTCGCCGGAAAGCAAGTGCGCGTTTTCACGAAAAGGCGCCGGACAAAGCACGCTCGGGGTGAGGAAGAAATCTCGCGCGCACCCTGCCGGGAGGGGATAGCAATTCGACCGGGCCCGAGCACCCGGACGCGACTGTTCTGCCTCCACGGACCTGCCCGACGTTTCACTCCGCTCAGCGCTCCCACGGATCCGCGCCGTCATCCAATGACGAGGTCCGTTGCGCCATCCACCAAATGTCGCGGTTGTTCGGGATGTTGCCCTTGTTGAGTTTCGAATAGTCCAGCACGCGCGCGTCCAACCCTCCCGGCCCGCGTGAAGTGCGTTCGATCCAGCGATGAATTTCCGCGTGCCCATCCACGAACGACAGCGCCCCGGCATTATTGTGGAAGCCGGCCGGATAATCCACCCAACCGAGCTGGGCCGTCTTGGCAAAATCGTCCGGCATACGGAACCCGAACCCGCNNNNGACGGAGAAGGCCGGACCAGGTCGGCTTCTTTGGAATAAACCCGCCATTTACCTCCCGGTCTGGCGGGTGAACCGCCGACCAGCGCGGCATCCAGCCAGTATCCCAGCGTGGGGCTCTTCCCGTCCGACCAGGTCCCCACGGCCTGGCTGGCCGCCACGCTCCGGATCCGTCGAACCACACCGACTCCCGTTCGCTTCACCGTGCTCCAATCGGCCGGGCAATGATAGATTCCTACGTTCTTGGTGTACGGGCCGAGCACCGCGGTTTTGGGGTTCAAGAGCGAATCCGGATCCCAGTTGTCGCGGTTGCCCCCGTTGAAATCCACCACGCCCCGCACCCAGCCGTCGCCGCCATACGTGTTCGGAAAGAAGTAGCCGTTGAAGTCATCGGTGTAGAGCTTAAAGGCCAGCAGCAGTTGCTTCATGTTATTCAAACACTGCACGCCCTGAGCCTTGGTTTTGGCCTTGGCCAGCGCCGGCAAGAGCAGACTCGCCAAAATGGCAATGATGGCGATGACAACCAACAATTCAATCAGCGTGAAGCCCCGAACGCGTTGGGTGCCGCACCGAGGACGAATCGGCGAACGAGTCAGATGCATAATTCGAATGCGCGGTGTTTGGATTCTGGAATCGTAAAGCGACACTCGCCCGATTAAGTTCCGAAGGCAAGCGCGAGTTGGGGCAGAGGCGCGCGATTCCTCTCGCAAATCGTAATTCGCGGATCGCCAATCGTAGTTGCCGATGGCTGTCCCACTGGTCGCTTTGAGGTCGAAGAGTTTCCCAGACAGATACGAAGCCCACGGCAGCCTTCGGCGCCTGGTTTCACGACGCCCGGTTCTACCGCAGGACGGACTACTCCTACCCCATCAACTCCGAGCGCCGCTAACGCGAATTACGGCCCCGGCCTCCGCCGGCACCGAACCTCACAAAAATGCATTTCAAGTAATGGGCTTCAGCAAAGGTCGCAGGATGGTCAGGGGGGTGCTGCGTGGTGGCCAACACGTCGAATTTTTTCGCGGACAACCTGGCCGATCGCTGGACCGTCTCGAAAAATTCCGCGGCGGAGACGTGCCCGGAACAGGAGGCCGCTACCAAAATGCCGCCCGAACCGAGCCGCTGGATACTTAGGCTCGCCAGCCGGCCATAGGCCTGAATTGCTGCTGCTCGCTCGGATTCGCGTTTTGCCAGGGACGGCGGATCGAGAATGACGACGTCGAACGTGCGGAACGGAGCATCGATCAGCCACGCGAAGGCATCGGCCCGAATCGTATCGTGGCGGCAGGAAGCCACCGCGGCCACGTCACGGTTCAAGGCGAAGTTCCGTTTGGCTCCCGTCAAAGCGAGTTCGCTGATGTCGAGGTCAGTGACTGAGCGGGCGCCGCCCCGGGCTGCGTAGAGCGAGAAGCCACCGCTGAAACTGAACCCATTCAACACTTCCCGTCCCCGGGCCAACGATTCTACCAACCGGCGATTCTCCCGCTGGTCCAGGAAGAACCCGGTCTTTTGCCCGTGGCGAACGTCAGCTTCGAATCGCAAACCGGACTCCTTGAACAGCACCGGGCCGTTGACTTCCTTTCCGCGCAGGCTCTGACCGTCCTTATACGCGAACTTTCCGGCAGCCGTCCGTTGAATATTGCGGCTCAGACGCAAGATCAAACTGCCGCCGTTGGACCGCCGGTCAAGGTGCTCTGGAGTCCGGCCAGGAATTGGCACCACGGCGCGTAGAATGTCGGCGATCTCCGCCAATCGCGGCAACCAGGCTGCCGTGTAGAGCTTGACGACGAACGTCCTCTCGTAGCGATCCAGCACCAATCCCGGCCAGCCGTCGCTTTCACCGTTAATCAATCGATAGCCGGTCGTCCGTTCGTCGAACCGGGCGCTCCGCCCAGCCAGGGTTTGGTCCAGGCGCGCTCGCCACCAGGCCTGATCGATCTGTTTCGGTTTGCCGGCGTGCAAAATACGTATGCGTATCGGCGACTCCGGATCGTACAATCCGACCGCCAGAAATCGATCATTCCGGTCGTAGATTACAGCCAGTTCGCCAAGCCGTCCTTCACGGTTCTGATCCCGACCTTCTCAGCGGGAGCGGAAGAGGGTTGGGCAGAAGGAGAGACCGTCCTCATGCAATACGTCGCACTTCGGATTCAACCCGTGGCATCCGCATGTCCCCGAGGAAGGGTAACTCTTTCCGGTATTTCGCCAACACCTGAAGATCCAATCGACTGTTGATCCAACCCTCGCGGTCGCCGGCGTCGGCGAGGACCTCGCCATGATGATCGACAATGATGGAACGTCCGTTGTAAATATGGTGCGGGTCCTGCCCGACGCGATTCACCCCCACAACGTAAGCCTGGTTCTCGATCGCCCGTGCCTGCAGGAGCCGCACCCAGTGATGGATCCGTTTCACGGGCCAGTTGGCAATCGTGACCATCAGGTGCGGCTGATGGGAGGCCGCCGCCTCGCGGAAGACCTCCGGGAATCGCAGGTCATAACAGATGAAGGGCGAAATCGTCGCGTCGCGCCAGCGAAACGCGACCGGTCGTTCGCCCGCAGCGTAGCGGTCCGCCTCCCCGCCCAGCGTGAACGGGCGGATCTTGGCGTAATAGGCCAACAACTCGCCGCTCGGAGAAAACACCAGTGCCTTGTTTCGCACCTGGCCGTCGCGGCCACGCATCGCCGCGCCAGCGACCAGGCAAACGCCGAACTCCTTTGACGTGCTCTGGAGAAACTGCTCCGTCTCTCCGCCATAAGGTTCGGCCACCGCGTCCGTGTTCATGCTGAAGCCGGTGGCGAACATCTCGGGCAACGCGACCAACGAGTCCGCCTCGGGCGCCGCCTGTTCAAGTAGGCGGCGGATCTTGTCAAAGTTCGCCGTCTTGTTCTCCCACGCAATGTCGGGTTGAATAGCAATGACGTTCACCTGGGGACGATAAACAATCCCGCGAGCCTTCCGCGAGTTCTGATTTCACACCCGGCTCTTGGTTAGGGAGGCGGAAGTGTACAAAGGAGCCTTTCATTTCCCGAGGATTTTGCCGCGCCGAAACGTCCAAGGTCCAAGGTCCAACGTCCAACGTCCAACGTCCAACGCGGCATCGCATTACGCCGTGTTCGATGTTCGGCGTTGGATGTTCGGTGTTCGATGTTTTTTTCTGCTGCTCGGCTCCGGCTGCGCCGCGTTGGGAGGAGGTGGAGAGAGTTCAGCCCGCGGAGCGGGAGACACCCGCGCTGGTCAGCAACTCAGGC
>WNGA01014185.1_pt1 | contig 10086 bp, 11 predicted proteins | sample 5400061 | NCBI WGS metagenome assembly WNGA01 (sample SAMN13153366, study PRJNA577476) | soil metagenome | isolation source: 100 cm soil or saprolite under grassland replicate 2 | place: USA:California | collected 2016-06-15
CCAAGCAATCATATTCCACATGGCCGCTGCCCTTTGGACGCTCATCACTATCTGTTCTGGTTTCTTCTATTGGTGGAATAGCCGCCGGATCGTTGGATCGCTGTTGATTGGCGTTGGTTCCGTCGTCTTTGTGATGAATGGCCTTAAGGCAGCCGGCTTTCAAATTTTCTAGGTCGGGCAATACCCATGTTTCATAGCGCCATATCACAACGGAAAACACAAAGCAGCCAACTATTAGCAGCAGCCATGGTGCATTTCGTCGTAGAAACGTCAGCATCCCGCAATCGCCGTCCCGAAAATGTCCGCATTCTCGCGGTTATTGTAGCGGAATTGAAATTCCGCAACATACAGCGGCATATATTTGCGGCTGACTTTGTGGAACGAGCCGACGATGCCGCGCTTGAAGATCGACCAGAAGCCTTCGATCGTGTTGGTATGTACGGCGCCGACCACGACCGCGTCCTTTTCGTAGTAGGCCACGCTTTTCACATACTCACCCTTGGCATGGTCGACGGAAGCGTGCGGGAATTCGCTGTCCAGGTGCTTATAGCCAACCCAGCTATCGGTGCAGAGCAAGCTGACCTTGTGCGAAACGGCCTCGCGAACGAATTCGGTAAGCGTGTCAGCGCGCACGTTCTGAACGACGCGAGCCACGATATTGCCCTTACGCCGCACGGCGCCAACGACCGGAGTTTTGCCGGAACCGATGCCGCCAGTCCCGCCGCCCTTGCCACGCTTATCTTTGTGTTTGTTGCGCGCCAGTCCGCCGATGAAAGTTTCGTCAACCTCGACAACGCCGCCGAGCTGTCCGATATCCTCAATCAGCGCCACGCGAATTCTGTGGCACATGTACCATGCGGTTTTGAGAGAACCAAAACCCATGTACCGCCACACTTGACGGGCGCTAATTCCTTTCTTGGCCGTCAGCATGAGATGGATCACGCGATACCAGTCGCGGAGCGGCTTGTTGGTGTTCTCAAAAACGGTCCCGGCAATGTGGGAAAACCGATAGCCGTCCGAGGCGCATTGCTCGCACTGCCAATGGAAGCCGGAAGCCAGCGAATAGACATCGGGATTGCCGCATCGGGGACAATGGACGCCCTGCGGCCATCTGCGGGCGATCAAATAGGCCCGGCAGGCTTCCTCATTGGGAAACATGGCCTCGAACTGGACGATCGTCAGTTGGTGGATGGCTTTGGGCTGCTTACGGCTGGTCATGTGACTGTCTCCCCACGATGGGAGCATATTGCCACATCCGGCCCTTTCTGTCAAGTGGGGGAACATCGCCCTAATTTGCTGGGATGGGTATCCTAATTTGCCGATCGCCTTTATCCTGCCCAAACCCGTTGCGAAATCGAAGTCTCAAATGTTGTCGAGTAGAGGGGGGCCGTTCCCTGTGGACAAGGCTGACGAATATCGACGCCTCGCCGCCAACTGCGTCTCCATGGCCGAGCGCGTGACGGATCACCAGTTCAAAGCATCGTTGGTCGATATGGCCGGCGCCTGGCTACGCTTGGCGGAACAGGCCGAGAAGAACAGTCGCACCGATCTCGTGTACGAGACACCGCCGCGCCCTTCCGCCCAGGTCGTCCAGCAACAGCAGCAGCAGCAACCCGAGCCCAAGAGCGACGAATAGGCCGCCCTCGCCGCCTCAAGTGGCGTCCCTCGCGATCGGCACGCGCGCGACCGCACGAACATCATGCGGAAGCTCGGCGCAAACAACACGGTCGAACTCGTGCGCAGGGTGCTCGGCGAACAATGATGCGCGGAAACGGGGCAGAGGATGATGGCTCAAACGAGCCATTCGCACGGTAGCCGGCAAGGGCTAATCGAGCACGCCATCCGGATGGACCCAATGCGGCTTCATGCGGTTCTGCTGGTACCATAGCAGGAAGGCCGCGCGCACGATTTCGGAATTCGTGCTGCCGATCCGGCCACGCAGCTTGCGTAGGGCGCGAACTTCGGCCGGGGTGAATTCGACGACGATTTCAGTCTGTACGATCGGATGGGCGCGGTAATTCGGCTGATAGCCCGCCACCGGAGCAAGCTTGCGCTCGGCGCGAATTTCACGATTGCGAAAATCGGCGCGCGTTTGCTGATTCTTGAAGCCCGTGCACCGGTCAAGGTACGTCTCCGTCAAAGCCTTGCTATCCTCCGAGCTCGCGAAGACCTGAACCTGTATCGGCTTGAAGCCGAAATTGCTCAATTGCCCGATGTCCCCCGAGCCGCACGTGACCGGCACGGCAAGCACGTCCATCAGGGCCAGCAGATCGACGTAGTCCCCCTTCGGCCCCATGTTGCGGAGAAACCGGAGCCGGTCGGTCCAGCACGTGTGCATCCACATGTTGAAGGAGTCGTGCACGTCGTCGGGCGTCAGTCCGAACTCGCGGATCGATTCCGCCAGCGTGTCCTGGCAATTCGTCCGCGGCACGAGCCCGAACGTCGACAAGGTCGATCTCGTCGTGTCCGGATACGGCACCAACGTGACCGCTCCGGCAATGCCCCTCATCATCGAGCACGGGAAGGTCTTCATCGGCCTGTTCGGTATAGCGATCAACGAGCCGTTCAACTACGACCGATTTTTCCAGATCCAGCCGCTCGGGCCCAATCCGAAGGAATCGCAGGTGGCGGGATATCTCGACGCCGCCATGACGATGGATCCCAAACCGAAGACGCTCGCGCTGGTCGGCGCCGACGCCGAGTATCCGCAGGTGACGATGGTGGGCGCCCGCGAACTTGCAAAAAAATATCGACTTCAGGTCGTGTACGACCGTTTTTATCCGCCGAATCTGACCGACTTTTCGTCGATCGTCCGCTCGATTCAGGCGACCAATCCCGACGTCATCTACGTCGCATCCTACCCGCCGGACTCGGTCGGAATGCTGCGGGCGGCGCTTGAGCAAAACTTGCGGACACGCATGTTCGGCGGCGGAATGATCGGCGTGCCGTTCGCATTCTTCAAGCAGCAATTCGGCGCCAAGATGAACGGACTCGTCTATTTCAACATGTACGCCCCGGAGCGCACGATGAAGTTCCCCGGGGTGGAGGAATTCATCCGGCGCTACCAGGAACGCGCGCCGGCCGCCGGCGTCGACCCGCTCGGATATTACCTGCCGCCGTTCGCATACTCCGCGCTGCAGGTTCTCGGCGAGGCCGTCACCATGACCAAAGGCCTGGATCAGAGGGCCATCGGGGCCTACATCCACAACAACAAGATCAGCACCGTGGTCGGCGACATCGAATTCGGGGCGAACGGCGAATGGCGCGAACCGCGCGTGATCTGGACGCAGGCGCAAGGGATCGAGAGCAACAATATCGAGGAGTTCAAGAAAGAAGGCAAAGAAGTGATCGTCGCTCCGGAAAAGTACCAGACGGGTAAAATGCAATACCCCTGGTCCGATATAAAGCGGTAAAACCTCTTGCACGCGCGGGCATTTCTTAGAGCAACGGGCCGCCCTACTGGCCGTCCGGCCATAAGGCGCATGCAATCGATCGTTACCCGACCATTGCCCGCGCCGTGATCTCGACCATGAAGCCGTCTCCGGCCAGTTGCGAGACCCCGACCGTAGTGCTTGCCGGCAACGCCTCCCCGAAATACTTCGAACGAACGTCCACGTGCTTGAAAAACTCGTCGAGATTCGTCGCGTAGGTGGTGGTCTCCACGACGTCCGCAAGCGACGCACCCGCTGCTTCGAGGCAGGTCTTTATGTTCTTGCAGACTTGCTCGATTTGCGCACGCATGTCTCCGTTGCCGACGACTCGGCCGTCGACGTCCCGCGACACCTGACCGGCCACATAGATGACGCGGCGAGCGCCCTCCACCGCCACCACGTTGGAGAACATCACCCGCCCGTCGCGCACTCTGACATGAACGTCCTTCGGCTGCAGGCGCTCGCGTTTCATGCTCATCGACCGTTCCCTCCATTGCCCGGCGAAAAATACGCGCGGAAGATTATCCAACGTCGGTCAAAAGAAAAGGGAAGTCATGCGAACTTCGTCGGATACTCCGAGAAGGAAGCCTGCTAGTATTTCGTCATTGGGCTTGGTTTCCGGTGCCAAGCCGGGGGTGATCGCATGCGGCGGCGCGAGTTCATCACGCTCATCGGCGGCGCGGCGGGCTCTTCGCTACTTTGGCCGCTGCCGCTCGGCGCGCAGCAGCCGGCGAAAATTCCGCGCATCGGCATCATCGACGACGCGCCGGTCTGGAACGCCTTCCGCCAGGGCCTGCGCGACCTCGGCTACCTGGAAGGCCAGAACATCACTTTCGAATATCGCTACGCCGACGGGCTGCCCGACCGGCTCGCCGAGGTCGCGGCCGAGCTGGTGCGCCGCCCGGTGGACGTCATTGCGGTCTACGGCACGCCGCCGACCCGCGCCGCCAAGCAGGCGACCACGACGATCCCCATCGTCATGATCGGGATCGGCGATCCCGTGGGAGCCGGCTTGGTGGAGAGCCTCGCCCGGCCGGGCGGGAACATCACCGGGAACACCATCCTCGGTCCGGACGTTGCCGGCAAACGGCTGCAGCTCCTCAAGGAGGTCATTCCTTCGGTCTCGCGGGTGGCCATTCTGTGGAACCCGGATAATGCCTCCCACCCGGCGCAGCTCGAAGAGTTGCAGGCGGCGGCACCGGCCTTGGGCCTGACGCTCCTTTCCGTGCAGGTGCGCAATGCCAACGAGTTCGACGGCGCCTTCGCCGGAATGCTGCGCGAGCGCGCCGATGCGTTCCTGATGACGGCCGATCCGCTGCATCTCCTCAACACCGGGAGGATCATCGACTTCCTCACGCAGAGCCGGCTGCCGGGGATGTTCCTGACGCGGGAGATCGTGGTTGCCGGCGGCTTCATGTCCTATGGCGCCAGCGTGTCCGACCTGTTTCGACGCGGCGCCTCCTATGTGCACAGGATCTTGCAGGGCACCAAGCCCGCGGAGCTGCCGGTGGAGCTGCCGGTCAAGTTCGAGCTGGTCATCAACCTCAAGACCGCCAAGGCGTTCGGATTGACCATCCCGGAATCGTTCCTGCTGCGCGCCGACGAGGTGGTCGAATGAGGCGCCGCGCGTTCATCGCGCATGACACGTTGGACGTTCGCACCATGGCGCGAGGCACCGGGAGTTCCGAGGCGCGATTGTCAAAACGGGGAAATACCCCGAGGAAGCGGCACGCCGAGCTCCAAAAAACCTAAATACGACAAAACAACGCTGGGAACGGCAATCACCAGCGCGCGCGTCCAGCTCATTCCGCCCAGCCCGCGCATGAGCAACAGCATGACGACGACGGTCGAAATGAGGAATCCGACGGTTTGCACCACCAGCGCGTAAAGCACGAAAGCCGCCGCCGCGACCAGCACGTACCAGGTGCGGGCGGGGAATTCCACCGGCTGCGGTTCGATCGCATAGGACCGGACGACGATCCCGACGCCCAGGACCAGCAACAGAACCGACAGGCAAAGGGGAAAGAACCCGGCATCCGGCGTGCGAAGCGTCCCGAACGGCAAGCGGGACGCCTCGAAAATGGCGAATGAAGCGGTCAAAACGAGGACGCCTCCGCTCAGGCGGTCGGGACGCGAAAGCAGCCCGTCTGCTATCTTCGCGACGATGTCCTTCATGCCTCGCCGTCCTGAGCCTTCGGGTCGCGCGTCGCGACTCGTTTTGCCGTAACTCGACCGTCCCTTCTCGGTTATGTGTATACAGTTTATTCTGGTGCGTCGGCCGCGCCGCGTCAACTTGATCGCGCAGTCCCGATACAGTAGTCACAAAGCCCGTCCCGGAAGACGTAAGAACCGCAATGGACCAACCCACGCGCGCACGGCTGACACAGAAGATCACGCCGAAGAAGTTCGAGCGGCTGCAGTGGGATCCCGGTCTGCGGGAACGCAAGACCACCACGGATTACCTGGCGGCCGCCCTGCGCACCGCCATCTACGACGGGCAATTCGCCGACGGCGAGGAACTCAATCAGGTCGAGCTGGCCAATTTCTTCGGCGTCTCGCGCGTTCCCATCCGGGAGGCGCTTCGGCAGCTTCAGGCGGAGGGGCTGGTGCAGAATATCGCCCACCATCGGACCATCGTGGCGGGTTTGACGCTGCCGCAAATTCTCGAGCTGATCGAAATGCGCGCGGTTCTGGAATCATATTTGCTGCGCAAGAGCGCGCCCAACCTGGACAAACCGAGCCTCGATCGCATCCGCAGGATTTGCGACGAGACCGACACGCTTCGGGACTACGGCGCCCGCTGGGTGGTGAAGAACTGGGAGTTTCACCGGGTTCTTTACGGCGCGGCGAATTCTCCGGCCATGGTGGAGGCGGTCGAGCGCATTCACCTCAAGATCGAGCGCTATGCGCGCAAAGCCGGCACCGCCGAGCGGCAACGGCAAGCTGCGGCGGAGCACCGTCAAATTTTCAGAGCGGTCCAGCGCGGCGATCACGGCAAGGCGGCAACGCTGTTGGAGCGCCATATCCTGCACACCGGCGAGGAAATCCAGCGCGATCGCGAAGCCGTGGGTCGGCGCCCATCGGGCAAGCCGCTTGGCGGAAGGCGGCAGCGGGATAAGGGCTAAGAACGAGACCAAGGAGTCGCGGCTTGCTCGCCCCCTCCCCGATGGGGAGGCTCCTTGCAAAAAAATGGACCCCCGGGGCAAGCCCGGGGGTGACGAATGTGGGACTGCGAGACCGAAGGTCCGGCCGCCTGCGAGCTTTGCCCGGTTACTGGACGCGATTGCAGACGAGGCTCTCGTAATTGGCGTTCGCTCCGACCAGGTCCCAGGTGCGCATCCAGCCATAGGCGCGTTCGAACTCGGCCTGCGTGTATGGCGCCGGATCCACGTAGCGCAGCCGCGGCAGGTAGAAATCGTCCGGCGTGAGCTGGCGCGCGTATTTCTGCGGAATTTCCTCGATCATGTAGTGCACGTATTTGCGCGGATCCGCATTGATGAGCTTGACCGCCTTGTTGACGGCGCGAAGCGCGGCTTCCCACACCTTGGGATCGAGATCGGCGCCGGCGTTCTCGGTGCCCTGATAGAACGTGCCGATGATATCCTTGCAGCCGTTCTTGTGGGCGAGCGAAACCCACGGCTCCATCAGGGTTGCGGCTTCGGTTTCGCCGTCCATGAGCGCCTCGTAGCGCTCCTGCACGGTCCCGGAGTGCACGACCCGGATTTCTTCGCGCGGCATGAAGCCTTCGAGCATCGCCAGGGTCGCATAGTGGGAGCCCTGATGGAACTGAACGCCGACCGTCTTGCCGGCGAGCGCGATGGTGGCGTTGATGGGCGAGTCGGGCCTGACGAAGATCGCCTGATAGACCATGGCCGGACGCCGCGCCACGATCGGTCCATTGGGATTGTCGTAGGTGCGGCGGATCTGCCCCCACTCGCAGGCGCGATAGACGTCGGCTTTCCCCTGCTCGAAGGCCTTCTGGTAATTGGTCGAGCTCACCAGATGGTGGTCGCGGCTGCGCGGGTCGCTCCAATCGAACTTCGTCTTGATGCCGGGCGTGATGATCTCGAATTCGAGACCTTCGTCCTTGGCGGTGTAGTCGCGTGCCACGAACCAGTGCAATCCGAGCACGGCTTCGGCACTCTCGATCACAAGCTTGGTTCGGGTAGCGGTCGCAGTAGCCATCGCGTTTCCTCCTGTCTGACAGACGGGCATGATGTGATCGACATCGATCCTAGCAAGGCGCGCCGCAAGTGTCTACAGTATTTTATCCGCAGTTCGCGGGTTGACCCGATGCGGCGGGACGGTGAAGATCGATGCGGCATCGGCCGAAAAGAACGGAGCGAGGAATGAGCATTGCAAGCGGCACCGCACTCGTCATTCTTTCCTCATGCCTGCTCGCCGCCGATCCCGCGTCCGCGTTCGCGCAGGGGACGGATTATCCGGCCAAGCCCGTCACGATGATCGTGCCGTTTCCGGCCGGCGGGCGTACCGACGTGATCGGCCGGGTGGTCGCGCTACACCTGTCGAAGCAGCTGGGCAAGTCTATCGCCGTAGTGAACAAGCCCGGGGCAAGCAGCGTGCTCGGCTCGGTAGAAGTCGCCCAATCCAAGCCGGACGGATACACATTGGGGTTTTTCTCGTCCGCGGCCGTGACCGCGCAGTACACGGTGCCGACGCCGCTGTCGCTTGCGGACTTCGAGCTGGTCGCGATCGTCAACGCCGACCCGGCGGCCCTCGCGGTGCAGGATGCCTCGGCATGGAAGACGCTCAAGGATTTCACGGAGGAAGCCCGTAATCGTCCCGATCAGTTGCGCATCGGAATGATTCCGGGCGCTTCCGCGCAGATCTTCGCGGCGGGTCTGGCGCGGGCGGCCGGCGTGAAGCTGATCAATGTGCCGTTCAAGGGCGATACCGACGGAGCGGTCGCGCTCGCCGGCGGACATATCGAAGCGCACGTGGCCGTGCCGGTGTCGTACAAGAGTCTGGTCGCCGCCAAGAAGGTCCGCATCCTCGCCGTGGCGGCGGAAAAGAGTTCGCCGCTTTACGGAAATGTCCCGACCTTTCGCGACAATGGCGTGGATCTGGTGGTCGGCGCCTTCCACGGCGTCTATGTTCCGAACGGAACCCCGCAGCCGGTCGTCGCCAAGCTGGCGCAGGCCCTGGAGCAGACGATGTCCGCCAAGGAGCTGCTCGACACGATGCGGGACGTGGGCGCCGACGTGGAATTCCTCAAGGGCGCAGAAGCCAAGACATATCTGGCCAAACAGGACGCGAGCTACAAGGCCATCATCGAGGACCTGGGCTTGCGCGTAGCCCCTGCGCGCTGACCCCAAGGCACCCCGTCGCCGGTCAGGTGCGCGGGTAACCGTCCAACGGCCGGTCCCAGGGATCCATTCTGGAATAATGCCCCCAGACGTGGCTGAAGAACTCTTCCTTGCGCGCGCCGGTCAGAACGCTGCGAACCTCGCCGGTCGAAATCTTCTGCACCGGCCCGAGCTGCGCCGCGATCCATTGAAGCTGAGCGGTCTCCTCCAGGGCAAAGGTGGCGATGCATGCGTTTTCGATCGAGTCCGCGCAGACCGCCACCCCGTGGTTTTTCAGCACGACCGCAAAGCCGTCGCCGATGGCGTCACGCACCATGACGCCACGCTCCGGAGTATCGATCTGCCGATCGAAGTCGAGGATCGGCACCTGCGGCGCGAAGATCGCACCGCGGTTGCCCACCGGCAGGATATTGACGCCGGCGATGCCGAAAGCGGTCGCGTAGGTCGGATGGGCGTGCACCACCGACTGCACGTCCGGCCGCGCCTTCATGATTTCCAAATGCAGGAACCGTTCGTCAACGGGCTCGATGCGGCCCTCGAGCCATTTTCCCTCGATATCGACGGTGACGATGTCGTCGACGTCGGTGTCGATGAGCGAGCGTCCTTCGGAGTGGATGTGGCCCAGGATCAGCACACGATCGGTCCCGGGGATTCGCACGCTGACATGACCTTTCGTCAGCGGCCAGATTCCTCCCGCGGTCAGGATCCGGTGCGCCTTTGCCAGGCGCCGGCGTAGCGCCATCACCTCGGTCTGTTTGGCCGCGGAGCCGTCGATCGCTACGGAGTCATGCATCGTCCACTGCCTTTCTCAGAAGCTACTTCTGTGGTGCAACATAGAGACCAAGCGCACGGATGAGATCGAGGTTCACCCTGTCGTTCTCGGCGAAGAACTCGCGGAAGCGCTGCGCGTCGAGGTAGTGAACCCCAAGCAGAAGCTTGCGCATGTGCGCGACGAATTCGGGGTTGGCGCAGACGCGCTCGAGCGCCCGGCTGAGGCGGGACACCACTGCTTTCGGGGTGCCGCGCGGCGCGAACACGCCGTGCCACGACGAAATGGAAAGATCGACGCCGTTCTCCGCCATGGTGGGAATGTCCGGATAGTCTTCGGCGCGTTTCTCGGCGGCGATGCCGAGAACGCGCACCTTGTTGGACTCCACCATCGGCTTCATCGGCGCAACGATATCGAAATCGACATCGATGTGGCCGCCGGCAAGCGCGACCGACCGCTCGCTGCCGCCGCGGAACGGAACATAAAGGGCGTCGAGCTTGACCTTGTCCATGAATGCCGCGGCGAAAATGTGCGCGGAACTTCCGGCATTGATGCCGAC
>WNGA01030664.1_pt1 | contig 10086 bp, 8 predicted proteins | sample 5400061 | NCBI WGS metagenome assembly WNGA01 (sample SAMN13153366, study PRJNA577476) | soil metagenome | isolation source: 100 cm soil or saprolite under grassland replicate 2 | place: USA:California | collected 2016-06-15
CATCGGCGCGATGGTCGCCGGCTCGAAGTATCGCGGCGAGTTCGAGGACCGCCTCAAGGCCGTGCTGCGCGAGATCACGGAGAGCGAGGGCGAGATCATCTGCTTCATCGACGAGCTGCACACCCTGGTCGGGGCCGGCGCGGCGGAGGGCGCCGTAGACGCGGCGAACATGCTCAAGCCGGCGCTCTCGCGCGGCGAGCTCCGCTGCGTCGGCGCGACCACGCTCGACGAGTACCGCAAGCACGTCGAGAAGGACCCGGCGCTCGAGCGCCGCTTCCAGCCGGTGATGGTCAAGGAGCCGTCGGTCGAGGACACCATCGCCATCCTCCGGGGCCTCAAGGACAAGTACGAGGTCCACCACAAGGTCAAGATCAAAGACGCCGCGCTCGTCGCGGCGGCCGTGCTCTCGCACCGCTACATCGCGGACCGCTTCCTGCCCGATAAGGCCATCGACCTCGTGGACGAGGCGTCCTCGCGCCTCCGCATCGAGATCGATTCGCTGCCGGCCGAGATCGACGAGATCGAGCGGCGCATCATGCAGCTCGGGATCGAGCGCGTGTCGATGGCCCGCGAGTCGGATGCCATCTCCAGGGAGCGGCTGGACCGGCTCGACGCCGAGCTCGCGGGCCTCAAGGAGAAGTCCGCCACGCTCAAGAAGCACTGGCAAGAGGAGAAGGCCGCCATCATGGCCATCGGCAAGATCAAGGAAGAAGCCGAGGCCGCGCGCCGGGCCGTCGAGGAGGCCAAGCGCCGCGGCGACCTCGAGACGGCCTCCAAGCTCCAGTACGGCACGCTCATCGAGCTCGACCGGCGACTGGAGACCGAGAACGCCCGCCTCGCCGAGCTACAGAAGAGCCAGCGCATGCTGAAGGAGGAAGTGGACGAGGAAGACATCGCCGAGACCGTCGCGAAGTGGACGGGCATCCCGGTGACCCGTCTCATGGAGGCTGAGGTCCAGAAGCTCGTCCAGATGGAGGAGCGGCTGACCCGCCGCGTGGTCGGGCAGCCCGAGGCCATCATCGCGGTCGCCAATGCCGTGCGCCGCGCCCGCTCCGGGCTCTCTGATCCCAACCGGCCGATCGGCTCGTTCTTCTTCCTCGGCCCGACGGGCGTGGGCAAGACGGAGCTGGCGCGCGCGCTGGCGGAGTTCCTCTTCGACGACGAGCGCGCCATGATCCGCATCGACATGTCCGAGTACATGGAGAAGCACACCGTGTCGCGGCTCATCGGCGCCCCGCCGGGCTATGTCGGCTACGACGAGGGCGGCCAGCTGACCGAGGCCGTCCGCCGGCGTCCCTATGCCGTGATCCTCTTCGACGAGATCGAGAAGGCGCACGGCGACGTGTTCAACGTGCTGCTCCAGCTCCTCGACGACGGCCGGCTGACTGACGGCCACGGCCGGACCGTGGACTTCCGCAACACCGTGGTCATCATGACCTCGAATCTCGGCAGCCACCTCTTCCGCGAGGAGGAGGAACCCAGGCGCCTGCGCGCACAGGTCATGGAGACGCTCAGGCAATCGCTGCGCCCCGAGTTCCTGAACCGCATCGACGAGATCGTGATCTTCAAGGCGCTCAGCCGCGAGGAGATCGGTCGCATCGTGACGATCCAGGTCGCCCACCTGATGAAGCGGCTGGCTGACAAGCGGATCGCCCTCGCGCTGACGCCGGCAGCGGAAGAGCTGCTGGCGCGCGAGGGCTATGATCCAGTCTACGGCGCCCGGCCGCTCAAGCGCACCATCCAGCGCCTCGTCCAGGATCCGCTGGCGCTCAAGCTGCTGGCGGGCGAGTTCACCGGGGGGGACACCGTCGTCGCCGACGCCAGGGGCGGCGAGATCGTCTTCTCCAAGGAGGTCGAGGCCAAGCCCGCCTGACGCGGGCCGCGTGTGGCAATATGGACGCCCGGACCCCGGGAACCCTATTGACCCAGCCCGCGCCCGCGGCTCGTCGGTAGCGTCCGGGCTCGACCTTCACCATGACCGAGCCCAGCGCCTTCTTCCTCCCCGACGGTGAGCGCTTCGTTCCGACGGCCCTCACGCGGGGACCCTGGAGCGCGGGACACCAGCACGGCGGCCCGCCGGCTGCACTCATGGCCAGGGCCGTCGAGCTCGCCGCGGGCGAGCCGGAGTCTCTCCAGATCACCCGCTTCACGGCGGATTTCCTGCGACCGGTGCCGATCGAGCCGCTCACCGTCCTCGTGGAGCGCGTGCGCGATGGGCGCCGCGCGCGCGGCTACGCCGTCGTGCTCTCGGCCGGGAACCAGGCGGTCGTCCGGGCCACGGTGCTCGTCGTGCGCAGGGAGCGCGTGGAGCCGCCGTCGATGCCGGTCCGGGCGCCGCTCCAGCCCCTTCCCGGCGAGGCCACACCCTTTCAGTTCCCATTCTTCCGGGATCCCGTCGGCTACCACACGGCCATGGAGGCGCGCCTGGCCCGTGGCACGTTCGGCTCCGGCCGTGCGGCGGCGTGGATGCGCCAGCGCGTGCCGCTCCTGCTGGGCGAGACGCCTTCGCCGGCGCAGCGGACGCTGGTGGTGGCCGATTCCGGCAGCGGCGTGGGCGCGGCGATCGATCCGACCCGCTTCATTCCGTTCATCAACGCCGATCTGACCGTGTCGCTCCACCGCCTGCCCGACGGCGAATGGGTGGGGCTCGACGCCGTGACGGATCTCGGGCCGCACGGCATCGGCCTCGCCCGCAGCGGCCTCTACGACGTGCGGGGACCGGTCGGCGAGGGCCTGCAGAATCTGGTCGTGGGATCCGCGGGCGCGCGCTGATGAATCCGTCGAGGCTGGCCCCGCATCTCAAGTGCACGATCCCACTGGAGGCTTCGTGACCGACCCGCGGAAGAAGATCTACTATGGCTGGATCGTGCTGGCTGCGGTCGTCTTCGCGATGCTCGGCGGCTCCGGGATACGCGCCATCTTCGGCGTCTTCATCAAGCCCATCGAGGCCGAGTTCGGCTGGACACGGCAGCAGCTTTCTGGAGCCGCCGCGCTGTCGCTCTTCGTCCTCGGAGCGGTCAGCCCCACGGTGGGCTGGCTCGCGGACACCTGGGGACCCCGCCGCGTCATGCTCCTCGCCACGGCCATGCTGGGCGTCGGCACCGTGCTCTCGTCGCTCGTCGGTCACCTCTGGCAGATCTACGGGACCGCCGGAGTGCTGATGGCGGCCGGCGCCGGCGGGCTGGGTATCGCGACGACCTCCACCGTGGCCGCGCGGTGGTTCGTGGCGCGCCGCGGACTGATCCTGGGCATCCTGGGGGGCGCCATGTCGGCCGGACAGATGCTCGTCGTGCCGCTGGCGATGCTCCTCATCAGCGTGTACGGCTGGCGCGCGTCCTTCCTCTGGCTGGGCGTCGGCATGCTCGCGCTGGCGCTGCCCGTCATCGCCTGGCTCGTGCGCGACGACCCGGCGCACAAGGGGCTCAAGCCGTACGGGGCGCAGGCCGCCGGGCACCTCGGCGCGCCCGTCAACGAGCGGCGCGTCCCGCTCGCCGAAGCCATGCAGGTGCCGGCCTTCTGGCTCCTCGCGACCACCTTCTTCGTGTGCGGCTACACGTCGAACGGCCTCGTGCTCACGCATCTCGTGCCGCACGCAGCCGAGCACGGCTTCTCGGAGATGCACGCGGCGCAGGCGCTGGGGCTCATGGGCGCGATGAACATCGTGGGCACGGTCGCCTCGGGCTGGATCTGCGACCGATTCGGCCGGAAGGGGCCGCTGGCCTTCTACTACGGCGTCCGCGGCGTGTCGCTCATCTTCCTGCTCTATGTCTGGAACGTGCCCTCGCTGCACATCTTCGCGGCGATCTTCGGTCTCAACTACATCTCGACAGTCCCGCCCACGACGACGCTGACGGCGAACATCTTCGGGCGGCTGTCGGTGGGTACGTTGTCGGGCTGGATCTTCTTCTCGCACCAGGTCGGCTCGGCCATCGGCGCCTGGGCCGGCGGCGCCATCTTCGACGCCACAGGCTCCTACGCCTGGGCCTTCCTGTCGGCGGCGCTCCTGGCCTTCGTCGCCTCGGGCCTCTCCCTGCTCATCAAGGAAGTGCCCATCAGCGCCCGGCCAACCCACCGACCTGCTCCAGCCGGCACTCCGGTCCCAGCAGCTTAAGCGAGTTCAGGCTCCTTCTCGACGGTCCGGGGCCCGGGGAATACCCCCGACCGCCCATGGAACTATGCCTTCAGATACTTGTCGAGGAACGCCACGCAGCGCTTCCAGGCGTCCTCCGCGGCCTCCTTCTTGTAGATCTGCGGCCGATCGTCCGAGAAGAAGGCATGCGGCGCGCCCGGATAGAAAATGAACTCCACGCTCGGGTTCTTTCTTTTCAGCTCCGCCTCGAACCGCTTGACTTCATCCACCGGGTTGCCCGGATCCGCCTCACCGTAGAGTCCCAGCACCGGCGCCTTGATCTTGTCCGTTAGGCTGAAGGCGTCCACCCCGGGGGCGTCCGGATAGCTGCGCTTCACATGGCCGTACCACGGCACGGCCGCGGCGACGCCCGGGTACTCCGCGGCGAAGTGCAGCGTCAGCGCGCCGCCGCCGCAGAAGCCCGTGACACCCAGCCGGTCGGGGCGCGCCCAGGTCTGCTGCTTGGCGTAGTCCGCCGCGGCGCCGATGTCGCCCAGATACTGGGCGCGTGTCACCTTGCCGGAGATCTGGCCCATGTCCTGGAAGTTCTTGCCCTGCATCCCGCCCTCGCGGAAGTAGAGCTCCGGGGCGATGGCGTAGAAGCCGGCGTGGGCAAAGCGGCGCACCACATCCTTGTTCTGCTCGCTATTGCCGGTGAACCCTGAGATCACGACGACGACCGGATAGCGCCCGGGCTGCTCGGGGCGCGCTTCGTAGCCCGGGATCAGCGTCGCACCGACCGGCAGATGGATGTCGCGTGCCACGATGCCCTTGCTGTCCGTGACGATGGCCTGGGCCATCGAGATGCCCGGCGTCAGGACGCCGCCGACAGTGGTATAGGCCCCGTACTTCAGGACTTCCCTTCGACTCAACGGATTGGCCATGGAGCTCCCCCTGCGGTTGGCGGTTTATCTTGCAGAACGGCCGCCGGCAATTCTACAGTATTCAAACCAGCCATGAAGCTCCGGGGTTTCGTGTCAAAGGCCATGAGCCTGCGGGAAGCCGCGGCGGTCATCTTCGTCCTGGTGGCCGTGCTTCCCCTCATGCTGTTCGTCGCCTTCCTGTCGATCTCCAATCTTATCTCCAAGACCGAAGCGCAGTTCGCCACCTTCATGGCCCTGATCATCGCCTGCCTGGGCTTCGTCGTCTTCCGGCGGCTCGTCGGCCAGATCGCGCAGCTGGCGGCCGAAGTCAATATCCCGATCAGGGCGGATCAGCCACTGCCGGGGACGACTGAGCCGGGCCGCGTCCCGGCTCTGGGCCAGGTTGCCGAGATCGGCCACCTGGCCGGCGCCTTCCACACCATGCTCGAGGATCTCCGCGGCTCGACCCAACGCCTCGAGGATCTGGTCTTCAAGCTGGGCACGCTGAACGAGGTGGTCGAGCTGTCCGCGAGGATTCCGCGGATCCAGGACCTGCTGGCATCCGTGCTCCAGGTCACCATGCGCGCGGTCCGGGCCAACATCGGGTCCATCATGCTGCTCGACCAGGAAAAGAAGACCCTCCACGTCGCCGCCTCGCGGGGCCTGTCCGAGGAAGTCTACGGCCAGGCCGAGGTCCGGCTTGGAGAGGGTGTGGCGGGCAAGGTCGCGGAGATGGGCGAGCCGGTCATCGTCGACGACATCGAGTCGGACCCGCGCTTCGCCAAGATCAACGACCCCAAGTACGGCACGGGCGCCTTCATCTGCATGCCGGTGCGCGTTGGCGACCGGGTCATCGGCGTCCTCAACCTCGCGAAGAAGGAAGATGTCTCACCTCCAGTTCCTCAACGCGCTGATGACCTACATCGGCTATGCCGTGGACAACGCCCGCCTGCTCGAGGAGGCGCAGCAGGCGGCGCGCCAGCTCCAGAGCGTCGTGGATAACCTCAAGGCGACGCAGGCCCAGCTCGTGCGGGGCGAGACGCTCTCGGCGATCGGCAAGCTCGCCTCGGGGATGGCCCATCACCTCAACAACCTCTTCGCCGTCATCCTCGGCCGGCTCGAGACGCTGCTCGCCAAGGTGCCCGAGCCGGACGCGAAGCGGTACCTCGAGATCGTCCAGCGCGCCGCGCAGGACGGCGCTGAGGTGGTGCGACGCGTCCAGCGCTTCAGCCGCGTCCAGCCCGTCCTGCGCTCGGTGCCCGTGGATCTCAACCACCTCGCGCAGGAGGTGCTCGAACTCACGCGCCCGCGCTGGCACAACGAGGCCCTGCTGCGGCAGATCCGCATCGATACCGCGCTCGAGCTCGGCGCCATCCGGCCCGTCGCGGGAGAGCTGGCCCCGCTGCGCGAAGTCCTGATGAACCTCCTGCTGAACGGCATCGATGCCATGCCAGGCGGGGGACGTCTGATCATCAAGACGTGGACATCCGGCTCTGAGGTCTGCTGCGCGGTGACCGACACCGGCTTGGGCATGTCGGATGAGGTGCGGCAGCGCGCGCTCGATCCTTTTTTCACCACGAAGGGGCCGAAGAGCACCGGCCTCGGGCTCTCGGTCACCTACGGCATCGTGCAGCGCCACAACGGCCGGCTCGAGATCGACAGCGCCCCGGGCCGCGGCACGACGGTCACCATCTCGTTGCCGGCCGCTGGGGCCGCCGCGGCCGCCATCTCGGCGCCCCCGGCCTCGCCCGCGCTCGCGCTCGGCGCTCGCCGACCTCCTGGGCACGGCGGGGCATACGGCGTTCCAGGCCGCCGGCGGGCTGGAGGCGCTCGCCTGGCTCGACGCCGGACAAACCGTGGACCTCGTGCTGACCGACCTCGGGATGCCGGGCATGATGGGCTCGGACCTGGCGCGGGCCATCCGCAGCCGCTGGCCATATCTCAAGATCGGCCTCATGACCGGCTGGGACGAATCCGAAGGACAGGTGGCCGATGCGGCAGCGATCGTCAACTTCACGCTGGCCAAGCCGTTCGAGCTGGGGGCGCTGACCCGAGCCTACGCCGCAGCCGCCGCAGCCTAGCCGGCGGCAGCAGCCTGCCGCATCACCAGCCGATGGCGTGCGCCCCCCGGCGCGGATCGGCACCGCCCGCGAGAATCCCGTTGGAGCCGGCGACGATGGCGCAGACGCCGCCCGCCCGCCAGTCCCACTCCGGCCACTCCGCCACCTTGTGGCCGAGAGCCGAGAGCGCCCCGCGGGTCTCCGACGGAATCCGCCGCTCGACCTCGAGCACGCCGGGGGCATGCGAGTGCGGCCAGAAGGAGTCGGGGAAGCTTCGAGTCGCCATGCGGGGCGCTTCGACCGCCTGCTGGGGCCGCATGCCGTGCGCGATCACGTTCAGGAGCACCTGGAGCATGGCCTGCTGCTGGACATCGCCGCCTGGAGTTCCGAACGGCATGAAGACGCGGCCCCCACGCAGGACGAGTGACGGCGCCGCCCGGCACGACGGGGGAATCCACGCCGGGGTCGCTCGGGGTCGCCGAGAAGGCGTTGCCCTGCGCGTCGACCACGCAAACATAGGACGTGTCGAGGAGGCCCTCCGGCTCCATCCTCGCGGGCCCCGAGACACCGTGACCGCCATTGGCCACGGCTCGGAGACCGAGCGGATCGCCGGCCGGCGGCAGGTCGGGCCAGGCGCGGTCTTCGCGGATCAGCGCCCGCCGCGCTCTCGCGTATTCCTTCGACAGGAGCCCATCGGCCGGCACCTTCACGAACAGCGGGTCGCCGTAATAGGCTTCGCGGTCGGCGAAGGCGAGCTTCATCGCCTCCGCGAGGATGTGAAGGGCGCGCGGCGTATTGTGGCCGAGGGCGCGCATGTCGTAGCCCTCGAGCAGGTTCAGCATCTGGAGGAACACGGGCCCCTGACACCAGAAGCCGCACGCGGCGACCTCGTAGTCCCCGAAGGTGGTCTTGAGCGCGGGGGCGATCTCGACCTGGAACTCGGCCAGGTCCTCCCGCGTGAGCAGGCCGCCCTCCTTCGCGTGATAGTCGGCGATGCGCGAGGCGATCTCCCCTTTGTAGAAGGCGTCACGGGCGGCGCGGATGGCGCCGGCGCGCCCGCGCCCTCGCGCCGTGACCTCGGCGCCCGCCATGGTCTTGATGGTCTGGGCGAGCTCGCTCAGGACGAGCAGGTGCCCGGGCGGCGGCGGCTGCCCGTCCTTCAGGTAAAGCGCTGCCGACGTCGGGAAGCGCCGGACCTTGTCCGCCACCCGGCCGAACTGATAGGCGGAGAAGACCGAGAGCGGGAATCCGTGCTCGGCGCACTCCATCGCGGGCGCCGCCACTTGGCCGAAGCTCATGCTGCCCCAGCGCTCGAGCGCCGCGCACCAGGCATCCGGCGAGGCGGGCACCACGGTGCGGAGAAGTCCCGCCGGGATCTGGCCGCCGCAGCGCTCGCGGAAGAGCTCGGCCGTCGCCCGCTTGGGATACGGCCCGACGCCCGAGACCTCGAACGTCTCCCCCGTGGCAGCGAGGTGGACGAGAATGGGCGCCACGCCGGCGAAGCTGACCATGTCGGGATGCACGACGCCGAGCATCATGCCTGCGGCACAGCCGGCATCGATGGCATTGCCGCCCGCCTCCAGGACCCGCGCGGCGGCCTGCGCCGCCAGCGGGTGTCCCGCCGCCACCATGAAGCGGCGGCCCATGACCTGGTGCATCGGGCCCGCGACGGGCGCGGGCCCGACATCTTTCTGCGAGGAGGCGGAGTCGAGGCTCATGGCGCGTATGGTAGCATGGCGGCATGAATCGCGGCCCGCTGGTGGGCGTCACCATGTCGCTGTCGGTGAACCAGACGCCCGAGCGCAATTACGTCAACTCGGCATATCTGCACGCGGTACAGCAGGCCGGCGGCGTGCCGGTGCTCCTGCCGCCCCAGCTCTCGGCGGCGTCTCTCGAGCGGCTCGCCCGCGGCCTCGACGCCCTGCTCCTCACAGGGGGCGGCGACATCGACCCCGCGCATTTCGGCGAGGCACCGCACCCCACGCTCTATGACGTGGCGCCGGCGCGCGACGCGCTCGAGTTCTTCTCGATCCAGAGCGCTCTCGACCGGCGACTGCCCATCCTGGCCATCTGCCGCGGCATCCAGGTGCTGAACGTGGCGCTCGGCGGCAGCCTGTACCAGGACGTCGCGACGGAGCCGGGCACCGAGGTCCAGCACAGCCAGAAGGAGGCGCGGGACCAGTGCACCCACAAGATCACGGTCACGCCAGGCAGCCGGCTGGCGCGCACGCTGGGCGCCGACGAGATCGAGGTCAATAGCTTCCATCACCAGACCATCAAGGCGCTGGGCCGCGGCCTCAGGGCTGTGGCCTGGGCGCCGGATCAGCTCATCGAAGGCGTCGAGCTCGACGATGACTCTCGCTGGGTGGTCGGCATCCAGTGGCACCCGGAGCACCTGACCGAGCATTCCGAGCCCGCGCGCCGTCTCTTCTCCGCCCTCGTCGACGCCACCCGCGCGTAGTAGCTCCGCCCCCGCTCCCGCGTCTCACGGAGGTCTCCATGCCCAAGACCCGCGGCACCGGACTCCTGATGCTGTGGACGGACGTCGATCCCGAGCACGAGGCCGAGTTCAACCGCTGGTACGACGAGGAGCACGTCCAGCGGCTCCTCGCGGTGCCGGGCTTTCTCAGCGCCGGGCGCTACGCGGCGCTCTCGGGCGGGCCCAAGTACCTGGCGATGTACGAGCTCGAGGAGCCGAGCGTGCTCCGCACCTCCGCGTTCCTCGACGACGTGCGCTATCGCCCCTCGCCCTGGCGCACGAAGGCCTCGGGCGGCCACGTCGGGCGCAACTACATCCTCCAGGCATACCGTCAGATCCATCCCGCCGGGACCAACCCCATCGAGCTGACCATGGGGCCGTCTCCCTACCTCCAGATGGGGCGCATGGACTGCCCCGCCCATCTGGAGGAAGAGTTCAATGCCTGGTACAACACGGTCTATATCCCGGACTACCTGACCGTGCCCGGCGTGATACGGGCTCGCCGCTTCACGGTGGTGGAGGGCCAGCCGAAGTACCTGACCGTGTACGAGTTCG
>WNGA01014187.1_pt1 | contig 10085 bp, 6 predicted proteins | sample 5400061 | NCBI WGS metagenome assembly WNGA01 (sample SAMN13153366, study PRJNA577476) | soil metagenome | isolation source: 100 cm soil or saprolite under grassland replicate 2 | place: USA:California | collected 2016-06-15
TGCCGACCGAGGCGGAATTTCACCGCGCCGCCTACGGGACCTCAAACGGCGAGGAGCGCTCCTATCCCTGGGGAGAAGACCCTCCGGACGAGACCCGCGGCAACTTCGACTTCCGGCGGTCCGACCCCGTGCCCGTCGGCTCCTTTCCCGCGGGCGCCAGCGCGTGGGGGGTCCACGACCTCGTCGGCAACGGGTGGGAATGGACCTCGACGGCCTTCAGCGGCTTTGAGGGATTTGAGCCAATGGCTTCCTACCCTGTCTATTCCACCGACTTCTTCGACGGAAAGCACTGGGTCATGAAAGGAGCGTCGCCCGCCACCGCGAAGGAGCTGCTGCGCCGAAGCTTCCGCAACTGGTTCCGCGGCAACTATCCGTATGTCTATGCGACGTTCCGGTGCGCCTCCTCGTGAGCCGTCAGCCGTGAGCGGTGAGAAGGCGGCCGAAACTTCGGCTTACGGCTTACGGTTTACGGTTCACGAATCCGGCTCGGAATCCGTCAGGAGTTTTGCGGAGGACGTGCGACGGGATCTCGCGCTGACTCCGAAGCAGATCCAGTCCAAGTACCTTTATGACGCGCTCGGTTCCTGTCTTTTCGAGGCGATCAGCCGGCTCCCCTGGTATCGGATCACGCGGGCGGAGGGGAGGCTGCTTTCCCGATGGGCCGCCCAGGTCGTCGCGCCGCTGACGGATCCGTTGACGCTCGTCGAGCTGGGCTGCGGCAGCGGCGAGAAGATTGCGATGCTCGCCGAGGCGTTGCGCAGCCGGCGCCGGCCGGTCTCGGTCCATTTGATCGACATCTCGCCCACGGCCCTGGAGCAGTCCGAGAGAACGCTCGGCCGTTTCGAGCACATCTCGGTCGTGGGACATCGCGCGACTTACGAGGAGGGGCTGCGGCGGGCGGCTGCCGGGCGCGGCCGGGGAACGATGTTCGTCCTCTTCCTCGGGTCGAACATCGGAAACTTCGATCCCCCCGCCTCCCACGAGTTCCTCTCGGAGATCCGGCGCGCTCTCCGTCCGAGAGATGCCCTCCTCCTTGGAGCGGATCTCGTCAAGCCGGAGCGCGAGCTGCAGGCCGCCTACGACGATCCGCTGGGCGTCACGGCCGCCTTCAACAAGAACCTGCTCGTGCGTATCAACCGGGAGCTCGACGGGAACTTCGACCTCCATGGCTTCGACCACCGCGCGATCTGGAACCGGGCCGAGAGCCGCGTTGAGATGCACCTCGTGTCTTGCCGTGCGCAGCAGGTCGCGATCCCTAGCGCTGGCTGCGACGTCTGCTTCGAGGCTGGCGAGTTCATCTGGACCGAAAGCTCCTACAAGTACACTCCGGAACAGGTCCTGGCGATGGGGGCGGCGGCCGGCTTCCGCTCGCTGGAGCAATGGATCGAGTCCGAGGCCCGCTTCGCTCTCACCCTCTTTCTCGCCGAATAAAATAAAGGATCCGAGTTCCAGATTCCAAGTTCCAGATTCCAGGGAGGTGGGAGACCGCTTGGAATCTGAAATCTGGAATCTGGAATCTAGACTCGCGAAGGTGGTAGCGTGCGCGGCGCCAAACAGGAGGATTTCTTGAGAAGAGTCGCATCCCTCGTCCTTCTCGCGTCCATGACGCTCGTCCCGGTGCTGCCAGGGCAGGAACGGGTGGACCTGGACATGGTCACTCGGATCCGGCAGGAAGGGTTCCGCAACTCGAAGGTGATGGACACCGCGAGCAACCTGATGGACAAGATCGGCGCGCGCCTGACCGGCTCGCCCAACATGAAGCGGGCCAACGACTGGACGCGCAAGCAGCTCGAGGAATGGGGGCTCGCCAACGCGCACTTAGAGTCTTGGGAGCCCTTCGGGCGCGGCTGGAGTTACGAGGTCGCAACGGTGCGGATGCTTTCGCCGGATGTCGCCGAGCTCCTCGCCCTGCCTCTCGCCTGGAGCCCCGGAACGGACGGTCCCCTGCGCGCCCAGGCGGTCAAGGTCAAGCTGACGGAGAAGGAAGACCTGGAGAAGCAGAAGGGCAAGCTGGCCGGCAAGATCCTGATGCTCGGCGAGACGCGCGACGTGAAGCCGCAGGAGAAAGCGCTCTCGGAGCGCTACGACGAGAAGTCCCTCGCCGAGCTTTACCGCTACGAGGTCCCGGGGATCCGCCCCTACATGCGCGCCGGACAGCCCTTCAACCGGGAGGAGTTCGCAAGGCGCCGCGAGTTCCAACGAACTCTGGCGAAGTACCTCGTGGAGGAGAAGGTGGCCGCGGTCGTCGAGGCGGGCGCGCTCGACGGCGGCACCTTCCGCGTCCAGGGACTCCAGAACGCGCACCGCAAGGACGCGCCGGTGGCGGTGCCCACGCTCATGATGGCGATCGAGCACTGGGAGCGGGTCGGGCGGCTGCTCGACCGCAAGGAGCCCGTCGAACTGGAAGTCAATCTCAAGACGAAGCTGACGGAGGAGCCGAGAGCCTGGAACACCATCGCGGAGATTCCCGGTTCAGACAAGAACGGTCAGCTTGTCATGCTCGGAGCCCACATGGACTCCTGGCACGCCGGAACGGGCGCGACGGACAACGGCGCCGGCGTCGCCGCGACGATGGAGGCCGTGCGAATCCTGAAGGCGCTCGGCGTCAAGCCCAAGCGCACGATCCGCATCGCGCTGTGGAGCGGCGAGGAGCAGGGAATCCTGGGATCGCACGGCTACGTCTCGCAGCACTTCGCCTCGCGCCCGGAGCCGAAGGAACCGTTGCCTCCGGACCAGGAAGACCTCCCCTCCTTCCTGCGCCGACCGACCGGGCCCCTGACGGTCAAGCCGGAGCACGCGAAGCTCTCCGCCTACTTCAACCTCGACAACGGCACGGGCAGGATCCGCGGCGTCTACGCGCAGGAGAATGCGGCCGTGGTGCCGATCTTCGAGTCCTGGATCCAGCCGTTGAAGGACCTGGGCGTGACGACCGTAACGATGCGCAACACGAGCGGCACCGACCACCTCTCCTTCGACGCCGTGGGACTCCCGGGCTTCCAGTTCATCCAGGACGAGGTCGAGTACGAGACGCGAACGCACCACACCAACATGGACGTCTACGAGCGGCTCCAGAAAGAAGATCTGATACAGGCCTCCGTCGTCATCGCCTCCTTCATCTACAACGCGGCCATGCGCGATGGCATGATGCCGAGGAAGCCGATGCCAAAGGACCAGCCGCGGCCGGAAGAAACGCCGGTGGGGAAAGGCCCGCTCGCCAGGCCCGAGACCCCGGCGGCTCCGCCGGCCAAGTCCCCGACTCCTGCGGCGACGCCGGCACCCCACGGTTAGGAATTCGTGAAGCGCGTTTCCCGGCTTCTCGCGGGCGCTCTTCTCCTCGCCTCGACGCTCGCCGCGGGCAAGCCTTCGGTCGGCCGCGCAGAGACACCGGAGGTCCGCCGAGCCGCGGGGAAGATCACCGAGGAGGTCCTGAGAGCGCACACGAAGTTCCTTGCCTCGGACCTGCTCGAGGGCCGCGGTCCGGCCACGCGCGGGGATTCCCTCGCGGAGGCATACATCCAGTCGCAGATGGAGGCGATGGGCTTGAAGCCCGGCGCCCCCGGCGGCGGTTGGATCCAGAAGGTGCCTCTCGTCGGCGTGAAGGCGAGCTTCTCGGGACCGGCGGTGTTCCGCTCCGAGCGCGGCTCCGCCGAAGGGGTGCCGGGAGACAATCTCGTCGCCTTCTCGGGCGTTCAGAAGCCGACGGCGAAGATCGAGGACGCCGAGATCGTCTTCGTCGGCTACGGCATCGTCGCGCCCGAGTTCCAGTGGGACGACTACAAGGACGCGGACCTGTCCGGGAAGGTCCTCCTGATGATGAACAACGATCCGGAGAACGATCCGAGCCTCTTCGCGGGCAGGACGCGCCTCTGGTACGGGCGCTGGGACTACAAGTACCTGATGGCGGCGAAGAAGGGGGCGGCCGGCGCGATCCTCATCCACACGACTCCCTCGGCCGGCTATCCCTGGCACGTCGTCAAGAACTCCTGGGCGGGAGAGAACTTCGAGCTGCCCGACGACGGCTCGCCCCGGGTGCAGATCAAGATGTGGGCGACCGAGGAGTTGTCGCGGACGGTGGCGAAGCTCACCGGCAAGGACCTCGATTCGCTGAGGGCCTCGGCCGAGTCGCGTTCCTTCCGGCCTGTTCCGCTCGGGGTCCAATTCTCCTTCGCGATGGCCAATGCGATCGTCCAGAAGGAGTCGGGCAACGTCATCGGGAGGATCCCGGGCGGGGACCCGAGGCTCTCCGGTGAGGCCGTCGTCTATACGGCGCACCACGATCATTTCGGGATCAAGCCGAGCGGGAAGGACGGCGCGGACGACATCTACAACGGGGCGATCGACAATGCCTCCGGAGTCGGATCCATCCTTTCCGTGGCGAGGGCCTTCGCGGACCTGCGCCGGCCGCCCCGCCGCAGCGTCTACTTCGCGTTCGTCGCCGGTGAGGAACAGGGCCTGCTCGGCTCTCAGTACTTCGCGACGCATCCTCCCGTGCCGATGGGAAGGATCGCCGCGAACATCAACATCGACGAGGCCAACTGGTTCGGGAGGACGCGCGACATCTCCTTGATCGGCCTCGGCAAGTCCTCGCTCGACCGCGACGTGACCGCCGTCGCGAAGACGCAGGGCCGCGCGGTCAAGCCGGACGAATTTCCTGACAGGGGGCGGTTCTACCGTTCCGATCAATTCAACTTCGCGAAGGCCGGCGTCCCCGCCGCGTATCTGAAGTTCGGGACGGACGTCATCGGCAAGCCGGCCGGCTACGGCAAAGAGCAGGTCGAGGCGTACGAGAAGAACACCTACCACCAGCCTTCCGACGAGTACCGCGACAGCCTCGACTTCTCGGGCGCCGTCGAAGACGCGCGGCTCGCCTTCCTTCTCGGCTTGCGAGTCGCCAACGCCGACGCCATGCCGCATTGGAACCCGGGTGATGAGTTCGAAGCGGCACGGAAAAAAGCACTGCTGAAATGAAGCCACGGTGAAAGGCTTTCGTAGATGTTTCCGATCAAGAGTCCTTTGTCATCCTGAGCGAAGCGAAGGATCTGCTCTCGTACTTTCCAGGCCGTGTAAGCAGATCCCTCGTGGCTTCCTTGTGATGACAGGCCCTGACAGGAGCACACGTCAGATTCTTCGGCGAATTCCTTGCTCTAATCTGCCGATATGAAGACCAGACGCTCGTTTTTCAAGATCGCCGGCCTGACAGCGGGCTCGGCGCTGACAGCGGGCGTGGCGCCGGCGCCCAGGCCGACTCCGGCGGGCTGCACCTGGCGATCACGAGGAAGGCGGGGCTCGTCACGTTTCACGGGCCCGTCGCCATCGGCTCCCTCCCCTCCTGGTCGCTCGCAAGTTTGAAGAAGGCGCTCTTCTCGCCGGAACCGATCGGCGAGCTGACGAATCCTCCCGAGGAGGATCCCCACTGGCCGCTCTTTCCGCTCCACGCTGTCGTGCCGGGCAAGGCGCGGGGTGCAATCGCCGGAGGAAACCTGACACTCGTCTCGACGACGATGGGGACGCCCTACGAGATCGAGACGAAGGGAAAGATCCTCTTCCTCGAGGACACGGGAGAAGCGCCGTACCGCGTGGACCGGATGCTCACGCAGCTGAAGCTCGCCGGGAAGCTGCAGGAAGCGGCCGGCGTCGTGTGGGGCACCTGTACCGAGTGCACGCCCGCAAAGTCGAGCTTCGAGATCAACCTGTCAATTTCGGATCTCCTCGACGAGATCCTGGGCGATCTCAACAAGCCGGCCCTCGCCGGTCTCGTCTTCGGCCACACGAAGGAGAAGGCCACCATTCCGATCGGCGTCGAAGCGGAGCTCGACGCCGGCGCGAAGAGAGTCGCGATCCTCGAAGCCGCCACCGTCGCCTCGTGAGTGCTTGGTCCTTAGTCCGTAGTCCTTAGTCGCCCGACCAAGCACCAAGGACCAGGGACCAAGGACTCCTCTTCGGTCAGAGGCATTTGCGGAGGCGGCCGGACTTTCCGTGAACGAGCGTGTAGCTGCCGATGGCCGTATCGCTCCCCTCGGATTTGATCGTCAACGTCATGCTGTCGCCCGTGACCTGTCCCACATAACGGACCGGCTCGCCCTTGGATTCTTCGCCCTCGCGGATGGGTCCGCCGTGCTCGCGGAAGTGATGCCCCTTGACGTCGAAGCGCCCTTCCGAGTCAACGAGGATGGGCTCGCCGATGGTTCCGTGCGCGCAGTCGAACTCGATTCGGGCGCCGGACTCGGTGACGTCCATGGCGATGCCCAGGGCTCCCCAGGGCCCTGCCTGGGCGCGTTTCGTGTCGCCGCCTGACAGGCCGAGGGCGAAACTCGCGGCGGCAAGCGCGAACGCGCACAGACCGGAAAGCGAGGCGACAGGACTGCTCATATCTTCTCCACGCATGATAGTTGCTTTGCGGGCCTCCGAATTCCTCACGCGCAAAAAAAGGCGGGGTTGCCCCCGCCCGAAATCCTCCCGTGATGAGATCTAGAACGAGATCCTCCCGCCGAACTGGAGCGTGCGCGGGGTAAGGGTCACGTTGGTCGCCTGACCGAACGTGGGCAATGGAGTCTGCCCGTTGCCCCAAGTCGATCTGGGGACGCTGTCGGTGGGAACCTGCGGGTTCGCCTCGTTGGTGCAGTTGAAGCAGTCCACGGTCACGCCCAACTCCGCTGGGCCGATGCTGAAGCTCTTGGAGAGACGCACGTCCAGAGAACGATAATTGGGCTGCCGGAAACTGTTGCGCGCGAAGTGCACCCCGTTGATCGTGGGCCGGTCGGTGAAGAAGCCGTCGTTGTTCGCGTCCGCGCTCGTCGTCGCCGTGTAGGGCTGACCGGTCGTGTAGCGGTACGCGCCGGCAAGACCGATCCCCCAGTACGGCGTATTCCAGGTCGCGCTCGCACTGACCTTCCAGCGTTCATCGCGGACCGCATAACCGTAGCTGCCGTTCAAGTTGTATCCGTCCTCGGACTGTGTGCCGGCGAAGTTGCGTTCGTTGGAGTCGTTGTCCCTGTCCTGCGACCAGGTCCCGCTCGCGAGGACAATCAGACGCTGCCCGAGCTGTTGGCGCACCGACGCCGTGACGCCGTAGTACTTCGACTCGGCATCCGAAATGTACTGCTTGACGCTGGTGTAGTAGGGGTTCGGGCGCTTGAAGCGCGGCTGGCCGTTGATCGTGGACACGGTCCCGTCGTAGACAAGGTTCAGGTCCCTGAGCCTCTCGAGATTCGTCGCTTTCGCGTAGGTCCCTTCGAGGCTGGCGGCCGTGTTCTTGAAGACCTCCCGATCCACTCCTAGGCTCACCCGGTCGGTCTTCGGGTCCTTGAAGTCCGCGTCCATCGTGAAGACGCCGGGCGGCGGAAGCTTGGCCTTGCTCGGGTCGAGCGGCGCGTTCTTGGAACCATCGAAGGCCGCACCCCGGCCGGGGATTCCGGGATCCGTTGGGGAAAGAGTTAGGGACGACGACCGGACGCCGTTGGAGGTCACGATCTGGGCGAAGAGGAGGCCCGGCGTGCGGCTCCAGAAGCGGCCGGCCGAGAGGCGCAAAACGGTCCTGGGGTCGGGGGACCAGGAGATCCCGAAACGCGGTGACCACTTGGCGTTCTGGTCCGCGATCTTTCCGGTCAGGTTGAAGGAGCCGTCCGCGTTCTTGTCGGCGGGGTTCAGGATCGGAGTTCCCGGGTTCTCGAGCCTCTCGTAGCGGACCCCGGCCGTAACGGTCAAATGTGGTGTAACGAACCACTGATCCTGCACGAAGAAGGCGAGCTCCTTCTGCGCGAAGGAGGAGCGGCCCGCCTCCTCGATGCTCAATCCGCCCAGGCCGACGAACTGGCGGTACTGAGACCAGTTGCCCGCGAGAAGGGCGGCCTTGTCGGGGAAGATGTAAACGCCCCGAGGGTTCGACAGGAAGACCTGAATGACGGAGGTCTTGTCGTATTCCGCCCCGAACTTCGAGACGTGGTTCTGCCAAAGGTAGGTCACGGTGTCCCCGAAGGTGATGCGGTCGTTCTGGTTCTCCGGGACCGGGAGGAAGGAGAAGCTCCCGTAGTTGACGCTCGGGCTTTGGACCTGTATCTCTGGCAGCTGGGGATCCTTGGCGAGGCGAGGCAGTTGCTCCAGTGTGTACTGCGCGTTGAAGTCGTTCAGGAGGCTCGCGCCGAACTGGCCGGAATAGGAGCCCACGTAGGAGTGGGCCTGCATGGCCTCGATCCCGTTGTGGCCGACCGTCTGGGTCTGGGAAGCGGAAGTCCCGTTCTCCCCCTCGTACTGCGCGTAGTTGGCCCGAACCATGAAACGCTGGGAGGAGCTGGCTTGGAAGTCCAGGCGGCCGAAGATGACGCGCCCGTCGGTTGTCTGGATGTACGTTGGATCGGAGGCGAGGTAGGGATATTTCGCGAAGATGTCGGCGTCCAAGACCCGGGGGTCGATGTTGATGGTGCGGTCCTGCTTCTGCTGGTCGTAGGACCCGAAGAAGAAGAGCCGGTCTTGCAGGATCGGGCCGCCGAAGGAGGCGCCGTATTGTTTCTTCTTCTGGTCGAAGGGGTCCCGCAGCTGGCCGGCGAGGCCATTGGAGGCAAACTTGGCGGTCGTGGACTGCGGCTGGTCGAAGTAGAAGCCGGAGCCGTGAAACTGGTTCGTGCCGCTCTTGGTAATGACGTTGATGTAGCCGCCGCCCGAGGGTCCAAACTCCACGGAGGCCCCGTTGCGGATGACAGTCAACTCCTTGATGGATTCCTCCGAGAGGGAGAGAGGCGCGCGCCCCTCCGCCGAGGCGATCGATCCTCCGAAAAAGGCGTTGTCGAACTCGACGCCGTCCACGGTGATGTTTGTGTTGATCCCGCGCTGGCCCGAGATCGAGACGTTCTGCCGTTCCGACTCCTTGCGCGTCTCGGGAGTTAAGGTCACCAGGTTCGTGAAGTCGCGGCCGGCGATGGGCAGGTTCTTGAGCTGCTCCGTCTGGATCGTCGTGGAGGCGGCGGTGTTGGTTACCTCGACGACGGGAATGGCGCTTGTGACCGTGACCGACTCGGAGACCTTCGAGATCAGCAGTCGGAAGTCCACGGTGGGCGCGGACCCCAGAACGAGGCGCACGTCGGGGTGGGTCGCCGTCTGGAAGCCGGAGAGGCTCGCCGTGATCGTGTAGACGCCGCTGGGCAGGTTCAAGAGCTGGTAGAAACCGTCGTTTCTCGCGACGCCCGTCGCGGACAGGCCGGTCTCCTGGTTCTTTCCTTCGACGGTCGCTCCCGGCAAGGCGCCGCCATCCGCGTCTCTGACAGTGCCGGAAATCCGGCTGGTGGTCACGTCAGTCTGCGCGAATGCGGGAATCGCGGGGACCAGAGTCAGGATCACGATCCAGATCGGAAATGCGCGCCATCGGGCGAACAGGGATCTACACATCGAACTCCTCCTTATTCGAACATCTGGGCAAGATTGTGCTTTCGACACGATCGGGATTTCGGGAGGAATCTACACGAAGTTGTTCTCCGGCGCGAGGGGTCTCTTGCATTTTTTCTTTGACGGAAGATGCATTTTTTTGGACCAAAGAACGGTCCGTCGGATCGCAAATCGGCCGTCAGAGACCCCCAGCGTCATTCCGTCTCGCTCGGTTTGACCCGGCTCGAAGTTCTCTGCAGGACTGCCATCGCGTTTCTGCATTTCTTGCAGATTTCTCGATGCATATTTGACCTTCGGGTCGATCGTTTGAAGATCTGACGTAGAAATTGCGCAGCTGAGGCAAATTCTGTTGGACACCGCCCAAATCGTCTGCTACCCTGTCTCGCCATGAAATCCGCTGATATCGCGTGGATGCTGGTGGCGACGGCCCTGGTTTTGCTGATGACTCCTGCCCTCGGTTTCTTCTACGGCGGACTCGTGCGCTCCAAGAACGCCTTGAACACCATGATGATGAGTGTCTCCGCACTCGGATTCGTCGGCATCGGCTGGGCGCTGGCGGGCTACTCGATCGCCTTCGCGCCGGGAAACGCGCTGGTCGGCGACATGTCGCGGGCGTTGTTGCGCGGAGTCGGGCTCGAGGCGCAGGGCACGATCCCGCACCTGCTCTTCTTCTCCTACCAGGGAACCTTCGCGATCATCACGGCGGCCCT
>WNGA01014190.1_pt1 | contig 10084 bp, 7 predicted proteins | sample 5400061 | NCBI WGS metagenome assembly WNGA01 (sample SAMN13153366, study PRJNA577476) | soil metagenome | isolation source: 100 cm soil or saprolite under grassland replicate 2 | place: USA:California | collected 2016-06-15
TGGAGGTAAGGTTTGCAAAATCCCAATGGTGCGGCCTGAAGTTGTGACGATTGCCAAAATCTTAGTTTCCGACCACCTCCTCCTAGCTCGGGCCCGATGACGGGCGGAGGTTCGCCGCGGGCCGTTGCGCTGAGCGCTGCCCAGTCGGCGCTCAGCTCCAGCCTGTTACCTTGACTTAGAAGGATAAAAGACTAGCGCAAGGCGAACGACCAGACAACAATGAGTCGCCGGCAACCGAGTTTCAAGATGCAGCCATGAATCCGTGAGGGAGACTTGAAATTTGGAAAATACGGAGGCTTGCATGAGAGCACTGATCCAAAATACATCATGAATGTGAGTACTTGCCGAAACGTGAGATGAACTCGGATTGCGTCAGGCCGCCGGCCTCAGCCAGCTTCGCGATCGACGCCTCATCGAAAAAATCTCTTACGCCGATCCTAACCATATAGTCGCGCGCCACCCGGTAACTTTCAGTCTCCACCTCAACGAAACGTTGCTGACCGCGACCTGTTTCAAGGTCCATCACCTGGCTGAAAGGGACGGGTTGAAATTCGCCACCCTGAATAGTGATCATAGAATTCGAGCCATCGCGAAGAAGATAGTTAAGCGCCGCGTAGCCGAGGTCGCGTGCATATTCGGCGTCGTAAGGGATAGGAGGGGCGCAACGCAGTTCGTAACCTATGCTCTTATCCACCACTGTTACCTTTATGTTTCGACGTTCCAGACGGAGCCGCACTTCATTCTTGACCTTGCGACCCAAATCGATCTCAGCTACGCGTATATTACCTTGAGCATCCCGATCGACATCCTGCAGCTCGGCGACTTCGTCCGCATCAAAATGTTCAACCAAAGCTTCTGACAGCAGGATTACGCCGTAGGGTCGTCCTATTGCTCGGCGCTTGATAATCGTTCCTTCGACTATATCAACGATATCGGCAAGTGAGATCTTCTCGTCAAACTCCTCGGGGATGATGGTACACGTAGCACTCGCGGCCTTACCGATTCCGAGAGTTAAATGGCCGGTCGGCCGTCCCATGGTCACAGCTAGATACCAACGCCCGGTCGTGCGTGCGTCCTCCATAAGTCTCTTAACCAGTTCAACTCCGACGTGGCGGGCGGTCTCATAGCCGAGCGTCGGTACTGAGCCAGGCAGCAACAAATCGTTGTCTATGCTCTTGGGTACCTGCACCACCTTGATGGACCCATGCGTTTCACGCTCAATAGCTGCTGAGCTGCGCACCAAATCGTCGCCTCCAATGGTCACAAGTGCTTCCATTCCGAGTTTCTTGAGCGCCGCGATGGTGTTCTCCAGCGATTGCGGTTGACTTGTTACGTCCGTGCGAGACGTGCCAAGCTTGACGCCGCCCTGCAGATGTATGCGGGCGACCTCATCTATCGTCAGCTCGTGTTGCTCATCGGTGTACCGCTGAGCAAGCCATTCGAAGCCATCGTGAAAACCAATCGCTGTGCAACCACGCTTAATGGCCTCGATTGCAATCGCCGAGATCACTCCGTTTGTGCCTGGCGCCGGACCACCGCCGACCAGAATGCCTACTCTCTTAGGTGCCATCAGGATTGAACTCTAACTTCCCAAAACTCTTAAATCTGCACAGGTCTAAACAATTCTCCCCGTTTCTAAGCTCGCCATTGATCCAATCACGGCACTTGCCCGCTAAAGTAACTGAACCTGGTGCGAAATTCGGCAGTTGTCATATTGGCTGCGGCAGCCATCTTTTCGACCCAGGAGGGATCTTCGAAGTCCTTCGCTTCAAGTCGGATCATGTATTCGCGAGCGACACGATAGCCCTCGCTTTCAACGTTGACCATTCTAACGCGCGTCTTGCCTGTTCCCGGCTCGCGAATCTGGTCAAATGGGATTGGCACCATGCGTCCGCCCTGGACGCTGATCATGGCTTCGGTTCCGCCCTCCAAAAGAAACCTAATCGCGCTATATCCCAGATCGCGGCAATAGGCAGCGTCGAATGGAATGGGATCAGCGCAGCGCAGTTCGTAACCGACATTCTTGTTGACGATAGTCACGCGAATACCGCGCTGGGTGAGGCGGCCTTGCACCTCGACTTTGACCTTCCGAGCTAGGTCAACTTCGGCAAACCGTATATTACCGTGATCATCTCGCTCAACATCCTGTAGCTCCTGAAGTTCCTGCGATTCCAATTTTTCGATCAGACCTTCAGCCAGGACCGCTACCCCAAAGTGGCGGCCCATTGCCCGTCGTTTAGTGATTGCCGTTTCAACAATGTCGCAAATGTCAGAAAACGCTATAGTCTCCCGACTGAACTCTTCGCCGATCACGGTCAGTGTGGCGCCTGCCGCTTTGCCAATCCCCAGGGCGAGATGGCCGGCTTTCCTGCCCATTGCGACAACCACATACCAACGTTTCGTTGAGCGTGCATCTTCCATCAAGTTCTGAACCAGTTCGACACCGTAGTGGCGAGCGGTCTGGTAACCAAAAGTAGGTATGTGGCTGGGCAGCGGCAGGTCATTGTCTATAGTCTTGGGGACATGGACCACGTGTATTTGGTGTCCGGAACGTTCAGCGACGAAGCTGGATGAAAGCGCTGTGTCGTCACCTCCGATGGTCACAAGATGAGTAACGCCAAGAGCACGGAAGGCCTCCACCACTGTTCGTATGGCTTGTTCAGAAGTTGTCGGATTATCCCGGGCCGTGCCGAGCATTGAGCCACCTTCGAGATGAATACGCGAGACATCTTCAATCCGTAACGAACGCACTCTTGAGGTGTCTCCACGGATAAGCCACTTGAAACCATCCGCGATTCCGATAACCTCGAAGCCCTCATTAACTGCCTCGATAACAGCAGCCGAAATAACGGCGTTGATTCCCGGCGCCGGCCCTCCGCCCACTAATATCGCTAACCCTCCCTTTGCTGACATACGCGCTCCACAGTGATTTATTGAGCCAATCTTACAATCACACAAGAAGAATTCCATAGTTTGGATGGTTTTAGTTGAACCATCGTGCGCTTAGAGTTGAACCAGGGCAGAATCGGCAGTGCCTAGCCGAGTTGTTTACGAAACCGCCATGCGCTTATCGAAACCATTACGAGGGCAATCGCCGTCAGGGCCAATAGTTGCGGATAGAGAATGTCAACGCCGCTGCCTTTTAGGAGGATGCCTCGGGAGATGATCGCAAAGTGTTTGACTGGATTGAGCGAGGTCACAGGCTGCAGCCAGGTTGGCATGGCCTCGATCGGCGTCGTGGCGCCCGAAAGAAGGGCGAGCGGTGGATTGGTGAAGAAACTCATCAGTTGCGCCTGCTGTTGCGTCCGGGCAAACGTCGCAATCATCATTCCTAGGCCAATGCCGCACAACACGCACAGCGACGCCGACAAGAAGAACAGGAGCAAACTGCCGCGCACCGGCACGCCGAAAACCAGCCAAGCTACACCGAGCGCCAAGCCGATATCGAGCGCTAGCAAGAGAAAGATCGGCGCAACTTTGGCGATGATGATCTCTGAACTCTCGGCCGGCGTCATCAGCAGTTGTTCAATCGTGCCGACTTCTTTTTCGCGAACCAGCGAGGCCGCAGACACGACCGATCCCTGCAGCACCAGGAGGAGTCCAATCATGCCGGTCGTGATAAACCACGAACTCTTGAGGCCGGGATTATAGAGTAGCGTCAGGCGCGGCGTCACGACGACACGCCCCGGGGGGATTGTGATAAGCGACACACCCGGTGGGTTCGACCCGTTGCCGGTTGGTTGTGGACGCGGCGGCTGAGACAAAGCGATCTTTTGATTAAGGCCGGCGACGATGCGCGCCGCATAGCCACCGGCAATCGTCGCGGTGTTGGCATTAACGGCATCCACCAGCAACTGCACCGGCACGGCTTCCCGCCGCGCCCGCTTCTCAGCAAAATCGCCGGGCACCACCAAGCCGGCGTCAAGCTCGCCTCTGCTGATAGCCTGGCCCATCTCCGCGGGCGACGCGTAGTAGGCCTTGGTCTGGAACACCAGACCTTCGGTGAAGGCTGAAACTAATTCGCGGCTCTCCGGCGTGCGGCTGTAGTCCACCACGCCCAGCCTCAGATTCTCGAAAGTCGGATTCAATGCCAGACCAAACAGGATGATATTCAAGGTTGGCGGAATGATCAGTAGCACCACCAAACGACGGTTGCGCCTAATCTGGTGAAACTCTTTGACGAACAGCGCCCAGAGACGCAGGTTCGGGATTTTGTTGAGTAGCTGTTCCACGCTTAACCCTTCAGATCATTTTCCAATGCTCACGCCTTCACTTGCATCTCTTTCATCACGTGCCACGCAAACCAGAAAAAGAAGGCGCCCAGGAGGGCCAGCGCCAACGGGGCGTGCCAGACACCCGGCCAACCGCCGCCGCGCAGAAACGCATCGCGAATCACTTCCAGGTAGTAACGCATCGGCACGAAGTTCGACAAAAACCGCAGCGGCTGGGGGATGTTTTCCACGGGAAAGATGTAGCCTGCAAGCAGGAAGGACGTCAGGAAACCGCCGAGTTGCGCCGCTTGAATTGCCGCCGCTTGATTGGGAATCGCTGCGCCCAACATGGTTCCAAAAGAGACGGTGCAAAAGAGATAGAAAAACGTTGTGACCAGTAGCGGCGTGGGATCGCCTACCAGATTGAGTTCGAAAACTACCAACAAAACGATCATCCCCAAAATCCATTCAGCCCACGCCACCAGGGTGTAGGCAATAACTTTACCGAGCAGGTATTCGAGCGCGGTGATACTGGAAACATAAACCTGCAAGATCGTCTCTAGCTCGCCCTCGCGCGAGAGCGCCAGTGCCGCCAGCAATGGGGGAAAAAGCGCCATGCCAAACGCCAGCACACCGGGTCCAAAGTATTTGAGGTCCTCGCGGCCGGGATTGAACCAATAACGGACCTCTGCTGTGATGGCCGGCTGCATGGTCGTAGGTTGAAGCTGGGTGCTGAAGGTTTGCGTTATGGCCGCTGCTTTCCCGCGCATCACGTTGGCGGTATTCGCGTCGGTAGCGTCAATCAGCCACTGGACCTCAGCATTGTGGCCGCGTTTCAGATCCCGCTCGAACTGCGGCGGAACGATCACGGCTGCGCGTGCCAGGTTCTGGGTCAGCTCGTGCTCGGGAGACAAGTTCGGTGGCAGAGCGCTAACATTGAATGAAAGAGAGGCGTTAATCGCCTCAACATAACGCCGAGACATGGGCGTCTTATCCAAATCCTGTACGACCACAGGGATATCTCTCACGGAGAGCGACGTGGCTTTGCTCAGCAACAGCAAAAGCAACACCGGCAACACCAGTGCCAGCGCCAGAGTCAGCCTGTCTCGCCACAACTGAGTGAGCTCTTTCCGCACCTGCGCCTGAATCCGTTTCATGTTTGTCGTCCCTTTGGAGGAAAAGCTCATTTTCCCATTGTCATTCAGAGTTTTTACTGCATCTGTCAAACCGCTCGCGCCAACAAGAAGCGACAAATCATGAATGTCAAAGGAGAGACGGAAAACGAATCTCTTTGCGATCAATCTTCACCGCTCACCTTACCTTGCGCTCGCGCTCGTTCGACTTCGGCAATGAAAACATCTTCCAGTGAAAATGCTTCTTCGTTAGCGCGGTTAACGCGGATGTTTGCAGCTCGCAAAAGCTCAGTGATGCGCGTGATGCCCATCTCCGCATCTTCGTCGACAACAACGTGCAGGCGGTCTCCGAACAGCGAGACGCGCCAGCGATCCATCTCGTCTTTGAGCAGGTTGTTCGCGCGTTGCGGCGCATCGGTGACGATTTCCAGCAAATGTCCCTTTTGCGCCTCTTTCAAACCCGAGGGCGTGCCCTGGGCCACCAATTCGCCGGCAACCATCAAGCCCAGACGATTGCATTGTTCAGCTTCTTCCAGATAGTGCGTCGTAACCAGAATCGCCATTCCCCGATCGCCGAAGCTATTGATCATCCTCCAGAAGGCGCGACGAGCCAGTGGGTCAACTCCGGAAGTTGGTTCGTCGAGAAAAAGCACGCTCGGCTCGTGCATCACTGCCGCGCCAAACGCAACGCGTTGCTTCCAGCCCCCCGGAAGGCTGCCGGTCATTTGATCGCCGCGACCTTGCAGTCCGGAAAACGACAACACCCATCGCTTTTTCTCGGAGCGCTCCGCGAGTGGCACTTGATAGACGCCGGCAAAGAAATCGAGATTCTCCTCGATCGTCAAATCATCGTAGAGCGAAAACTTCTGCGACATGTAACCGACGCGCTGCCGCACAAATCTTGAGTGTAACGATCCCATCTTGCCTGCCAGCTCTGCCGCGCCGCTGGTGGGTTCGAGTAAGCCGCAGAGCATCTTGATGGTGGTAGTCTTGCCCGCGCCGTTTGCTCCCAGCAAACCGTAAATCTCGCCGTACTTGACTTCGAGGTTTAAGCTTTTTACCGCGTCAAAACCCCCGAAGCTCTTAGTGAGATTGCGGGCGCCAATCGCATTTGCATCGGCTGGGCGCTTTTGAAAATCGCGCCGGGCGCGAAAGGGCGACGCCCTGATCTCATCTTCGAGGTGGCGCAGCAAGGCAACAAAAGCATTCTCCAGCGTTGGCTGAGAAACGTTGATCTCCTGGACTTCGATGCCTGCCCCACCCAACTTCTCGCGGGTTAGCTTCTCTCCCGTGCTCGCGTCTTGGACCATGACGTCGAGGTGATCACCGAATCGCTGCGCGTCATCTATGCCTTCGGTTTCGTCCAAAAGGTCTTCCGCACGGCTGAGTTCAGAAGCGCGCACCACCAGGCGCTGTAAACCTAGGCTGTCGCGCAACTCACGCGGCGTACCCGTTTGATGAATGCGGCCTTCGTGCATTAAGGCGACCCGTGTACAACGCTCTGCTTCATCGAGGTACGGCGTGGCTATAACGATCGTGATTCCCTCGTTGGAGAGATTGGCCAGCGCATCCCAAAACTCCCGACGCGAGACTGGATCCACTCCCGTAGTCGGTTCATCCAGCAGCAGGATCTTGGGTTCGATGATTAAGGCGCATGCGAGTGAGAGCTTTTGCTTCATGCCGCCGCTCAGTTTTCCCGCGAGCCGGTTCATGAACCGATCCATTCCGAACATGGTGAGGTAACGCCGCCCACGGCGCTCGATCTCTTCATGGGGCAATTTCCGCAACTCGCCCATGTAACGCAGGTTCTCGGCCACGGTCAGGTCGTGATAGAGACTGAACACCTGGGTCAGATAGCCGACATACGAGCGCGCCTCCCGCGCCGAATTGCCCAGCATGATTGCCTCGCCTGTCGTTGGTTGCATCACCCCGCCAAGAATTTGAAAGACTGAAGTCTTGCCCGCACCGTCTGGTCCAATCAGACCGAATATCTCACCTGACCAGACGTCGAGGTCGATGCCCCGCACAGCTTCGATTGAACCGTAGACTTTGCACAGACCGCGAATGCGAATGGCCGGTTCGCGCGAGTCCGGGTATGAAAGCGGCGACACTGGCGTCACGCGACCCGTACCGATGGAAGGCTCGCTGGCATTCATCGTCGTCCCGTGTCTTTCGGCCAGGTGTTGCCTTCAACCAGAATCTCGCCGTCGGCCGGCATGCCGGGTTTGGCCGCCCCCGTTGGATTCTTGATTAGTAGTTTGACGCCCACCACCTGCTTGACGCGTTCGTCGCGGAAGTAAGTATTTTCGGGAGTGAATGAAGCTTCGGGATCGATGCGCGAGACGGCGGCGTCGATGGGATGCCTGGGATCTGAGTCGATATAGACGCGGGCCGGTTGGCCCAGCTTGACGCGGCCGATATCGCCCTCGGGAACGAATCCGCGTAAGTAGACCTTGTTGAGATCGAGCATGGTCACGATCGCAGTCCCGGCTTGGACGACTTCGCCAGGCTCGGCTGTGCGCGTGGCAATCGTGCCGTCAAAGGGCGCGACGACAGTTAGATCGGCGCGGTTGGCTTGTGATTCTTTCAGTTGCGCTCGCGCGCGTTCGGCGTCGGCCTGCGCCCCGGCAACGTCTGACTTTGCCTGTGTGATCTGCTTATCAACCGCTGCTGCTTGAGACGAACGTATCGGCGAGTTCTTGAGATTTGCGCGCGCGGCGGTAAGTGCTCCGCGCGCCGCGGCCACCTCTTTCTTCGCTGACTCAACGACAGCCGCCTGGGCCTCGGCAGTGGTGCGTGCCTGTTTACTCTGACGTTCCGAGACGTCGCCGGAATTCGCTAGCCGGCTGAACTTCTCTGCATCATAGCGAGCTTGTTCGTATCCGGCTTGCGCTTGCGAGAGATTGGCTTCCGCTGACGCTACTTGTGCTGCAGCCTGACGGACGCGTCCCTCCGCGTCCAGCTTCGCTTGGTCCACGGTGATGTTCGCTTGCTTGAACTGTTCCCTCAATACCGCGATTTGTTCTTGCGAGTGCGTGATTCGCGTTTCCGCCTCCTGAACCGCCGATTGCGCCTGTTGTTCGCGAGCAACCGCTTGCTCGTCGTCGAGCAAGGCAATCACATCTCCGGCTTTGACACCGTCGCCTTCGCGCACTCGTATCTCGCGGATGCGGCCGGAAGTCTTGGCGGCGATGGTAGAATCGTCACCCTCGATCCGACCACTGAGTGTGATGATGTTGTGTGGGATCGGAGCCTGACGCACGAAAAACCACCAAATCAGAAACCCAGCTACCAGAATGATGGCGAGGATCACGACTATGCGAAGTGTCCTCGGAAGTTTGTTCGCTGCCATATTTTCTTCTCTTGGTTGTTTCTACGTAATCTCGAGTGCCATCGCGATCGCCTCACTCAACCCCAGCGGTTTTGTTCAGGTCAACGCCTATGCGAGCGTGTTCAGGCAGCACTAATGATAGGCGTCCAGACGACGAAGACACAGTCGCTCAGACCACAAGAGCGTTCGCATCGCTTGGTTGAAAAATAGACCACCGATCGTTCACGGGAGAACGACAGAATCATCAACAGTCCGTTGCATAACGAGACTCGCACGGGGAGTTCGCTTTCGACAAACGATCAAGCAAGCGACCAAGCAAGCGCGGATGGCTCGCAGGATTCTGCATCGGACTTCGAGCGGGTGGCAAGGAAATTTGTTGGATGGGCAATCGGGCAGACAGCTATGGCGACATGGACATCTATTGCGCGCAACGCCGCTAGTGCTTTAGCCAGTTCCAGAGAACGGCAACGAGGTTTGATCAGCTTCGGTGTGTCCTATGCACTCATAGGAACCCACCTTCATGAAACCAGTCACTACGTGGCCAGTCGGATGTTGCCGGTCTTAATTCGTCATGCGGTTGTCAGCGGATTGATTTATTGTACAAGGAGAAATAATCCGCAGATTACGCAGATTGCTACTTAAAAAGTTTAGAAGCTCCTAGTTGACAGACAATGCCTTTGGAACGTCCGCTCAGTGCTTCGCACTCCGCACACTAAATACAACTCCGAGGACTAGGCAGAGCACGCCCAGCGCTCCGTATGCCGCGCTGTACTTCGCCACGGCGGCGAGCATGAAGAGCACTGCCGCGATAAACGAGACCAACCCAATTGTTCTTTTCATAATGCCCTCAGCTACACGGCGATGTGTTAAGTGCTACCGTCTTGTCTTCAATTTTGCCACAATTGATAAAGCGGCACTAACCGAGGAATCTCCCATTAATGCTTCTGTTAGACGGCAACCCCGTTCGCTTTGTTAGGTTTTAAGTGTTCCTGAGAATCAACATAGGTATAGTCGATGATGAAAACTCCGAGACGATAGTAGAGATCGCTTCGAAATCGGCGGCTGCGATTTCCCGATCAAGATCACGGTTTGTTGCCGCAATGATTCTGACGTTCAGTTTGCGCGAACGAGTATCGCCGCAGCTGAAACTTGAGAGCGATCATTGACATCGCTTGCAACTGACTAGTTGTGAACGCACTCAGGTGCTGATCACCATGCAATAGAAGCAAAGGCGCGAGACGACTGACCCACGCGACGCCTCCAATCGCGACGCCTGCCAGGCCGAAGAACGCCGCCAGCAGTGACAGACTTCTGCTGAAGGGTTTCAACACGTAATAGAGGAAGACTGTCGCCCCCAAATAGGACGCGCCACTAATGAGATCGAACGCAAATCCGAGACGATACAATGA
>WNGA01014191.1_pt1 | contig 10084 bp, 9 predicted proteins | sample 5400061 | NCBI WGS metagenome assembly WNGA01 (sample SAMN13153366, study PRJNA577476) | soil metagenome | isolation source: 100 cm soil or saprolite under grassland replicate 2 | place: USA:California | collected 2016-06-15
CTCGGAGCCGGGATCCCGGTAGGTCTTCGGGACCATCATCGCCGCCCCGATAAGGTCGGCCGCCACGACGCACGCGGTGGCGATGACCGGCTCGTCGGCCACGATCCACCCGATCACGCCGCCGCCCGCAAGCGCGATCGCACCCTTGCCGAGGTGCTTCTGGCCGCGGGCCGCGCCGAGGACGCATCGACCGCCGCGGCTCGTGCCCTGGCGCTCGACCAGGCCAAGGGGAACACCGTCGCGGCAGCGGCGACCCAGCGCAGGTTTGCATCGCTGCAAGGGTTCGGTCCGTAGCAGGCCTTGGGCTGGACGACGGCGTGGTCGGGCGTCGCGGAGCTGGAGCACGACGGCGCCAAGGACCATGGCGGCGCCGGCGTAGGCGGCGAGCACGCCCAGGCCGGCCCACGGTCCGATCGGCGCCTCGTCGTCCCGCGCTCCTGGCCCCGACGCCGCTAGCCCGCCGGCTGGGCGGTCCGCTCCTGCTCCACGGCGACGTCGGCGAGGGCGCGGATGAAGGTCGGCGAGGTGTTCATCAGCTCGATGCGGTGGAAGGCGAGGCCGGCGGCCTCCGCCTCCTCCCTGGCGGCGATGTCGATGTCGTAGAGGATCTCCAGGTGGTCGGCGAGGAACTGGACGGGGACGACCAGGACCGCCTCGTGGCCGGCCGCCCGGAACCCAGGCAGCAGGTCCTTGAGGTCGGGCTTGAGCCATTCCTCGGGGCTGTGCCCGGCGCTCTGGTAGGCGAACCGCCAGCGCCCGGGCGCAAGGCCCACCCGCTCCACCACCGCCTCGATCGTCTCGGCGATCTGGTCGAGGTAGCCGGGGTCGCGGTCGACCACCGCCTTGGGCAGGCTGTGGGCGGTGAACAGCACCGGCACCTCCGGGCCGACCCGCGTCAGCGCCTGCTCGACCTTCTCGGTCAGGGCGTCCAGGAACGCCGGGGCGCGGTGCCAGGGTCCCGCGACCGTGAGCTCGACGCCGGGGCCGAGCCGCCACGCGGCGGCCTCCAGCGCCCGGCGGTAGCCGCCCATGATCACCGGCGACCACTGTGGCGAGAGCACGATCCCGACCAGCCGGCCGACCCCGGCGACGGCCAGCCGGCCGACCGCCTCGTCGATGCACGGCACCGAGTGGAGCATGCCGGCCTCGACCCGGTAGCGGCCGGCGCCGTGCTCGGCGTCGAGCAGCCGCTGCAGCGCCGCGGCCTGCTCCAGGGTGATCCGGATCAGCGGCGACCAGCCGATCGACCGGTAGCGGCGCTGGAACTCGGCGACCAGCTCCGGGTCGGGTTCCCTGCCCCCGCGGACGCTGCGGAGGTAGGCGGGTACCTCGTCGGCGTTGGCGGCCGAGCCGTAGGTCATCAACAGCACGCCTGTCGGGCGCGCGTCAGCGGTTGGCAACTGGGATCCTCTCGGTGGTCTCGTGGACGTGCTCGACCAGCTTGGTGAGGTGCTCCGGCGGGGTGTCGGGGAGCACGCCGTGGCCGAGGTTGAAGACGTGGCCGTCGCGGCCGCCGGCGGCCTCGAGGACCCGGTCCGCCTCGCGGCGCACGACCTCGAAGGGGGCGAGCAGCACGGCCGGGTCCAGGTTGCCCTGGACGCCCTTGCCGGGGCCGACCCGCCGCCAGGCCTCGTCGAGCGGCACCCGCCAGTCGACGCCGACCAGGTCGCTGCCGGCCGCGGCCATGGACTCGAGCAGGCCGGCGGTGCCGGTGCCGAAGTGGATCGTTGGCACGCCGGTCTCGCGCACCGCCTCGAAGATGCGCCGGCTGTAGGGCAGCACGTGGGCCTCGTACTCGCGCCGGCCGAGGTCGCCCACCCAGGAGTCGAAGAGCTGTACCACCTGCGCGCCGGCCGCAACCTGCGCCCGCAGGTAGCGGACGGTGACCTCGGTGAGGGTCTCCATCAGCCGGTGCCACACCGGGTTGTCGCCGTACATGAGCGCCTTGGCGTGGGCGTGTTCCTTGGACGGCCGGCCCTCGATCAGGTAGGAGGCGACCGTGTACGGTGCGCCGGCGAAGCCGATGAGGCCGGCCCGCCCGCCGAGCTCACGGCGGAGCAGCCGGATGGTCTCGAACAGCTCCGGGGTGGCCTCCTCCGCCTCGACGACCCGAAGGCCGGCGACGGCCGCCTCGTCCCGGACCGGCCGGTGCACGATCGGCCCGATCCCGGGGTCGATCGAGAACGGCACGCCCATGCCGAACAGCGGCAGCATGATGTCGGCGTACAGCACGGCCCCGTCCACGCCGAAGGTGTCCACCGGCATGGTGGTCACCTGGGCGCACAGCTCCGGGGTCCTGGTGATGGTGAGGATGTCGTGGCGCTCGCGGAGCCGCCGGTAGCCGGCCAGGCAGCGGCCGGCCTGGCGCATGAACCACACCGGCGTGCGGTCGACGGGCTCGCCCCGGCAGGCGCCGAGCAGCCGCGCCGCGCCCCCCGGTCGGTGCGGGGCCAACTCGCCTCCTTCGTCGGCAGCGGTCAAGGGCGCCGCTCAGCGTAGGCGAACGACGCCCCCTCGGGCCACCGGGGAGCCGCGGCCGGCGCGCGTGGCACCATGGGGCCATGACGACCAACGACCCGGCCGTGCTCCCGCCTGGGCTGCCCGTGCCGGTGGACGACGGCGCGGCCGACCACCTGCCCGGCCAGGCGATCCCGGCGCTCACCCTGCCGTCCACGACCGGGGAGCCGATCGACCTGGCCACCGCCGCCACCGGCACGCTGGTGCTGTTCTGCTACCCGCGGACCGGACGGCCGGGTGAGGACCCGCCACCCGGCTGGGACGAGATCCCCGGGGCGCGCGGCTGCACCCCGCAGGCCTGCGCCTTCCGCGACCACCACGCCGAGCTGGCCGGGCTCGGCGCGCGGCTGCTCGGGCTCTCGGCCCAACCCCCGGAGGAGCAGCTCGAGGCCGCCGGGCGCCTCGGCCTGCCGTACCCGCTGCTGAGCGATCCCGGCCTGGCCCTGGCCGCGGCGCTGCGGCTGCCGACCTTCCAGGTCGGGTCGCGGCGGCTGTACCGCCGGTCAAAGAAGCGCGCGCATGACCGCGACGTCCGACCTGATCGCCTTCAGGGGTCCCGTGGTCTTGGTCATGCGCGCGCTTCTTTGACGCTGGTCGCCCGCGCCGGGCGGGTGGTCCACGTGTTCTACCCGGTGTTCCCACCCGACCGGAACGCGGCCGAGGTGGCCGCCTGGCTGCGCCGGCACCCGGCCTGACCGCGGCCCCGGTCGCCGCCGACCTGCGCCGCGCGCGGCTGGCGGTGTCGGTGGCGTTCCTGGTCAACGGCGCGGCGATCGCCAACTGGGTCCCGCGCGTCCCGGCCGTCAAGGCGGCGCTGGGCACCAGCGACGGGCCGCTCGGGCTGGCGCTGCTCGGGCTCGGGGTCGGCGCGGCCGTCGCGCTGCTGGCCGCCGGCCGGGTGGTGGCCAGGTTCGGCAGCCGGCCGGTGACGCGGGTCGCCGGGATCGCCCTGTGCGCCGCCCTGGTCGGCCCCGGGCTGGCGGGCGACCTGCCGATGCTGGCGCTGTCCCTGGCGCTGTTCGGGGCCGCCAGCGGGCTGATGGACGTCGCCATGAACGCCCACGGCGCGCTGGTCGAGCGTTACTACGGCCGGCCGGTGATGGCCAGCCTGCACGGGCTGTGGAGCGTCGGCGGCCTGGTCGGGGCCGTCACCGGCGGGCTGGCCGCCCGCGCCGGCTGGACGCCGGCACGGCACTTCGCGGTCGCGGCGCTCTGCCTGGGGGCGCTGCTGGTCGCCGGCACCTGGCGGCTCCTGCCGGCCTCCCTCGACGTGGCGCCCGCCGGCCTCCCTGATCCTCCGGGGCACCTCCCTGGGGTTCCCCGGACCCCTCCCGATTCTCCGGGGCACCCCCCTGGGGTTCCCCGGACCCCTCCGGGCGGCGCGGCCGCCGGCCCGCGCGGTGGGGCGCGGCGGCGGCGGGGGAGCGGCATGCCGTGGTCGCGGCCGCTGCTCCTGCTCGGCGTGGTCGGGTTCTCGTCGTTCTTCGGCGAGGGCTCCGCCCACGACTGGAGCGCGATCTACCTGCACGACGTCCTCGGCACCAGCCCCGGCATGGCGGCCGCCGCCTTCGCGGCGTTCTCGCTGGCCATGGCGACCGTGCGCTTCGGCGGCGACCGGCTCTCGGCCCGCTTCGGCCCGGTCCGCCTGGTCCGGGCCAGCGGGCTGGTGGCCGCCGCCGGCTTCGGGCTCGGCCTGCTCGCCCACCAGCCGGTGGCCGGTGTGGTCGGGTTCGCCCTGCTCGGGGCCGGGCTCGCCTGCGTCGTCCCGGTGACCTTCAGCGCCGCCGGTCACCTGGGTGGCGGCCTGGCCGGGGTGGCCATCTCCAGGGTGGCCGCCGTCAGCTACCTGGCCACCTTCGCCGGCCCCCCGGTGATCGGCCTGGTCGCCGACGTCGTCGGCCTCTCCGTCGCCCTGGCCATCCCGGTCGTCCTCGCCGTCGTGGTCGCCCTCTGCGCCCGCGCCGTCGCCACCGCCGCCTGACTCCTACTCCCGCGGAAGTACTCCCGCGGAAGGATCGCCAAACGACTGTTTACGAACCGGCGGCCATGGGGACATGATGGGTCGTCCGGAGCCTCGGTGCACTTGGTCGCGGTGGGTCCGCGACGAAGGGGGCGGATGGCATGGACGCTCCACCCGACGATTGACCGGCGGGCCATGCTCCCGGTGGCCCGCCATACCGACTGGTCCGTCGACCGACGGCGCAACAGAACTGCGACCCTCGCGGCGGCTGTGGTCCTCCACCGGCCCGACCGCGAACGCCGGAGCCCCGCCGGCCGACGGACCGTACGCGACGACCCCCGGCAGCCCAGGGGGTCGTCGCATTTTGTGTTGAACCTTCCTCGGCCGACCCTCCGTATCACGGTTGGGCGCGCGCCGAGCCGTGCGGCGGCGCCCTCCCCCGAGGACACGGCGACAACGACATGGATGGTTGCATCGCCTGGTACGGGCCCCTGAGGGTGGTCGTGACGCGGCCCGCCCGCGGCCGGCCGCGCCTGGACTGGATTGCCCCAAAGCTGCTATTGACTGTGCCCATGGTGGGACGTGCGACCCTGGACGCTTCCGGTCAGGTCGCCGCAGACGAGGCGGCGCTGCTTGCCCGGGTCGCCGCCGGCGACCGCGGCGCCCCCCTCGAGGAGCTCTACGGCCGCTACGAGAACCGGCTGTACGGCCTGGGGCTGCGGCTGCTCGGCGACCAGGGCCTGGCCGAGGAGCTGGTGCAGGAGACCTTCGTGCGCCTCTGGCAGCAGTCGCGCCGCTTCGACCCGGCCAGGGGCGCGGTCTCGACCTTCCTGTTCGCGATCGCCCGCCGGATCGCCGTCGACCTGTGGCGGCGGCCGTCGTCGCGGCCGTTCGAGCCGGAGCCGACCGAGGCGGAGGCGACCGGGACCGAGGACCCCGTCGACGGGGTCCTCGAGGGGCTGGCGGTTCGCGACGCCATGCAGTCGCTGTCCCCGGCCCACCGGCAGATCCTGGAGCTGTTCTACGGCCAGGATCGCAAGCAGACCGAGATCGCCGAGCTGCTCGGCCTGCCGCTGGGCACCGTCAAGACGCGGTCCTACTATGCGCTTCGCGCGTTGAAGCTCGCCCTCCAGGAGCGTGGCATCGATGCCTGACCACGTCGCGCCGCACCCGCACCCGGATCTCGCCGGCTACGTGCTCGGCGCCCTGGACCCGGGCGAGACGGCCGCGTTCGAGCAGCACCTGGCCGGCTGCGACGCCTGCCGGGCCGAGGTGGACGACCTGCAGGGCCTCCCGGAGCTGATGGACCGGGCCGCGCCGCCGATCGAGGTGCCGCCCGGGCTGCGGGAGCGGACCTTCGCCGCGGTCGAGCGGGCCGCCGCCGGCAGCCGCCGCCGCGGGCCGCTGCTGCGCCTGGCCGCGGTGGCCGCGGCGCTGGTGGTGGCGCTGCTCGGCGGGGTGGTGGTGAGCCAGTCCGGAGGAGGTGGCCGCGGCGAGGTGATCGAGCTGGCGCTCGCCGCCCAGCAGGGCCAGACGGGCCGGGCGACCGCCGAGCTCCGCCGGGTCGACGACGGCGTGGCGATCGACATGGAGGTCAGCGGCATGGCCCCCAACCCGCCGGGCAGCGTCTACGAGTGCTGGTTCGTCGGGCAGGGCGACACCCTGGAGCAGCCCAACCGCGTGTCGGCGGGCACCTTCACGATCGGGGCCAGCGGCCGCGCCTCGCTGCGCATGCACAGCGCCGCCGACCTGCGGCGCTTCCCGGTGATGGGCGTGACGCTGGAGACCGACGGCGGCAGGCCCGAGCGCACCGGCGAAAAGATTCTGGTCTCCGGGCCGATCCGCTGAACCTTCCCGCCCGGCGGCTCCGTATGACCGGGCGGATCCAGTGATCGACCACCTCCAAGGAGGCCTCATGAAGCGAACGTCCCTCGGCCCAGAGCGGCGGTCAAGTACCCGCGGTGCGCGCCGTCGCCGCATCCTGTCGCTGCCCCTGATCGAGGCGCGGCCCCGACACTTGACCGCCACTCTGGCTCTGCTGGCTGGGCTGGCGCTCACCCTTGCCGCCTGTGGCGGCGGGCAGCCGGCGACCCCCTCCGGCGCGGACGCTCCCGCGTCGCCGTCCCCGGCGGCGCCGGCCGAGTCGCAGGCCGCGGTCGACGCGGCCAAGAGCTCGCTCGGCCAGACGCTGGTCGACGCCGACGGTCGCACGCTGTACGCCTTCACCAAGGACAAGGGCGGCGAGAGCACCTGCTACGGCGACTGCGAGGCGACCTGGCCCGCGCTGACGGTCCAGGGTGACCCGGCGGCCGGCGACGGCGTGGAGGCCTCGCTGCTGGCCACCACCGACCGCAACGACGGCAGCGCCCAGGTCACCTACAAGGGCATGCCGCTGTACCTCTTCTCCGGCGACCAGCAGCCCGGCGACACCAACGGGCAGGGCGTCGGCGGTGTCTGGTTCGCGGTCACGCCGGCCGGCGCGCTGGTCGGCACCACCAGCGGTGGCGGCGCCACCGACGACGGCGGCCAGTCGGGCGGCGGGTACGGCTATCCCTAGGCCCCCGACGGTCGTTCCAATGGGCGGAGCCCGCGGGCTCCGCCCATTTCCATTGCCTGGGCTGGTTTTGGCGCTCGGACGGGGCTGTGCTATCGTCCGCTGCCAGCGTTCGGGATTCCCCCTATTCCGGGCGTCCCCGCAGTTATCTCGATCCGTGCCCCCGACGGAGGCGAGACGTGCCGAGAATCCGCGTGATCGCGGCCATGCTGTTCATGGCCGCGCTCGTCGTCGGCGTTGCCGTGCCCGGCGGCGCCGAGGACCTGGCGACCGCCAAGGATCGCCAGAAGCGCCTCCAGGCCGAGCTGGACGCCGCCACCACGGAGCTCGCCCAGATCGCCAACGAGCGCCACTGGGCCGCGCAGCGGCTCGGGGCCGCCCGCCAGCGGCTCGGCTTCGTCCGCGCCGACCTGGTCAAGGCCAGGCAGGCGCTCGGCGGGCAGGTCGCCTCCCTCTACCGGGCCGGCGGCACCCGTCCGCTCTCCGGGATCCTCGGCAGCAGCGCCGAGGTGGTCGTCAGCCGGATCGAGTTCGAGACCATCATGCTCGAGGGCCAGCTCGCCGCCGTCGACGACGCCAAGGTCGCCTTCGACAGCTACGAGCAGGCGATCGGCGAGGTCAACGCCGCCATGGCCCAGATGCAGACGCTCGAGCGCCGGGCCAAGCGGACCGTGGCGCAGCTCGGCAAGAACTTCGAGAAGGCCAAGCAGGTCGCCGACAAGCTCGCCGGCTTCAACAAGACCGTCCTGGTCGGCGGCAGGTTCGTGTCCTGCCCGGTGTCGCCCCCGTACTCCTATATCGACTCCTGGGGTGCCGCCCGCTCCGGCGGCCGCACCCACAAGGGAACCGACATCATGAACCCCATGGGCAACAAGGTGCATGCCTATGTGGACGGGGTCATCAGCCGGCAGACCAGCAGCGCGCTCGGCGGGATCAGCCTGTACCTGTGGGGCGACGACGGCAACGAGTACTACTACGCGCACCTGTTGAGGTATGCGTCGCGGACGGGCCAGCGGGTCAAGGCCGGCGAGCTGATCGCCTACAACGGCGCCACCGGCAACGCCGCCTGGACCGGGCCCCACGTCCACTTCGAGGTGCACCCGGGCAAGGGCGCGCCCGTCAACCCCTACCCCTGGGTCCAGCGCGCCTGCGGCTAGCCCGCCCGTGCTAGCGTCTCGGGCGTGGCGGACGAACCCGACGACGTCGACGCGATGGTCGAACCGGTGGTGCCGAGCCGGCACCGCTGGCTGGCCGGGTTGCTCGGCGCCGAGCCGGGCGACCGGGTCGTGGACCTCGGCTGCGGCACCGGCGCCTCCCTCATCCAGGTCGCGCCGGACCTGCACGGCGGCGGTGGGCCCGGCGTGGCGGTCGGCGTGGACGCCAGCCTCCCCGTCCTCGGCCGCGCCGCGGACGCGCTGGCCCCGGCCGTGGCCGCCGGCGCGGCCCGGGTCCTGCTCGTCCAGGCCGACCTGAAGGACCGGCTGCCGTTCCCGGACGCCGTCTTCGACCGGGTCCTCAGTCACAACGTCCTGGAGTGCCTGCCCGACCCGGAGGGCCTGGCGGCGGAGGCCGGGCGGGTGCTCCGCCCCGGCGGCCGCCTGGTGCTCAGCCATAGCGACTTCGACACCCTGGTCTTCGCCTCCGAGGACCTGGACCTGACCAGGCGGCTGGTCCGCGCCTACTGCGACGCCCAGCAGCCCTGGATGGACGCGGTCGACGGCACCATCGGCCGGCGCCTGGCCGCGGTCGCGGGCCGCGCCGGCCTGGCCGTCCTGGACGTCCAGGCGCGGGTGGTGCTCGACCGGACCTTCGTCCCCGGCGGGCTCGGCTGGGGCTACGCGCGGAACCTGGCCGACACGCTGCGGGGCAGCGGCGACGCCGACCCCGAGGAGCTGGACGGCTGGCTCGCCGGGCTCCGCCGCCTGGACGCGCAGGGGGCCTTCTTGTTCAGCGTGAACGACTACGCGGTGATCTGTGGTCGAATTCGCCCGTGACCACCGACCTGAGACAGCAACAGTTCCGCCGCCGAGTGGCCGATAACCACAGCGTGGTGATCCCGCGGGTGGCGCGCATCTTCCTGGCCGTCGAGCTGACGCTCGCAGCCGGGTACTTCGTCCTGGGCCCCTCGGCGCTGCGGGCGGTCGTCTACTGCGCGATCGAGCTGGGCACGGTCGCGGCCCTGGTCATCGGTGTCCGCATCTGGCGTCCGTCGCGGCCGCTGGCGTGGTACCTGCTGGCCGGCGGGCAGCTCTCCTTCACCATCGGCGACGCCATCAACTACACCTACGAGTGGGTGCTGCACCTGGAGGCGCCCTACCCGTCGGTCGCGGACGGCTTCTACCTGGCCTGCTATCTCCTGCTGGCCGCCGGGCTGCTGCTGCTGGTCCGCGGGCGCGCCCCCGGCCGCGACTGGGCCAGCCTGATCGACGCGACCATCATCGCCACCGGCATCGGCATGCTGTCGTGGGTGTTCCTCATCGGCCCCAACGTCCGGGCGCCCGGCCTCGCGCTGCCGCAGCGGCTGGTCTCGATCGCCTATCCCCTCTGCGACGTGCTGCTGCTGGCGGTCGCGGTGCGGCTGTGGCGGACGGGTGGCCACGGCACGGCCGCCTCCCGCCTGCTGGCCCTCGGCCTCGCCGCCCTGCTGGTCGGCGACACCGTGTACGGGCTCAGCCTGCTCGCCGGCGACTGGCAGGTCGGTGGGCCCGTCGACGCCGTCTGGGTCCTCTACTACGTCGGGCTCGGCCTCGCCGCGCTGCACCCGTCGATGGTGTCGCTGTCCGAGCCGACCTCGGTGAGCACGCGGCTGACCCGCTCGCGGCTGGCGTCGCTCGCCGGCGCCTCGCTGATGGCCCCAGCGGTGCTGGTCATCCAGGCCGTCCGCGGTGAGCCGATCGACGTGGCGGTGATCGCCGGCGGCTCGGTGGTGCTGTTCCTGCTGGCCCTGGCCCGCATGGGCGGCCTGGCCGGCGAGGTCGCCCTGCAGGCCGAGCGCAAGCGGGTCATGCAGACGGTGCTGCGCGCGACCGAGCAGGAGCGGCTCCGGCTCGCCG
>WNGA01019879.1_pt1 | contig 10083 bp, 8 predicted proteins | sample 5400061 | NCBI WGS metagenome assembly WNGA01 (sample SAMN13153366, study PRJNA577476) | soil metagenome | isolation source: 100 cm soil or saprolite under grassland replicate 2 | place: USA:California | collected 2016-06-15
TACACCGTGATGCACGCGCGAACGCGTTTTACGAACTTCCTCGAGCCCGAGAGGCAGAGGCGCCTGGTGCGGCTGTGGTTCGACGCCGAGAATTTTCGCGACGTGCCGCGCGAGTTCAAGCTGTTCGCGGAGAACGGTATCCCGAAGCAGGAAGGCCGGCGCGCGAGCTTCGATTTTGCGAAGCTCTACCGCGACGATCCGGTCGCGACAGGCGGCGTACCCGACCTCAAGGTGAGCGACGGCGAAGCGGCGCGCGAGCGCTAAAGCAGCATGCACGGTCTGATCCGAACCCTCGTGTTTGCGGCGCTGCTGCCGCTCGCGGCCGCCGCACAATCGTTCCCGACGCGAGCGGTGCGGCTGATGGTGCCGTTCCCGCCGGGCGGCGCGACCGACATCATCGGGCGCCTCGTGTCCGCGAAGATGCAGGACGTATGGGGCCAGCCGGTGGTGGTGGAAAACAAGCCCGGGGCGGGAACGGTGGTCGGGACCGACTACGTCGCCAAGTCCGCGCCCGACGGCTACACGCTCGGCATGGTGGTCACCGCCTACGTCATCAACCCCAGCCTGCGCGGCGATCTGCCGTACAACACGCTGAAGGACCTCAGCGGCGTCACGCAGGTCTCGGTGCAGCACCTGGTGATGGCGGCCAATCCCTCGTTTCCCGCGAACAACATTCCCGAGCTCGTCGCGCTGGCGAAGAAGGAGCCTGGGAAGCTCAGCTACGCGACGCCCGGGAGCGGCACCGCGATGCACCTGTCGGTCGAGATGCTGAAGACGAGCACGGGCATCGACCTGGTGCACGTGCCCTACAAGGGCGGCGCGCCCGCGCAGCAGGACGTGCTCGCCGGGCACGTGCCGATCCTGATGGACGTGCTCTACGCGGTACAGCCCCTGATCAAATCCGGCAAGATCAAGGTGCTCGCGCTGCTTTCCCCCCGGCGCGCGCACGAGTCGCCCGAGTATCCCGTCGTTTCCGAATCCGTGCCCGGCGTGAGCGCGCTCTCCCTCGTCGGCATCGTCGCGCCCGCCGCCACGCCGCGCGATCTCGTCAACCGCATCGGCGCCGACATCGCGCGCGCAGTGAAATCCTCCGACCTCACCGAGCGCATGAAGCAGCAGGGCATGGAGCCGATCGGCTCGACCCCCGGGGAGTTCGATGCGCTCATCCGCGCCGAGATCGAGAAGTGGGCGAAGGTCGTGAAGCAGTCGGGGGCGAAGGTCGATTAGTCGTTAGGGGACGAAATCGTCCGGCGCTCCAGGCGGGATGGGCGGATGTTGTTTCAGACTTTCCTGAAAATTACGAATCAGACGAAGCATCGGGCCGCGCACCCAGTTCGCATTCTGATAGCCGATATCGCTCTCCTCCTTGGGATCCTGGATCAGATTGAAGATCCACGGGGTCTCGAGGCGAATCGGGCCCACGTTGGGCTCCGTCTCCCAAACGAGGTGCATTTTCCACTGACGCCATTTTACGGCGCGCATCTCGTTCTTGATGTAGTAGACGAATCCTTCGCGATTCGACTTTGACTGGCGCCCTAGGAAGAAATCGAGCTGATCCACACCATCAATCGGCCGATCGGCCGGCGCGCGCGCGCCGACCACGCGTGCGAGCGTCGGGTAGAGATCGGTGATGTGGACGATCTCGTCGGTCACGACGCCCGCCGGCACGCGCCCCGGCCAGCGCAGCATGAACGGCACACGCAGCGAACCTTCCATCGCCGTATGGTAGGTTCCGACCCATGGCCCTGCGGTGCCGCGCCACGGTCGACGGAATTCGGGGCCGTTGTCGCTGCCGAAGAAGACAACGGTGTCCTCGCGTAGCTGCAATGCGTCGATCTCGTCGAGGATCTGTCCGACACGGTGGTCCATTTCGGCCATCGAATCGGCGAATTCGCCCCAGCCGGTCTTGCCGATGAAGTCGCGGTGCGGAATCGTCGGATAGTGAAGCTGCGTGAGCGGGACGTACAGAAAAAACGGCTTTTTCCCTTTGCTTTGCCGGCGCATAAAATCGTTGCTGCGCGCGACAAGCTCGGCGTCGATGCGCCGGCGCATTTCGAGATCGTAGACTTCCACGTTGCGCGCGGGCTCGCCACTGCGGCCTTCCATCACGTGCGGAATTTCAACGACTGATGGATCGAAGCCCGGCGCGCTGGTGAACATGCTTTCGTTGGTCGTGCGCGGGATCCCGTACCACTGGTCGAACCCGCGATCCTTCGGGTAGCGTCCCTCCCGGTCGCCCAGGTGCCACTTGCCGAACATCGCCGTCGCGTACCCGCGACCGGAAATATTGCAGCCCGCCGGTGCGGATAGGATGGCGGCCGGTCATCAGCGCGGAGCGCGTCGGGACGCAATCACTCTCGACGTTGAAGTTGAGAAATCGCGTGCCCTCGGAGGCGAGTTGGTCGATCCGCGGTGTGGGCGCGCCGCGCAGCGCTCCCCCGCCGTAGCAGCCCAGCTCGCCCCAGCCGAGATTGTCAGCCAGGATCAGTACGATGTTCGGCAGCCGAGGATCGGTTGAATCAGTCAAGGTCCGGGGACGGCGATCCTAAGTTTCATGCGCAATCTCGGCCTAGTGCCCGACTGCTAATCGATCTTGATTTTCAACTCGCGCACGAGCCGACCGTAGCTCTCGTAGTTGGCCCGCACAAGCTTGGAAAATTCCTCGGGCGTGCTGCCGACCGGCTCGAGAGCCGCCTCGGCGAAGCGTTCACGGATTTTGGGGTCGGAAAGCGCCTTTACGATCTCGGCGTTGAGGCGCACGACGATTTGCTTCGGGGTCCCGGCGGGAACGAATACGCCTATCCACTGTTCAAGAACGAGCCCCTTGATGCCCGCCTCCTCGTACGTCGGCACGGTAGGTAATGTCGGCGCGCGTGTACGCGTGCTCTGTGCGAGCAGCGTGATCTTGCCCGCCTTGTAATGCGGAATCAGAGGCGAGGAGCCGAGTGAGGCAAGCGGCACCTGGCCTGCAATGAAGTCGGTAATCGCCTGTCCGCCGCCTTTGTACGGTACGTGCGTAAGCTTGATCCCGGCGAGACTCGCGAACCATTCCGCAACAATGTGCTGCTGGCTCCCGGCCCCCGAGGTTGCGTAGGGAATGCCGGGTTTCGTCTTTGCGAGCGCGATCAGCTCGGCGAGCGACTTCACGCCAAGCGAGGGATGCGCGGCGAGCACCACCGGCTGGCGCGAATGTTGTGTCACCGGAGTGAAGTCCTTGACCGGGTCGAAGCTGAGCTTGGGATAGAGGTGCGGCGCCGCCGTGAGCGTGTCGCTGAAGGAAACCACGGTATAGCCGTCGGGCGCGCTCCTGGCCGCGATCTCCGTACCGATGATGCCCGACGCGCCGGGACGGTTTTCGACCAACACTTGCTGGCCGAACGCGCGCGACAGTTTTTCCGCAATCAGGCGCGCCGCGATGTCGTTGGAACCGCCGGGTGGAAGAGGCACGATCCAACGAATCGGCTTTACTGGATATTGAGCCGACGCAGCGACCGGAGCCAGACCGAACAGGGCGACCAGCATGAGGGCACTATTCCTCATTGTTTGATCAACCCTATCCTCTTCAATATCTCTGTATTCAGCTTGTACTCCCGCCACAGGTCCGCGCGCAGCGGCTCGCCCGCGCGGTAATCCACGTCCACGCCACGAGCGGTCATCGTCTTCGCGAACGCCGGGTCGTCGACGACCGCCTTGGCGGCGTCGTGGATCCGCTTCACGATCGGCGCGGGCGTGCCCTTGGGCGCGATGATCAGGTACCACACGCCGTTCGCCACGTCCCAGCCGGACTCTTTCGATGTCGGCGTGTCGGGAAAGGCCGGGTGGCGCTTTTCCTGGAAGACCGCGAGCACGCGCATGCGCTTGCCGTCGACGAGCGGCTTAACCTCGCCCGGCTGTGCCACCACCGCCTCGATGTGGTTGCCGAGGAGCGCGGGCGAGGATTGCGCCCAGCCGGCGTAAGGCACCGGAATCATCTTCGTGCCTGTCCGGAAGATGAACTCCTCGAGGTTGAGGTGGCTCGCCGTGCCCTCGCCCGGCGTCCCGACGCGCATCTTGCCCGGGTTCGCTTTCGCGTCGGCGACGAAGTCCTGGATGGACTTCCACGGCGCGTCGGCGGTCACCGCCAACAGCGGATAGTAGGCGACCAAGTTGATCACCGGGTCGTACTCGTCCGGCGTCTTGTAGGCGAGCTTCGAGTTCATTTGCGGCGCGATGACGAGCGACGACTGCGGCGTGAGCAAGATCGTGTACCCGTCCGGCTTCGCCTGCACGAGGTCGGAGACGCCTACGGCGCCCCCGGCGCCCGGCTTGTTCACGACGGTGATGCCGTGAGGAAACTTGGGCTTCATCCCGTCGGCGACCACGCGCGTGACGATGTCGACGAGGCCCCCGGGGGGAAAGTTCGCGAGAAAGGTCACGTTCCGATCGGGGTATTGTGCCGCGCAGGGCAGGGCGGCGAGCGCGAAAAGCGCAAAGACAACTACGCGAACCATGGGACCTCCTCCAAGCTAAATGCGCGATTCCTGGTAGTCGAGGTCTTCCTCGATATGGTGCAGCACGTCGTCGCTGATCTGGTTTTCGCGCCACAGCCGGATCAGTTCCTGCCGCTCCGCCTTCACCGCCGCGTCCCTCAGACGCCGCGCGTCATCGGCGCCCGAGTGCCGCAGCACCAGGCCTTCGGGCACTGAGAGCGTGATTTTCTCGGCGAATTCGGCGCGGATGCGTTCGGCCAGTTCGTTCGAGATGCCGTCTTTCGCGGCCACGGCGTCGATGGCGGCGATCGCCGCCTTGCCGAGCGCCATCTGGGCGCGCTGCTGCTCCTCCTGCAGGCTCCAGTCCCGGCCGACCTTGAGCATACGGATGAGCGGCTTCAGGGTCAGCCCCTGCAGGACCAGGGTCACCGCGATGACGACGAAGGTGAGAAAGATAATGAGGTCGCGCTCGGGAAAGGCGTTGCCGTCCTGGAGCGTCCGGGGCAGCGCGAGGGCGGCGGCCAGCGACACGATGCCGCGCATCCCGCACCAGCCCATGATGAACACCTCCCCCTCCCGGGGCGGCGCGACCTGTTCGCCGAGCGAAGCCCTCAGGATGAGTGGCAGATAGGTGGCCGGATAGACCCAGGCGAAGCGCACGAAGATCGCGACCGCGCTCACGAAAGCGCCGTAGAAAAAGAGCTGACCCACCGAGTAGTCCGTGAGTCGCGCGACGATTCCCGAGAGCTGCATGCCGATGAGGATGAAGACCAGGGTGCTCAGCAGGAACACGAGGAGGTTCCAGACCGAGCGCGCGATGATGCGCATCTCGGCCGAGACGATCTCCGGGGAGTAGCGCCCGCGCACCAAGCCCGCCGCGACCACGGCGAGAACGCCCGACACGTGCAGCGATTCGGCGAAGATGTAGGCGACATAGGGCACCGCGAGCGTGGTCAGCACCTCGATGAAGGCATCTCCGAGATAGCGGTGAATGAAAACGAACAGCCGCCCCATCAGGAAGCCGATCGCGATGCCGCCGGCCGCCGCTCCGACGAATTCAAGGCTCGCCTGCCACAGCGAGAACGCCCCGGTAAGCACCGTCGCCACCGCGAATTTGTAGATCACCAGGCCCGAAGCGTCGTTCACCAGGCTCTCGCCCTCGAGCACGGTGACCACGTTGCGCGGGATTTTGAGCCGCGAAAGGATGGTGGTTGCCGCCACCGCGTCGGGAGGCGAGACGATCGCGCCGAGCACGAAAGCGGCGGCCCAGGGTATGTCTGGAATGAGAATCTTCAGGGTCGCGCCGACGGCGAGCGTGGTCGCGATCACCAGACCGATCGCGAGCAGTCCGATCGGGCGGATGTTCGCCTTGAACTCGTGCCAGGACGTGAGCAGGGCCGCCTGGTAGAGAATCGGCGGCAATACGAGCACGAGCAGGAACTCCGGGTCGAACTGAAGCTGCGGCAGCCGGGGCACGAAGCCGAGCAGACCGCCCCCGATGACCAGCGCGATCGGATAGGGAAACCTGAAGTGCCGCGCCACCCACCCGAGCGCCACGGCGCACATCATCAGGAACAGGACCACCTGCAGCAGGGCCATGACTGCCTCCCCTCCGGAGGCGTCATTAAATCATGCCGGGCGGTGGTGCACCATGCCGAGCGCATGCGCGGCCTGGATGCGGGAGTTTGACCGCTTCACCCTCGCTTGCTAGCCTAGCGCCCATGGAATTCCCGCGAGCCCTCATGCGGCAATGCATCCCGGATTGACCACGCGGACCACGGCCCTCGGACTGGCCGCGCTGGTGATCGTCTCGGCCCTGGGCTACTGGGGCGTCAGTGCTTACCGCAAGGGCCAGCTGCAAAAAGCAGTGACCGCGCTCGTGAAGGATTCCAGCGAGCGGCTGCAAGCGGCGCTCGCCGTCGAAACGGAAGCAGTGCACGAGGACGCCGCTCAGATGGTGGGGAAGCTCGACGACCAGGCGCAGGAAGTGGACAAGCACGTGATCGAGCTGCGCGGCATGAGCGCCTCCCCGAACCGAGCGCTGGTCGACGCCGCCGAAGAGTACCTGCTCACGGTGAGGCAGATCCTGCGCAATCAGGCCGCGAGCCACCGCTATCGCATCCAGGTGTCGGCGAGCGAACGGGCGCTGCGCGATCACATGCGCACGGCCAGGCGGCGCTCGGGGACCTGGATCCAGGAGGCGCTGCGCGCCAAGGATCGCATGGAGAAGGACTATTTCGATTACCGGCTCTCGGTCGATGCGTTCGGCAGGCTGCTCGAGTCCTATCCCGCGACCAGGAAGAGCCTTGCGCGGCAGGTCGGCGCAGGCCTGCTCGTCGACGAGGCCGTCGCCGCCAACGCCCGCAAGCGCGTAGTTGCCAATTCGAGGCGCGTCGCCGACGACGTCGAGCGGGCGAGACAGCTCGCGGCCGTGCGCTGATCACACTCAAGGAACCAACCCATGAGCTCATCCGGAAAAGTCGCGATCGTCACGGGCGCCGGCAGCGGCATCGGGCGCTCGGTCGCGCTCGCGTTTCTGAAAGACGGCTACCGCGTCGCGCTCGCGGGCAGACGCAAGGAACTTCTCGAAGAGACGGCGAAGCTCGGCGCTGGCGAGCGCGCGCTGGTCGTGCCGACCGACGTCACCGACCAGAAGGCGGTGCAGGCGCTGTTTGCCGCCGCGAAGGAGAAGTTCGGGCGCCTGGACGTGCTCTTCAACAACGCCGGAATCGGCACGCCGGGCAGCATCCTGCTCGAGGACCTCACCCTCGAGCAGTGGCAGGCCGTGGTGAACACCAATCTCACCGGCATGTTCCTGTGCACGCAGGAGGCGTTCAAGATCATGAAGAGCCAGAGCCCGCGCGGCGGGCGCATCATCAACAACGGCTCGATCTCGGCGCACGCGCCGCGTCCGAACTCGGCGCCGTACACCTCCACCAAGCACGCGGTCACCGGGCTCACCAAGTCGAGCGCGCTCGACGGCAGGAAGTACGACATCGCCTGCGGCCAGATCGACATCGGCAATGCGCGCACTCCGCTCGCCGCGCGAATGGCCGACGGCGTTCCGCAGGCGAATGGCGAGATCAAGCCGGAGCCGCTGATGGACGTGGACCGCGTCGGCGCGGCGGTGCTGCACATGGCGAACCTGCCGCTCGATACCAACGTGCAGTTCATGACCATCATGGCGACGAAAATGCCTTTCATCGGACGCGGATGACGCGCGGGCTGGTGGTGAAGGTTCTCCTGGGAGATGCGCAATGAGCGCCACCGACCCGCGCGCAATCACCCTTTCCCCGGGCCTCGTGTCCACTTCGAGCGACGAGGTCGAGCGCGTGCTGAGCGCGCTCATGGCGCGACGCGAGCCGCTCGCGGCGCTCCTCGCAGGCGGCGCCGACTCGCGGTGGAAGCTGCGCTTGGTCGACCCGATGAGACAGTACATCGTCGTCGAGCCGTTGTCGGGCGGGAGCGCGATCCCGGCGCTGCTCGAGCGCCAACAAGTGACCTTCGTCGCCGAGTTCGGCGGGATGTACATCGAGTTCCCCGCCTCCGGTCCGGCGCTCGTCACCGAGGAGGGGACGCGCGCGATCCGCATGGGGTTCCCCAAGGTCACCGTGAGCCGCCAGCAGCGCGCGCATCCGCGGGCGCCGGCGCGGCCGGATCTGCCCGTGCACTGCGCGATTCCCGCCGGCGCCGGGGTGGCTCTGGAAGGACAGATCATGGACATCAGCGAGGGCGGCCTGGGGCTCCTCGTTCGCGGTGCCTACCTCGTCCCGGCGCCGGGCACCCTCATCCGTGGCTGGCAAATCGAGCGCCCGGGGAAGGCCACCGTGAGCGTGGATCTCGAAGTGCGGCATTGCCGGCCCCTGGCGCTCGCCGACGGCGCGGGCGCGCAGCGCTGGGGCTGCCAGTTCGTCAATCCCTCCGGTGAAGTGAAAGAGCTGATGCGGCTGTTTGCGAGCGAGTAGAGCGCGCTGCGCGCCGCGGAGGTTTGCACGCGGCCGGCCTTTTGAGACAATTGCGCCTTTTGCGCGCCCCCGGCCCATTCTTCCTAATGACCGAAAGGACCATCCGACGCGAAGACGCGCGCCTGCTGACCGGAGGCGGTCGTTACACCGCTGACTGGAATCTTCCCGGGCAGCTTCACGCCTTTTTCCTGCGCTCCGACCGCGCGCACGCCGACGTCGTTTCGATCGACGCGAAGGCCGCACTTGCGCAGCCCGGCGTGCACGCCGTTCTCTCCGGCGCCGATTACGCGGCTTCCGGATGGAAGTCGCTCCCCGGCGGGGTGAGTTATGAAGGCGTGGGAGGCCAGAAGCAGAAAAAACCCTTCTGGCCCGCGCTCGCGCAGAAGAAGGTGCATTACGTCGGCCAGCCCGTTGCCCTCGTGGTCGCAGAAAGCGCGGCGCTCGCGCAGGACGCCGCCGAGGAAATCGCCGTCGAGTATCGCGATCTTCCCGCCGTGATGGCTTTCGAGGGGGCGACGCGCCCGGGCGCACCGCGGCTGCACGAGGACATCCCCGGCAACCTCGCCTTCGAATACGAGACGGGCGATGCCGCCACCGTCGAGGCCGCGTTCGCCGGGGCGGAGCTGAAAACGCGGCTCACGGTGCGGAGCCAGCGGCTCGTCGGCAACCCGATCGAGCCGCGCGCCTTCCTCGCGAGCTTCGATGCCGGCAGCGGCGTCTTCACCGTCTATTCGCCGAGCCAGGGATTGAACGGCATGCGAGGATTTCTCGCCGCGGCCACCGGCCTCCCCGGAGAGAGAATCCGCGTCATCACCGAGCTGGTGGGCGGGAGCTTCGGCATCCGCAGTTATTCCTACGCAGAGCACGTCGCGGTGATGCTCGCGGCGCAGAAGCTCGGCCGCCCGGTGAAATGGGTGGCGACGCGCTCGGAGATCTTCCTTTCCGACAACCACGGGCGCGGGCTCACCCTGACCGGAGAGCTCGCGCTGGGCCGCGACGGCGCCTTCCTCGCGCTGCGCTTCGAGGACGCCGCGGACCTCGGTGCCTTTTCCACGCCTTTCGGCCCGCAGATCGGCTCGCGCAACATCACCATCACTATGGGCGGGGTGTACCGGATCGCGGCGATGTATGCGCGCACGCGCTGCGCCTATTCGAACGCCGTTCCCGTATCGGCCTACCGCGGCGCCGGTCGGCCCGACATCGCCTGCGTTATCGAGCGCCTCGTCGATCGCGCTGCGGCCGAGCACGGTTTCGATCCGATCGAGTTGCGGCGAAAAAATTTCATTCCGCCGGAGGCGATGCCTTACAGGACCGCGAACGGCACGACCTACGACTGCGGCGAGTTCGAGAAAGTCATGGACAAGGCATTGGAGCTTGCCGACTGGAAAGGTTTCTCCGCGCGGCGCGAGCGCTCCAGGCGCGAAGGCAGGCTGCGCGGCATCGGCATCGCGACTTTTCTCGAAGCGAGCGCCGCGGGTGTTGCGCCCAAGGACCAGGCGTACGCGCGCTTCGACGCGTCGGGCGGTCTGCACGTGAGCTGCGTGTCGCAGTCCACCGGACAGGGCCACGAGACCGCGTTCGTGCGCATTCTCAGCGAAGGCCTGGGCGTGACCGATCCGCGCCTGGCCGAGCGCATCCGTATCCACGAG
>WNGA01033780.1_pt1 | contig 10083 bp, 8 predicted proteins | sample 5400061 | NCBI WGS metagenome assembly WNGA01 (sample SAMN13153366, study PRJNA577476) | soil metagenome | isolation source: 100 cm soil or saprolite under grassland replicate 2 | place: USA:California | collected 2016-06-15
CTGGAAGCGAGCGAGTGGGCCATCCGCGCGGGGATGCACGGAGTAGGGGCGGTGCTGCTGGCAAAGCTGCTGAACAATGTGGGAGACAGCGCCGGCGTGAGCGTGAAATGCGCGGCTGGTCACCGAGCGACCTTTGTCGTCGCTCGGGGGCTCACTCAGCTCGCGACGGGTTTTTAGTCCTCGTTCTCGAGGTTGTTTAGGTCGTAGCTTTCCTGGACCGAGATGCCGCCATAATTGCCATCGTTGTCCTTATCGTCGGGACCGAGGGGCCTCTCGGGAAGCACCGTCATCGTGTTGTCGTTCACCCAGTTGGCGACTGCGATACCGAGCGTGTTGCTACGCACCAGCGTCGACCGATAATGGAACCCGGCGTAGATGCGTGCGACGTTCACGTCCTCGATGATCTGGTTCAAGCTCGTGTAGTGCCGCGTGACGCCGGGGAGGCTGATGCTCGTGGTCGTCACGTCGATGGTATCGCTGCCGAGGTAGTTCTGGATCGCGGTGATGCCGGCCGGGGTCAGCGTGCCATGCGCGGCGTAGAACTCGGGATGGCACGGCGTCTGGCGGAGCGGCGTCCAGTCCGTCCCCGGGTAGAGGAAGTTGATCGCGGTGTATGGACGCCAGAAGTGCTCGCGATACTTGACCCGCCACGTCCGGATGTAAGTGTCCGCCTGCGCGATGTTGAGCGCGGCGAACAGACGAGCGTGGGCCAGTAGCTGCTTCGAGGCGGCCGCGCGATTAGTCTCCACCGGCTCCTGCGCGACCAGCTGGCGCGCCAGGCGATTCACGAGCGTCATTGACCCCTCGATGTAGAACAGGCCGATCTGCGTCTGCTCGGCGGTGCGCACCGTCGAGTTCGAAGCACCGTAGGCCCGGACCTCGTCGAGCGCGGCTAGCCACTCCGGGTCGGTGACTGCGGGCCGGGTCGCCGTCGGAAAGTAGTCGGGATCCGACACCGTAAACGGCGTGACGTTACCCCAGCCCGGCGCCGAGATATTGGTCGAGCTGCAGCCTGGGGTGAACTGGTACTCGCCGGACCCCGAGAGCGGTATGAACGAGACGCGATCGAACGCGTGGTCATTCTGGCGGGCGTTGAGCACCGCTGCTGCTGCCGCCTGCCCCGTCACGATGCCCTCATACTTCGGCCGGTGGCTGTGCTCGTCATCCGGGGGGATCTGCGCCAGCGACGCGGCAAGCTTCGTGTCGAGGTCCGCTTGCTTGGCCGGGAACAGCGCGAGGAGCACGTCGTGAGCCGCCTGGGCGGCGGCCGCCTCGCGCGACGCGTAGCCCTTTGCCGTGATCAACACCATGGCCGGCATGTAGTACGGCCGGATCGCGTTCATGGCATCGAACATCGCCGCGTGCACCATGGCCACGTCACGGCTCTGGCGGTTAGGAAGTGTGTCGGCAGACACGGTGCTGACGGCGATCGTGTTCCAATCGGTCACGACATCCGCATTGGCAATCTGCGGCACACCCAGAAGGGCCGCCGTACTCGTGATCAGGAGCGCTCGCTTCAGGAGCCGGCGCGCCAGCCCTCCACCTCCGCCTTGAATAAATTGATGACGTGTCTTCATTCTCTTCATCGTAGTGCCCTCCTTCCGTGTTTAGCCCTGGCGTGCGGGGCCTGTGCTTGCTCGTAGAGACCAACGCGGCTTTCACTCTGACAAGACGTTTCGGGATAAACCTTGCCTTGCCCGCCGACGTGTAGCCTCTTACGGTCGCGTGCGTCTGAGCGGACGTTGTTCCGGCCACTGCCTTGTCATAAGAGCAGCGCAGCGCCGGAGGCTACTCAGGAGGGCGGCGGTGCGGATTGCTCCGGGCCGCGCGCCTCGCACGAAAATGGGCTTGCGACCAGAGGCAATTGATCGCCTCCATCTACTGAAGCGATACTTCTGAACAATCGGTATCACTCGGCAGTACATTTTTTCGCGAGTGCGGACAGAGGCTTAGTGAAGAAGGCCGCGCTGGTGTTATGATTCGTTACCGTCCAAGGAAGTCTTACTGCCGACTGTAGAGACGCGCGATGACCACGTCGGCCCCTCAAATCACACAGCTGCTCCACAAGTGGCGTAACGGCGACAAGGCCGCGCTCGAAGAGTTGATGCCGCTCGTCTATACGGAACTGCACCGACTGGCCCATCACTACATGAGTCGGGAGCGCCCGGGGCACACGCTGCAAACGACGGCGCTGATCAATGAAGCCTACCTGCGGCTGGCCAGTACGGATCAAACCGAGTGGCAAGATCGGGCGCACTTCTTCGCCGTCGCGGCGCAGATCATGCGTCACCTACTGGTGGACCGAGCCCGCTCGCGGCGCTACGCCAAACGTGGAGGGGGGACGCACCAGGTCACGCTGGACGAGGCGGCGGCCATCGCGCCTGAGCGCGACCCGGACTTGCTGGCGCTCGATGAGTCGCTCACCAAGCTGGCCGCCATTGACGAGCGGAAGAGCCGGCTGGTGGAACTGCGCTACTTCGGGGGGCTCTCGGCCGGAGAGGCGGCTGAGGTGTTGGGGGTATCAGAGATCACTGTCAAGCGTGAATGGCTGAAGGCGAAAGCGTGGCTCTATCGGGAGTTGAACCAATAGGGTAAAGGATGACACCCGAACGCTGGAAGCAAATAGATTACTTGCTCGAAGCGGCTCTTGAGCTGGAGCCGGATCAGTGGTCTGCCTTCCTTGAGGAGAACTGTGCAGGGAATGCGGAGTTGCGCAGGGAAGTGGAGTCTCTCTTAGCGGCACATATGCAGGCCGAGGACTTCATTGAGGCTCCCCCGGCACAGGCTGCCGCTGAGTTGCTCGAAGAGAGAGGAAGCGAGTCGCTCGCGGGTCAACAGATCGGGCCCTACAGGGTGACGGCACCACTGGCCAAAGGAGGGATGGGTGAGGTTTACCGCGCACTTGACACCAGACTCGGCCGTGAAGTGGCCATCAAGCTACTGCCCGCCGCCTTCTCAACCGATCAGGATCGGCTGCGCCGCTTCGAGCAGGAGGCGCGCGCGGCCGGGATGCTAAATCACCCGAACGTCCTGACGATCTACGACATCGGGGCGCACCGGGGCGCTCCTTACATCGTCTCGGAACTGCTCACAGGCGAGACGCTGCGCGAGCGGTTGCCCGGGGCGCCACTGCCGCTGCGCCGTGTGGTTGATTACGCCCTGCAGGTCGCACGCGGGCTGGCGGCGGCGCACGAGGCGGGGATCGTCCACCGCGACCTAAAGCCGGAGAATCTCTTCGTCACGAAAGACGGGCGGATGAAGATTCTCGACTTCGGTTTGGCAAAATTGAAGCCGGCGCCTGCTGGCATCAATACGAATGTTTCGATCCGGCTGCTGGGCACCGCCCCGGGTATCGTGATGGGCACCGTCGGGTATATGGCGCCGGAGCAGGTACGGGCGGAGGAGGAGGTTGACCACCGCGCTGACATCTTCGCCTTCGGGGCAATCCTTTACGAGATGCTCACAGGGAGGCGCGCATTCCAGGGCAACTCGGCGGTGGAAGTGCTGAACGCGATCCTGAAGGAAGAGCCCCCGGAAATTTCAGAACCGAAGCGCGAAGTTCCTCCGGCGCTCGTCCGCGTAGTCCGACATTGTTTGGAGAAGAGCCGGGAAGAGCGATTTCAGTCCATTGCCGATGTTGCCTTCTATCTCGAAGCGCTCACGGCCGCTTCGGACCGTGAGACTCCGGCCGCGGAACGGGCACGGCCGCGAGGCCGAGGGCGACGTTGGATGGCGGTGGCGGCTGTGGCTGCTGTGATTATTGCCCTGGCTGCGGCGCTCACAGTCTGGCGGGTTCAACGGCCCGAGGAGGGTTGGGAGAACCCGCTGGCCAACGCACACATCGAGCGGTTGACCGATTTCCCAGGCACGGAAACCGACGCCGCCGTCTCGCCCGACGGGAAGTTCATCGTGTTCCTCTCCGACCGCGACGGGACCTTCGACGCCTGGGTCAACCAAGTCGGGAGCGGGACGTTTGTGAACCTGACGAAGGGGCGGTTCCCCGAACTAGTCGGAGAGGCGCGCATCGTCGGATTCTCGGCCGACGCGTCGAATGTTTGGCTGCGGGTCAGCAGCAAGGATTCGACCGGCAAGGACACCCACGACCTCTGGCTCACGCCGACGCTAGGCGGGGCGGCCCGGCCTTTTCTCGAACGGGCGGTGCACGCGGCGTGGTCCCCGGACGGCCAGAGGATCGTCTATCACGAGGGCGCGCCCGGAGACCCGACCTTCGTGATCGACCGCGACGGCAGTAATCCAAAACAGATCTTCGTCGATAAGCCGGGCGTGCACTGCCACCATCACGTCTGGTCCCCCGACGGCCGTTACGTATATTTTGTGCGCGGCTTCCCGCCGAACGAATTGGATGTGTGGCGGATTCCTGCCGACGGCGGCGAGCCGGAGCGCATGACGCACCACAACTCCAAGGTCGGCTATCCGGCGTTTCTCGACAACCGCACGCTGATCTATTCGGCCACCGCGGAGGACGGGTCTGGGTTCTGGCTGTACGCCATGGACGTAGAGCAAAGGATTCCGCACCGCGTGACCTTCGGCGTGGACCAGTACATGTCGGTTTCGGCTGCCATCGGGCCGGACGGTCGCGCCACCCGACTCGTGGCATCTGTAGCCAATCCGATCGAAGAGCTTTGGACGCTCCCGATTTCCGGCCGGATGGTGGAAGAGTCGGACGTGCGTCGCTTCCCGCTGCCCGTCACCCGTGCCGTTGCGCCTCGGTTCGGGCCGCAGTACGTCGTGTTCCTCTCGTCGAAAGGCGGTGCCCAGAGTCTGTGGAAAACCCAGGGCGACGACACTGTAGAGCTGTGGCGCAGTAGCGAGGGGGGCGTAATGGCTCCGGCGGCCGTGTCTCCCGACGGGCGGCGGATATGCTTTTCCGTCAGCCGGCAGGGGCGGAACGGGCTGTACGTGATGAATGCGGACGGCACCAACGTGCGACACTTAGCAGCTTCGCTGGATGTACGCGACGCGCCCTCTTGGTCGCCCGACGGGAAGTTCATTGCCGTGGCGGCTGACGAGGGTGACGGCAGCCGGCTGTTCAAAGTGCCGGTCGACGGCCGTGCGGCTGTTCGGCTGGTGGACGGCCTCTCACGTATGCCCGTCTGGTCTCCGGACGGCAGCTTGATCCTCTATGCGGAGCCGTTGCAGGGCCCAGGGTACGCGGTGAAGGCGGTGACGCCCCAGTCTGAGCCGCATCCCCTGCCCGAGCTGTGGGTACTGAGGGGAGTCGATCGTTACCGTTTCCTGCCGGGTGGTAGGCAGGTGGTCGCGCTGCTCGGCGACTACCTCCGTCAGAACTTCTGGATGGTCGAGCTTGAAACCGGACGGCGCCGCCAACTCACTAACCTGAAGCCGGGCTATTCCATCACGAGCTTTGACGTTTCACCAGACGGCCGGCAAATCATCTTCGACCGTGTGCGGCAGAACTCGGACATCGTCCTCATCGACCTGGCCCGGAAATAGCGGCGTTGCATTATCAAAAATGAGGGTCAACCAGATCAACCAACGTACCAGGAGAACTCTTGACTCCCGACTCTCATACTAATCATGGTGTTTAGACGCCGGTTTTAGTCGTGCTCATCGACGATATGAAACTTCTGCACAGCCTCCTGATGATACTTGAGTTCTTGCTGATCGAGGCTCTTGACGATCAATTCATAGTTGCTCGGTTCTAGACGTGCGCCGAAGCATTCCTGCAAATTAAGATTAAAGCCCGTTGAGTCATCGTAGTAGGGAATGGTTACCAGGTTGGGCTTTTGCGGCATCTCCTTTGGCGTGTAAACGCACGTTCTTACTTCTTGCTTTGATTCGTTCGGCAACGTTCGAAGCAGTTCAAGAGAGAATCTCTGGTGCTGAGGTGCTGTCACCCTTTGTGGAGTACCGAGGTTGCTTTGCAGTGAGATTGTGATGATTGGACTCTCGTTCAGTGAATAACGTTCTTTGGTCTGTGGCGCTTGATGAACTCGACATAATCAACCGCCGGATGTTCATCGGTTTGGAAATTCTGCTGGTAACGGGTGGGGCGCTTTCGTTTTACTTCGCTAGTGGTATTCTTTTCCCAGCGGTCTTCGTCGCGGTGGCTGTTCTGATAGCAGCCCTATTTTTGGTTTCTTTAGAAGCTTGGCGAGAAACGAAGCGAACAAACAAACAAACTTTGTTTGGATCTCCGCGAGGCGAAAGCGCGAGGCTATCTTGCGCGATTGCCGCACTAAAACAGCGTCAAGGATGTCGTAATCGAACTTGCGGCGGTCGATAGTCAAGAAAAGCCGCACACGCTCTATAAGGGGACGGCAAGCCGTCTCGCCGGATGTGGAAAGATCGTAAAATATCCGTTCTAGTCAACCTGACTTTTGGGGCAAAACATTCGTTTGCCTCATAAATCGTGTCGATTATGGGATTATGAGGCAAGGCCACTTCCAACATAATATGTATTATCAGACGCAGAGGCTAACAGCTCTTTGGGGCGAGCCCTCCAATAATTCTGTTGAGTAAAACTACGAACGAGCTGACAAATGACTAGAAACTTCCCTGTTTGCACTAGCTTGGAGTCTGGTCGTCTGCTTCGCTTGACCGGTTTGGCCGCGCACCTTAGAGTGACCAGTCTATTCATTTAGTTCGTCAGTTCGCTTCATGAGGTGCCGGCGCAGTGGCTATCAAAATCGAAAATCAGGTTGAAAGAAAATTACCCAAACAAACCATAACCCAGGTTGAAGACGCGTTCGACAGCTTGCCCCGAGAGCACACACGCGGACTTGAGCGGATAAGACTAGTCGAGTTCATATCAGACCCGAGACTCAAGAATACTTTCCAGGCGTCCGAACTGCCTGGTCTCTATCATCCGCGTCAGGGCCCCAAAGGAGCCTGGCTCGAGGTTGCTGTTGGAGTTTTGCTGCCTGCTGATAAGCCGGTACACAAGCGGATAGTCCCGCGCCTATCGTTTAAGGGAAACCTTGCGGCCACGATCTTTTCACTGGTCGGTCAACACTACCATTTCACGCTAAAGCATTCGCTTAAGAAGGCTCAGTTGGAGCCGGCAATAAGGGTTTACACAGAAAAGCGGCTTAAGGCCTGGAACGAAAAGAAGCACAGTTTCCGTGCTCGTCTGTTTAAGCCACTGCAACCTACACTAGAGCGGTGGGCCAAAGGGTTACAGAAACGAGCGGCCGCCGAAAAGAAGAAGAGTTTGAGTCCGAAGTAAGCGTGAGGCTCCGCTCATTCAGCTGGTTGGTCGCCACTGTCAATGCTCTTGGCTACAGATCTGAGAGCCTGCGCAACGTCAGTGATGTCGACATTTGACCGCCGGAAACGCACTTCCAGGCTGAAATCTTTCTTAGGTGAAACGTATTTGAAGGTGTAGGGTTTGGCTTCGGGAGCCACACGTGGCCCCATTTCCTGCCGTCTCACTTCCCTTGCATCGTCCCGCGTGAGTCCTCGAGAAGTTATCTCTCTTGCAAGTCGTCTCATTCCCTCTTCGTCCGGCTGTCGCACAATCTGCAGGAGCATGGACTTCGCTGAGACATCGGCCTGGCGACAAAGCTCGCGGACGTCGGCGGGTATTCCGGCAATTGAAAGTGCTTCGGTAACAGTACTCCTGCTCTTGCCGACTTTTCGCGCCACTTCTTCATGCGTATAACCAAACCTGTCGCATAACGCTAACAGTCCATCTGCTTCTTCCCAGACTGTCAAATCCTTTCGCTGCATGTTTTCAATCAGCGCGATCTCAGCTACACCGCCTGCGTCGACATCCATCTCGACACACGGCACTTCTGTGAGTCCGGCGGCACGCGCGGCCCGATAACGACGCTCGCCCGCGATAATCATCCAACGACCGGTCAAGCGTGAAGGCTTAACCAGTAACGGTTCCAGCACGCCTTTCTCTGCAATTGACGCAGTAAGCTCCGTCAAGTCTCCAAAGTCCATGCGCGGCTGTTCCGGATTTGGATCGATCTTGTCCAGACCAATCATACGCCCCACCGCTACGGGCGCATGCTGCGACAACTCCTCGACATAATGGGAGTCATGGCGCATGTGCAGTCCTGTCGGCAGTCCCCTTTTAGACACGGCTCATTACCTCGTCACATAAATTTCCATATTCGATTGCGCCTGATGAATTCGGAGCAAAGCTAAAAATCGACTCCTTATAGGCCGGTGATTCTTCCAATCTCACGCTTTTGGTTATTACTGTCTCAAACAATTTTGGTCCAAATACCTTCTTAATCTGTTCGTGAACCTCGCGCGCGAGCGTCGTTCGTTTGTCGTGGAGCGTTACCAGCACGCCCAGGAGTTCGAGACTGGGGTTGGGACGCGCCTTCACCTTCTCTATGGTCTCAAGCAAATCGTCTGTGCCTTCGAGCGCGAAGTAGGATGACTGAATTGGAACCAATACGTGCGTCGCAGCAACCAGCGCGTTTACGGTAATCAAGCCGAGAGTCGGGGGCGTGTCGATCACAATCACCTCATACTGGTCGCGAAACGGTCCTAACCGATCTTTCAGGCGAAACGGAGCATCAAAATCGCCCACTAATTTCGACTCCAGCTTGGCCAGATTGATTCGCGCCGGAACAATGTCGAGTCCCTCAACGGGCGTCCGATAAACTGCCTGTTCCACTGGCGCCTGTCCATCCGTCATCAGCTCATACGCTGAGCGTTCCACCGAAAGCGGATCGAGAAAAGAGATTGAGCTATTAGCCTGAGGATCTAGATCTAGAAGGAGGACACGTTTACCAACCCTGGCGAATGCAGCAGCCAAATTGATGGCGGTAGTAGTTTTTCCCACGCCACCTTTTTGATTTGCGATCGCAATTATCATTCGCTATACATCAACAGAATCTCGAACCTTACCTCGTTCAGCTAACTTCACCATCGCGCGAAGAGTCAGCTAGCTTGCTTACATTGGTAAGTCACCGGCTTCGCCGATTACATCCGGCCACTCTTCTTCTCCCAGCGCTGATTCTTCCCCACCCTCTTCTTCCGACGGCGCGGTTTTTTGGGACGCTTTAATGACATCCTCGTCGACGTAAATTGGACAGTCCGCTCGAAGCGCCAGCGCGATTGCGTCGGAAGGTCTTGAATCAAGGACCATGCGGTTGCCGTCGCTCATGCGCATTTCAATCACAGCGAAAAATGTGTTATCCCGCAAGCTGGTTACAACTACTCTTTCCACTTGAATGCCGAGCTCTATAATCAAGTTCCGCAGCAGGTCGTGAGTCATCGGGCGCGGCGGCGCGATCTTTTCAATTTCAAGCGCAATAGCGTTGGCCTCATAAGCACCGACCCAAATTGGCAGCATCGTATCGCTTTCGACGTCCTTCAAAATGATAATGGGCGTACCGCTATTCGGATCCATCATCAGCGCTCTAATTTTTACCTCAATCTCCATAAATCTATACCTCTGGTCTGCCACCCGGCGGAGTGGCCGCTGGCCACCTCTGCCTTACCCCGGATCAGTTCGCTTGTTTACTCACCAACTCTCCATAAAGGCTGTACGGCTTCGCCTGCGAAATCAACACATCTACGATCTCTCCCGGTTGTGATTTGCAGGACTTGAAGTTAACCACCTTGTGGCAAGTTGAGTGACCCGTCATGTCCCGGCTCGATCTGGCGCTCTCCCTCTCGACCAGTACACTCACGGTTCTATTAATGTAACTATTGTAGATCTTGTTTTGTGTTGATTCCTGCAACTCTTCAAGAGCAATGAAGCGTGCAGTCTTCTCAGCTTCCGGCACCTCATCCCCTAAGTTCGCCGCCGGAGTTCCCGCTCGTTTGGAGTACTTAAAAATGAATAATCCATCGTATTCACACGACCTAACCAGTCGCATAGTGCTCTCAAAATCCTCCTCGGCTTCACCGGGAAAGCCGACGATGATGTCACTCGTCAACGATAGCCGTCGCTTCGAACTCTTAATTGCATCTATGCGCCGCAGATAATCTTCCACGTTGTGACCACGTCGCATTGCCTTCAGAATGCGATCGCTTCCTGACTGCACAGGCAAGTGAATCCAATCGCAAAGGTTCGGACACTCTTCAATCGCCGACACTATATCAGGATGGAAGTCTCGAGGAAACGATGTC
>WNGA01014194.1_pt1 | contig 10082 bp, 11 predicted proteins | sample 5400061 | NCBI WGS metagenome assembly WNGA01 (sample SAMN13153366, study PRJNA577476) | soil metagenome | isolation source: 100 cm soil or saprolite under grassland replicate 2 | place: USA:California | collected 2016-06-15
CCTCAAGGCGATCCGCACGCTGCTCTCGTTCCTTCCCTCCAACAACCTGGACGGTCCGCCCCTCCGCCCGTCAGACGATCCGGCGGACCGCCGCGACGAGGCCCTGCTCGATGTCGTCCCGGACGAGCCGAGCAAGCCCTATGACATGCACGACGTAATCCGGCGCGTGATGGACGGCGGCGAGTTCTTCGAGGTGCAGCGGGATTACGGCGGCAACCTGCTCGTCGGCTTCGCCCGCCTGGGCGGTCGCTCCGTCGGCGTCGTCGCGAACCAACCGGCGAATCTGGCGGGCGTGCTCGACATTGCCGCCTCGCTCAAGGGCGCGCGGTTCATCCGGTTCTGCGACGCCTTCAACATCCCGCTGGTCACCTTCGAGGACGTCCCGGGGTTCCTGCCGGGCGTGGCGCAGGAGCACGGCGGCATCATCAAACACGGCGCGAAGCTGCTGTACGCCTACTGCGAGGCGACGGTGCCGAAGCTCACCGTGATCACCCGCAAAGCGTACGGCGGCGCGTACGACGTGATGAACTCGAAGCATATCCGGGGTGACTACAACGTCGCCTGGCCCACCGCCGAGATCGCGGTGATGGGGCCCAAGGGCGCGGTCGAGATCCTCTATAAGGGCGACGAGGCCACCGAAGAGCGGGCCGACGAGTACCGCGAGAAGTTCGCGCACCCCTACGCGGCGGCGGCGCGTGGCTACTTGGACGACATCATCGATCCGCGGGATACCCGGCCGCGCTTGATCGACGCGCTCACGACCCTCGCGGCCAAGCGCGACCGCAACCCGCCTAAGAAGCATGGCAACATTCCTCTTTAGCGCCGTGCTTGCGGCGGCGGCGCTCCAGGCCCCGCAGGCCGACTCGCTCCGCGCGGCGCTCTGGGCTCGCGTGGCGGCGGACTCGACTGACGGCGCGGGTTGGCTCGAGCTCGGCCGCGCCTACACCCAGCTGCTAGCCGGGTATCACGCGCACCGGGCCTCCGCCTCCGTCCCCGCCGTCGATACGGCGAGGGCGCGCGGAGTGCTCGACACCGCCGAGCAGGCGTTCGCCCGCGCGGCGCGCTGGAGCGCCGGCACGCGCACCGCCGACTCCGCGCAGGTGTTCCGTGTGTACACCTGGGGACAGCGCGCCTATATCGCCTGGGAGGCCGGTGGGCCGGAGGCCGCAGGTATGGTCTGGCAGGGCCTCCCCGAAGCGCTCCGGCCCCCGCCGGTGCTCGAGGAGTTGGGCGAGAACCTGCTCCGCGCCTGCCCGCGGCAGGGCGTTCTGATCACCGCCGGGGACGCCGACACGCAAGCCGCGTGGTACATGCGCTACGCGCGCGGGCTGAGACCCGACTTGCTGATCCTGCCGCTGGCGGCGTGGCGCTCCGACAGCGTGTTCCGCGGCCGTGTGCTGCGCGACGCCCGGCTGCGCCGCACCGGCGGCGATGCGGGGCTCCGGGCGTTTGCCGAGCGCCGGCCCCTGTGCGCCAGCATGGCGTTCGAGCGGCCGCCGGAGATGCGCCCGCAAGTGAACTGGAAGAGCCGGCCGCTCGTGTGGGTGTCGGGGCGGGAGCCGAAGGAGGACCGGGTGCCACCCCAGGATTTCGTGTTCGCGGCGCTACGCCTGGCGCTCGACCAGCACGACATCTGGAGCGCGCCCGCCGTCGCGCTCTACCGGCGCGCCGCCGACATCACCTCGGCGCTGTGCCGGCCCTTGGGAACGTTCGGGCTCACAGCTGAAGTTGGGTGTCGCTGATCAAGCGCGTCCTCGTCGCCAACCGGGGCGAGATCGCCCTGCGGGTGATCCGCGCCTGCCACGAAGAGGGTCTGGAGGCCGTCGCCGTGTACTCGGAGGCCGACCGGCTCGCTCCGCACGTCCGCGCCGCCGACGCGGCGGTCCTGTTGGGGGCTCCCCCGGCGGCAGACTCCTATCTCAATAGCGCCAAGCTGATCGCGGCCGCTCGGGACACGGGCTGCCAAGCGGTCCACCCGGGGTACGGCTTCTTGTCGGAGCGGGCAGCGTTCGCCACCGCGTGCGGCGACGCGGGACTCGTTTTCGTCGGACCCCCGGCCGCTGCGATCCGCGCGATGGGCGACAAAACCGAGGCTCGGCGCCGGATGCAGGCGGCGGGCGTGCCGGTCGTCCCCGGGACGGCAGCGCCGTTGCACGACGCGGCCGAGGCGCGGCGGGAAGCCAAGCGGATGGGCTACCCCTTGTTGATCAAGGCCGTTGCCGGGGGCGGCGGCAAAGGGATGCGCCTCGTGCGGGCCGAGGGGGAGATCGAGCCGGCATTCCAGGGTGCGCGCAGTGAGGCCCAGAAGGCGTTCGGCGACGGCGCGCTGTACATCGAGAAGTACCTGGAGCGGCCCCGCCATATCGAGATCCAGGTGCTCGCCGACGGGCGTGGCCGGGTGGTGGCCCTGGGCGAACGGGAATGCAGCATTCAGCGCCGTCACCAGAAGCTGATCGAAGAAGCGCCTTCGCCCGTGGTGTCGCCGGCGCTCCGTCGCCGCCTGTCCGAAGCGGCCACCGCCGCCGCCGGGGCGGTCGGCTACGTGAGCGCGGGCACGATCGAATTCCTGCTGGCGCAGACTGGTGAGTTCTACTTCCTCGAGATGAACACGCGGATCCAGGTCGAGCACCCGGTCACCGAGTTGGTGTACGGGGTGGACCTGGTGCGCGAGCAGCTGCGCGTCGCCGCCGGCCAGCCGATCCGCGTGCACGGCGGCGTGCTGCAGCCCCGCGGCCACGCCATCGAGTGTCGCATCACGGCCGAGGATCCCTTCAACGATTTCCTCCCCGCGACGGGCGTCCTGCAGTACCTGCGGGTGCCGGCGGGGCCGGGCGTGCGCTGGGACGGCGGCCTCGACGCGGGCAACGAGGTCACGCTGTTCTACGACCCGCTCCTCGGAAAACTCGTGTGCTGGGGCGAGACGCGCGAGATCGCGATTCAACGAATGCGCCGGGCGCTGCGCGAGCTGGTCATCGTCGGGCTCCCCACGGCGCAACCCTTCCACCTGCGCGTGATGGACGACCCCGACTTCCAGAAAGGGCAGGTGGACATCACCTACCTCGAGCGTGTGGGCCAACGGTTGCTCGCCGCCCCGCCGCTCGGCGGCCTTGAGCGGGCGCTGGCGGTGACCGCTGCCCTCCTCGCCGACGAAGAACGCGGCGTCGCGCGACCGGCGTCGGCGTCCGACAGTCCGACCGTCCGACCGTCCGACTGGATGTCGGCGGGGCTGAGGGAGGGTCTTCGTGAGTGACCTGGTCACGATCACGAGCATCGCCGCCGGCGGCGAGGGCGTGGGGCGCCTGGCCGACGGCAGGGCCGTGTTCGTGCCGCGCACCGCGCCGGGGGACCGCGTCCGGCTCAAGGACGGCAGCCTCAAGCTGCACCGGAATTTCGGTCGGGCGGCGGTCGGCGCCGTCGAGGGTCCCGGCCCCGCCCGCGTGACGGCGCCCTGCCCGCACTACAAGCAGGACCACTGCGGCGGGTGCCAGCTGCAGCACCTGGGCTACGACGCGCAGCTCGCCGCGAAGCGGGCGATCGTGGGCGACGCGCTGCGCCGCATTGGGAAGCTCGACCTGCCCGATCCCGAAATCGTGGAGGCTGTGGGCGAGTGGCGGTACCGGCACAAGATCTCGATGGCAGTCAAGGGAAAGGCGGTCGGACTGCACCCTTACGATCAGCCGAAGTTTGTTTTCTCGCTGGCCGATTGTCACGTCACGGACTTCCGATTGATGGGTCTCTGGCGTGACCTGCGGGCACGGCTCGACCTCCTCCCGCCGCGTCTCACGCGGCTCACGCTGCGGCTCGACCGCGAGGGCCGGCGGCACGTCATCGCCGAGTCGGCGGGGGAGCCGTGGCTCGACGCGGCGCGCTTGCGGGCGGCGCTGCCCGACGGCGAGCAAGTGATTTGCTGGTGGCAGCCGCTCGAGGGGGCGGCGCGCGTGGTCGCGGGTCCGGCAACTGGCTTTCCGGCAACCGCTTTTGAGCCGGTGAACCCTGAGATGGGGGTGCTGGCGCGCCGCTGGGCGGTGGAGCAGCTGGGCGAGGTGCGGGGTCGCACCGTGTGGGACCTGTACGGCGGCATCGGTGACACGGCCGCGCTGCTGGCCGAGCGGGGCGCCACGGTGGTGAGCGTGGACGCCGACGAGAAGGCGATCGACTGGGCGCGACGACGCACCGTCACCGCGGCGGTGCGGTTCATCGCGGGGCGTGCCGAGGATGTGTTGCCGAGTCTGCCGCCGCCGCACGCCGTCGTCGTGAACCCGCCGCGCGCTGGCCTGCATTGGGACGTGACGCTTCGCCTCACCGCCGAGCCGGTGCCGCGCGTGGTGTACGTGTCGTGCGACCCTGCCACGCTCGCCCGCGACTTGCATCGGCTCAACGTCAATTACGAAGTGACGGCGGTGCGGGCGTTCGATCTATTCCCGCAAACCGCCGACGTCGAAACCGTCGTGCTGTTGGAAGCCGCATGAGCGCGCTATGAAGTATTTCGTCACGCTCCGGAGCAAGACCTACGAGGTCGACGTCGAAGGCGCGCACGTCAGCGTGGACGGCGAGCGACTCGAGGCCCACCTCGCCGCAGTGCCGGGGACGCCGCTGCACCACCTGCTCCTCGCCGGAAGCTCCTGGACCGTGGCGGCCCAGCCGCTCGGCGAGGCGACATCTCCGCCCTGGCGCTGGGCGCTGGGCGCGGTCGGGGAGCGGTTCGACGCGGAGGTGGTTGACGAGCGCACGCGGCAGATCCAGGCGCTCACGGCCACGGGGCGCGCCGTGTCGGGGCGGGATGTGGTGCGCGCGCCGATGCCCGGGCTGGTGGTTCGTGTGGAGGTGGCAGCCGGACAACGGGTCGAGATCGGCGCGGGGCTGGTCGTCGTCGAGGCGATGAAGATGGAGAACGAGCTGCGGGCATCTCGTCCGGGGCTCGTACAGGGCGTCCACGTGGCGGCCGGACAGGCGGTGGAAAAGGGCGCGCCGCTCGTCACACTCGATCCGCTCCCAAACGCGGAACCCTCGGGTTGACACGCCCTTACGCCCCGCGTATTGTTCGCGTCTGTCAAAATCCGGTGTGCATGAGGGCATGAGGACGTACACGCTGAAGCCGCAGGAGATCGAGCGTCGGTGGTGGGTCGTGGACGCCGCCGGGCAGCCGCTCGGCCGCCTCGCGAGCCGCATCGCGCAGATCCTGCGCGGCAAGCACAAACCGACGTTCACGCCCCACGTCAACGGCGGGGACTGCGTGATCGTCGTCAACGCCGAGCGGGTCAAATTGACGGGCCGCAAAATCGAGCAGAAGCGCTACTTCCGGCACACCGGGTACATGGGACACGAGCGCTTCACGCCGGTCCAGAAGGTGCTGGGGAAGCATCCGGAGCGGGTGATCGAGAAGGCGGTGTGGGGCATGTTGCCGAAGACGACGTTGTCGCGTCAAAAGGTGAAGCAGATGCTGAAAGTGTACGCGGGGCCGACGCACCCGCACTCCGCGCAGCAGCCTGCGCCGCTCGCGGCGGTGGAGGCCTGATGACGGCTCCCTCCCCGTCGCCGGAGCTGCGTTGGCATGCGATCGGCCGCCGCAAGCTCGGCATCGCGCGCGTCTATTTGACGCCGGGGTCGGGCAAGTGGAACATCAACGGCCGCACGCTGGGCGACTATTTCCCGCGGCCGTCGCTGGTGAGCCACATCCAGCAGCCGTTCACCGCGACGGACACGTTGGGCGCGTTCGACGTGAAGGCGAACGTGAACGGGGGAGGGCTGACGGGCCAGGCGGGGGCCGTGCGGCTCGGGATCGCGCGGGCCCTGGTGCTGGCCGACGAGCGGCACCGCAAGAAGCTGCGCGAGCAGGGGCTGCTCACCCGCGATCCACGGGCGGTCGAGCGCAAGAAGCCCGGTCGCGCCGGCGCGCGCAAGCGGTTCCAGTTCAGCAAGCGGTAATCTCACACGCCGCTTGATCGCGTGACCGGGTCCCCTGCGGGGGTGTCGCGCGAGACGAGAGCGGCGGCGGAGTCAAAACCCAAGAAAGGGAGTGCATGACCCAGCCTTTGTTGCAAGATTTGCTGGAAGCCGGCGTTCATTTCGGCCATCAGACCCGCCGCTGGAACCCCAAGATGCGGCGGTTCATCTTCGCCGAGCGCTCCGGCATCTACATCATCGATCTCCAGAAGACCCTGCGCCAGCTCCAAGAAGCCCAGGAGCTGCTGCGCGGCGTCGTGCTCAAGGGCGAGGGCGTCCTGTTCGTCTGCACCAAGAAGCAGCTGAAGGGGATTCTCGAGGCCGAAGCGAAGCGCTGCGGGGCGTTCCACGTCACGGAGCGCTGGCTCGGCGGGACGCTGACCAACTTTCAGACGATCAAGAAGCAGATCAAGCGTCTCAAGGACCTGGAGCAGGGGGCGGCGGACGGTGAATTCGGCAACTACACGAAGAAGGAACAGCTGCTGTTCGACCGCGAGCGCGTGAAGCTCGAGAAGAACCTGGCGGGCATCAAGAACATGGGCCGGCTGCCGGGGGCGCTGTTCGTGGTGGATGCGAAAAAGGAGCGCATCGCCGTCGCCGAGGCCAACAAGCTGGGGATCCCCGTCGTCGCGATCGTGGACACGAACGCCGACCCGGACCTGATCAGCGTGCCGATCCCGGGCAATGACGACGCCATCCGCGCCGTTTCCCTGATCACGGTGGCGATCGCCGGCGTGATCAGCGAGGCGCGGCACCAGATGCCGCTGCGCGAGGCGGCCGAGGAGGGCGAAGGGACCACGTACTCCACCGAAACCGGCGTGGAGGCGGAGGCGGAAGGCGACCGGAAGAAGCGGCCGGCGCGGCGCAAGCGGCGGCCTAAGCCCGAGGCGATCGCCGCCCGCCTGAAAACGGAGGAGGCCTCGGCCCCGGTGGAGCCCGTCGGCGGGGGCGAGGCGTAACCGGACCGGGTTTGTGATCCCCTGACTGCCGCCCTCCGGCCGAACGGCGCGAGGGCGGCGTTTTTGTGAGGAGCGAAATGAGCACGATGGCGAAACCGATCGACGCGAAACAGGTGGCCGAGCTCCGCGCCCGCACGGGCGCGGGCATGATGGACTGCAAGCGGGCGCTCGAGGAAGCCCAAGGCGACATGGCCAAGGCGGAGGAGGTGGTCCGCATCAAATACGCCGCGAAGGCCGAGAAGCGCGCCGACCGCGCCGCCGCCGAGGGGCTGATCGAGGTGTACCTGCACTTCAATGGCCGCGTGGCCGCGATGGTCGAGGTCAACTGCGAGACCGACTTCGTCGCCAATACCCCGGAGTTTCGCCAGCTCGCCAAGGACCTGGCCCTGCACGTCACATCGGCCCGGCCGATCGCCGTGCGGGTGGAGGACATTCCCGCCGAGGTCGTCGAGCGGGAACGGCGCATCTACGCCGCCCAGGTGGCCGAGGAGAAGAAACCCGAGGGCGTCAAGGCCAAGATCGTCGAGGGGAAGCTGCGCAAGTTCTACGAGGAGCACGTGCTGCTCGAGCAGGCGTTCGTGAAGGACGACAAGGTCAAGGTCGGCGATCTGGTGCAGGCGCTCTCCGGCAAGACCGGCGAGAAGATCGAGGTGCGCCGCTTCGCCCGGTTCGAGCTCGGAGGGAGCTGAGTTGGCGGGGAAGCTCGCGTACGGGCGCGCCCTGCTGAAGGTCTCCGGCGAGGCCTTCGCCGCCCAGCGCGCCGGCGGCTCCGGCATCGACGTCGGCGTCATCGAGCGGCTCACCGACGAATTGAAAGCAGTACACGCCCTCGGCGTCCAGCTGGGTTTGGTGGTGGGCGGCGGCAATATCCTGCGCGGCACCACCGCCAGCCAGCAGGGCATGGATCGGGTCTCGGCCGACTACATGGGCATGCTCGCCACCATCATCAACGCCCTCGCGCTCCAGGACATCCTCGAAAAGAAGGGCGTGGACACGCGGGTCATGACCGCGATCCGGATGGAGGAGCTGGCCGAGCCCTACATCCGGCGCCGAGCGGTGCGCCACCTGGAGAAGGGCCGGGTGGTGATCTTCGCCGGCGGCACGGGAAACCCGTACTTTTCGACCGACACGGCGGCGGTGCTCCGCGCCCTCGAGATCGAGGCGCAGGTGCTGCTCAAGGCCACCAACGTGGACGGCGTGTATACGGCGGACCCCAAGAAGGATCCCAAGGCGCAGTTCCTCCCCACGCTGTCCTTCCAGGACGCGCTCGTGAAGGGCTATGCCGTGATGGACGCCAATGCCTTCGGGTTGTGCAAGGAGAACCGACTGCCCATCGTGGTGTTCAACATCAACCAGCCCGGCGCGACGGCCAAGGTGCTGGCCGGCGAGCGCGTCGGCACGATCGTCCAATGACGACCAGCCTGGCGGACCACGTCAAGCACACGAAGCAGCAGATGGACAAATCGGTCGAGGCGGTCAAGCGGGAGTTCGCGACGGTGCGGACCGGGAAGGCGACGACGGCGCTCCTCGACCTGGTGCGGGTCGAGGCCTACGGGAGCGAGGTGCCCCTCACGCAGGTCGCGAGCGTCGCCGCCCCCGAGCCGAAGCTCCTGACCATCCAGCCCTGGGATAAGAGCCTCCTCAAGCCGATCGAAAAGGCCATTCTCGGGTCGGACCTGGGGCTGACTCCGTCGAACGACGGCCATCTGATCCGCATCCCGCTCCCGCCCCTCACCGAAGAGCGGCGCAAGGAGCTGGTCAAGGTGATCCACAAGCTCGCGGAGGAGGGCCGCGTGGCGATCCGGCACGCGCGCACCGAGGCAATGAACCGTATCAAGAAGACGGAGCATGTCTCTTCCGACGAGCAGAAGCATGCCGAGAAAGACGTACAAAAGACTCACGACGAGCACCTGAAGCTGGTGGACGCGGCCGTGAAGGCGAAGGAAGCGGAGATCATGGAAGTCTGATGCTCCAGGGACCGATTCCTCGCCACGTGGCGATCATCATGGACGGCAACGGGCGCTGGGCCCGCGAGCATCACCTGCCGCGGCCGCTGGGCCACCGCGCGGGGATGGCGGCGGTGCGGGACACCGTCGAGGGCGCGATCGAAGCCGGGGTCGAGGTCCTGACGCTGTTTGCGTTCTCGGAGGAGAACTGGCAGCGCCCGCCCACCGAGATCACGGCCCTGATGGACCTGCTGGAGGAGTACATCGCGCGGGAGGTGACCGAACTGCGCCAGCAGGGCGTGGCCGTGCACGTGCTCGGCGACCGTAGCCGGCTGATCCCCACGGGCCGGGACGCCGTGGACCGCGTCGAGCGCGAGACCGCGGCCGGGTCGCGGCTGTCGCTCAACCTCTGCATCTCGTATTCCTCCCGCGGTGAGATCGCCCGCGCGGCCCGCCTTCTCGCCGAAGAGGTGCTCAAAGGCACCAAGAAGCTCGAAGACCTGGACGAGGAGGCGATCCGGACCAAGCTGTACACCGCGCCCTGGGCCGACCCCGACCTCCTGATCCGTACGTCGGGCGAGCAGCGGCTCTCGAACTTCCTGCTGTGGCAGCTCGCCTACACCGAGCTGTACATCACGCCCGTCCTGTGGCCGGACTTCACCCGGCGCACGTTGTTCGAAGCGATCCTCGACTACCAGCGACGCGAGCGCCGGTTCGGGAAAGTCACGGCGTCCTCCTGATGGCCGGCAACTTGGCACAGCGGATCGCCGTCTCGGCGGTCGCTATTCCTTCGGCGGTGGGACTGCTCTGGCTCGGGGGCTGGCCCCTCGCGGCCGCGCTCGCCACGCTGGGCGTGCTCGGCGCGCGGGAGGTGTACGACCTCGCGCGCCGTCAGGGGATCGACGCCCTGGACCGCACAGGGTGGCTCGCGGCGGCGGGGATCCCGCTCGCCGCCTATTGGGCCAAGGGCTCCGAGCTGCACTGGGCCGAGCCCGCGCTGTACGCGGGTGCCTTGTGGATCATGGCGGCGCTCGTCGTCGCGACGCTCCGCCGGGGGCCCACCCGACGGCCCCTGGCCAGCGTGGCGGTGACGCTGTTCGGATGCCTCTACGCGTCGGGCCTGCTCGCCTTCCTCATCGCGATCCGGCACGGCGGCAATGCCGGCTCGCGGCCGTTCGCCTATCTCTGCCTCACGGCGTTTCCCCTCGTGATCACGTGGATCGGCGACACCGTG
>WNGA01014196.1_pt1 | contig 10081 bp, 5 predicted proteins | sample 5400061 | NCBI WGS metagenome assembly WNGA01 (sample SAMN13153366, study PRJNA577476) | soil metagenome | isolation source: 100 cm soil or saprolite under grassland replicate 2 | place: USA:California | collected 2016-06-15
CGATCGACCTGTCGTTTCCTCCCTCGAGCGGCTCGGCGTGGTTCCTCGCGCACGGCTGGATCGCGCCGAACGCCGGCGGCGCCGTCGGGCTCCCGCCGGCGGTCTCGGTCGGGCTGGCCGTCGGCGTGGGCGCTCTCGCTTTTCTCTTCGCGATCTCCGCAGCGAGGCCGCTCGCGCCGAGCGCACCGGCGGCGATTCTGCTCGGGCTCGTTCCGCTCGCCGTCATGCTCCTCCGGCCGCCCGGCCTTTCTTACCCGATGCGCCTCCTGCGCGCGGCGGTCTACGGCGACTACTCGGGCCTCGATCCGAACCGGAAGGAGCTCCGCAAGGTCGTGGACGCCGCCTCCAACCCTGTCGAGCGGCGTCAGGCCGAGGTCGCGTGGCGAACCAGCGGACCAAAGGCCACGGACCAAAGACCGGAGTGAAGACCGTCTACTCTGGTTTCTGGTCCCGCCTCCCCGGTCTCTCGATGATCTCGAAGACCTTCCATCGCGCGACGAATCGGCCGCCCCGCATCATGCCGGTCCGCGAGGAGAACAGAAGATGGAATGACTTCAACGGCTCGACCGCGAGGCCGGCGAGATCGGCTCCTTTGCCGTCGAAGTCGTACAGGCGCGACTGCATGGTTTCGAAATAGGCCCGGCGGGGGGCGAGCCCGCCCCCGGTTTCTTCGAGCAGCGGCGGCCGGCCGACGTAATGTGAGTAGTCGTTCATCCGCGGCACGAGGTCGGCCGCGAGGATCCAGCGGGCGCGGTGGTTCCGCGCGATCGCGAGAGCCTCCTCTTCGGTGGGAGCGAGAAAGAAGCGGATCGAATCGAGGAAACCGTATCCGAAGTTGTTGGCGACGACGGGGAGCTCGGCCTCGTAGAGGACGAGGTGCCCGAGCGACCACGGAGCCAGCACCGCGGAGGCACGAGCGAGCCCGGACGGATAGGGCGGCGGACCGAGAAGTCGCGCGTCGTAGGGATCGACCGCGTGGGGAATCGTCCGCCGCATCCATCCGAGCGTGGCGAAGAGATCGGAGCCCGCGACGTGGCTGGCCCGGACCTCTTCGAGAATGCCCGCCACCATCGGCAGCGCGAGGACGAGCGCCACGGCGAGCGCAATCCGGCGGCGGGGCGGCCGGTTCGGCGGCCGCGACCGCCGGCGGACGCGCGCGGCGACGAACCGCACCGCCTCGATCGACGCGAACGCGCAGAGCGGGACGGCGTAGTAGACGTTCATGCGCTGCGACAGGGCGAGAAGAAGAGTCACGGATCCCCAGATCGCGAGCGCCGTGTGCACCCCCGGCCGCCAGCCCGCGAGGGCGCGGCGCGCCCAGACGACGATCGCGACCGGCGTAAAGAAGAGAGCGAGAGAGAGCTGGCGCAATGGGAGGCCAATCCCGTCGGCGAAGAGCGGCCGGGCCTCGAAGATTCCTTTCAACCATCCACTCGGATAGGAGACGTAGCCGCCGCGACCGGAGGCCTCGACCGTCCGGCCGGCGACGTATCCAATTCCGCCGGCGAAGCTCTTCACCAGGTCGGTGGCGAAGGGAACGATCAGGACAGCGAGGACGCCGAGAAAGACCGCTCGCGCGACAAGTCCCCTCGCCGGAATGCAGCGCCGCCCGATTCCAATCGCCGTATCGAGGAGAGCGACTCCGGCGGCGAGCGCCGCGAGGAACACCGGTTGAAAGAATCCGAAGGAGACATACGTGAACGGGATCGTGAGGCCTCGCGTCCATGCGGATGTCGCCGCGGCCACCAGAGCGGCGGGCAGAGCGAGGGTGAGGACCACGGCGCGAAAGACGAACTTCCGGGTGCGAAGAGACTCGAGGAAGAGCGCGAGCGCGAAGATGGCGCCCCAGTAGATCGCCCCTTGCCACGCGAGGACCGCGACCGCCAGGGTGATCCCGGCCACCGCTTCGCGACGGGCGCTTCCCGGCGAGTCGGGCTCCTCGCGGCTCGCGACGTACGCGAGGAGCACGGCGACGCCGACAAGCGACTCGGCCACGTTCTGGTCGACGTGTCCATACTGCGACCAGAGGATGTGTCCGGGAGAGAGTGCGACGAAGAGCGCGGCGGCCGCGCCGGCGAGAGTCCCGTAGAGACGGACCGCGAGGAGGCCCGCGAGCGCCACCGTTGCCGCGGCGGAGACGAGCGGGACCCAGGCCGCCTCGCGCTCGATCGCGTCCCGCGAAGCCTCCCGTCCGTGGAGAACCCGCGATGGTGCCGCGAGCGCGAGGTCGAAGAGCGGCGGCCAGATCGAGACGCCACCCAGGGGAAAGTTCATCAGCGGGTCGAAGAGGAGCGTTCGGGGAAAATTTTGCACGGCGAACCGCGCGCGGCGCAGGTGGTAGTAGTCGTCGTCGGACACAGCCCGGGTCCTCGGTCCGTCGTGGAGCTCGCGATACGTAGAAAGCCGGAGGAGCGTACCGACGGAGACGGCCGCGGCGAGGCCGAGGAGGAACACGGCTCGCCTCGACGCCATCGCGCTTCATTATGAGCCGGCCGCGGAGAGCTATCATGGAGGAAACCGTGAAGCTGTCCGTTCTGATCCCGGCTTACAACGAAGCACGCACGATCGACCAGATCCTCCGTCTCGTCGCCCGGGTGCCGATCGAAAAGGAGATCCTGGTCGTCGACGACGGGTCGGTCGACGGGACGCGCGAGATCCTGAAAGCGTGGGACGGCCGCGACGGTGTGCGCGTCCTGCTCCATCCCGAGAACCTCGGAAAGGGACGGTCCGTCCGGACCGCTCTCGAAGAGGCTCGCGGGGAAATCCTCGTGATCCAGGACGCGGACCTGGAGTACGACCCGACCGAATACTCCGTGCTGCTGCGCCCGATCGAGGCGGGGCGCGCCGACGTCGTCTATGGCTCGCGTTTCTTCGGGAGCTCGGAACGGCGCGTCCAGTTCTTCTGGCACACCGTCGGAAACCGCCTCCTGACGCTCATCTCGAACGTCTTCACCAACCTGAACCTGACCGACATGGCGACCTGCTACAAGGCGTTTCACCGGCGCGTCGTTCCGACGCTCGACCTCGAATCGAAACGGTTCGGTGTGGACGCGGAGTTCACGGTCAAGGTGGCCCGTGCGGGATTCCGCATCTTCGAAGTTCCGATCTCCTACTTCGGAAGGTCACAAGCCGAAGGCAAGAAGATCCGGCTGAAGGACGGCTTTTCCGCGCTCGCCGCCCTCGTCCGGCATTCGTTCGCGCCGCGTGCTTCGAGGGCGCCGCGGCTTCCCGCGCCGGCGGCGGACGCGGCGACCCGCGAAGCGGCCGCGACGGAGAAGTCGGCCTGAGTCGGTCGGAACCGGCGCCCTTCCCCAGTTGAGCCGCGACCGGGCGGCGACGCTCCTCGCCGCCGCGGCACTCGTCTTCCTGTCCTTACTTCTCGTACGCGACCACGCACGCGACGACTCGCTCTCGGCGGACGAGCCGGTGCACATCCTCTCCGGATGGCTGGAGGTGTTCGGCCGGAACGCGATCGTGAACATTGAGCATCCGCCGCTCGCCAAGATGCTCGCGGGCATCGCGCTCTCCTCGCTCCCGATTCCGCCGCCTCCTCCGACCATCCCGATGGGGAGCGATTTCACCGATTTCGGCCACGCGTTCCTCTTCCAGGGAAGCGTGTCTCCCGATGCGATCGCCGCGGCCGCGCGCGCTCCGTTCCGCGGGGTGCTCGCGTGCCTTCTCGTGCTCCTCTTCGCCGCCGCCTGGTCCCGCTCCGGCCCGGACGCCGCCCTTTTCGCGCTCGCGCTCGTAGCGCTCGATCCCAACTTCGTGGCGCACGCCGGCGTCGTACACACCGACATCGGTGCCGCCCTAGGTTTTCTCGCGACGGTTCTCTCCTGGGAAGCGGCCCGCCGCCGGCCGACGCTTCTCCGTCATGCCCTCGCCGCGCTCGCGCTCGGCTTGGCGCTCGCAACGAAGTTCTCCGCGATTCTGCTGCCTCCCATCCTGCTGCTCCAGAGTCTCGTCGCGGCGCGCCGGGACCCGCACCCCGGACGGGCGGTGTCGCGGACGCTCCGGGGTCTCGCCGCGGTCGGTATCGGCGCGCTCCTCGTCGTGGTCGCGATGTACGCACCGCTCACGGCGCGGATGGACCCGAATCACCAGCGCGTCGTGATCCACGAGATGGTCGCGGGACGCGGCGCCCCGAAGCTTTCGGCCGCGATCGAGTCGGTGGTTCCGTTCTCCCGTCCTCTCGCCCACTACCTCGGAGGGCTCGCATCGGTCCTGCGGCAGAACGTGGTCGGAGGGGGCGTGAACTACCTGTTCGGAAAGAGCTCCGTGCACGGGTTCCCCTTCTACTTCTTCGCGGCGTTCGCGCTGAAGAGCACGATCGCCTTTCTCGTGGTGACCGCGATGACCCTGGCCTTCTTCCTTCGACGGCCGGCGGCGTTCTCGGAGGAGGCCCGACTCTTCCTCCTGCCGCCCGCAGTTCTCTTCCTGTCGTCAGTCGGATCGGCCTACAACATCGGAATCCGCCACATGCTGCCGGTCTATCCGTTCCTCGCTCTGGCCGGTGCCTCCGTCTTCGCGCGCGTTGCCCGAAGGAGAGGGCCGCACGAGCGAGTGAATCCCGCGGCGGCAGCCCTCCTGGTTCTACCTCTCCTCTGCGGTTACGAGCTCATCCGGATCCACCCGCACGAGCTCTCCTACTTCAACCCTCTCGCGGGCGGGCCGGAGAATGGACGGAAACTGCTTTCCGACTCGAACGTGGACTGGGGTCTCGACCTGAAGCGGCTCGCGCGCGAGCTCGCACGGCGCGGCGCCGCGCGCCCGACGATCGTCTACTTCGGAGGGGACGACGTCCTCTACCGCACCGGTGTCCCGGACTTCGCTGCCGAACCGCGGGTGCAGCCGGGCCTGGTCGCCATCTCGGCATTTCAGCTCGCCGTCGGACCGGAGTTCCACGAGTACCACGGGGCACACGACGTGGCCGCCGCGCTTCGAGCGCTGAACGCGCAGATTGCCGCGCGGGGAAGGCCGGTCGGGCGGGTCGGCTATTCGATATATCTTTTCGACCTTCCGAGCGTCCCTCGACCGTCATCCCCGGCGGAGCGAACGACCCCTCGGACGCCCGGCCCTCGGGATGACAATAGGTGAAGGAAGCTCCATGAAACTTTCGGTGGTGATGCCCGTCTACAACGAGGCCGAAACGATCCGCGAGATCGTCACGAAGGTCCTCTCCGTGCCAATCGAGAAGGAGCTTCTGATCGTCGACGACGGGTCGACGGACGGAACGCGCGAGATTCTCCGCGAGCTGGACGGGAAGGACGGCATCCGCGTCTTCCTCCAGCCGACCAACCAGGGCAAGGGCGCTGCCGTCTCCGTCGGCTTTCGCTACGCGGAAGGGGACGTCGTCGTGATCCAGGACGCCGACCTGGAGTACGACCCGCACGAGCTCACGAAGCTGCTGGAGCCGATCGCGAGCGGCCATGCGGACGTCGTCTACGGCTCGCGCTTCCTGGGCGGCGGCGCTCGGCGCGTTCTGTATTTCTGGCACACGATCGGAAACCGGTTTCTGACCCTGGCCTCGAACATGTTCACGAACTTGAACCTCACCGACATGGAGACCTGCTACAAGATGTTCCGGCGCGAAGTCGTGCAGTCGCTCACCATCGAATCATGCCGCTTCGGGATCGAGCCGGAGATCACGGCAAAGGTCGCGCGGCGCGGCTACCGGATCTACGAGGTCCCGATCTCCTACTATGGCCGCACCTACGACGAGGGAAAGAAGATCGGCTGGAAAGACGCCGTCTCCGCCCTTGCCACGATCGTGCGCCACGGCATTCGGGAGGCGGAAGACCCGAAGAACATCGGCCACGTCACGCTGGTTCGGATGGCACGCCTGGAGCCTTACAACCGGTGGCTCGTGTCGCGGTTCGAGAAGGCGGTTGGCCGGCGCGTGCTCGAGATCGGCGCCGGGTTCGGCAACATCACCCGCCATTTCAAAGGTCGCGAGCTTCTCGTGGCGTGCGACCTCGATCCCGTCGCGCTCGAGCACCTGAAGGGTGCCTTCCGCGACGATCCGGCCGTGCGGGTCGCGTCGTACCGCTTCCCACTCGATTCGGCGGCGCGGGAGGAGATCCGGGCCATGCGGATCGACACCGTCGTGTGTCTGAACGTGCTCGAGCACATCGAGGACGACCGCGCGACGCTCGCGGACATGTACGACCTCCTCCAGCCGGGAGGGCGGCTCGTGCTGCTCGTGCCCGCCTTTGCACGGTTGTACGGCACTCTCGACGAGCACCTGCGCCACTTCCGCCGCTACGAGAAGGACGAGCTGGAAGCGAAAGTCCGCGAAGCCGGCTTCGCGCTCGAGGACGTGATGTACGTGAACCGGCCGGGGATCTTCGGCTGGTGGGTGAACGGAAAACTCCTCCGCCGAAAGGTGCTGCCTCGCAGTCAGCTGCTCGCGTTCAAGCTGCTGATGCCGCTCCTGGAACGCGAAAAGGAGCGGCCGCCGAGCTCCGGCCTCTCCCTGGTTGCGATCGCGAGGAAAGACGGCGCGTCTCTCGCGGCGGGCGTCACCGCTCCGACCAGACCAGCAGTACCATCTCGGGACTTTCCACGACCCGACGCGTGACGCCCCGGGGCGCCAACATCGGGCGCAGCTCTTTGCGGTAGGACGGCGGGACCTCGAAGAAGACCCGGGCCGACGAACCGGCGCGACGGAGCGCTGTCTCGACCTCGGCCGCGTCCTCTGCGCCGGCGCGCCTGCCGACCGTCCAGCCGGGATGCGCGGCCTGTTCGAGTGGAAACGCGTGGACTGTCATTGGAAGCCGTCCCCGGTCGGAGGCGAGCCGGGCCGGGAGGTAGAAGCTCGCGCCGGCGAAGAGGACGTCTCCGGGCCGGCCGGTTCGCTCGAGCGCTTCGACCGCCCGAGCGGAAACCGAGGGACCGCGGTGCGCGACGAGCATCAGCGCGCTCGAGACGGCGGCGATCACGACCGCCGACCAGGTCGCTCTTCTCAGAAAGCGACTCCGTTCGCCGGCGAGAGCGACCGTCCAGAGCCAGACCGGCAGGACGGCCATCTCGGTTCGCCCGGCGAACGCGATCGGGCGCACGAGGGAAGCGAAGACGACTCCGCCGAAGAAGAGGACGAGAAAAGCGGATGCCCTTCTCGATCCGGGATCGCCGTTCCAGGAGCGCGCGAGCGACGATGCGAGAAGGAGCCCGGCGACCCCGCCGAGCGCGACGAGGGCGATGGGGACCGGAGGGCCGAAAGGAGGCGGGATCCGGCCCGCGCCCCCCAGCGAAGCGAGAATGCCGGTCGCGAGCTCCGCCGTCGGCTCGTGCATCCACGCGACCGCCTCGCGCGGCTGGGCCCTCATGATCGGAATCCAGAGAACGAAAAGCAAACATCCAACGAGGGCGGCGAGCGCCGAGCGAGTCCGCTTCTCGGCGGCGGCCACGACGATGAGCGCGCCGACCAGGAAGAGCGCGAGGTAATGGACGTAGAGAGAGGCGGCGGCCAGAAAAGCGATCGCGGCGAGGTTTCGGGGGCGCTCCGGCGAGAAGAGCGCCAGCAGAAACAGGAGGAGCCCGAGGAGCGAGAGGAGGGCGTAGCCGCGCGCTTCGGCAGCGTAGAGAAGCAGCAGAGGGGAAACGCTCGTCAGAACGACGAACCGAATCCTCGCCGGGCGCGAGGGGAGCGCGAGGGCTCCGACGAAGAGAGCGAGCGTGGCCGCGAAAGGAAGCGCCCTCGCGAGCGCGTCGACGGAGAGGCGCTCGCCGATCCCTACGAACGGCTTCTCGAGGACGTAGAAGAGAGGCGGTCCCGAGTCGCTGCGCAGAACGTCGAGGAGGCGGCGGAAGGGAAGCCGCGACGCCCAGATGGTGAAGATTTCGTCGAACCAGAGTGGGCGGTCGACCGCGAGCCGGAGGCGCGCCGCAATCGAAGCCACGGCGACCAGGAGAACTCCCGCGAGCGCGAAACGGGAGCGACTTTGCGCGGGCGGTGCGATGCCCTATCCTAAGCCGTAATCCTTCATGTCCATCCGCCGACCCAGCTCACGCGCGATCGGGAACGCGTGCTGACGGCTTCCCGGTCGGGTTGGCTCCTCTGAGCGCGGTCCCGGAGGCTCTTCCGCGGACCGCGCGCGCCCTTCCGGGGCTTCTCTTCGCGCTCCTCGTGGTCGCGCTCTTCGCGGACCCGCTCGTGTTTCGTCGCAACTTCGCGGGACGGGACCTCGCCCCGTACAACCTGCCGATGGAAAAGGCGATCCACGACTCCTACGCGCAGGGGAGGCTGCCCGTCTGGATGAACGAGATCTCGGGAGGGCGTCCGCTCCTTCCCAATCCGAATGCGGGTGCGCTCTACCCGGTGCGGGCGCTGCTCTCGGTTTTCCCTTTCCCGACGGCGATGCGCCTGTTCCCGGTCTTCCATTGGATCGCCGCGGGAATCGGAATGATCGTGCTCTTGACTTCCCTCGGCGCGTCCCGCGCCGGCGCCTGGATCGCGGCGGTGACCTACGTGTTCTCGGGCGTTGGAATGACGGAGGTGTTCTTTCCCAACCTCCATCCGGGAATGGCGTTGCTTCCCTGGATCCTCTGGGCGATCGGGCGACCGACCGGTTCGGGGAGCGGCCGGATCCTTCTCGTCTCGTTTCTCTACGGCCTGATCTTCCTCGCGGGAGACGTCTTCACGATCGGAATGGCGCTCGTCTCCTCGCTCCTCTGGATTTTTTTCGAGACGGCACGCGAAGAGCAGCCCCGCGCGTTGCTCACCTTCGCCGTCTCCGTCGGCCTCGCCGCCCTGCTCGCGGCGCCGCAGATCGTGGCGACGGCTCTGTGGATTCCGGAAACGAACCGCGGGGTGCTGGGGATGAAGCTCTACGAATCGCTTTACTTCTCGATCCATCCGCTTCGGCTCGTCGAGCTCGTCGTGCCGTTCCCTTTCGGGGCGAATTGGACTCTCGCCAACGCCGACGCCTGGGGATGGCCGGTCTTCCGCGGCAAATCGGTCGGGATGTTCACGACTCTGTACGCCGGCGCTTTCGCATCGATGGCTCTCTTCATCAGCCGCAGGGAGCGATCGCAGGGTTTTCGCTTCGGACGCGTCCTGTTCGCTCTCGCGCTCGTGGTTTCCGTGGCTCCCAGTCTGATTCCCAGGGCCTGGGAGAAGCTCGCTTCGCCCCTTCCGCTGCGCAACCCGGAGAAGTTTGCGGTTGCGCTGGTCCTGGCTCTGGCAGTGGTCACCGGGCTGACCTTCGAGCGTCTCCGCGCTGTTCCCTCTTCCCGCCGGTGGCCGCTCGCCATCGGCATCCTCTTCACGCTCTCCGCCGGGACGGCCGCGCTCTTTCCCGACGCGGCGGGACGTGCGGCGGTCGGGTCGGTCGGAGCCGATCCTTCGATGATTCCGATCGCGTCGAGGAAGCTCCCGGGCGCGCTCGCCGAGGCCGGTCTCCTCTGGACCGCGACGCTCGTCGCTTTCGACCTGCTTCGCCGGCGTTCCCGGCCCGCGCTCGCCGGCGCTCTGGCGCTCCTGACCTCCGTACCGATCGCGGCAAGCCGCCGGATCCCGCAGATCTTCAACGAGGAGGAGATCTTTTCTCCGACGCCGTTCGCCCGCTTCCTCCAGCGGATCGATCCGCACGGTTCCTACCGCACACTCGGGGAATCGGCCTACGATCCTCCTTCGCCTCTCCTCTACCGGTATGCGGACCCGGCGGCCAGCTACATGGACTCCTATCGGCGCACGTGGATCGAACACCTGCACGCGCTCTGGGGGCGCGGCACCGTTTTCAATCACGACTTCGACTCCGGTGACTTCGCGCGCATGCAGAGCTTGCGGCATCTCTCCATCGGGGCCTCGCGTTACTCGGATTCCGCGCCGTTCTTCGGGAGCTTCGCCTTGCGGTGGGGCATTCGGTTCACCGACCAGAGCCCGCTCGCCGGCTACCGGCGGTTCAAGGGTGACTGGTTCCAGGACTGGGACCGGCAGGACGAGGCCCTCCCGGACATCCGTCTCGCCCCTCGCTGGCTCGAGGAAACCAATGCCCTCGCGTCCGCGGCGGCCCTGCCTCGCTTGAATTCGGGGGAAATCGTTCTCGAGACGGGGCGACGGCAGCGAGCAGCATCTCGC
>WNGA01014197.1_pt1 | contig 10081 bp, 7 predicted proteins | sample 5400061 | NCBI WGS metagenome assembly WNGA01 (sample SAMN13153366, study PRJNA577476) | soil metagenome | isolation source: 100 cm soil or saprolite under grassland replicate 2 | place: USA:California | collected 2016-06-15
ATCAGGATGAAGAGCGGGATGGCGACGATGACGAAGCTCGTGTTGGTGTTCCAGGTGATCAGCCCGAGCATCTCCCACAGCGGGCGGTCGCTGAAGAAGTGCATGAGCGAGAAGCTGAGGAGCCCGAGCGTGGACGCGACGTGCAGGCCGAGCATGAAGGCGGCGAGCATCAGGACGCTGGCCACGCCGAGGGCCGCGAAGCCCATGGTCTAGAGGGACACCTTCTCCGAATCCTCCGCGTCGCCCGCTTCCTGGATGGCGAGCGGAGCGAGTCGGCCCTGGCGCGCGGAGGCGACGATCCCGATCAGCAAGATCGCGATCGCCTCCACGCTGAGCGCGGTGAACCCCACGGCCATCAGGCCCTGGGGGACGCAGAGCGGCGTTCGCAGGAAGCTCATCGCCCGTCCATCGCCCACGTACGAGTCGATGGCGAGCCGCCAGGTGTAGATCGCGATCATGGACGCGAAGACGATCATGCAGAGGAGGGCGCCGTAGTCGAGAACGCCGCGGACGGTACGCGGCAGATAGGGCAGCAGGATGTCGATCCGGACGTGGCCGCCGGTCCGCAAGGTGTAGGCAAGGGCCCACATGCCGCCGACCGCGAGCGCGTAGCCGCCGTACTCGTCGGAGACGGCCGTCGAGAGATGGAAGAACTTGCGCCCGATGACGTCGACGGTGAGGTAGAAGGAGAGCGCGATGAACAGCGCGCCCGCGACGTAGGCCATCGCGGCCGTCACGCGATCGAGCCCGGCGAGGAGCCGGCTGGTCACGGCACCTTGAACCCCGCGTACGGCGCCAGGTACTGGTTGAACGTCGCCGTGCCGTCCGGGCCGGCGCGCTTGAGCCAGCTCGGGAGCACGACCTTGGTGGCCGTGTCCTTCACGGCCGCCGCCATCGTGGGCGTGATGGGGATGACCTCCATCCCCTTGTCCTTGTTCTTGTCGATGCCTTCCTTGGTCGTCCGGCGGCCGAGCTCCCAGCCGCGCTCGGTGAACTCCTCACCGAGCTTGGTCAGCGTCGCGCGCAGCTCCGGCGACAGACGTTCCCACGTCCGCTTGCTCACGACGAAGGCGCCGGCCACGGGACCATGGTTGACGTCGACGAGGTACTTGGTCACCTCGTAGAACTTGAGCGCGAACCCCGGGTAGGTTCCCGTGATGGCCGCGTCCACCGTGCCGCGCTCGAGCGCGGTGTACGTCTCGGCGAACGCGATCGACACCGCCTCCATGCCGAGCGCCCGCGCGAACTCCGTCTGGGCCGTGCCGTACACGCGCACCTTCAGGCCCTTGAGGTCCGCGGGGCCCTTGATGGGCTTGCGGCTGAAGATGTACTGGCTCGGCCACAGGTACACGCCGAGGACGACGCCACCGAGCTTGTCCTCGTTCTTCTTCATGACGGGCAAGAACGCGATATGGGCCTTCACCGACGTCTCGAAGTCGGGGAACAAGCCCGGCAGGTCCACGCCCTCGAGCGAGGGCACGTCGCCCGCCACGTAGGAGAGGATGATGTCACCGACGTCCACGAGCCCCGCGCGCGTCACGCGCACCAGCTCGAAGCCGGTCAGCCCCAGCTCGGGCAGGCTCACGACATCCATCTTGAGCTGACCGTTCGTGCGCTTGTCCATCTGCTCGGCGAGCCACGTCCACTGCTCGAACTGCGGCGTGGGCCGGCTCGTGGCCACCGCCTTCCACTTCTGCTGGGCCTGGGCCGGGTCGAGGCCGGTGAGAAGTGTGAGCGACGCGAGTGCGACGGCGGCGATCCATCGTGTCCTCATGAGACGTGTCCTCCCGTCGATGGCGATGGTGGTGGTGCCGGCCGTGCTCCGCGCCAGGTATGGCGCGGGCGGCGCCCGATGTCAAGCTCAGCGACCCTTCAGACGAGGATCGAGGAGGTCGCGGAGCGCGTCGCCGAGCATGTTGAAGCCGAAGACGGCGAGCGAGAGCGCCGTCGCCGGCCAGATCGCCAGCCACGGCGCGCGGTACATGTGGTCGAGCCCGGCCAGCGAGAGCATCCCGCCCCACGTCGGGTAAGGGGGCGGCACGCCGAGCCCGAGAAACGACAGGCTCGCCTCGGTGAGGATCACCGTGGAGAGCCCCGTCGTGGCGGTCACGATGATCGTGGGCATCACGTTGGGCAGGATGTGGACGAGCGTGATGCGGGCGTGGCCCGAGCCGAGCGCCCGCGTCCCCTCGATATAGGTATGTTCCTTGATGGACAGGGCGACGCTGCGGACGATGCGCGACTCGCGGATCCCGGCGGCCACCCCGAGCACGAGGGTGATGTTCAGCACGCTCGGCCCGAGCAGTGACATGATCGACATCAGGATCAGCAGCGGCGGGAACGCCATCCACGCGTCCACCAGCCGCTGCAGGAGCAGGTCGGCACGCCCGCCCCAGTACGCCGAGAGGATCCCGAGCGCCGTCGCGAGCACGCTGCCGATGCCGATGGCGCCGAAGCCGACGTAGAGCGAGATCCGCGCGCCGTAGAGGATGCGGGTCAGCAGGTCGCGGCCGAGCTGGTCGGTCCCCAGCCAGTGCTCGGCGCTCATGGCGATGAAGCGCTCGCGCAGGCTCGTCTCGGAGAATCCGTACGGCGTGACGACGCCCGCGAGCACCGCGGCGAGCAGCATCCCGAGCACGATCACGGCGCCGAGGGTCCCGAGCGGCTTGCGGCGTAGCATCCGGACCCAGACGTCGGCGTACCAGGGACGCGCGGGCGGAACCACGCCGACGTCGACGGCGACGGGCGAGGCGGAGAAGGGAGTGACCGTGGCCATCAGTGGTACCGGATGCGCGGATCGAGGAAGGCGTACGTGAGGTCGATCGCGAGGTTCAGCCCCACGACGATCGCGGCGAAGATCAGGTTCACCGATTGCACCACGGGGTAGTCCAGGCGGGTCAGGGCTTCGAAGAAGAACAATCCCACCCCCGGAAGCCGGAAGATCGCCTCGATGATCACCGAGCCGCCGATGTAGAGCGGGATCTGCAGTCCGACCAGGCTGACGACGGGAATCAGCGCGTTCTTGAGCGCGTGGCGCAGCACGATGGCCTGCTCGGGCAGCCCCTTCGACCACGCGGTGCGGATGTAGTCCTGGCGCAGCACGTCGAGCAGCGCCGAGCGCGTGATCCGCATGATCGGTCCGGCGCGGGTGACGCCGAAGACCGTGGCCGGCACGATGAGGATCTTGAGGTTCTCGAGGGGATCCGTCGTGAACGGCACGTACGTCCACACGGGCGTCCACTTGAAGTAGATCGACGGCAGGACGACGACGAGCACGGCCAGCCCGAAGTACGGCTCCGAGAGGGCGAGGATCGCGAGCACCCGTCCCACGTAGTCCGAGACGGTGTCCTGGCGCACGGCCGACACGACCCCGACGAGGAGGCCGAGCACGACCGACACGAGGATGGTGAGCGCGGCCAGCTCGAGGGTCACCGGAAAGCGCTGGACGAACTCGTCGAAGATGGGCTGGCGGGTCCAGTACGAGGTGCCGAAGTCCCCGCGGAGCACGATTCCGGCGATCCAGTCGAGGTACTGCCGGTACGCCGGGCGATCGAGGCCGAGCTCGTGGCGCAGCGCCTCGATCGTCGGTGCGTAGGCCTGGCCCTCGACCATGCGCAGCACGACGTCGCCGGGCATGAACCGCATGATCGAGAAGACGATGAGGCTGACGAGCACGAGCGTCGGCACCGCGAGGGCGAGCCGCCGCAGGATGTACCGCTTCATGTCGGGCCGGCGGGGGCGCGGCCTACCGCTCGAGCCAGGTGAACATCAGCCGGTGTCCGAGCGAGAACCCGTCGTGGTACTTCATGCCCTTCACCTGGGGCGCGTGCGTGATGTACCAGGGCCACGACGGCAGGTACACGTAATACGCCTTGTCCGCCAGATACCGCTGGATGTCGTGGACGATGGCCAGACGCTTCTTCGGATCCAGCTCGCGGCGCTGGGCGAGCAGCATCTTGTTCAGCTCGGCGTCGGCGACGTGGCTCCGATTCTGCGGCTGCTCGGGATAGAAGCCGCCGTAGAGCCAGTCGTCGATCTCGTTGCCGGGCAGCTGTGGCCCCATCGCCATCTTGTCGTACTTGCCGAGGATCGTCGTGGTCATGTACTTGCCGTACTCCTCGGGCTTGAACTCCACGGTCACGCCGATCTTGGCGAGGTTGTCCGCGGCGAGGTCGTAGTAGGTTCGCCAGGGCGGCGTGTACCCGGGCCAGTGGTACATCGGTGTGGTGAACCCGTTGGGATAGCCGGCTTCGGCCAGGAGCCGCTTGGCCTCGGCCGGGTCGTAGCCGACCAGGTACTTCGCCTTCGCCGGGTCGATCTGAGCGACGGGAAGCTTCCAGTCTTTCATCGCGCAGGGGACCGGACCGGCGTCGATGCAGCCTTCACCATAATGGATCGAGTCGTTCCAGGCCTTGCGATCGAAGGCCAGCGAGATCGCGCGCCGCACGCGCACGTCGTTGAAGGGCGGCTGGTCCGTCCGGAAATAGATGTGCGCGTTCGGCATCCCGATGATCGGCGTCATGACCGCTTCGGGATTCGTTTGCTTCACGGACTTGGCCTCTTCGGGCGCCAGGAAGCCCCACATGTGCGGCAGGTGCACGCGGCCGGCGCGGAACAGGGAGAGCCGCGAGTTGGCCTCGGGGGTGATCTCGATCACGACGCTGTCGAGGTACGGCAGGCCCTTCACGTAATAGTCGGGGTTGCGCTCGAAGACGATCTGGGAGCCCTTCTGGTAGCTCTTGAGCATGAAGGGCCCCGAGCCGATCATCGCTTCCGGCCGGTTGAAGTCCTTGAACTTCTCCTCGACCTCGCGCGGCAGGATCGCGAGATACGTCGCCTGGGCCAGGTGAATCAGGAACGGCGCGGAGGGCTCCTTCAGCGTGATGCGCAGGGTGTAGCGGTCGACGACGTCGATCGACTGGACGACGTCGAAGCGCACGCGCAGCGCCGACTTGGCCCGGAACCGCTCGATCGAGTACTTCGCGTCCTCGGCCGTGACCTCGCGGCCGTTCACGGGCGGCTTGTTGTGGAACTTGACGCCCTTGCGGAGCACGAACTCGATGACGGTCGGGCTCTTGTGCTCCCATTTCTCGGCGAGGTCGCCCACGATCGAGAAGTCGGCCGGATGCTTCTGCTCCGGCCCGTGCGGATAGCGCACGAGCTGGCTGTAGACCATGTTGGCCCACGACTGCGTGAGGAAGCTGATGTTGAGGTGGGGATCCAGGCTCGGCGCTTCACGGTCCGCGATGCGGAGGATCCCGCCCCGCTTCGGTGTCTGGGCGGAGGTCGGGGCGGCGAGCGCCAGGACGAGGCCGCCGAGGGCGAGGACGAGCGCGACACGACGGGTCATGGCCGATCCTCCTCGTTTCGATCGACGGTGCGGACGAAGAAGGAGCGAAGCCGGATGTCGGAAGTTGCCCCATTATGCTTGGCGACCCGGGCTTGTCAACCGATGCAACCTGTCTAGCTCGCGAGACAGGGGCGTGCGCGGGAGATCGGGTCAGCGTCCCGGCGCGCCGTGAGCGGCGCGCACACCTCGCCAAACACGCTCGCGCGTCAGCGGCATCTCGGCGATCTCCACGGACCCTAGCGCGTCGACCACCGCGTTGGCGATGGCCGCGGGCGCCGGCAGCGTGCCGCCTTCGCCGGCGCCCTTGACGCCGAGCGGGTTGAGCGGGGACGGCGTCACCACGTGATGCACTTCGAGCGACGGGACATCCGAGACGCGCGGCAGCGCGTAATCCATCAGGGTTCCCGTCACGAGCTGACCGGCGCCGTCGTAAACGATCTCCTCGAGCAAGGCGTTGCCGATGCCGTGGGCGATGCCGCCGTGCACCTGGCCCTCGACCACCATCGGGTTGATCATCACGCCGCAGTCGTCGACGGCGACATAACGCAGGATGCGGACCGCGCCCGTTTCCGGATCGACCTCGACGATCGCGGCGTGCGCGCCGCTCGAGTACGTCGACTGCGGCACGTGCACGTAGCCCGAGGCCTCCAGGCCAGGATCCATGCCGCCGGGCAGGGCATAGCCCGGGCGCGGCGCGGAGGCGATCGCCGAGACCGCCGCCAGGGACAGGCTCCGTCCCGGGACGCCCCGCACGGCGAAGTGACCGTCGTCGAGGACCAGGTCTTCCGGCGCCACCTCGAGCTGCGCCGCGGCGATGGCCAGCGCCTTCTTCCGCACCTCCGCGGCGGCGTGGGCCGCGGAGCTTCCGGCCAGCACCGCGACCCGGCTCGCGAACGTGCCGACGCCCTGCGGGATCCCGTCGGTATCGCCCGGCACCACCGTGATCTGCTCGAGCGGCACGGACAGCCCGTCGGCGACGACCTGGGCCAGCGTGGTCTCGTGGGCCTGGCCCTGGCTCGAGGTGCCGGAGAAGACGAAGACCTGTCCGCGCTGGTCGACGCGCACTCGGATGCCCTCGTACGGCCCCAGCCCCGTGTCCTCGACGAAGAGGGCGAGACCGATGCCGATCGCGCGACCCTCGGCGCGCGCCCGCGCGCGCTCCGCGACGAAGCCCTCCCAGCCGACCGCCACCGCGACTCGCCGCAGGCACTCGGGATAGTTGCCGCTGTCGTAGCGCCGCGGGCTGTTGTCGCGCGACACGATGCCGACGTCGTAGGGAAACTGGTCGGGCTGGATCAGGTTGCGCTCGCGGATCGCGAGGCGATCGATTCCGAGTCGCTCGGCGGCCAGGTCCAGCATTCGCTCCATCACGAAGACGGCCTGGGGGCGCCCGGCGCCGCGCACGGGCGTGACGGGCACGCGGTTCGTGTAGACGGCGGTGAGCGTGACGTCGTAGTTCGCGACGCGGTAGGGGCCGGGCACACTGACCGACGTGATGAGCGGCACGATGATGCCCCACGACACGAACGCGCCGCAGTCGTGGACGAACGCGTCGCGCAGGGCCACGATCCGGCCGTCGCGGGTGAGACCCAGCTCGACCTCGTGCGTCTGATCGCGCTCCTGGGTCGCGGCGAGGAGGTGCTCGTGGCGGCTCTCGAGGAATCGCACGGGCCGGTCGAGCCGGCGGGCCAGGAACGGGATGAGGATGTCCTCGGAATAGACGATGCCCTTCGGCCCGAAGCCGCCGCCGATGTCCTGGGTCACGACGCGCACGGCATGCTCGGGCAGATCGAGGTAGCGCGCGAGGAATCGGCGGAGGATCTGGGGCGACTGCGTCGTCGACCACACGGTCATCTGCCCGAGCTCGCCGTCCCAGCGCGCCGCGATCCCGCGAGTCTCGAGCGCCATGCCCGCGCCCCGGTGCAGCGTGAAGCGCGCGCGCAGGACCACGTCGGCGCTCCTCAGCGCCCCCGCCACGTCGCCGACGCGCTGGGTATACCGTGCGGCGATGTTGCCGCCGGGATGGACGCGCGGTCCCTCCGACCGCAAGGCCTCCTCCATCGACGTGACGGCGGGCAGCAGCTCGTAGTCGATGCGGAGCGCGTCACGCGCGTCCTCCGCCTGGGCCGCGGTCTCGGCGACGACGACGGCCACCGCCTGCCCGGGGTAGGAGACGATCTCTTGCGGCAGGATCTCCGCGCACGCCGGAGCCTGCAGGCTCGGGTGGGGCACGAGGAGCGGCAGCCGCTCGAGCGCGGCCACGTCGGCGGGAACGAGGACGTGGACGACCCCGCCGCACCGGTGGGCCGCCTCGGCGTCGACGTGAACGATCCGCGCGTGGGCGTGCGGGCTCCGTACGATGGCGGCGTGGAGCATGCCGGGCAGCGCGACGTCGCCGACGTAGCGGCCGCGGCCCGTGACCAGACGCGCGTCCTCACGCCGACGGACCTTGGCGCCGAACAACCGCTCGGACATGTTCTTACATGGGGGGCCTCGAACGAGCCCCCCAATCCCCCTTCGATCATTTCACCGCTCGGCTCGCCGTCCGAGCACGGCCCACCTCGCACGGCCACGACGGCTCGGGACGCCCCGGCGTAGCCGTGGCGCCCCTCGAAATGGCTTTGCCCCCGCGGGCTACTTGAACGCGGGCAGCACCTGCTGGGTCATGATCTGCAGGCTGCGCATCTCCTGCTCGAACGGCAGGAGCCCGCCGGGGTTGAGCTCGGCCGCGATCCCGCTCAGCCGGAGCTCGTCCTTCAGCGCGGTCAGACGCTCGATGAGGCTGGGGGCGGTGCCGAACGCCACCTTGGTGGTCAGGATCTCGTCGTACGAGAGGTTCGCCAGTCGCGCGGCCTGCGCCTGTCGTCGCTCGACCGGACCGGTTCCGGCCCGACCCAGCGGCGCCCGCGTCAGGTCCGCCTGACGCTTGAAATAGTAGGTGATCGTCTCCCGCGGCTCTTCGGTCGCCGCCCTTTCCGTGGGCGCCGCATAGAGAGGAATCCGCAGGCACACGTCGCCGTCGCCCGGATGTCCGGCGGCACGCCACGCGGCGCGGTACGTCTCGAGATGCCCGGACAGCTCGGGGATGCTCATGCCGCGCAGGCCGACGAAGATCGGCAGCCCCATCGCGGCCACGCGGGGGAAGGTCTCCGGCGTCGTCGCGGCCATCCGGAGCGGCGGATGCGGGGACCGATACGGTCGCGGCGCGACGGCGGCGTTGGTGAAGCGGTAGAACTTGCCCTCGTAGCTGAAGGGCTCGCCCTTCCACGCCTCGCGCATGATCTCCAGCGCCTCGAAGAATCGCTCCTGGCTCTCTTCGTATGGCACGCCGAGGGCATCGTACGCGCGCGGCGATCCGCTCCGGCCGATGCCGAAGTCGAACCGTCCCTGGCTCAGGTGGTCGAGCACGGCGACCTCGCCGGCGACGCGCAGCGGGTGGTTCAACGGAAGCAGCTGGACGGCCGTTCCCGCGCGCAGGCGCTTGGTCCGGGACGCGGCCCAGCTCGCCATCAGGAGCGGCGCCGCGAGCACCGAGCGGGCGGGATTCATCATCATCTCCGCCAGCCACACGATGTCGAGCCCCCACGCCTCGCCGGCGTCGATGAGCGCGAACATCTCGCGGAACGCGTCGTCCTGGTTGTTCCCCCGCCGCGTCTGCTCCATGAAGATCCCGAAGTCCATAGTGCGTGGCCTCCCGCGGCAGCGATACTGCGCCGGCACCGGCGGCGCCGTCAAGGTCGGGGTCGCGGGCGCTGTGATAGGCTCCCGCCATGAAGATCACGGACGTCCATCTCACGCTGTTCGCCTGGGACGGGATCCCGGCCACGACGTACGGCCGGCACACGGGCAAGTTCAGCGGCGCGAGCCAGCTCGGATTGCTCACCGTCGAGACCGACGAGGGCGTCCGCGGCCATGCCTTCCTCGGCTCGGCCATGCGGGGCGCCCACCTCGACGGGCAGTCGCTGATCCAGTTCCTGAAGCCCGTTGCGCTCGGCCAGGACCCGCTCGACCGCGAGCGGCTCTACCAGGCGATGTGGCAGAAGAACCGCCAGACGACCTTCCGGGCCATCGGCGCCATGGATGTGGCCCTCTGGGACATCGCGGGCAAGGCGGCCGGGATGCCGATCCATCGACTCCTGGGGTCGTATCGCGAGAGCGTGCCCGCCTATGCCAGCTCGGCCGTGCTCGCGAGCAAGGAGGCCTACGCGGAGGAGGCGGCGTGGTTCAAGGCCGAGGGCTGGACGGCCTACAAGATCCACCCGCCCACCGACCCCGCCGTCGACATCGCGATCTGCCGCGCCGTGCGGCGCTCCGTCGGCGACGACTTCACCGTGATGCTCGACTCCACGTGGGCCTACCAGTATCCCGAGGCCCTCCGCGTGGGCAAGGCCGTCGAGGGACTCGGCTTCTACTGGTACGAGGACCCGCTGGCCGACGATGATCTGTTGAGCTACGTGAAGCTCAAGCAGCACCTGGCGATCCCGATCCTCGCCACCGAATACTCGCCGGGCGGACTCACCGCGTACGCGCCGTGGCTCGTCCACCAGGCGACCGACTTCCTGCGCGGCGACGTCGCGGTCAAGGGCGGCATCACGGCGCTCGTGAAGGCCGCGCACCTCGCCGAGGCGTTCCACATGAACTTCGAGATCCACCACGGCGGCAACTCGCTGAACAACGTGGCGAACCTCCACGTCATCATGGCCATCAAGAACTGCGAGTTCTTCGAGGTGC
>WNGA01050019.1_pt1 | contig 10077 bp, 5 predicted proteins | sample 5400061 | NCBI WGS metagenome assembly WNGA01 (sample SAMN13153366, study PRJNA577476) | soil metagenome | isolation source: 100 cm soil or saprolite under grassland replicate 2 | place: USA:California | collected 2016-06-15
TCAACGACATTCCTAAAGGTTCGCGCCTGGCAGTATCGACCAACCTGCTAGCCTGCCTGATCGGCGTATGCATGCGCGCCACCGGCCAGGCCGCCTCGCTGACCGGGCCGCTGGCCGAGCATGAGCGCCGTTTGGTCGCGGCGCGAGCGATTCTGGGTGAATGGCTGGCCGGCTCGGGCGGCGGCTGGCAGGATTCCGGCGGCGTCTGGCCGGCGATCAAGCTGATCGAGGGCGTGGCTGCCGAGGAGGGCGACCCGGAGTGGGGCGTCAGCCGCGGCCGCCTGCTGCCCAGCCACCGCATCCTCGAACAGCGCGACGCATCGGAGGAGACCCGCCAGCGCCTGCAGGAGAGCCTGGTGCTGGTTCACGGCGGCATGGCCCAGAATGTCGGCCCGATCCTCGAGATGGTGACTGAGAAGTATCTGCTGCGATCGGAGGCCGAGTGGGCAGCCCGCCAGGACGCCGGCTTAATCTTGGATGCAATCCTGGCGGCGCTGCACGATGGCGATATCGCGGGTGTGGGCGCGGCAACCACGCGCAACTTCTTCGGGCCGCTTCAGACGATTATCCCCTGGGCCAGCAACCTGTACACCGAGATGCTGATCGAGCAGACCCGCGCCACGTGTGGGGATGACTTCTGGGGCTTCTGTATGCTCGGCGGCATGTCCGGCGGCGGGATGGCCTTTCTGTTCGCGCCCGCGCGCAAGGCCGAGGCGCAGGCGCAGCTCCAGCTGCTGATGAGCGCCGCCAAGCGCAAGCTGGAGCACGCGCTGCCTTTTGCGATGGAGCCGGTGGTCTACGAATTCACAATCAACCCGCATGGCACCTACGCCGATCTGCTGGATGCCGATGCAGCGCTGCTGCCGCCCGGCTACTACGCGCTGGTGGTTCCAACCATGCTGCGAATCGACCCGCGCACGCTCTCGGCTACCCGCCGCGCCGAGCTGGATCGCTTCGCCACCGCCTGCCGCACGCGCCCCGAGCTGGCTGGGATGATCCAGACGCTGTTCGATCGGCTGCTGCCGCATCCGGCCGGCGCCAATCGCGGCGACGATGCTGGCGCGCATAGCCTGGCCGATCTGCTGGAAGCGAATGGCTTCGACCGCACGCAGCACGAGGCCATCCGTGCCGATCTGAAGAGCGGACGGATCGGCCTGCTGCAGAACCGGCTGCCGCCCAACACCAAGATCGACGATGTCACGCCCGACGATGTGATCGACGCGACCGGCCGGCTGCCGCGCGAGCTATACGATCTGGGCATGCGGGCGCTGGCCGACGGCGCGGTGGCGGTCGTCTCGCTGGCCGGTGGGGCCGGCAGCCGCTGGACCCAGGGGGCCGGCGTGGTCAAGGCGCTGCACCCGTTCGCCAAGCTGGGCGGCAAGCACCGCACCTTTATCGAAACGCACCTGGCCAAGAGTCGGCGCATGGGTCGGCTGTGTGGAACTCCGCTGCCGCATATTCTGACCACCAGCTACCTGACCCACGCACCAATCGCCGATTATCTGGCGGCCGAGCGCGACGCCGCCGGCCGGCCCTACAGCTACCCCGGCCCGCTGCTGCTCTCACCTGGCCGCGCTGTGGGCCTGCGGCTGGTGCCGATGACGCGCGACCTGCGCTTCGCCTGGGAAGAGACGCCGCAGCAGCTGCTCGATGAGCAGGCCCAGAAGATGCGCGAGAGCCTGCACGCCGCGCTGATCGGCTGGGCCGAGCAGGCCGGCGAGGGCGGCGATTACACCGACAATCTGCCGCTTCAGTGTTTGCACCCGGTCGGCCACTGGTTCGAGGTGGCGAACCTGTTGCGCAATGGCGTGCTGGGCAAGCTGCTCGATCAGCGGCCACAGCTCAAGTACCTGCTACTACATAACATCGATACGCTCGGCGCCGATGCCGACCCGGCGCTGCTGGGACTGCACATGCAGCGGGGCGCCTGCCTGAGCTTCGAGGTGATCGCGCGGCGGATCGAGGATCGTGGTGGTGGGCTGGCGCGCGTGGATGGCAAGCCGCGCCTGCTGGAGGGCCTGAGCATGCCACGTGAGGCCGATGAGTTCGGACTCTCGTTCTACAACTCGCTCACAACCTGGGTGGATATCGACCAGCTGCTGGCCGCCTTTGCGCTGGGCCGCAACGATCTGGCCGATGATGCTCGCGTGGCGGCGGCGGTGCGCGCCTTGGCGGCAAGCATCCCGACCTATATCACGCTCAAGGATGTCAAGAAGCGCTGGGGCCAGGGCCAGGAAGATATCTTCCCAGTGGTGCAGTGGGAGAAGCTGTTGGGGGACATGTCAGCCCTGAGCGAGATCGACAGCGCGTTCTTTGTCGTGTCGCGCATGCGCGGGCAGCAGCTCAAGGATCAGGCCCAGCTCGACGGCTGGCTGCGCGACGGCGCGGCGGCGTGGGTGGAGGGGTTGTGTGATTGGGGGTAAGCCATTGCGTGGGTGACAAGATGACAAGATGACAAGATGAGCAGACACACCTTGTCATCTTGTCATCTTGTCATTTTAGGTACTGCCGGAACCACAGGATCTGCTCCTGGGCGGCGTAGAGCTCATAGGCTTGATCGATCTCCCCGTTGCGAACCAGGCCGTGGCCCGCCCCGGCGAACTCCAGCATCTTGGCCGGCAGATTGCGATTGACCAGCTGCAAGTGCATATTCTCGTTCTGCGTGATCGGCAAGTAGTCGTTGGTGCCGTGGAAGGTCAGCAGCGGCGTTGTGATCTTGCCAGCGTTGTAGATCGGCGAGTCGCGCTGGTATTCAGCGTCGGCTGCCCATGGCGGTACGCCTTCGAGATACGGCATCAGCACGGCGTAGCCACGACTCCATTCCACAACATTGTCCAGGATCGCGCACTGCGCGTTCGCGGCGGCGTAGAGGCCGGGGTGGCGAACCAGGCTCTGAAGCGTGAAATAGCCGCCGTAGGAGCAGCCGGTGATCCCGACCTTGCCCTTGGATGTCCAGCGCCGCGTGATCATCTGGCGCACGATCTGGGCCTGCTCGTCGATATCGATCTGGCCGAAGTTATTCCGATCGTACAGCGCGCTATAGGCGCGCGGGCCGAGGCCATAGCGGCCCGACAGCGGCACGACCAGCACGGCGACGCCGAGATTCGGCAGCAGCGCATATGGATTTTCCACCTCTGCGGCCCAGGTATTGGTCATTGGCACGCCTGGCCCGCCCGCCTGCCAGACGACGATCCGCACATCGCGCGGCGGGAAGGGCGCATCAGCTGGCTGGATCAGCACGCCGGCACGCGTCTGCTTATTGGCCAGCTGGAACATAACCGGATCCTGGCGCGTTTTGCTGAATTGGCGCAGCTCCTCGTTGCCCCAGGTCAGCCGGCTGAGCGCTGTGCCATCCCAGTTCAGCCGGTACAGCTCGGGCGGGTCGGTGAACGAGCTGTATTGGAACACGATCTGGCGTGAGAGCCGGGTGGCGTGGCACGCACACCGCCATACATGCCGGCGCGGTCGCCCAAGCTGCGGAATTCGCCGCTGATCCGGTTGTAGTAGTACGGGCGGGCGTTCGTGCCGATCAGCGTGTCGAACAGCACCTCATCGGGGCTGATGAACTCGCCGCTGTTGGCTGCCGCGAGCTGTGGCGCGCTGAACTGCCCGATCTGCTGGAGATCGAAGTTATAGAAGCGGAACGATGTGCTTTCGAGGAACTGGGGCGTGTAGATCGGGTAGCGCCGCCCGATTAGGCGGCCGGGTGCATAGGCTTGCACCAGCAGCGTTTGGCCGTCGGTGCTCCAGGATGCGCCGCGCAGTAGCTGTCCATTGCCATCGGCGGCGCGCAGGGTTTTATCGCCACCGCCATTCAGGTCGAACATCTCGACCGTGTTGCGCTGGAGCAGTGGGTTCTCAGCCGGCGGCAGATTGCCGGTCACGTCGCGATAGATTTGCTCCGATAGCAGCGCGCCGTCGAGCGGCCGGCGGTCGCGTAGCGTCGGCTCCGCGCTGTAATCAAGCGCGCCGACGAAGGATGCGGCCAGTCGCGCGCCATCCTGGCTCCACGCGAAGCCCAGGCTCATGATGCCGGGCACGAAGCTACGCAGCTCGTGTGTGCCGCGATCGGCAACATTGTATATCAGCAGCCGTGTGTTCTTAGCTGCGGCGGCCATCTCGCCATCGCCGGGCGCCAGCAGCGGCCGCAGCGCCAGCAGCCGGCGACCATACACCGAGCCGGCGGCGAATGCTTCCGCCTGATGCTGGAGCGCAGCAGGCAGCGCTTTCGCCGTTGATGCCGCCATGTCCGGCCAGGTCACCTGCGCCTTCACAACATCCAGCGACGCATCCTCATCCGGCTCCGGGAGCGCCAGGAGCAGCAGATGGCTGCCATTGGGCGCTAGGCTCACCGGCATGTGCTTCAATAGGTCACGCGGCAGCGCGACGCCGTCGATCTCACCGGTCAGGCGGTCGATCGTCACCAACGCGGGATTGAACTCGTTCTGCTTGGGATCGACGACCTCGACGCCCACGCCCACCAGCGTCCGGTCATCGCGCCAGCCCCACCGCGTCATGCCCAGCAGCGAGACTATCGGCACGAAGCGCCCGGATAGGATACGCTTGTCCAGCGGCGTGAACGTTCCATCCTGGATATTCAGAAAGCCTAGTTGCTCGCCGAAATTCGCCAGCGCCGCCTGGTCGTCGGGGCTGACTGGGCTGATGAGGTTCGAGGATCGGCTCTCGGTCTGCAATCGCTTGATCTTCTCGACTTCTTCGCTGGGCAGCAAATTGTTCAGATCGCCCTTCGATCTGTCGACGAGGTAGACGTTCCGGCCCTGATCGATGACGCCATTTTTGCCCTCGGCACTCGCGTTAGCGTGCGCTAGGCCAACCAGCATTGCGAGTACTGCGATGACAAGTAACCAGTGCTGCTTCCGCATAGGTGCCCCTTTTTCTTGTTGATTGCTGTGGTAGGTGGAACCAACGAAGAATATCTTGGGTATCACAGTATAATCGTGTGGGATTATTTCTAAGAAGAACGTCGTAGGAGCATGGATTCGCAAAAAGACAACCTGAATATTCTGTCATCTGCATCGGCCGATCTCTGTGCTATACTTTCTTGTATCCATATTTAGAGCGTACAATAGGGTCTAATCTGCTCGCTGGATCTGTGACATCGTAGCACAGATTCATCAAACGGTGGCAAGCTGTTTGCTGTAGCGAGGGCTGCTACATGTGGAGAGATTATTCCGTAAAGTATGAGCGATTACATTATCGTTAGTGCCCTCCACATCCTCATCTCTAAGGGAGCCGCACATGCCCAACTGAGCGTCATGCGCGCTCTTCTGATCTTCCCCGCTCCTGAATACAGTATCTTGAGCTTCCGCTACAGTGATTTTGCAAGCAAGGTTTGGAGCGCCCGCAAAGCTATCCAAGCCTCTTCTGGTGGTGTGAGCACACCGCCGCCGAGAGGTGCAAGGTTTGCCAGAACCCTGGCCTACCGAGTGTTGAATCGAAGCCTGTGATTGCGCTGCCATTCTACGTGATGCCGCGTGCGCGTCGACAGCGGAGATCAGTGATGCTCCCCGCGCGTTAATAAAGTAGTGAACAATCCAAAAAACAACGCAGAGGAGATTCACATCGATGTTCTCAACATCTCCGATCGCTCGTACTACGCAGTTCGATATCCAAAAGCGCGTGGGTTGGTCTACACTGCTGCTTGGCTGTTTAGCCTGTGTTTTGCTTGTCGATGGCCTCTTTTCGGCTTTTGTTCTACCCCAAGCGCCTGGGCGCATGGCCGAACCAAGCGCGGAGCTGATAGCTGCGCTGCCGTTCTGGTGGTTCGTGGTATCGTTGCCCCTGCCGATACCGCGCCAGAGCAACTGGCTGGTGATCGCGCTGTTGATGGCGAGCGCGTTGAAGTTCGCCGCGTATGCCAGCGCAGTCTATTTGGTATGGAATCAGCCGTGCAGCCGTCGGTGCCTGTATGTCGTGGTCGGCGCGGCGCTGCTGTTCTTCCTGGTAACTGTATTCGCTCTGCCGAACGTTAACCGAGATATCTATAACTATATTTTATCAGGTCGAGTGGCTGCCGTCTATGGCAGCAATCCATATCATGTGGCGCCAGATCAGTTTGCTAACGATCAGTTCTATCGCTATGCCAGCGCTCGCTATACCGGCTACCCTGGTGACAACAAGCTGCCCATGTGGATGCTCTTGAATATCGCACTCGCCTGGCTTGGCGGCGGTAAGCCAGTGGACACCCTTCTGCTCTACCGGGTTGCGTTCCTGCTCTTCAATCTGGCTAATCTGTCGCTGATTGTACATATTCTGTATAGAGTTCAGCCTCGGCAGTTGCTGGCCGGGCTGGTGCTGTATGCCTGGAATCCAATCGTTATAGCGTATGGTCAGAGCAAGGTCGACACGGTCATGGTGTTTTTTATGCTACTGGCGGCGCTGGCGCTGGTGCAAGAAAAGCGCAAGCTGGCGGTGATTGCGCTTGGTGTCGCGGCGCTGATCAAGCTGATCACGCTGCCGCTGATCGCCGTCTACTGGCTCTCTACGCTTCGATCGCGCGGCCCACGCGAGCTGATGATGAATTCATTCCTGCTTGGACTAACGGTGGTCGCACTCTATGCACCTTTCTGGTATGGCCCAGAGCTGCTGAGTATGCAGCTAAGGCTGCTGGGGAATGTTGCTGATGCCGGCTCGAGTCTCATTCGTATGCTGCTGTATGCCGGCTTTATGTTCGGGGTACTGTGGGCCGGTCTGCGCCGCGCTGACCGAGCCGAGAACGTGCTGGCCGGCTGGGCGCTGGTGATGATCCTATTTGCCCTGTTTGTGGCCAAACTCGGATTTTCCTGGTACCTGATGACGCCGATCGCTGTGGCGAGCCTGGCCGTAGAGCGGCGCTTCGTCCTGATCGTGATCGTCCTTTCAGCTGCCTCCTTTTTTCTGAATGCTTGGGATAGCGCGTCGAACGAGATCGTGCGGATGCCGATCCTGTTTCCAGCGCCGAGGTTTTATATGCAGCTGCTGTTCTTATGCGTGAGCGCGCTTGGCCTGGCGGTGCTGGAGATGGGCAGAAGAGCGCGGCAGCGGCAAGCGGAATATAGTATTGAGCAGCGCTGATTCAGGAGAGCGGCGATGCAACGACGAATTGGCTTGATCGAGCGCTACGGCGTGCTGCTGTTCGGCGGGTTTCTGCTATTCTTTCTGCTGCGCCACAGCCCGCATCCCCGCGCTGTGCCCGGGCTGCTGGCTATCGCGCCGTCGGGCTACTTGCGAGCCGCCGCGCAATTCAATCCCTTCGCCCTGTTAAACCAGCGCCTCGGCATATCAGCATCATCGTTCTACAGTGTCGGGCTGCTGATCGTGCTTGTGTTTTTGTTCGTGGTCTACTTTCGCATGCTGCATATTGTGCGGCTCCAGTCGCAGCAGCATTCCAGACTTGCAGTTATCCTGGCCGGCGTATTGCTTTTCAGTCTGCCGCTGGTGCTTTGCCCATATATATTCTCGCGCGACATTTATTCGTATATCATCTACGGCCGAATCGCGGCGCTGTATGGCGAAAATCCGGCGATCAGCGCCCCAATCGCCTACGCCCAGCAGCAGGTCTACGCAGCACTGCTGTACGCCTGGAATCCAGTCGCGTTGATCGAGTTTGTCGGCAGTGCCCATAACGATGTGTTGATGATCAGCCTAATCCTGCTGGCTGTCCTGTGTACGCAGCATGGTTACTGGCGCTCGGCGATCGTAGTGCTGCTCGCCGCCGTGTTGGTCAAGTGGATCGCTGTGGTGCTGTTGCCGCTCTGGGCGATCTATTGGCTCCGCCGGCAGATGACATGGCCTGGGCGTCTGCTGCTTGCAGGTCAAGCCGCTGCGATCGTAATCGTCGGCGCGACGCTGCTGTACATGCCGTATGGGCAGGTGCTCCAGTCGATCGGCGCGCCGTTGCAGCTCCAGAGTGGGATGCAGGCTGAGAACTCGCTCGGCGCGCTGGCGATCCGCGGGGGACAAGAGGCGCTGGTGCGGCTCGGTGTCGCATCTGCGCGCGATCCGGCGTGGCGGTCGGCGGCTGAGGTAGCGGTTGCGTGGTGCAGCAAGGGCCTGATTCTCCTGGCCGGGCTGGTCGCGCTCTACGTCGTCTGGCGCCGGCCGGCCTTCGAGCGCCTGCTTCAGGCCGGCTGCTGGCTGCTTCTGGCGCTGCTGCTGATCGCGCCGATTTTCAGAGTCTGGTATGTCACATGGCCGCTGGCGCTGGTCGCGCTGCTCGATTGGCGTCCGGCCGGGCGGGCGATCTCCAGCCTGGCGGCCGCCGCGCCATTCAGGTATATTCAAGCGGAATCGCCGGCATGGTTGGATGCGCTGATCTTTCTTCCAGTGATCGTACTGTTGGCATATGAGCTACGGCAAGCGCGCCTACGCCGCCGGCTGTATACGGATTTTTCGCATGGATCGGTCTTTTTCGGCGCGCGCGGCAAAAAGCGATCGGCACATGCGAAAAGAACCATGAGAGGCAGGTATGAATAAAGCTCGCAATATGTACACCGATCGTCTCCGCACGCGTATTCTCCTGTGTATCTGGTGCGCGCTTGCCGCAGTTATCCCGGCGGCACTATCAATCGCAAGCCAATCGGCGTTGCAGCCGAACAGCTATTTGCCGCTGATCGCGGCCGATGTTGTGCCTCCGCAGCCATCGCCAACGCCCGGGCCATCGCCAACGCCCGGGCCATCGCCAACGCCCGGGCCATCGCCGACTCCACAGCCAGCGCCGCCGTCAACAGTCTTCGGTATGGGGATGACCAGTATCACGCCCGATCGCGGGTTCGAGAGTCTCCATGCGGCGGGCGTGACCTGGATTCGTAGCAATAACAATCTGCTCTGGCGTGATGTCGAGCCGATCGAAGGCGGCGGCTACCAGTGGAACACGCCCGCCATGCAGCGTATCGAGCAGGAGATGATCCTCGCCAGTCAATCGGGCTTGAAGTTTATCATGATCGTGCGCGGTAGCCCGCGCTGGGCCACAATGCCTTATCAGGCCGATTGCGCGCCGATTCACCCCACGAAGTATGACCGCTTCGCGGCGTTTCTGGTGGCGGCGGTAGCGCGCTACAGCCAGCCGCCGTACAATGTCGTCTACTGGCAGGTTGGCAATGAGCCCGATGCCTACATCTTTTCACACGACTCGGGGTACGGCTGTTGGGGCGTAAGAACCGACCCATATTGGGGTGGCCGCGCCTATGGCGATATGTTGAAGGTTGTGTATCCGGCAATCAAAAATTCCAACCCCGCCGTTCAGGTGATGCATGGCAGCCTGCTGCTGGATCATGCGTATGATCCGCGGACAGGTGGTGGCTTATCGGCCCGCTTTCTTGAGGGCGTCTTGCTGGCTGGGGCCGCTAATGCGTTTGATATTCTGCCCTACAATGCCTACTATTGGGGAAAAGATCTGAACAGCTCGGATTGGAAGACGCCGTATCTGCGCAAGCTGATGAATACTTACAACATCCCGCCCAAACCGATGCTCATGACCGAGACTGGGCTGCTGTGCGATCCTGGTTGCCCCAACCTCCAAGCCTATGCAGTCGGGCGTTACTACACGCGAGCGCTCAGCTTTAACCTGCTTGGAAGCATGTGGTACATCTACGATAGCGATGGGTTCCACAACACGGCCATGGTCGAGCCGCAAGACCCTACCCGACATCGGCCTGCATATCAGGCCTACCAGCACGCGGTGAAGCAGCTGAAGGGCGTGACCTATGCCGGTCCTTTGGCAGGTCAGCCAGCCGGCATCGAAGGCTATCGCTTCGTGCGGCCGGATGGGGCGCTGACGGTCTTCTGGTCGAGCAAAGCCCAGCCGGTCAGCATCCCGGTCGATCCTAGCGCCACTGTCACCTGTACCGCATGGGATGGCGGGCCGCTGCCCTGTTCGAATATTGCAGGCAGCGTGGCGCTGTCGGCCGATCTGGGGCCGATCTATGTGGTGGCGGTACAATAGAGCGTATGCTTCTCACGGATTCTTGCTTTGGCAGCTTCTTTTTCACCCCGCAGGGTGAAAAAGAAGCTGCCAAAACATAACCTACTATTTCACGCCGTGTAACCGCAGAACCGCAGCGCCGTCAGCGCCAGTGT
>WNGA01014205.1_pt1 | contig 10076 bp, 8 predicted proteins | sample 5400061 | NCBI WGS metagenome assembly WNGA01 (sample SAMN13153366, study PRJNA577476) | soil metagenome | isolation source: 100 cm soil or saprolite under grassland replicate 2 | place: USA:California | collected 2016-06-15
CTCCCAGATCAAGGAGCACACACTTTCACGTCTCGCCGACTATCTCGAGGAGTTCGAAGCACGGGCGAAGGAGAACGGCGCCCACGTGCACTGGGCACGCGACGCCACTGAGCACAACCAGATCGTCTTCGACATCCTGTCGGCGCGTGGCGGCAAAACGCTTGTTAAGAGCAAGTCGATGCTGACCGAGGAATGCGACATGCGCCCGTTCCTCGAACGACGCGATATCGAGGTGATCGAGACCGATCTCGGAGAGCGCATCCAGCAGCTCGACGACGAACCGCCGAGCCACATCGTGGTGCCGGCGGTCCATAAACTGCGCGGTGACGTCTCCACGGTGTTTGCGCGGACGATCGGAGCGGAACCCGGCAATGAGGATATCCACTATTTGGCGGAGACCCAGCGCCGGACGACTCGTCCTTATTTCTTGCACGCCGAAGCCGGCATGACCGGCGCCAACTTTGCGGTCGCGGAAACCGGCAGCTTCGTGGTCTGCACCAACGAGGGCAATGCCGACCTCAGCGCCAACGTCCCCAAGCTTCACATTGCATCGATCGGCATCGAGAAGATGATCCCGAAGACCGAGCATCTCGGTGTTTTCATTCGTCTGTTGTCCCGCAGTGCCTTGGGCTCGCCCATCACGCAATACACGTCTCATTTCAGGGCGCCGCGCGACGGCGGCGAGCTGCACATCGTGCTGGTCGACAACGGGCGCTCGGAGCGCCTCGGCATGCAGGACTTCTGGTATTCGCTGAAGTGCATCCGGTGCGGGGCCTGCATGAATACCTGCCCGGTCTACCGCAGAAGCGGCGGCTTAAGCTACGGCGCGACCTATTCCGGTCCGATCGGAGTGATCATAGATCCCACTTTCAATATCCGGAAATACAGCAATCTCCCGTTCGCCTCCACGCTGAATGGAAGCTGCACCAACGTCTGCCCGGTGAAGATCAACATTCACGAGCAGATCTACAAATGGCGGCAGATCATCGCCGAACGCAACCAGCTTCCGTTCGTGAAGAAAGAAATGATGCGCATTGCCGGCAAGGTGCTGGCCGACCCGAAGCTGTACCGCGCGGCGATCTCGGCGACCGGGCTGGCTATCGAGCATCTGCCGCGTTTTGCCCTCTACAATTGGCTCAATCCGTGGGGCCGCCAGCGCGAAGTTCCCGACGCTCCGCAGCAAACCTTCCGCAGCTGGTACATCGCGCACAGGAGCGTATCGTGACGAGCCGCGACACCATTCTCGCAGCGGTGCGCGCGAACCTCCCGTCCCCGGCGCGCGCGCTTCCGGAGATACCGCTGTTCGAAAGAACCGCGGGATCGCTGTTGGATGAATTCCAAGAAGCGCTGGTGCGGATGGGGGGAAAGTTCGCGGACGAGCGAAGCGGCAAAAACCTTGATGGTTTCGTCCACTCGCTCTTCCCGCAGGCGCGGATGATCTGCTCCGCGACCGCGGAGATTGAGGGGACTCGAGCCCTGACCCGCAGCGCCAATCCCACCGATTTGGCCGATGTCGATGTCGGTATCGTCCGCGCCGCCTTCGGGGTCGCCGAAACGGGTTCGATCTGGCTCAGCGAGGCCGAGCTGCAGGTGAATGCCCTCGCGTATCTCGCGCAGCACCTCGTGGCTTTGCTCGACCCTTCCGATATCGTTGGAAACCTGCACCACGCCTATCGCGATCCGCGGTTCAAGACGGCGCGCTATGCCGTGCTTGTTACGGGGCCTTCCGCGACCGCTGACATCGAGGGCGTGTTAATTCATGGAGCGCAGGGTGTCCGCAGTCTGACGGTAGTGCCGGTTCGGCGCCGCGGGTCGAAGCCGCGCATAACCGCGCATCCACGAACGCATCGGTGCGGGGATGCCAACGCGCTCACCGAACGACGGGGAGACAGCGAATGAAGGATGCTGACACCCTCATCACCATTTTCGGAGGGTCGGGCTTCCTCGGGCGAGCGGTCATGAAAGCGCTCGCAGAGCGCCACTATCGCCTACGTATCGCGGTGCGCCACCCCTACCTCACCGGCGATCTGCAGCCTCCGGGCCGGCTCGCAGAAATCCAGGCCGTGCGGGCCAATGTGTGCTCACCACGCTCGGTCACCGCCGCCGTTCGCGATGCCGAAATCGTCATCAACTTGGCCGGGATCCTGTTCGAGGACAGCAGACAGCAATTCGATGCGGTGCACTCTGAGGGCGCCAGGATGGTCGCCCGCGCGGCAGCCCAAGTCGGCGCACAGCTGATCCACGTGTCGGCAATCGGTGCCGACGAGAACTCGCCAGCGCGTTATGCTCAATCGAAGGCGCACGGCGAGGCGGCCGTGCTCGCTGAGATGCCGGGGGCGACGATCTTCCGGCCGTCGATCATGTTCGGACCTCATGACGACTTCTTCAATCGCTTTGCGGCGATGGCGCGGATCCTGCCGTTCCTGCCGCTGATTGGCGGGGGAGACACCCGGCTGCAACCGGTGTTCGTCGGCGACGTGGCCAACGCCATTGCCAAGGCAGTCGGCGGCCAGACCCGGCCGGGAACAATCTACGAGCTTGGTGGACCGGAGGTGAGGACCTTTAGGGAACTGATGGAATTCATGCTCTCGACGATCGAACGGCAAAGGCTGCTCATGCCGATCCCGTTCGCGATCGCCAAGCTGCAGGCGTCGGTCCTGCAGTTCCTCCCCGGACCGCCTCTCACACCGGACCAAGTGGAGCTGCTCAAGCGCGATAATGTCGTCTCCAGCGAAGCCGAGCAGGAAGGCCGAACGCTTGCGGCGTTCGATATCGATCCTGCTTCGATCGAAGCGGTCGTCCCGACCTATCTCCGCGACCGGTCGCAGCTCTAACGTCAAGCCAACCGATCGATTGAACCAGTCCCATAAAATACGAGCTAGCGAATTGCGCTAGATCAAAGCAGTGGCGATCCGCAACCGCTCAAATGCGCCCTCGTGAACAGGGATATCGCCATGTTCCAAGTGCGCATACACGGCCGCGGCGGGCAGGGCGTCGTCACTGCGGCCGAATTGCTTTCGGTCGCAGCCTTTCTCGAAGGCAAGCACGCGCAGGCGTTTCCGAGCTTCGGCTCCGAACGCACCGGTTCCCCGGTCGTGTCCTTCTGCCGCATCGACGACAAGGAGATCAGGCTGCGCGAGCCGATCCTCGAGCCGGATGGCCTGATCGTTCAGGATCCGACGCTGTTCAAAGCGATCGACGTGTTCCAGGGGCTGAAGCCGGACGGTTATCTGCTCGTCAACACCAACAAAGGTTTCGACGCGTTGCAACTCGGGGACGTGGTGGCGCGGCTTCCGCACGGCCACGCGCGCGCGGTGCCGGCGACCGAGCTCGCCCTGAAGCATATCGGGCGGCCGGTTCCGAACGCCGCGCTCCTCGGCGCCTTTGCGGCATTAACCGGCATGGTTCACCTCCACTCCGTCGCCACCGCCATCCGGCAGGCGTTTCCCGGCAAGATCGGCGAAGCAAACGTGGCGGCGGCGACGGCCGCCTATGACGCCATCGCCGGTACGCCGGCGGCAGCCTGAGGGTCGGCCATGTTGAAGCAGATCGAAGGATCGCTGGCGATGGCCGAGGGCATCGCGCTCTGCCGGCCGGAGGTGATCTGCGCCTACCCGATCACGCCGCAGACCCACATCGTCGAAGGCCTGGGCGAGATGGTGCGCACGGGCGAGCTTGCGAACTGCGAGTTCATCAACGTCGAGTCGGAGTTCGCCGCGCTGTCGGTCGCGATCGGCGCCTCGGCCGCCGGCGCCCGCGCCTACACGGCGACGGCGAGCCAGGGTCTCCTGTTCATGGCGGAGGCGGTCTACAACGCGTCCGGTCTCGGCCTGCCGATCGTGATGACGCTGGGCAACCGTGCGATCGGCGCCCCGATCAACATCTGGAACGACCATTCGGACGCGATGTCGATGCGCGATGCCGGATGGATGCAGCTGTTCGCCGAGACCAACCAGGAAGCGGTCGACCTGCACATCCAGGCCTTCCGTCTGGCCGAGGAGCTGTCGATGCCGGTGATGGTGTGCGTCGACGGGTTCATTCTCACCCATGCGGTCGAGCGCATCGACATTCCCGACCAGGCCGACGTCGACGCCTTTCTGCCGGCCTATGAGCCGGTGCAGGTGCTCGATCCGCGCGACCCGATGTCGATCGGCGCCATGGTCGGGCCGGATGCCTTCACCGAGGTCCGTTTTCTCCAGCACTACAAGCAGAACTTGGCGCTGCGCCTGTTGCCTGAGTTTTCCGCCGAGTTCAAGGCCCGGTTCGGGCGCGAATCGGGCGGGCTTCTGCGCACCTACCGGGCCGAGGACGCGGACCTCTTGGTCGTCGCCATGGGATCGGTCAACGGCACGATCAAGGACACGATCGACGAAATGCGCGAGGAAGGCTTCCGCATCGGTCTCGTTACGCTCGTCTCGTTCCGGCCGTTCCCGACCCAGGCGCTGCGCGAGGTGCTGGTGGGAGCGAAGCACGCGGTGGTGATCGAGAAGAGCTTCGCCATCGGCATGGGCGGGCAGCTCGCCAACAACGTCGACCTCGCCTTGCGCAACACCGCGGGCGCGCCGCAGGTGCATTCGGTCATCGCAGGGCTTGGCGGACGTCCGATCACGCGGCCGTCGTTGCACAAGCTGTTCCGCCGCGCGCTCGAGCAGCCGTGGGAAGGGGCGCATTTCCTCGACCTCAACCAAGCAATCATCGCCAAGGAGCTGCACTACGTCCGCAAGGTGCGCCGGTCGGGGCCCACTGCCGAGAACATTCTGCGCCGCTTGAGCCAAAGCGAGCGCCCGGTCGCGGCCGAGTAAAGGAGAGCGCGATGAACGACGTGAGCCTGCGTTCCCCCGATTCGCAAAAGCTCCGATTCTATCAGAAGGGCACCTTCACGGTCGGCAATCGGCTCGTATCCGAATCGGAACGGTCGGTTCAGGCGTCGATCGATCGCTCGAACGCGCTCACCTGCGGCCATCGCGCGTGCCAAGGGTGCGGCGAGGCGCTGGGCGCGCGCTATGCCGTCGATGCGGCCATGCGAGCCACGGACGGCAAGCTCATCGCGGTCAACGCCACGGGCTGTCTGGAGGTGTTTACGACGCCTTATCCGGAGACGTCCTGGCAGCTTGCCTGGATTCATTCGCTGTTCGGCAACGCGGCGGCTGTCGCCACGGGCGTCGCCGCGGCGATGCGCGTCAAGGGACGCAACGACGTGCGGACGATTGCGCAAGGCGGCGACGGCGGGACGACCGACATCGGGTTCGGCTGCCTGTCCGGGATGTTCGAGCGCAACGACGACGTGCTTTACATCTGCTACGATAACGAAGCCTACATGAATACCGGCGTGCAGCGCTCGTCGGCGACGCCGCCCGCGGCGCGCACCGCGACCACGCCGGCCGCCGGTCCCGAGCCCGGCAACGTGTTCGGCACCGGCAAGAGCGTGCCGAAGATCGCCATCGCCCACGGCATCCCCTTTGTGGCGACCGCGACGGTCGCCGACCTCCACGATCTGGAGCGCAAGGTCATCAAGGCCATGGGCATCCGTGGCGCGCGCTATATCCACATCCACGTGCCGTGCCCGCTGGGCTGGGGTTCGGCCTCGCACGACACCATCCGCCTCGCGCGGCTTGCGGTCGAGTCCGGCCTGTTCCCCGTGTTCGAGGCCGAGCACGGCGCCGTGACCGCCAGCCGCAAGATCCGCCGCAAAGTGCCGGTCGCGGAATATTTGCGGCCGCAGAAGCGCTTCGCGCACCTTTTTGCCGCCGATGCCGGCGCCGAGCGCGTCGCCAGGCTGCAGGCGATGGCGGACCGCAACATCGCCGAGTTCCATTTGCTCGATCGCGACGGAGACGCTTGATGGAACACCCCTTCGCCATCACCCTCGACGTCGGAACGAGCCTCGCCAACCACACGGGCTCCTGGCGCACCTCGCGCCCGGTCTATGTCGACCGGCTTCCCCCGTGCAACCATGCCTGCCCGGCGGGCGAAAACATCCAGGCTTGGCTGTCGCACGCCGAGTCGGGCGATTACGAGGCCGCGTGGCGCGTTCTGACGCAAGACAATCCGCTGCCGGCGGTGATGGGCCGGGTCTGCTATCACCCGTGCGAGAGCGCCTGCAATCGCGCCCAAATCGACGAGGCGGTCGGCATCAACTCGGTCGAGCGCTTCCTCGGCGACCAGGCGATCAAGCACGGTTGGAAGCTCACGCCGCCCGCAACCGAGACCGGCAAGCGCGTACTGGTGATCGGCGCAGGCCCATCGGGGCTATCCGCCGCCTATCATCTGCGCCGGCTCGGGCACACGGTCGAGATCTACGAGGCCGGGCCGATGGCCGGAGGCATGATGCGCTTCGGCATTCCCAAATATCGGCTGCCGCGCGACGTGCTCGACGCGGAAATCGCGCGCATTCTCGATCTCGGCGTAACCCTCAACCTCAACGTCAAAGTTACGAACATCGTCGAGGCCATGACGAAGCGCGGGTTCGACGCCGCATTCCTCGCCGTCGGCGCTCACATCGCGAAGCGCGCCTATATCCCGGCGGGCGCCGCAGCGAAGATCCTCGACGCAGTCCAGGTCCTGCGCTCGATGGAAGGAGAGGACAAGCCGCTGCTCGGGCGGCGCGTCGCGATCTATGGCGGCGGCAATACCGCGCTCGACGTCGCCCGCACCGCCAAACGCCTCGGCGCGACCGAGGCGATCATCGTCTACCGCCGCACGCGCGACCGCATGCCCGCCCATGATTTCGAGGTGGAAGAGGCGATCGAGGAAGGCGTGATGATGAAGTGGCTCTCGACCATCAAGCGCATGGACGAGGGCAATCTCGTCATCGAAAAGATGGTGTTGGACGCGAAGGGCTTCCCGCAGCCGACCGGGGAGCTGGAAACGCTCGAAGCCGACTCGCTCGTGCTCGCGCTCGGGCAGGACGTCGATCTGTCGCTGCTCGACGGCGTTCCGGGGCTCGAGATCAAGGACGGCGTGGTGGGGGTCGGCGCGAACATGATGACGGGATATCCCGGCATTTTTGCCGGCGGCGACATGGTGCCGTGCGAACGCACGGTGACGGTCGCGGTCGGCCACGGCAAGAAGGCCGCGCGCCACATCGATGCCTGGTTGCGGGACCGCCTCCATGCGCCGGCGCCCCGGCACGAGATCGCGGCCTTCGACAAGCTCAACGCCTGGTACTACGCGGACGCGCCGAAAACCGTACGGCCGACGCTGGAGATGGCGCGGCGCCGCGCGACTTTCGAAGAAGTGACGAAAGGGCTCGACGAAACCAACGCGCTGTACGAGGCGCGGCGTTGCCTTTCGTGCGGCAACTGTTTCGAATGCGACAACTGTTACGGCGTGTGTCCGGACAACGCGGTGATCAAGCTCGGGCCGGGCAACCGATTCAAGTTCAACTACGATTTCTGCAAAGGGTGCGGGGTTTGCGCCCAGGAATGCCCGTGCGGCGCCATCGCGATGGTGCCCGAGGCGATTTGATCGCGGGCGCAACGCCGCGTCATGTTCGGATCACCGTCGGTTCATGTAGGACCCCCCTCCCTGTCCCTCCCCCACAAGGTCCCCACAAGGGGGAGGGAACCGTGCGGCGTTGCACGGGCAGGGGAACGTGCGCCGCGATTTCACCGGCACGATGACGAACCGACGCTTGCCGGCGATTGAAGAACGGCCGCGCTGCGTTCCCTCCCCCCTTGTGGGGGAGGGAGGGGGGGTGCGGTTTTCCGCTGATAGTGCGTGGCTAGTTGCGCAGTGAAGCTACGGCAATGCCGTCGCAATTATCGGCTGACGGCGAGCTGCGCCCGGCCGAGGCGGCGCGGTACGGGGGCGCGGACTGGTCTTTCCGGGCGGCCGAAGACCTGATCCGCTCTGCGCTCGAACGCGTCGACGATGTCGCGGAACATCGAATCGAACACACGGGACGCCACAGCGCCCAAGATCGGGCTGCTGAATTCGTAATTCACTGTGAACGCGATGTCCGTCCACTCCTCGCCGTCGGGATTGAACTTCCAGACGACGCGCAGATGGCGAAGCGGGCCGTCGATCGCGTCCACCCGTATCTCACGTGCCGCCCGATCGGCGACGGTCCGGTTGGCGTAACTCACCTGCAACGCCGATAGTCCAACCGTCATGCGCGAGACGATGACGGTCTTGTCCGGGCCGTCGGCTTTCCGGCTGAACACCTTCACCCGCTGGCAGCACGGCACAAAGCCGGGATAGCTTTCGAGCTCCGCCACGAGCTTGAACAAATCAGTCCAGCGATGGCGTATGCGCTTGCCTATCGTCACATTGTCCATCGAGGAGGACCCTTGATCCGAACCGTTTCGCGGCCGCAGCACGCGCGATGGCGGGTTTGCGCTCATCTCATCCTGCCTTCGAAAGCTTTCCTAGGGTTTAAGCGAATGCTCTGCCGTCAGGTGTTCCGGCCGGGCAATTCGATTGCGGCATTCTGGGTCGCCGGGCGAAAAGGGCTTTGATCTGAATCAACGTCGCCGGTGCACCGGCGCGCAACGATCACTGGGCGGTCGCAGGCAACGAAGCCGAGGTCGTGTCCTCGTGCCAGGGCGGGAACAGTCGGACCATCACCGACAATAAGACGAACGGCGTTATCAGCACCCCGGCCGCGGCCAACAAACCCTCCCTGCCGAGAATCGGCGGGTGATAGCTGAGCAATCCCTTCCCGGTCTTGGCAATTTCTTGTCCGCCGATGACCACGTTCCAGCGCATCATCAAGACCGAAAGCAGGACCAAGAATGCACAGCCGGCAACTCCCGCCACGAGCGCATTTCCGGCGGTGCCGCGCCAAATCAGGAACGTCAGCACGAGGAGCGGGAGCACGGAACCGATGCCGAATTGCAGGATGAAGAAAGGAACGACGAGCGGGCCTTTGACGAATTCCATGATCACGTCGATTCCTTCGCGTCCCCGGTAGACGAGGCTGGCAAATTCCAGTCCTTCCAGCAGCAGGGTGAACATCATGAAGCCCCACAGGGCATAGGCCATGCCCTTCAGGCACGGCAAATCCACCGGGACTTTGCGCAGCCTGCATGAGATGACATAGAGCGCGATCAACAACGCGGTGCCGGAGATGATGGCAGAAAACAGAAAGATGGCCGGCATGAGATCGGAGGACCACCATTCGCGGGACTTCAATGAACCGAACACGAACCCGACATAACCATGCAAGCCGTGCGCGCCGGGAATGCCGATGATCGCCAACGCGTAGATCCATTTGCGGTCGTAACGCATCGCCTTCTCGGACAGGTCATCGGACCCGAGCGACAGCACACGATAATACAGTCCGGCCAGCCCTTTCTTCTGTTGCGCCGCGTGCACGATGTGCGGCCGAAACACGAACCAGGTCTCCAGCACCAATAGAATGACGTAAAACGCCGCCGCGTACGAAAACACCGCGAAGGCGGAGGTCAAGTGCGGCGTGATCATGGCGTTGAAGGCACGCTCGGGATGGCCAAGGTGCAACAGCAAGGGCATGGGAACGACGACCATGCAACACAGAGAGACAAGCAAGGCGAAATGGGCCACCGGCTTCAAGCGCTGAAAACCAAACACCTGATACAGACTGGAAATCGTAAACGCGCCGGCCACCAAGCCGGTGAGATAGGGATAGACCACGATCAGCACGGTCCACGAGATGACCGTCTCGTTGGGGTAGACGTAGCCGGTGAAGGGGGCGGCGTGGAAAAGAGTTTCCATCAAATCACCTCCTTGTCGATGCCGACGTAGAACACGTTCGGCGCATTGCCGGTCTCGCGTCTGAGCACTTGGACCTGGTTGTTGCGGACGAATTGGCTGATCGGGCTTTGCTTGTCGTCGAGATCGCCGAAGATGCGCGCGCCGACCGGGCAAGCCTCGACGCAGGCGGGCTGCAGGCCTTTGGTGATACGGTGATAACACCAGGTGCACTTGTCCGAAACGTTCCTGCGTTCGTCGAAGAAGCGCGCTCCGTACGGGCACGCTTGCACGCAGTATTGACAGCCGATGCAATAGGTGTGGTCAATAAGCACCACGCCGTCCTCGGTCTTGTAAGTCGCGCCCGTCGGACACACCTGCACGCAGGCCGGATGGGTGCAGTG
>WNGA01021814.1_pt1 | contig 10076 bp, 7 predicted proteins | sample 5400061 | NCBI WGS metagenome assembly WNGA01 (sample SAMN13153366, study PRJNA577476) | soil metagenome | isolation source: 100 cm soil or saprolite under grassland replicate 2 | place: USA:California | collected 2016-06-15
GCCTGGGCTCCGACCAGTTCCTCTACGGTCAGGTGGGCAGCGACGCGGTGACGGCGCGCGTGGACCCCAAGATGAAGGTCGAGCCCGGGGACAAGGTGCGGTTGGGACTGGACAAGCGCACCCTGCACTTCTTCGAGGCCGAGTCCGAGCAGGCCCTGCTTTAACCTCCTGACGTGTGGAAGACATACAGGCCAGCTATGACTTCGACTCGGCGCGCATGCGCGCGTTCTGGAGGGCGGTCCGGGCGACCCTGACCGGCCGCGGCAAGCGGCTGCCATCGCTGGACGCGGTGCTGGCCGCGGCCGGCGCCGAGGGTCGGTCGTTCGGAGGCGTGCAGGAGATCCCGATCGACCGGATCGTGGGGTCGGCTGCCGCCCGCACCAAGGGCAATGACTTCGACCCTGGCTTTCTGCCCGTCTCGCCGCGGCTCAGGCATCGATGGATGCGCGTCTACCGGGAGATGACCGAAGGCGGCGAGCTGCCGCCGATCGACGTGTACAAGGTCGGAGACGGCTACTACGTCATCGACGGGCACCATCGGGTGTCGGTGGCGCGTAGCCTGGGCCGCGACACCATCAAGGCGCGAGTCATCAACGTGCTGACTCGTGCGCCTCTGGGCACCAATGTCGATCCGCATGAGCTGCTCAAGGCGGCGGAATACGCGACGTTCCTGGACACCACCCAGCTGCATCGGTCGCGGCCGGAGGCGCGCCTGGAGTGCAGCCGCCTCGGCCGCTATGACGAGCTCTTCAAGCACATCCTCGGTCACCAGTACTTCCTCGGCCTGGAGCGCGGCCACCAGGTCCCTCTGCCCGAGGCTGCCGCCAGCTGGTACGACAACGTGTACTCGCCGATCGCCAAAGTGATCCGGCGGCATCGCGTGCTCGAGCAGCTGCCCGGTTGGACCGAGACCGACCTCTACGTCGAGATCACGCGTCGCTGGCTGGCCCTCAGCCAGGCGGGCCAGCCGACCGGTCCGCACCCGGCGATCCATGCCCTCCTCGACAAGAAGGAGACGCGGAAATGGTGGCAGCGCCGGCGGAAGATCTCCCTCACAGAGCCCGAAGAGGAGCGGGAGCCGGCGGTGGCCGAACAGCCCGGGTGATCGGTTTGATCTTCGGACCGCCCGGAAGCGGCAAGGGGACGCAAGCCTCCCGCATCGAGAACGAGTTCAAGATGCGGCATCTCTCGACGGGAGAGATCCTGCGCGCGGAGGCGGCGCACGGCAGCGAAGTTGGCAAAGAGGCCGCCCGCATCATGGCCGCCGGCGACCTCGTGCCCGACCTCTTGATCGAACGCATCGTCGAGCGCCGGCTGCGGCGCGCCGGCCCTGACGCGAGGGTGCTGCTCGACGGCTTCCCGCGCACGCTCGAGCAGGCCCGTGCCCTGGACGAGCTGCTGGCAAAGCTCGGCCGCAAGGTGGATTTCGTGGTCGCCCTCGACGTGCCGGAGTCGACCCTGGTCGACCGCCTCTTGCACCGCGCGGCGGTTGAGGGCCGGGCCGACGACACGCGCGAGGCGATTATGGAACGGATGCACGAGTACCGCACGCGCACAGCCGCGGTGCTGGACCACTACCGCCAGGGCGAGACGCAGGTGGTCGAGATCGACGGTCGCGGCGATGTCGAGTCGGTGTTCGAGAAGGTCCGCGATGCGCTCAGCCCGGTGATTCGGCCGGGCGCAAACCGCGGGTAATGCGAATATCATCAGCCTTCTCCCAAAGGAGCAAGTAGACGGAACGCAAGGCTGGAGTCGAAGATCTCGGACCGGCGATCAAGCCGGTCGTAAACGGTGATGGACAGCCGAGCCTGGAAGTCGCGCCGGCTGTCGTCTTCACGCCGATCTCGAGCGCCTTTCCCCCCATCGCCGAGTTCGCGTTTCTCTCCGACTGCGAGGTCAACGCGCTCATCGCCCCGAGCGGGCGCGTCGAGTGGATGTGCCTGCCGAGGCCGGACGCGCCAAGCGTATTCGCCGCCATCCTCGACCGCGGCGCGGGCAGCTTCCGATTCGGGCCCAGCGGGATCATGGTTCCCGCTGGCCGTCGCTACCTGCCGGGCACGCTCGTCCTGGAGACGACCTGGCGCACACGCACCGGCTGGCTGATCGTTCGCGACGCCCTCACCATCGGCCCCTGGTATCACAGCCAGCGCCGCTCCGGCACCCACCGGCGGCCGCCGACCGACCAGGAGGCCGAGCACATCCTCCTGCGCACCGCCAAGTGCGTGGTGGGGAGCGTCGAGCTGAGCCTGGACTGCGACCCCGTCTTCAACTACGGGCAGAAGGCTGCCCAGTGGGAGTACTCGGGACCGGGTTATGGCGAAGCGGTCGCGACCGGCGGCGAGGGCGACGTCCCGCTGCGCCTGGTCACTGACCTGCGCGTCGGATTCGAGGGCCCAGGGGCGCATGCCAGCAAGACGCTTCGGCAGGGGGAGAAGGCGTTCGTCGCGATCTCATGGCCGCGCTCGCAGTACTCCGCGTCCAGCGAGTTCTGGGCGGAGCATCCGCCTCCGGCGACCGCCGACGAAGCGTTTGCGCGCATCGAGCGAACCGCCGACTTCTGGCGGGAGTGGATCAACCGGGGCGAGTTTCCCGAGCATCCGTGGCAGAGCTACCTGCAGCGCAGCGCGCTGACGTTGAAGGGACTCACCTACAGCCCCACCGGCGCCCTGCTCGCGGCGCCGACCACGTCGCTGCCCGAGAGCATCGGCGGCGAGCGGAACTGGGACTACAGGTACACGTGGATTCGCGACGGCACCTTCATGTTGTGGGGCCTGTACACGCTGGGGTTCGCCCGCGAGGCGAATGACTTCTTCTACTTCATCGCCGACGTCGCCGCGGGCCAGAAGGACCTGCAGATCATGTACGGCATCGGGGGTGAGCATGAGCTAGCGGAGCGGACGATCGATCACCTGAGCGGCTACGAGGGATCGCGGCCGGTGCGCGTCGGCAATGCCGCCTACGCCCAGAGGCAGCACGACGTGTGGGGCGCCGTGCTCGATTCTGTGTACCTCCACACCAAGTCTCGCGACTATCTGCCCGAGGTGGTCTGGCCGATCCTCAAGCGATCGGTCGAGTCCGCGATCGAGAACTGGAAGAAGCCCGACTGCGGCATCTGGGAGATACGCGGCGAGCCGAAGCACTTCACGTCCTCGAAGCTGATGTGCTGGGTCGCTTGCGACCGTGGTGCTCACCTGGCCGAGCTGCATGGCGATCACGACCTGAACGAACGCTGGCGGGCGGTCGCCGATGAGATCAAGGCCGACATCTGCACGCATGGCGTCGACGACAGGGGGGTCTTCGTTCAGCACTACGGGACAAAGTCGCTGGACGCGTCGGTGCTGCTGATCCCGCTGGTGCGCTTCCTGCCTCCCAACGACCCGCGGGTCAAGGCGACCGTGCTCGCGATCGCTGACGAGCTGACCGTCGACGGGATGGTTCTGCGCTACCGGACCCAGGAGACCGATGACGGCCTCTCAGGTGAGGAGGGGACGTTCACCATCTGCTCGTTCTGGATGGTGTCCGCCCTGGCCGAGATCGGAGAGCTCACCCGCGCGCGTGAGCTTTGCGAAAAGCTGCTCTCCTACGCGAGCCCGCTGCAGCTGTACGCCGAGGAGATCGACCCCCGCAGCGGGCGCCACCTGGGCAATTTCCCACAGGCGTTCTCGCACCTGGCGCTGATCAACGCGGTCATGCACGTGATCCGCGCCGAAACCGGCGTCGCCAACACATTCGGCGCCCCGCCCACCCGCCAACCGTAAATCCGCGTGTGTATGCAATAGCGGGTTTCATGCGACCGGATTCCCCGCGTCTGTATGCATTTGCGGGTTACTCGGGCTTCAAGAACAGCGCCCCCAGGGGCGGCAGGGTGAGGTTGAGGCTGTGGAGGTGTCCGTGCCGGCCGACGGGCGCGGCGTCGACCCCGCCCAGGTTGCCCTGCCCGCTCCCGCCGTAGATCGGGGCGTCGCTGTTCAGCACCTCGCGCCATCGACCTGACTCCGGGACGCCGACCTGGTAGTTGTGACGCGGCACGGGCGTGAAGTTGAAGACGGCCACGACCAGGTCGTCGGGGTTCTGCGCGCGACGGATGAAGCTGATCACGCTCTGCTCGGAGTCGGTGCCGTCGATCCATGAGAAACCCGCGGGGTCGAAATCCAGCTCGTGCAGCGATCTCTCGGTGCGCAGCAGCTGGTTCAGGTCCCCCAGCCACCGATTGACGCCTGCGTGAGCCGGCTTCTCCAGGACATGCCAGTCGAGGCTCGCGTCGTGGTTCCACTCCGACCACTGGCCGATGTCGCTGCCCATGAAGAGGAGCTTCTTCCCGGGTATCGCGTACATGTACGCGAAAAGAAGCCGAAGGTTGGCGAACTTCTGCCACTCGTCGCCCGGCATCTTCGACAGCAGAGACCCCTTGCCGTGGACGGCCTCGTCGTGAGACAGGGGGAGCAGGTAGTTCTCGCTGAACGCGTAGATCATCCGGAAGGTGAGGCTGTGATGCTCGAACTTGCGGTGGACGGGATCCTTGGACATGTAGCTGAGCGTGTCGTGCATCCAGCCCATGTCCCATTTCATGCCGAAGCCGAGGCCGCCGAGATAGGTTGGGCGTGACACCAGCGGCCACGCCGTCGACTCCTCGGCCATGGTCTGGATGTCGGGGTGCTCCCTGAAGACCTCGATGTTGAACCGTCGAAGGAAGTCGACGGCGTCCAGGTTCTCCCGGCCGCCGAACTTGTTCGGGATCCACTCGCCCTGCTTGCGCGAGTAGTCGAGGTACAGCATCGATGCCACGGCGTCGACGCGCAGACCGTCGACGTGATACCGGTTGAGCCAGCTCAGCGCGCTGCTGATCAGGAATCCGCGCACTTCGTTGCGCCCGTAGTTGAAGATCGAGCTGCCCCAATCAGGGTGTACGCCAAGACGCGGGTCGGCGTGCTCGTAGAGATGGGTCCCGTCGAACATCTGAAGGCCGAACTCGTCGGCTGGAAAATGCGACGGCACCCAGTCCAGGATCACCCCGATGCCGTTCTGGTGCAGGTGGTCGACCAGGTACATGAAGTCCTGGGGCGTGCCGTAGCGGCTGGTCGGCGCGAAGTAGCCGGTGCACTGGTAACCCCATGAGCCGTAGAAGGGGTGCTCCATGATCGGCAGGAACTCGACGTGCGTGAAGCCCAGGCTCCGCGCGTAGCCGGCGAGCTTGGGCGCCAGCTCTCTGTAGCTCAACCAGCGGTTGTGCTCCTCCGGCACACGCATCCACGAACCAAGGTGCACCTCGTAGATCGCCCACGGAGCTCGGTGGCCGTTGGCGTTGGCCCGATGAGACATCCACGGCCCGTCGCCCCACTCATAGCTCATGTCCCACACGATCGACGCTTGTCGCGGAGGGGGTTCGGCGAAGGTTGCATACGGGTCGGCCTTGTCGACGCCGGCGCGGGTGACACGCGAACGGACGTGGTACTTGTACAGCGCGCCGTGCCCCACCCCGGGCACGAAACCCTCCCAGATGCCGGACTGCTCGCGTGGGTGGAGGGGCGTGGCGGACTTGTTCCAGCCGTTGAAGTCGCCGATGACGGTGACCGAGTCCGCGTTCGGCGCCCAGACCGCGAACGAGGTTCCCTCTGGGTCCTTCGACGGGTGCGCTCCCATCTTCTCGTACAGATGACCGTGCGTGCCCTCGTTGAAGAGGTGAAGGTCAAAGGCGCTCAGGAGAGATGGCGCGATCACAGGTGGCCAGTATCCGCGAGATCGGCAGCAGGCCGAAGGCCCGAAGGCCGGTGCCATCCGGGCGGTCGGTGCCAAGGATGGGGTGGCACGAGGAGGAGCCCATCGTGAGATGGGCGACAACAAATGCCGGGCCCCCAGACGCCGGCATCAGACGCCTCTGGCGTCCCGGCCGCCCGGGGGTACCGGATGCTGACGAGGCTCGCGGTACTGGTCACAGGGAGGGGAGCATGTCCAGGATCCCAAGCAGCGGGATCCGCACCCAGTCCGGCCGGCTGTTCAGCTCGTAGCGCAGCTCATACAGGGCCTTTTCGAGCAGCATCGTGCGCAGCTGGAGCTCCAGGTCCTCCGGCGTCTGCGCCACGAATGACGCCGAGCCGGCGGTCGACAGGTAGCTGCGAACGAATGCGGCGGACACGGAGTCGACCCAGAAGCGCGCCCATGAGCGAACGCGGGGGAGCGCTTCGGGCTGGAACTTTCCATTGCGCAGCGCGGTCTGGCTGGCGTAATCGAACGAACGCAGCATGCCGGCGACGTCCCTGAGGGCAAGCCGCTTGAGGCGGCGCTCGTACAGCGAGCGCGTGGGCTCTCCCTCGAAGTCGATGATCACGAAGTCGTGTCCGGTGTACAGGACCTGCCCGAGGTGGTAGTCGCCGTGGACTCGAATGCGCGTGGTCGTCAGGCGGCGGGAGAGAAAAGCGCGAAGAGCTTGCCCGATGCGCACCTCCAGCTCGAGAACCTTCTGCGCGTCCTCACGCGCGTCCTCCGGCAGTCGCTTGAGCTGGCTTCGCAAAAGCTCGAGCGCACGCAGCGCGAGCCCGTTTATCGACTGGTAGATCGACCGCTGGTCCTGCGCCGAGATGCGCTCGGGCGCGAACGCGGGCTCGGTGGGGTCTGACGCCAGCGCGATGTGAAGCTCGGCGGTTCGGCGGCCCAGAAGCCGCGCTGAATCGAGATAAGCGGCGACATGCCGAGTGGCGGCCTCTGGCAGCTCCTGCGTGCTGGCCTGCAGGACGCCTCGCGCCAGCGCAGGGGGGTCTCCGCTCGCCGGAGCCTCGACAGCCTTCAGGTAGTGGGCGAGTGTTGTCAGCGTGTACTGCCAGGCGTCGCCCTGGTTCGGCACGTAGCCCTGGAGGACGGCCAGCGTCACCGGTTCGCCAAGGTCGCGCCGGTACTCGAGGCTGCCCGCCAGGGGCGATATCTGGGCGAAGTTCGTCTCCTCGGTGAGGAACCGCCCGACCTCGAGCTCCGGGTTGACCCCCTCCTCGAGGCGCCGGAACACCTTCAGCATCAGGCGCTCGCCGAAGATCACCGAGTTGTTGCTCTGCTCGGCCACGGAAAGGGCGGCCTCGAGCTTGATCGTCTCCGGACCGCGGAGCCGGTTGAACGCTCGCGTCGTGGAGCCGACAAGCATGCCCTGCGAGCTCGCGGCTCGCCGGCGGCGCGTGATGACGCTGAGGAGACCGTCGGCAAAACCGGGCGGACCGAGGGCGTCGTACAGGAGGCCGCGCTGGTCGTCGCCCGACGTACGGATCCATGCGATCGCCGTGTGCGGCCAGCGTTCGATGATGTGGCCGGCTTCCGCGGCGCTGGCGTGGCCGATGGGCAGGAGGTAGGTTTCGGGGTCGCCCTCCGCATACGAGACGACGATCGTGGAGAGGTAGTCGCTGCCGTCGCCGTCCGGCACCTCCACCGCGTCGACGACCTGCGCCGACTTCATCCGGCGCGCCTTGCCCGCAAACCAGCGGCGCTGGCGGATGTAGGGGACGAGGATGCTCTCGAGGCGCTCCTACCGGGACCATCCCGCGAAACTGCCCGAGGTCCAGCTCGACCACCTGCAGGAAGCGCGAAAGGTTGGCCACGCACAGGATCTGCTCCGACTCATGGCGCCGCACGAAAGCGAGCACCTTCCTGTTCTCAGGTCTGAGGAGCTCGAGCGTGCCCCGTCCAAACGCGCGATGCCGCTTGCGCAGAGCGATCAACCGCCTCATCCACGACAGCAGCGAATGCGGATTCTGGGCCTGGGCCTCGACGTTGACGCTTTCGAAGTGGTATTCGGGGTCGGTCACCACCGGCAGATAGAGGCGCTGGCGGTTGGACCGCGAGAAGCCGGCGTTGCGGTCGCCGCTCCACTGCATCGGCGTGCGGACCCCATTGCGGTCGCCAAGAAAGATGTTGTCGCCCATTCCGATCTCGTCGCCGTAGTAGAGGACCGGCGTTCCGGGCAGCGAGAACAGCAGGCCGTTCATCAGCTCGATGCGCCGCCTGTCGTTGCCGAGAAGGGGCGCCAGGCGGCGACGGATGCCGAGGTTGATGCGTGCGGCGCGGTCCTGCGTGTAGGCCCTGTACATGTAGTCGCGCTCCTCGTCGGTCACCATCTCGAGCGTGAGCTCGTCGTGGTTCCGCAGGAACAGCGCCCACTGTGCGGTTTCTGGGATCGCGGGGGTCTGGGCCAGGATGTCGACGATCGGGAAGCGGTCTTCCATGCGGATCGACATGAACAGGCGCGGCATGAGCGGGAAGTGGAACGACATGTGGCACTCATCGCCCTGGCCGAAGTAGGCGACCGCGTCCTCGGGCCACTGGTTGGCTTCGGCGAGGAGCATGCGGTTCGGATGCTCCGCGTCGATGTGGCGGCGCAGCTCACGAAGGAACTGGTGCGTCTCGGGCAGGTTCTCGCAGTTGGTCCCGTCGCGCTCAAAGAGGTAGGGGATGGCGTCCAGTCGCATCCCGTCGACGCCGGCGTCGAGCCAGAAGTCGCACGCCTTGAAGACGGCCTCGCGAACACGCGGGTTGTCGAAGTTCAGGTCCGGTTGGTGAGAGTAGAACCGATGCCAGTAGTAGGCGTTCGCCAGGTGGTCCCAGGTCCAGTTGGAGACCTCGAAGTCTTTGAAGATGATCCGGGCGTCGCTGTACTTCTGGTTGGTCGTGCTCCAGACGAAGAAGTCGCGTGCTGAGCTGCCGGGTCGCGATCGCCTTGCTCGCTGGAACCACGGATGCTGGTCCGAGGTGTGGTTGCAGACGAGCTCATTGATGACCCTGATCCCGCGCTTGTGGGCTTCGCGGATGAAGTGGTTGGCGTCCCCGAGCGTCCCGTACATCGGGTTGACGTCGGTGTAATCGGCGATGTCGTAGCCGTCGTCTCGCATCGGCGAGGGATAGAAGGGAAGGAGCCAGATCGCGCTCACGCCCAGGTCCTGCAGATATGGCAGCCTCTCGACCAGGCCCCTGAAGTCGCCGCTCCCGTCCCCGTCGCTGTCGTTGAAGGCGCGCACGTGGAGCTCGTAGATGAGCGCGTCCTTGTACCAGAGAGGGTCGTCGTCGAGGGTGAATGTCTCCTTGCGACGCCGCCGGGGCGTGGTCTGGATCACAGGAAGTACTCGAAGTCGTGCTCGCTGCGAATGCGGCGCCGGAACCTGAAGATCTGGGCTGGGGCATCCGGGCGGAGCTCGACATAGTTGCGAGGCCCCTGCCACATGTAGCGCGCCCCACTGAGAAGCTCGTGCGCCTGGTAGCTCTTGTCGCGCTCGATGCCGAGATCCTCGAGCGGCAGGTTGACCATGCCGACCTGCGTGTGATGCGGGTCCAGGTTGACCACGGTCAGCACCACGTCGGCCAGGTCATCTGTACTCTTCGTGTAGGCGAGCAACTGGTCGTTGTCGGTGGGGTCCAGCTTCGCAGCTGGTACTTCTCCGAGTCCAGATACTCCTCGGAGCCTGGCTCCTTGGCCCGGTTCTCGCACAGCTCGAACGCCGGGCCGTAGATGCCGTAGCTCGCGCCCAGCGTCGCCGCCAGGACCAGCCTCGCGGCGAAGGCCGGCCGGCCGCCTGTCTGGAGGTACTCGGTGAGGATGTCCGGCGTGTTCGGCCAGAGGTTGGGGCGCATGTACTCGCGCACCGAAGTCGTCGTCAGCTCGGTGAGGTACTGGCTAAGCTCGCCGCTCGTGTTGCGCCACGCGAAATACGTGTAGGACTGGCTGAACCCGGCTTTGGCGAGGCGGTATTTCACCTTGGGCCGGGTGAAGGCCTCGGACAGGAAGATCGTCTCGGGGTGAACGCGCTTGACCTCGCCGATGAGCCACTCCCAGAACGGGAAAGGCTTGGTGTGCGGGTTGTCGACGCGGAAGATCGTCACCCCCTGGTCGATCCAGAAGGTGATGATCGACAGCAGCTCGGCCCACAGCTCTCGCCAGGCGTCGCACTCGAAGTCGAAGGGCACGATGTCCTCGTACTTCTTCGGCGGGTTTTCAGCGTGCTGTATCGATCCGTCCGGGCGATGCCGGAACCACTCGGGGTGCTCGCGAATGTATGGGTGGTCGGGCGAGCATTGGAAAGCAATGTCGAGCGCGATCTGAAGGCCCT
>WNGA01057590.1_pt1 | contig 10076 bp, 8 predicted proteins | sample 5400061 | NCBI WGS metagenome assembly WNGA01 (sample SAMN13153366, study PRJNA577476) | soil metagenome | isolation source: 100 cm soil or saprolite under grassland replicate 2 | place: USA:California | collected 2016-06-15
GAGATCGAGCGGCAGATCGGTGCGCACCTGGACGTCTTGGCGACGACCTTCCGCGATGTACCAGCACGGCACCGCAGCCTGCGCGCGGCGTTCGATCATTCCTGGGATCTCTTGACCGACGAGGAACGCACGCTGTTCACTCGTGTCGCGGTCTTCCGCGGCGGCTGGACACTGCAAGCCGCCGCGGAGGTGGCCGGGGCCACGCTCCCCGCACTCATCGCGCTAGTCGATCAGTCACTGGTGCGGCTGGTGCGTGCGGGAGCGCGAGCGACTGCCCTGCCGCACGCGACGGCAGATTCTCGCTTCACCCTGTTGGAGCCGATTCGCGAGTATGCCCTGGAGCAGTTGGCGCTGCGTGGCGAGACAGAAGCGCTCCAGCGAGCTCACGCGCGCTACTACGTAGCGCTGGCCGAAGCAGCCGCGGCGCAGTGGGATAGTCCGACCCCAGAAACGATGATCAAACAGCTCGATCGCGAACACGACAATCTCCGAGCAGCACTGCGCTGGGCATGTGATGGCGGTGACCATACGATTGGGCTTCGGCTGGCTGGGGCGTTGCGAAAGTTCTGGCAGAGCCGCGGCCTGATCAGCGAGGGGCGCGCCTGGCTGACACAGTTGCTGGCGAGAGCCGACACCACTGCAGAAGCAGCCGAAACGGCGGCACGACTGCAGGCCACGCAGGCGGCTGCCTGGCTGGCCTCGAATCAGCACGATTTCACACAGGCCGCGCAGCTGTTCGAGCAAAGTATTGGCATCCAGCGAGCGCTGGGAGAGACAGGGGGCGAGACACAACTGCTGTTCAACGCGGCGCTTCAGGCGCGTGCGCTGGGGCACTACCAACAAGCGATCTCACTGTTGGAAGAGGCTCTCACACAGCAGCGCGCAAGGGGTGATCGTGGCAGCTTGAGCGCTGGCGGTCTGGGGCTGGCGCTCTACGGGCTCGGGCTGCTGGTGCGTGAGCAGGGCGAGTTCGCTCGCGCCGCGACGCTGTTCGAGGAGTGCGTGGAGCTCCATCGTGCGCTTGGCGACCGCGAGGGAATCGCTCAGGCGCAGCTGGCGCTGGGCGATATTGCGCGCGATCAGGGCGATGTCGCGCAGATGCGGACATTCGGTGAGCAAAGCCTGCTGGTGTTCCGCGAACTGGGCGTGCAATGGGCGATTGGCTTTGCGCTCAACAACCTGGCCCTGGCAGCCTCCCTCGAGGGCGACCTCACACACGCCTTGAGTCTGGTAGAGGAGGGCGTACGGCTGTTTCGGAGCTTGCACGCCGATTCAAGCCTGGCAGAAGTGCTGATCACGCAGGGGCAGATTGTACGAGCGCAAGGAGACAACCAAGCCGCCGAGCGAGCGTTGACCGAAGCGCTGCGGCTGGCGTGGGCGGTGGGGCCGCGCCTGTTGGTGGCGGCGGCGCTGGAAGGAGTAGCCGCCGTGGTGGTGGCGCAGAACCAGGCAGAGCTAGCCGCCCGTCTGCTCGCTGCGGCGTCGGCGCTGCGTGGGCAGATGGGCACCCCGGTGCGACCAATCGATCAAGCCACTGTGGAGTTGGCGCTGGCAGATGCGCGATCAATACTGGGCGACACCGCCTTTGCAGCCGTGTGGGCGGAGGCGCAGACGTTGGCACCCGAGCAAATCCTCAGCAGCATCCCCAGTACGGCGGCGTTCACAACGCTTCGTGATCGATAAGGTAGCCTGTCTCAGATGTTATCGTGTCAGTGTCCCCGACAGAACGGCGCGTGCTGTACCAGGTGCGAGGCCAGCCGCTGCTCCAGGATGTGCCGAGGGAATGCTTTCTCACGAATAGTAGCGCACAATATGGAACACGACAGTGGAAACCACCCGAAAATGAGCGCGCCGTCCATCCGTAGAACATCTGCTTCCTCGACGTACCACGAGGCTGTTATGGAGTTTGGGTCGGCTCGCTCGGTGGGTCCGTACGGAAGCCGATCTGGCCATGTGTACCATCGCAGAACGGCTTGTTGTTCGATTGCCCGCAGCGGCACAGCGCGACACGTGTGTCTTCTTCGTTCACAGCGTCCATCGTACGATAACCTCCTGTGCGAGTATGGACTATTTGGCACTTCTCCGTATGTCTTCTGGTTGCATCCTGGTGAATGCTGGCATGGTTCCCAGTTCCGCAGGGTGGATGTAGCGCGACAGCACCCGATCTGCAAACAGCCCAAGGCAAGACAGGTTTGGAAAGCCCGGCCCTTGTGCCAGACCGGCCAGCATCGGCATGTGAATATTCCTGCCAGGAATGCACAACTGCTCGTCGATGCGACGCTGCACCTCATCCGTCGATAGTTGTGGGCGAAGTGCAGCCGACAGGAGTGAGAAGGCTGAGGTCGGGTCAAAGCCAATTGCGACGACGATCTTATCATACCTGGCATGCCGCACCTGTCCGCGCCATTGTGTTGTCAACGTGGCCTGGCCGTTTTCGACAGCAGCGCCAATTGCTGCACCAGGCGTGAGCGAGACATGTGGTGCCGCATCGAGCGCCTGCTGCGCTGCCCTGGAAAAGACACCACGATCGGTGCGCTGGATGAATTCCTGTGACGGCTGGAGCTGGCGCCAATACGGCAGTCAGCCGTAGCTGCTGGCGGCCGCGCAGCACGCTCACCTCTACACTATCGCCGATGCGCGCCTGGCTCAAAAATGGGAATAGGCCAAGTACTGATGGATAAAGGCGATCGCCATGCTGCCCTCACCAACCCCCGCAGCACAGCGCTTGACCGAGCCGAGCCGGACATCGCCGGCGGCGAACACGCCGGGGTGGCTAGTCTCCAGCAGGAACGGTTCACGATCGAGCCTCCAGTGCGACGAACTCGCCAGCTCGCCGCCGGTGCGGATAAAGCCCTTGGCGTCGGTCTCAATCTCCGCCGGCAGCCAGTCGGTGCGCGGAATAGCCCCGACGAATGAGAAGACAGCGGGGGTGGAAATTGTGCGCCGCTCACCTGTCTGGGTGTTCTCTATCTCCACCGCCTCCAGCACCGTATCCCCAAGCATCCGCCGGATCGCCGTATGGTAGAGCACCTCGACATTGTCCGCCGCCTGGACACGGCGGCGTTGCCTCCTCCGACGACGACGACCTCTGCGCCGCGGCACGAGGCCAGCTCCGTATGCGTCGCGGCGTAATAGATGCCCAGCCCCTCGAACCGCTCGCGATCGGGGACGTCGAGCTTGGTGTAGTCGGCGCCCGTCGCGATCAGCACGCAGCGCGCCTCGACGCGCTCGCCGCCTTCGATCCGGACGGCGGGAAACGGGCCGCCCACGTCGAGATCCGTCGCCGCGGAGGGCGTGGAGAACTCGGCGCCGAACTTTTGCGCCTGGAGCAGGGCGCGGCCCATCAGCTCGGCACCGGTGATGCCGGTGGGGAAGCCGAGGTAATTCTCGATCCGCATGGAGGCGCCTGCCTGGCCGCCTGGCCCCCTGCCGTCGAGCACAAGCGTGCTCAGGCCCTCGGATGCGCCGTAGACCGCGGCCGCCAAACCCGCCGGTCCAGCCCCGACCACGACCAGGTCGTAGCGCTGCTGCCTCAGAGGGCGTTTGAGCCCGATCGCCTCTGCGAGCTCTCGAATCGATGGATTGCGCAGGAGCGGGAGGTCTCCGCACATCACTACCGGCATCTCCTCCTCGGCGAGCCCCAAGTGCTGGAGCAGCTCCACGACCGCCGGCTCTGCTTCCACGCCGATCCACGTGAACGGGATCTGGTTGCGCGCCAGAAACTCGCGGATGTGGAAGGCTTGGCGCGAACGTTCGGAGCCGATCACGCGCGGCCCCTGGAAGCCCGACTCGAGTAGCTGGTCGCGGCGGGCGATGAAGGCCTTCAGGATTCTCTCCCCCAGGGCGGGCCGCTCGACAATGATGTGGCGGATGTCGGTCGAGGGGACATGGAGCACCTGCGTGTCACCTCGGGCCACCGCGCTGACGACCGGGCGTCGGCGGCTGAGGATGTCAATGTCGCCGGTGAACTCCCCCGCCCTGTGCACACCGAGGATGCGGGGCTCCTCACCAGAGGGGTCGAGGATCTCCACCGCGCCGGAGAGCACGACGAAGAATCCTCCGCGGCGCTCCCCGACTTGAAACAGCGGCTCCCCATCCCGCAGCTGCCGCATCGTCCCGATCGTCTTTAGGGCCGCGATCTCGGCGTCGTCGAGCCGAGGGTTAGCCACGTTCTGGAGGGTGTTGGGGAGGGTGTTGGACTCATTCATAGCCATTGTGCCGATCCTTTAGAAAAGAGGGAGTAAACTCCAGCAGCTTTCGCTGTGGTATAGAAGCCCTCCATGGCACCCACAGGGTACCCGGCTGCTTTTGAGCCATTGGGTGCTGGAGCTCAAAGGGCACCCCGGCCTTGGGAGCCGTCACCCAAAGTGCCTGCCGTAGGTGTTCGCCGGCGGTCCCAGCGACTCGAAATACTGCTGGTCAACATAGCACCAGCCCCATTCCTCGTCCGGCTCGAACGAGCGGATGATCGGGTGCTGAGTCGCGTGGAAGTGCTTGGTGGCATGTCTGTTCGGCGAGTTATCACAACAGCCCACATGCCCGCACTCGGTACATATTCGAAGGTGAACCCAACGTCTATGTATCTTCAGGCAGTCCTCGCACCCCAAGGCGCTTGGCTGCACACCTCGCACGTGCTCTGGGGTCAGGTGCTCATCCACGCTCGGGTCTTGCAAGATACTCACGGAAAACCTCCGATACACTTAATCAAGTTCTGCTTTGGGCGATGGCCCGCTGCTCAAGGAAATAGTTTCTTCTTTCGCCTGACGACCCCAAGATCATCGCCGCGACTACCCACCGGCCTTGCGCGGAGCGGTAGCGCAGTAGTTCGCGCGGGCCGGAGCCGTCAGCAGGACTCAGCTCGCCCGGCTGAGCCCCCGTATCTGGTGTCACTAGTCGGAGCTCCATGTAGATCCAGGCGGCAGAGCGGCTGGCCTGGCCGCCGCTCTGCCGCCCGCGCTACTGGAGGGTGAGGATGATGCGCTCGTGGACGGTGCCGCTTTCCAGCTGGCGGTGGGCCTCGGCGGCCTGCTGCATGGGCATGGATTTGTGCGCGCGCAGGCGGAGCCGGCCATCGGCCAGCAGGGCGATCGTCTCATCCAGGGCACCGGGAGCACGGTCGGTGGTGTACTGGGAGAACGTGACGCCGAAGTCAGCGGCAGCCGGGTCCGCCAAGGTGATGACCCGCCTGGGTCCGCCAGCCAGGGCGATCGCGTCGGCCAGGACACCCTTGCCGGCCGCATCGAACACGGCGTCCACCGCGCCCAGCGCGCGAACCCGGCCGGCCACGCCCGCGCCGTACCATACCGGCGTCGCTCCCAGCTCGCGGGCGAGCGTTTCGTCGTGCTCGCCGACCGCGCTGATCACCTTGATCCCCCGGGCGACCGCGAGCTGCGTCGCGATGATGCCGACGGATCCGCCGCCGCCGAACAGCAGCAGCGTCTCACCGCTCTTGACGTTCAGCTGCCGCAGGACACCGACGGCCGCCTCGGCCGAGCTGGGCAGCGCGGCGGCATCGATCCACGAAACGGTGTCTGGCTTGCGGGTCCAGATCGACGCCACCGCGTACTCGGCGTACCCGCCCAGGCTGACCAGCAGGGCCGTGACGCCGTCGCCGATGGACGTGCCGGTGACACCTGGCCCAACCGCGTCGACGGTGCCTGCTGCCTCGAAACCGAGCACGGCGTTCGGGGGCAGCGGGATGGCCTTGACATAGCCGGCCCGCAGGACGAGATCGGTTGGGCTGATGCCGGCAGCCTTGACCTTGATCCTGATCTGTCCCTCACCCGGTTCCCGCAGCGGGACCCCGGCCCACTTCAGCACCTCAGGTGGTCCGTATCCAGTCATCACAACTGCGTTGGGCATAGTAGTTCCTTCCTTTCTGGTAGCGGCCTCGGTATGGCCGCGAACGGCAACTTCAGCGTGTTCGTTGTGCGCCCTCTCCTGCTCCATCGATAGCGCCTTGCGACGGGGCCGGCGCTTCCCGGCCCCGCTCGCGGGCCAGATCTCCGAAGCCTGCTGGCGGAGAGCTGATGCTCGCGCCGGCCCGGCCCAGCAGTGTGAGTGATCCAGCGGCCGCGACGGCCGCAGCCACCCCGAGCGCGCCGCCCGGTTCTTTGGCGTCATAGATCACGCCGCCGGCCGCCGATCCGGCGGCCAGGGAGCCTTGCAGCGCGGACGTGTGGGTGGCGCTCATCCGGGTAGCTCTGCCGCGACGGCGGCGCGCGCCTGGTCGAGATCGACGAGCTCGCCGTTCAGGCCGCCCTGGTGGAGGTCGCCGCCGGGCACCTCGAGCCGTCCGGCGTCGGCGATGCCGCCGGCCCGCACCGGCTCGAACCCGGCAGCACGGATCAGTCGTTCGATCGCTGTCGCAGCCGCGTCGTCGTCGGTGGCGTAGAGGAGCACGGCCCGCCGCGGTTCGCGGTTTGCGCCGCTCGCGAGCGCGTCGGCGCCGAGCGTGCCGAATGCCTTCACGTAGTGCGCGCTCGCGGGGAGCAGGGCAGCGACCACGGAGCCGGCCGACTGTCCTTCAGGCAGTGTCCGAATCATCTGCCCGCTCTCGTCGAACCCGAGCGGGTTCGAGGGGTCGACGACGACCTTGTTCTCGAGCAGGCGCGCATCCTTCGCGATCAGTTCCTTGATCGTGTCGAGCCAGACGGCGAAGACGACGACATCGGCGCCCGCGATCGCGTCCTCCACGGAGGCGGCGCGTGCGAGCGGCCCGAGTTCGTCCGCAAGTGCCTGCGCGCGCGATTGGTTCTTCGCGGCCAACACGACAGACTCGCCACCGGCTACCAGGTGCCGGGCGAGGGCGCCCCCGATGTTGCCGACGCCGATGATTGCGGTGGTCAACCTGACTCCTTTCGCGCTCATGGGTGCACCCACGAGCCGTAGCCGAGGTCGAGCCGGATCGACTGCATCACCTGGAACGTCGTGCTCTCGGTGAAGACGTCGGCGGCTGCGAGCACGCCGGTGTACTTCTCGATCACGGGCGCGGCTGCGGTAGCGACCCACTCGTCCAGGCCGCCCTTGAACGCCGCCCAGGGGTTGTCGCCGTACTTGACGAAGTAGCGCGTCAGGTCGACGCTGTCGAGCGCCTTCCTGGAGCTCTCGGCGATGTCCGCCATGTACTGCTGGTGCAAGGCAATGTCCTCGCGGGTGCCGAGCCGGCCGACGTGGCCGGCGATGAAGTGCTTCCACGAATAGGCCAGCGCCTTCGCCGGCGCCTCGAGATAGCCGGGGATGTCCTCGGTCAGGTTCGAGAGGAAGACCGGTGCCCAGCCAGGATTGACGATGTCGATCAGCATCAACGCGTCATGATCTGGCAGGTGGATGATGATGTTGTCGGGCGAGTGGTTCGCGCCGTGCCAGGCGAGTTCGATGCGCTCACCACCAATCTCGAGCGTGCGCGTGTCCTGGAAGGTCTCCTCGTTCGGGGGCCTGGCCGGGTCGCCGTCGCGCAGCAACAGCTTGCGTGTCTCCTCGTGCCCGATGCGCGTGACGTTCTTGTTGAACAGTGACGACGCGCCGACGTGGTCCGCGTGATGGTGCGAGTAGATGAGGTGCGTGACCTTGTTGCTGACGCCGTTAGCGGTGGCGATCTCGTCGACGGCGCGCTGGATGTTGTTGCCGATCGTCGGCGGTGCGTCGAGCAGCACGACACCGTCCGAAGTCGTCAGGAACGCGCACTGGTAGGTGCCGTCGGTGATCCAGTACAGGTTCCGCTCGACGCGGCCGACGTAGTAGCCCTGCTCGTTGAGCGTCGGGCCCATCGCCGAGCGCGTGTGGTTTGATCCTTAAAAACGAAAGCGCTCCGAGAATCATTAAGAACCTCCTTCACATGGTGTAATAACCCAACTGGCCTGTCAGTGCGATCCTGACGAAAAGATACGACATACCATATAACTGAGGCTGAACTTGCCCATGTTCTTTTTCCATGCTTTTCCACTCATGGAAAGCATGTCATTTCACGCCCATTTGGGCGCGCATAGTGTCGAGCATGATGTAGCAGTCGAACCTCTCGATCTTCCCGTCGCGTAGGTACCAGAAGTCGGCGCACGGCCCGTCGACCTTCGCTCCCGTCGGCTGGATGATGCCGGCAGGGGTCTGCAGCGGCCCGAGGAAGGTGCCCTGAATCGACAGCTCGACGGCGACCATGTCGCCAAGCACGTTGACGCGGTGCAGCTCACGATGGACGTCGGGGTAATACTTGGCGATGCTGAGTACAAGGTCGCCGAGCTGCTCGCCCCGATAGCTCTCCAAGCCGAGAGGTTCTATGCCAGCGTGCCCCAGGTTGATCACGCCGTCATTGGCGAAGAGGCCGACGAACCCGGCGACGTCCAGGACGCTGCCCTCCGCCGTGTGGTAGGCGTGCCGGACGATTGCTTCATTGTCGTACGTCTGGATCTCGAACGCGATCACAACCTCGCGCCCACTCTTGTTGCCGTGGGCCACCAGGGTGTAGGCGCCAACCGGCGCATCCATCGGTGCGCGCCAGGTGTACTCGACCGTGCCGGACCTGTCGGCGCGCGCCGCGCTGGCGTAGGGCTCGTCCAGATCGTCGACGTCCTCACGTAGGGCCCGTATGGCGCGCCCGTCGGGGGTGCTGATCCAGAAGGTCACCAGTTCGGCGCTGTTCTTGTCATCGTTGGCGTGCCGGTCGCCTCCGAAGCCGGCGGCGACGAAGGTGAAGCGGGTGCCGGGGGCGCCAGCGATGGGCGTCACACTCGGCTGCACCGACTCGGCGGCGGCACTGACTCCGGGGGCTACCGGCACCGCGCAGGCCGCCAACATCCCGGCGCTGGCTGCCATTGCGCTCCGTCGCAAGAATCCACGACGACTCAACGAATGCCCATCGTTTTTCGGAGCCATGCTCCACTCTCCTCTCGGGTTCACATCACGATCACGATCTTGCCGTCGCTCAGTGGTTGCGAGCGCTTGTGTCCGGTTGTCTTGCTCTGCGATGGCTTGCGCCTTTCCTGCGTTTCTTGCTGTCTATCGCCTCGCTTGTGGATGAGTCGACTTCCTGCTAGCTGATCAGGCCAGGTGCTGCGTCCGCTGGAGCGGTCTTCACGCCAGTTGCCGCCGCGCCAGCACCTTTCTGGCGGCGAGACCGAACGTTTCGTCCGCCGTCAAGTGACGGAGAAGGGCGACGCATTCGGGTGTGGATCTGCCACGCTTTGCCAGTCTAGACCTCGAGCAGCCGCACCGCCAGCAGCCGTTTGCGCCGGACGGTGTCTTGTTCGAGAGAGTTTGAGAGGCTATGCCTGTTTGACTGCCATGCCCCGATCGGCTTCGCGCCAATCGATCTCCTCGTTAGCCACCTGCATGTATCTTTCCGTCCACTGCGATCAGTATAGGAACAAGCTCTAGAGAAGTCACTAGACATCAGGTAGCATGTCACTTCACATCTGACTTCACCTCCCTACCCTCTGTCGAGCACTAGTGCGCTTTCAGCGCGGGTGTTGGGTGTTGGGTGTTGGGCGGGCGGCGTTGCGAAGCCCAACACCCAACACCCAACACCTAAAACCTTGCTTGGAAATGCACTAGCCGAGCCTGGGCAAAGTCTCGCGTTTTGCCAGCAAACCTGGTATGATTCGTACTACATATCAGCGAGGCTAAGAAACACAAGGGGTATGGCGCCGCCTGACAGCTCGTCCCTATCTCCGACAGGCGTTGACCCGAATAGGATGCACGCCCGACAGACCCAGGATACTAGTGGTGGCTGAGGACATCTCGCTCCATCAGCACCCATATCACTTGCCATCACGTGCAGGGCGGTGCTCGGTGGGTTGTGCGGAAAGGTGACGACTCGTGAAGCGAGCTTCGTATCGGGAGCGCGACTATACCTTCGGCCAGCGGATGCTGACACTGCGTACGGCGATCGGGCTGACGCAAGCCGGACTGGCAGACCTGCTCAAGGTCACCCGGCATGCGGTCGGCGGGTGGGAGGCCGGTGAGAGCTATCCCACAGCCGAGCATCTCAAACAGATCATCGCCCTCGGGCTCCAGCAGCAGGCCTTTGCGGCCGAGCATGAGGCCGAGGAGATCCGCGCGCTCTGGCGTGCCGCGCATCAGAA
>WNGA01014210.1_pt1 | contig 10072 bp, 11 predicted proteins | sample 5400061 | NCBI WGS metagenome assembly WNGA01 (sample SAMN13153366, study PRJNA577476) | soil metagenome | isolation source: 100 cm soil or saprolite under grassland replicate 2 | place: USA:California | collected 2016-06-15
GGGCCAGACGCAGCAGTACGGGATCGTCGCCGGAGAGCGCGAAGGCGACCGGATCGTCCGGATCACCGGGATGGTCGAGAAGCCGGCGCCGGAGAAGGCACCGTCGAACCTCGCGATCATCGGCCGTTACATCCTTCCTCCCGAGATCTTCGACATCCTGGAAGAGACTCGGTCCGACACGGCCGGCGAGATCCAGCTGACCTCGGGCCTCGCAACGCTTCTCGAGAGGCGGGCGATCGACGGCTATCTGTTCGAGGGCAAGCGCTACGACGCGGGCGACAAGCTCGGGTTTCTCAAAGCGACCGTGGAGTTCGCATTGAAGAGAAAAGATCTGGGAAGGGAATTCCGGGAGTACTTGAGGACTCTGGATCTGTCCTGAGTCCCGAGCCGGGCACTACTTGGGGCCCTGGACCTTGGATTTCGGACTTTTTTTCTCCGCCGCCTTTTCTTTCTTCTCGGACTTTTCGGACTTTTCGGACTTTTCGGCTTTCTCCGCCGATCCTTCCTTCGTATCGGCGGCAGCTTCCTTCGCCTTCTGCTCGCCCTTCGCACCCGCGTAGTCCGTCACGTACCATCCGCTCCCCTTGAATTGGATCGCGGGAGCGGAGAACGCCTTCTTCAAGCTTCCCCCGCAGTGCGGACAGATCTTCAGAGGCTTCTCGCCCATTCTCTGGATGGCTTCGGTCTTGCGGCGGCAGGACTGGCAGACGTACTCGTAGATCGGCATATCGTGAGAGCTGTCGGCGATCAGCTGTCTGCGAGCGTTCCCCCGTCCGTTTTCCATTGTAGCTTTCGAACGCCCGCCGCCTCTTTGATGCGGACGAGGTCGAGACAGAAGAACGCGTAGAGAGCCCGGGCGTTCTCGGCCACCGTCGCCGGCCCCCTCTGACACAGAAGCTGTACCGGCGTCCGTCCGTCGACGAGCTCACAAAAAGCAACCTCTTCGGGCGTGAACAATCCGGCCGGGATCTCGCCGCTCGACCTCTCGAGCACCGATTGTCCCGAACCGAGGCGCTCGATGAACCGCCGAACCGCGCGCGCCCGGCGGATGCCGTCGACGATGACCTCCGCGATCGGCAGGTCGATGCGGATCGTCTCGTCGTCGCGCCGGGACCCGACCTCGAAAACGACTTCCCCGCTCTCCCAGTCGAAGGCCCCCCAGAGGATGGCGCGGACCTGCTCCGCGATCGCGCGTTCGAGCGTCGGCTGGTCGAGCAGCTCCAGCCGCAGAAGGATCTGGCCGAGTCGGACGCCGTCTCCCGCCAGCCTCGTCTCGGCGCTCACGACTGCGTCTTCCGGCAGCGTCCCCTGGCGAATCAGGTAGGTCCCGAGACGAACCTCCGGCTCGTCGGAGGTGGCGAAGACGACGACGCCGCTGTCGAGAAAGATTTGCCGGTGCCGCGGGCCGCTCGCGACCGACAGCGCTCCGGGCACTCGGTAGCGTTCGATCGTCGCGAGGATCTCCGGCAACGGAGTGACCGCGAGGTCGCCGCGATACTCGAACTTCTTTTCCATGAGACGGATTCCGACCATGGTAACCGAACCGTCGCGGTTTCGGGCGCGGCCGGCGTCTACAATCGCCGCGTGATCTCGGTTTCGGAGGCCTGCGCGATTCTCGATCGGGCGGTCCTGCCGGGCGAGGTGGAGTCCGTCCCGATCGCCGACGCCCTCGGAAGGATTCTCGGAGCCGACGTCGTCTCCGACGTGGACTGGCCGCCGTTCGACACCTCGGCAATGGACGGCTATGCGTTACGCGCCGACGAAGCACAGGGGAGCGACGGGCTCCGGGAGCGGGCCGGCCTCGTCGCCGCGGGTGACCCTCTCCCGCCGCCGCTCGCGCGAGGCGAGGCGGTGCGCGTCATGACGGGAGCACCGCTCCCGCGCGGCTCGGATGCCGTGGTTCCGATCGAGGAAATCCATCGAGAGGCCGGGCACGTTCGGTTCGATCGCGCACCGCGAGAGGGTGCTCACATCCGGCGGCGCGGCGAAAGCGTCGCGCGCGGCACGGTGCTGCTCTCGGAGGCGCACCGCCTCGATCCGGCCGGAATCGCGCTCGCCGCCCTCGCCGGCGCCGACCCCGTGCGTGTGCGCCGGCGGCCTCGAATCCGCATCGCGACGACCGGAAACGAGCTCGTCGCCGCAAGGAAAACGCCGCGCGAAGGACAGATGAGGGACTCGAACGGTCCGATGCTCGAGGCGCTCTGCCGCGCACGCGGCTGGATCGTGACCCGCCGCGAACCGGTCGAGGACGAGCCGGGAGCAGTCGAGCGGCTCTTCACAGAGCCGATCGGAGACGTGGATGCGCTCGTCACGACCGGCGGAGTCTCGACAGGCGACCTCGATCTCCTGCCGCCGGCTGCGGAGCGCGCGGGATGGGAGATGCTCTTCCACCGCGTCGCGGTGCGCCCTGGAAAGCCGGTCGCCTTCGCACGAAAGGGCAAGACGCTGTGGTTCGGGCTCCCGGGCAACCCCGTTTCCGCCTCGGTCTCGTTCCATCTTTTCGTCCGCCGCGCGCTCGACCGGCTGGAGGGAGTGGAAGAGCCCGGACCTACGCAAGTCCTGGCGCGGCTCGCGGTCGCGCTCCCCTCCGGGGGCCCGCGCGACACCTACCGGGACGCGTGTCTCATGGAGAAGGAGGGCGAGCGGAGGGTCGAACCGCTTCCGACCGCGGGCAGCCACGACATCGCGACGCACGCGCGCGCGAATGCACTGATCCGGATTCCCGCCGCCGGTGGCCCGCTCGCCGCTGGCTCGCTCGTCACATGCGTGCTCCTCGAGCGCTGAGGAAGCGGAAGGCCGCGGTCGAGCCCACGCGGCGGCCGCATCGGACGCCCGAGGTTCTGCAACGGCGCGCACTCGCCGCCGACGGGGTACCGATCGCCTACACACTCTGGAGACGCCCCTCGCCCGAGATCGTGATTCTGGCGCCCGGGTTCTGGAGACGGCGCCTCGCGAGAGAGAACGTGTTCCTCGCGACGCACTTCTTCCGGCGGGGCTACGACGTCGCCGCGCTCGACTTCCGGGGCCATGGCGGGAGCGGCGGCTCGTATGGGTTCGGAGCCGCGGAGACCATGGATCTCGCGGCGGTTGCCGACGAGCTCTCTGGCGAGCACGGGCCGTACGCCCGCTTCGCCGTGATCGGACTCTCGATGGGCGGCTCGATCGCGGCGGAGACCCTCGCACAGCGTCCGGACCTCCCCTGTCGTGCACTCGTGATGATCTCTTCGCCCGCGGACGTCTCGATGCTCCGGCCGCGCCCGCTGTCGCGCGACGCGATGCGGCAGCTCCGGTTGCGCCATGCGCTGCGAATGCCCCGAATCGCCATCCGCCGCCTGCGCGGCCCGAAGCTCCGAGCGGCGGAAGCGGTCGCGAAGCTCTCGATGCCGAAGTTGATCGTGACCGCCGAAGGCGACTGGCTCGTGGACCCGTCGCAGGGGCGCCTCCTCGCCGAGTCGGCGGCGCCGCCGGTCGACTACGTCCATCTCGATCTTCCCGGCTCTCTCCATGCCGACGCGCTCGTCAAGTTCGTGCCGCTGACTCTCCTGCGCGTGCTCGATCGCTGGCTCGCTCGGTGGGCGCCGCCGTAAGGGGCACGTTTAGGTTTTCCTAAGACGGAAAATTCGCGCACGGACCGTGCAAGTAAAATCTGCGTCGTGTCGGAACGTCGTGTCGTCATCACCGGAGTCGGCTGCCTTTCCCCGAACGGGAACGGGAGAGAGGCGTTTGCCGCTGCGCTCAAGCTCGGCGCGAGCGGCATCGATCGGATCTCGCTCTTCGATCCGGAAGGGCTGCCGGTCACGATCGCGGGAGAGTTGAAGGGCTTTGATCCGACCACGTGGATCGGCGCAAAGGACATCCGGCACGTCTCGAGGGCGGTGCCGATGGCGATCGCCGCCTCCGCGGAGGCGCTCGAGGACGCCGGGATCGATCCGGCGCGGCTGTCGCTGGAAGATCGGCGCGGGATAGGGGTCGTGCTCGGAACCGGAGGCGGCGCGATCGAGTTCACCGAGCGGATGTACCACCTCTACTACACCAACCAGACGAAGAAGGCTTCGATCTATTCGATCCCCTCCGGAACCATCGGTACGCTGTCGTCCGAGATCTCGATGCAGTTCGGGTTGCGCGGGCTCTCTCACGTCATCTCGACGGGCTGCGCTTCCTCCACGGATGCCCTCGGCTACGCCTTCCGCTCGATCAAGTTCGGCGTCGGCGGCGACGCACTGCTCGTCGGCGGGGTGGATGCGACCGTCGTCCGGGGGATCATGGAAGGCTTCGTGATGATGCGGATTGTTTCGACGTCCTGGGAACGCCAGCCGCCGCGCGCTTCGAGGCCGTTCTCCGCAGACCGGGACGGCTTCGTACTCGGAGAAGGGGCTTGGATGTTCGTGCTGGAGGAGCGCGAGCGGGCGCTCGCGCGCGGCGCGAGGGTCTACGCGGAGATCCGGGGGTACGGCGCGACGTGCGACGCGCACCACCGAGTCCGCCTGGACGAGACCGGAGAGGAGCCGGCGCGCGCCATGTCGCTCGCGCTCGGGGAGGCGGGACTCCCTCCCGATGCCATCGACTATCTCGCTTATCACGGCACGTCGACGGCGCTGAACGACCGGGTCGAAACGCGGGCCGTGCGGCACGCCTTCGGCCGATCGGCGCCCCGGCTGCCCGGCTCGTCGATCAAGTCCATGATCGGTCACCCCCAGGGCGCCTGCGGCGCGGCGGGGGTCGCGGCGACGCTGCTCGCGATGCGCGACTCCTTCCTGCCGCCGACGATCAACCTCGAGACGCCGGACTCGGAGTGCGACCTCGACTACGTCGCCAACGAGTCGCGCGAGACGTCTTTCGAGCATGCCCTCTGCAACACGATCGGGTTCGGATCGAAAAACAGCGCGCTGGTGATGAGCCAGGACTCGTGAGTCTCCTCGTACCGCCCCGCACTCCATCCCACGAGATTCTCGATGATCCGAACATCTCCCAGGAAGAGATGTGCCTCTCGCTCCGGGACCTTTCCCTCGTCCATCGATGGTGGGGAAGCGCACGGGCGCTCGAAGGCTTTCTCGTCGGTCACATGCGGCGCCTCGGCGTCCGGCGTCCGGTGCTCCTCGACGTCGGAGCCGGCTCGGCCGACGTCTCGCGACGGCTCGCCCGTTCCCTCGCTCGCTCGGGACATCCCGCGACCGTCCTCGCCTCGGACGTGCAGTGGCGCCACTTGGTCGCCGGGCGCCGAATGGCCCGCGACGCCTTTCCCGTCGTCTGTGCAGATGCGTTCGCGCCCCCGTTCGGGGAGAACTCCGTGGACTGGATCGTGTCGACGCTCTTCTTTCACCATTTCTCCCCCGGTGAGAACTCCCGTCTGCTCGCCTCGTTCGCGCGAATCGCACGGCACGGGTTCGCGATCCTCGACCTGACCCGGCATCGCATTCCTCTGGGGTTCATATCCGTCGCCGGGAGACTCCTCTTCAAGACGCGCATTTCGCTCCTCGACGGAATCTCCTCGGTCCAGCAGGCGTACACGCCGGAGGAGGCGCGCCGGATCGCCCGCGACGCGGTCCCCGGTGCGGAGGTGGAGCGCATCTTCCCCTTCCGGTTCCTCGTTTCCACGAACGCTTGACGGAGAGCTTCGACGCCGTCGTGGTGGGTGCCGGCCCGGCCGGCTCCGCGGCGGCGACGATCCTCGCCGGTACAGGGCGGAGCGTTCTCCTCCTCGAAAAGGACGTCTTCCCACGGCACAAGGTCTGCGGAGAGTTCCTCTCGGCGGACGCTCTTCCGAGTCTGGATCGCCTCGGGGTGCGCGAGGAGGTCGAGGGCGCGACCACGGAACGCATGGGACGCGGCGCTCTCCACCTTCCAAGCGGGCGGTTCGTTCCTTTTCTCCTTCCCCATCCCGCTCTCGGCATCTCCCGATTTCGGCTCGACGACCTGCTCGCGAGACGGGCAGGAGACGCCGGCGCTGACCTGCGTTTCGACGCGCGGGTGCTCGCCGCCCGACCGGATCGCCTCGGATTTCGAGTCCGCTTCACTCACCGGAAAGGAGAGTGCGACGTCGAGGCCCGCGCCGTGATCGGCGCCTGGGGCCGGTGGGACGCGCTCGATCGCGCGCTCGAGCGGAGCTTCCTCGGACGTCGCTCGCGGTACCTCGGCTGGAGCCGTGACTACGGCGGAGAGACGGCGTTCCTCGATGGTCAAGTGCGCCTCTATCTCTTCGCGGGCGGATATTGCGGGCTCTCTCGGGTCGAGGGCGGAGCGGTCAACCTCGCCGGAGTCGTCTCGGAGAGGATTCGCACCCGTTCCGGCCGTGGCTGGGAGGCGATCGTGGACCGGGGGCGCCGCGGAAATCCGGCTCTCGACGCGGACCTCGCGAAGCTGACGGCGGGCCCGGTCGGCTTCCTCGGGACAGGGCCCGTGTTCTTCACGGCGAAGCCCCCGACGGAAGACGGAATTCTGATGGCCGGCGACGCCGCCGGAGTTCTCGACCCGTTCTCGGGGGAAGGCCAGGCCGCCGCGCTCGCGAGCGGGATCCTCGCGGCGGAAACCGCGGAACGCCTTCTCTCGGGAGAGCTCTCGCGAGAAGACTGCGCGCGGGCCTATTCCGAGGCGTGGCGCCAACGCTTCGCGAGGCGTTTCGCCTGGAGCGCCGCCTTCCGGCGGCTGATGCTCAATCGCTGGATCGGCGCGGTTGCGGGGCGCGTCGCGGGGAAGAGTCTGGTGCGATTCGCGATCGCCGCGACCCGGCACTAGAGCTACAGCCCTCGCGCCCCCTCCGGCGTGAAGATTTTCGGATCGAGTCGGGCCACCCGGTAGTCGCGGTACTCCAGACGGGTGACTGCGCGCGACGCCGCACCCAGGAGCTCGCGGATCTCCATCTCGGAAACGATCTTCCTGCCCGACTGGTCGCGGAATTTCGTGAATGTCACGGCGCGCGCCTCCCTCCCCGAGGCGAGGAAAAACGCGACCCGGCAGGGAAGTTTCGCCTGATCGTCGACCGACAGGACGACACGCGGGTACGACAGCTTCGCCGACTTTCCCGTCAGCTCCAGAATCCGGCAGCTTCGCCCGTCGACGGTCTCGCTCTCATCGGTTGCCTTCGCCGCGTAATCTTCCGAGAAGCGCAGCCTCGCGACGTCGCCGAAAGACGCGCCCCCGAGCAGACGCTGGTTGGGCGTGATCGGAACCGGGTTCGTCGAGCCCGGCACGAGGAGCCACATTTTGTCGCCGTTCGTCAGGACTTTTCTCCCGCTGTTCTTCCCGCCGCGAAAGACGATGAGACCCTTGTCGCGCCCCTTCACGTACACGTCGAAGTTCGCGCTGCCCGTCTCCTTGCCGTCCATGACCTGCGTCGCGCGAGCGGAGATGATCGCCTCGTCGAACGCGTTGCGGGTCGCATCGACTGCCTCGAGCAGGCCCTGCACGTCGCCGGAGCTCTCGCCAAACGCCGGGGACGCCGCGAAAACGAGAGCGACGAGAAGAGTGACCGGTCGTTTCATGGACCTTTCCAACAGCGCCAACCCTCGTCGTCTTCCTTCTAGACGTGTGTGAGCGCCTCGACGATCGAAATCCGAGAGGCACGGCGCGCCGGAAACCACGAGGCGACGAGCATCGTGCCGACCATCGCGGCGACGCCGGCCACGTACGCGAGCGGATAGAACTTGACGTTGATCGGCATCCCGTGGGTCGCCCCGGGAGGCGGAGGCAGGACGATTCCGGACGCGTTCAGGATCGCCCGGACGACGAGCGCGACGAGCGCGCCGGCGACGCAGCCGGCGACGGCGAGCACCGCCCCTTCCGCGAGGAACATCCTCTGGACGCCGACGGGCCGGGTCCCGATCGCGCGCAGCGTCCCAATCTCACGCGTCCGCTCGGTGACCGACATGGTCATCACGATCGCGGCGGAGAGGATCACGATCACGACCAAAACGGCCCCGACGAATCCGAAGATCCCGATGTACAGAAGCTTGACCTGGCCGTAGAAGACGGCGAGCTCAGCCCAGTGGCGGATCGCGATCGGAAACCCCGCCGCCGCGAGCGATTGCTCCAGCCGTTTCGCGGCGCGTCGTTCGTCCGCCCCTTTTCGGAGGAAGACGACGAGCTTCGAGACGGTCTCCGAGGTCTCGAGGAGCCTCGAGACCAGCCCGATGCCGGCAGCGAGGTATCGGTCGTTCAGCTCCTTGATCCTCACGTCGACGAGCCCCGACACGACGCCGTCCACCGCGTTCAACGACCCGTCCGGGGTGGTCGCCATGAGCGTGATGCGGTCGCCGGTCTTGACGCCGAGCGCGGAGGCGAGGCCAGTTCCGAGAACGACATCCTCGCCGCCGGCGCTCGACAGATACCGGCCGGCGACGATGAGCTCTTGCGGCAGGGTCGCGTCCGCTTCCGGCTGCGGATCGACGCCGACACCGAGATAGGGCACCGACTTCGCGCCGTTGGTCGCGAGGCCGACGAACTCGATCCGCGGCAGCACCGCGACAACGGCCGGATCGCGCGCGGCGATCGCGCGAGCCCGGCCCGCGTCGGGAAGCCCGAACTCCAACGTCGCCTCCTCGTTTCGAGCGACAGCCCGCCGATCCACGATCTGGAGGTGGCCGATCGAGCGGATCGTGCCTTCCTTCAACCCTTCGAAGGACTGCGCGATGAACCCCCCGGCGAGGGCGAAAGCCGCGAAACCGAACGCGACGACGGAGCCCATGAGAAGCGTCCGGCGTTTCTGCCGCACGAGGTTGCGCCCGGCGAGGCTCCAGGAGTTCATTTGTAGCGGCGGCTCGACGCCGCCGGAAGAGAGCAAACGGCCGCCGTGCAGCATCCCATGGCGTTTGCGCGAATCACGGCGACCTTCAGCAAGGAGCTCATCTCGCGCGCGTGTCCGACGCGATCCGGCCGTCCTGCAGCGAAACCACCCGCCGCGCCCGGGCGACGACTCTCGGGTCATGGGTCGCGAACACGAAAGCGACTTCCCTCTCCTCCCCCATCGCCCGCATGAGATCGAGGATCTCGTCGGCCGTCTTCGAGTCGAGGTTGGCGGTCGGCTCGTCCGCGAAGACCACCGCGGGACGGTTGGCGAGTGCCCGGGCGATCGCGACCCTCTGGCGCTGACCGCCGGAAAGGAGGTCGGGCCGTACGCCGGCTTTCTCGCCGAGGTTGACCGCCGCTAAGAGCTCGAGCGCCCGGGCGCGCCTCTCCGCCGGGCCTTTCCCGGCGAGACCGACTGGATAGGCGACGTTCTCCTCGGCGGAGAGGACCGGGATCAAGTTGAACATCTGGAAAACGAATCCGAAACGGTCGCGGCGCAGGTCGGACTTCGCGTTTTCCGTGAGGCCGGCAGCATCGTGCCCTTCCACGCAGACCTCTCCCTCGTCGGGCGCGTCCAAGAGACCGAGAAGATTCAAGAGCGTCGTCTTGCCCGAGCCGCTCGGGCCCTGGATGGCGACGAACTCCTCTGGACCGATCTCGAGCGAGACGTTCCGGATGGCGGGGACGATTGCCGCCCCGAGCCGATAGGACTTCGAGACCGAGCGCGCGGAGAGGAGGACTGTTCGAGTCTCGCTCGGGTGCAAAACCTGGAAAGTCTAGCCCGAGTCCGTGTGACGTCGTTCAGAAGCCGTAGCCGGCGCGGTCGAAGCCGTCGCGAAAATCAAAAAGCCGCCCGATCAGAGCGGCCCTTTTGAGGTCGAACTGCGACGGTGATTGCTAAACCGACCTTACTTCTTCTTGCAGGTCGTTTCCCAGGCATCGGCCCACTTGCCGTCCGAGCCCTGCACCTGCCCCTTGTAGAGGACCTCCCGGTCGTTCTTCTTCGTGAAGGTGTCGCGGTATTTTCCTTTCGCGCCCATCATCACGCCTTCACTCATCCACGTGATGCTGTTGCCTTCCCAATCCTTCGCCTCGCCGTTGCTCCAACCGCCCCAGCCGTCGATGGCGATCCGGTCCCACTTCTTCTCCGCCGAGTCGTAGCCCCAGTACTCGTCCGCCTCCAACGGCATCGTGTTCTGCGCGGTCTTCTTCTCCTTGTAGTGCGAGACCTGCCAGCGGCCGCCCAGCTCATTGTGGACGGATACGGTGCCCTCGGTCGCGTGCTCCGGCC
>WNGA01031906.1_pt1 | contig 10072 bp, 10 predicted proteins | sample 5400061 | NCBI WGS metagenome assembly WNGA01 (sample SAMN13153366, study PRJNA577476) | soil metagenome | isolation source: 100 cm soil or saprolite under grassland replicate 2 | place: USA:California | collected 2016-06-15
CATCGGTGTGGCCATCGATCGCGGGGATGAGTGCGGCGACACGCTCCGATACCACGGCGCGGTTATGGCGGTCACGGACGAGCGCGCCGCCGAGACGAGAGTCATGGACGATCGTGAGGTTCGGGCTGAGCTTCACGCGAGTTCGATCCTCGATGGTGTCCTTGATCTCTTGGAGTCGCGACTGGTAGCGCACGATCTCGCGCGCAACGTCGCTCAGACGCAGCTCGTACAGCCACGTCTCGCCCACCGCCGCGTATCCGACGCCGCGCTGCCGCTGCATGAAGTCGCCCGGCTCGGTCCTCTCGCCGCCGTCCACCGGCTCGAGCGCGCCGCGCCGCACGAGGTACCAGTCGTCGTCGCTCCCTTCCACGAGCTGATCCTTCGCCAGCATCCGCGGACGCAGCTGCGACGCGAGCGAGGCCACGATGTCCGAGGGCAGGTCGCGGAGCGGGCTCTGCCGCTTGAGGAAGACGTCCGCGAGCCACATGTCGGTCCGCTCGCGCATCGCGACCGCGAAGATCGGCTGCTCGTCCATGAGCCGGCGCAGCTCAGTGCCCGGCATGACGTACGCCGTGCACGGCGTGTCGGCGACGACCGTCGCGGCCTTCTCCTGCTCGTCGAAGAACACGAGCTCGCCCACGAGCGAAGGCGCACTCACGATCGCGAGCGTCCGGAGCTCGACCGTCCCGACGACGCGCATCGTCCCGTCCACGATCACGTACGCCTCGTCGCGTGGATGTCGCTCGTCGATGAGCATCTCGCCGACATCGAGCTGGCGTTTCGACGCGAGCTTCTTCAGCCGCTCGCGTGAGCTCTTCTCTAGGAGCGCCAGAGGTCCAAAGGCGAATGGATCCGGCGGCTTGCTCACGTCGCTCGCGGCAGCGCCGCACCGATGATGTCGCGGATCGACGCCAGGCCCTGCTCGCGTACGTACGCGGCGAGGCCCTCGATCACGGTGAGTGGTGCGGTCGGATCGGCGAACGTGGCGGTCCCGACCTGCACCGCCGATGCGCCGGCCATGAGGAACTCCAGCGCGTCGCTCGCGTTCGTGACGCCGCCGGCGCCGATGATCGGGATCGAGACAGCCTGCGCGACCTGATAGGTGAGATGCAGCGCGATGGGGCGGATCGCCGGACCCGACAGACCGCCGCTGCCGGTCCCGAGCACCGGACGTCTCTTTGCGACATCGATCTTCATGCCCAGCACGGTGTTGATGGCGGTGAGCCCATCCGCGCCGGCGTCCTCGCACGCGAGCGCGACGGCGACGACGTCTCTCGGGGCGTTCGGCGTGAGCTTCACGATCACCGGCTTGTCCGTCGCGTCCTTCACGGCGCGCGTGACTTCGGCGGCCAGCCTTGGATCGGAGCCGAAGAGCATCCCGCCCTCGACGTTGGGGCACGACACGTTGAGCTCGAAGGCGATCACGCCCGGCGTGCCATCGAGCGCTTCGACTACGAACACGTAGTCCCGGGCGCTGTAGCCCGCGACGTTCACGATCACCGGAACGCCGAGCTTTGCCCAGACCTTGCCGTATTTGCGTGCGACCTCCTCGGCGCCCGGGTTCTCGAGACCGATCGAATTCAGGATGCCGGCGGGCGTCTCGGCGATCCGGTACTGCGGATTGCCAGGACGGGCGTGGGGCGTCGTGCCCTTGTTCACGATCGCCCCGATCCGCGTGATGTCGATGAGCTCCGCGTACTCGACGCCCTGACCGAAGGTCCCTGATGCGGTGAGCACCGGATTCTTGAGCCACAGGCCACGCGCGGCCTCGACCGAGAGGTCGATCCCGTGCTCCGGCAGTGTCTCCGGCGGCGCGTGCGGGGCCACGCGGACCTCGCTGATCACCGCGCCGGCGAGGCTCTCGCGCAGCTTGTCGGCGATCTCGGTGGGCAGTCGCTCCGCGTCGGGTTCGCCGGTCGCAGCCTCCGCGATGGAGGCGCCATCGAGATCGACCAGCTCGACCAGATCCTCTTCCTCCTCGCCCTCCGCGGCGGTCTCAAGAGACTCTTCCAGCGAACGGCGGACGTCGATCGGCCGCTCGACGTGTTTCTTGGTACGGCGCCACGGCACTAGTGGACTCCCACGGTCGCCGGTTCGCCGGCCTCAAAACTGATGTCGCCGAGCGCGAACACGGGACCTTCCCGGCACACGCGCGCGTTGCCCTCGGACGTGACGACGACGCAGGCGCGGCACACGCCCATCGCGCAGCCCATGTGTTGCTCGACCGCGATCTGTGCGTCGAGCAGCGTGCGCCGACCGGGGAACGTCGCGGCAGCGCGCTCCGCGCCGTCACGAAGACGGCCGAGCGCGGCAAGCATCGGCCATGGTCCGCACGCGAGAAGCTGATCGGCCCACGCGAGTAGGCCCGGCAGCACGTCCGTGACGCGCCCGTGCGTTCCGAAGCTCCCGTCATCGGTCGTCGTCACGTACTCGACGCCCGCAGGCCGCCGGTCGGACGGCCACAGATACGCGACCGAGCGTCCGCCCATCACGAGCGTCACGTTACGCCGTGGCGCCTCCTGCTCAGCTATCACCCGCATGGGGGCGATGCCCGTTCCACCGGCGACGAGGAGCAGGTTCCGTGTGTCGCGCCGTACGACGAAAGATGTGCCGAGGGGTCCCAGCAAGTCCAGCGCATCACCCACGCGGCGTTCGGCGATCCACTCTCCGCCGGTGCCGAGCGGTTTCACGATCAGCTCGATCTCACCCGCACGGCGATCGATGCCGCAGAACGAATAGGGGCGCCGCAGCAGGGGATCCCAGCCCACACCCGGGCGCACGTGCACAAATTGACCGGCGTGCGCCTGCGTCGCGATCTCCGGTGAGCGGATCGCGAGCAGCGTCCCAAGGTCGCCGATACGCGTGTTGGCGACGACGCGAGCGTCTTCGAGGATCACGCTCCAAGTCTGGCAGACGCGTCCTCGCGTGATGCGCGGCGCTGAAAACGAAAGGGAGGCGCTCAGCGCGCCTCCCCTTCAGGTCCATTCGCGAGAAGGTGGGGTTACGTGATGCGCGGCGAGAGGTCCAGGTCGAAGTAGACGGGTTGACCGTCCAGACCCACCACGGTGTACCTGACGGCCTGCGGGCGGAATGCGAAGCCGGCGGCTGCGACGGCGTCGCCGCTCGTGCCCGTGGTGGCCCCGACGACGTCGGTGATCGCGCCGGGCACGCCGCCAGCGAGATGCGGCGCCGGCCCCGAGATCTCCCCGCGGGTCGACGGCGAGAAGGACGTGATGATGACGTCCTTGAGCTTGTACTCCATGAAGAGCTCCTGCTGTCCTTTGCCCGCCTTGCGCACCGCGACGATCGCGCTTTCGATCTTGGACGCCGTCGAGAAGTATTTGAAGAGGAGAGGCGATGACTTGTCGACCTTGAGCACGAAGTTGAAGTCCTGCGCCGCGATGCCGCTGCTCAACGCCGTCTCAGCACCCCAGCTGAACGACAGGACTTCGATCCAGTCCCTGTGCTTGTCGTCCGCGCTCTCTCCAGGTATGGCGTCGATCTTCATGAACACGTCGTATGCCATCGTCTAGTCCTCCGTTGTGAGCGTCAGCGAGAACTTGGCCCTGCCGTTCCCGCCGAAGCCGAAGATGTCCTGGTCCGCGATGTAGCTGCCGCGCGCGCCGGTGTACGCGCCGGTCCCACCGACGATCGCGTACGTGCGCCGCGGGCCGGTCCCCGATCCGATCCCGACGATCGATCCGGCCAGGAGGTTCAGCGTGTGGACCTCGACCGTGCTGCCGTGCCCTGCGAGCGTGAAGTTCGCCGACGAGAAGTCGCCGACCTTCTTTCCATCCGGCGCGTCGAGGATGTCGCCGTACACCGCGTAGCGGTCCCCCGCCCGTGGCAGCTCGCCGAACTTCAGGTCGGCCGACTGCGCGTACCAGCCCCGCCCGTACAGGTCCTGCGTCCGCGTCGCGGCCCGGGCCGGAGCGATGACCGTGGGTCGCGTGTCCGAACGACCCGCGAAGAGTGCGACGCCGGTCGCGAGGCCGGCCAGACCGCGCGTGAGGATGCTGCGTCTGCGCACGTGAGAAACGCCGTCGCCCATGGCTTCCCCTCCCTCGACCGGCAAGTCTGCGAGCGGCCAGGCCGTTGTCAAGCCCTTGCGAGCATCCCGAGCTCGAGCATCCGCCGGACGACCTTGAGCCCCGCCGCCATGTAGCGCTCGTTCGCCTCGGCCGGCGTGCGCTCGGCCTCGGCGGCTCCAAAAAGAGCGTCCCGCAGGGTCCGACGGCCATCCAGGCGGGACAGGAGCAGGACGGCCCGAGGCTCGATCACCGCCTGAAAACCGACCCCCTCGTCGACGGTCACGTTCATCGCCTCGATCTGAGGCGCTCCGTCCGCGAACTTCACGCGCTGCTCCAGACGGAGCGTGGGAACCGTCGCCACGCGCGCCTCGAGGAGTCCTTCGTCGTCGATCCCCGTCAGGAAGTCGTGCGCCGCGAAGATCCGCAGGATGTGGTCGCTCGCCGGGCGCATCTGCACCGGCGGAAGCCGATCGACGCGGAACCAGTTCGTCGCGCTGGAGCGGCGCCGCAGGACGAGGGAGCCGTAGGCGATGGCGCGGATGCCCTGCTCTCGGTAGTACGCCATCCAGCTGTCGATGAGCGCCGCGTGGCGCACCGGATCGCCGGCCTCGGTCTGGTTCCAGCCCGCCGCGGTCGCGAGCGGTTCGTCGGTCCGGTAGTGGAGGAGCCAGGCGTCGCAGCCACTCCCCTCGACCCAGCGGCGCACCGGCGCGCCGTCGTCGGCGGCATCCGGGTCGACGACCCAGCTGATGGCGATGGTCGCGAAGCCTCCTTCTTCGAGGTGCGCCGGGATCCCGCGCACGACCAGCTCCGAGACGCTGTCTCCCGGTAGACCGCTGTCGCGGAACAGGAAGTCCGTCGAGGGTGAGATCACGTACGGCGGATTGCACGCGATGACCTCGAAGCGCTCGTCGCCGAGCGGGGTGAACCAGCTTCCGAGCCGGAACTCGATGTTGCGCACGCCGTTGAGCTGGGCATTGAACGTGGCGTAGTTGAGCGCTCTGGCGCTGACGTCGGTGGCCAGGACGCGCTTCGCCTGGGGGGCTGCGAGGATCGCCTCGATCCCGCACCCGGTCGCGAGATCGAGGAAGTTCCTGGCCGGCGATCGCACGGTGAGGTAGGCCAGCGTCACCGATGGCCGGTGCACGCCTGGCACGTGATCCTGCGGCGCGCTCTGGCCTGGGTACAGCCGCACGTCGGAGGTGATGAGCACCTCGGCGTGCGGAACGATGCGCACCAGCGGTCTTGCGACAGCGTCGCGCAGCTGGACGACGCCGAGTCGAGCCAGGTCCGCAGCCTCGAGCGGCGCGACCGCCGCGCTGACGGCACCGAGGGGAACGTCGACGTTGAGGACGAACAGGCGGACCAGGGACGCGAGGCCGCCGCGGCCCTCGAGACGGCGGAGCTGGACCGGAATGTCCACCGACCGCGACAGCACCTCGCTCTCGGCGCCGAGCGCCTCGCCGATGCGCTCCGGCTCAAAGCCGGCCGCGACGAGCGCATCGCGGAAGCGGCCCACCAGGACGGGCTGGTCGAGCGCGAGGGGTCCATCCACGGCGCGCGATGGTAAGCGCCAGAACCAGAACGGGGACGCCATAGCGTCCCCGTTCGTCAGTCAAGCGGCGTCGTGTTCAGTTGATCTCGAGGGTGAGGTCGAGCGAGAACGTAGCGGGGTTGATGATGAAAGGCCGATGGTCTCGAGCCCATGCTTCTTCACGACCTCGCACAGATCGAACGACATCTCCGCTGGCTCGCCGCTCGGGTCGGCCTGAAGGCTGCCGAGGAGGAACGCCACGCGCGAGTAGTCGTCTGGCGTGAGCTGGAGGTCCGTCGGTCCGTACCAGTAGACGTCGTGTCGCGAAAGCTTCTTCACCGGCCCGGGAGCTGAGCCCCGTCCCTCGACGATCTCCTCGGGCGGCTCGCCGCCGATGATCTCGCTGGGCTGACGCACTTCGCGGATGTCGAGCATGAGCGCGCACGGGTTCGGGCCAGTGATGACCCCGAGGAGATCCGTGAGCGCGTACTCGGCCACGCCGCGGTTGAAACCGCTGCCACCCTCACGCCCAAGGCTCGGACCGGACACCAGGACGCCGGACGGTGAGTCCGTCACGATCACCTGGCCGGTCTTCGGATCGAGCATGAGGTTGCCGATGCTCTGCGGCGTGACGTCGATGCGAGTACCAGGCATCGCCTCGACCTTCACGTCCGCAAAGTTCAAGGCTGACGCGTCCGTGACGCCGTTGGCCGCGCCCGCCTCCTGATAAGAGGAGACGAGGATGTCGGTGAACGTGTACTTGACGAACTGTTGGCTTCCGCCTTCGAAGTCGGAGGTCTCGCCGATGAACGTGGCTTGCTTGATGTGCTGGCCGCTCGCGCAGGCGAGGAACAGCTTCGGCGACGACTTGTTGATGGGCATCGTGAAATGGAAGTCCTGCATGTTGACCTTGCCCGCGCCACCGCCGCCACCGAACGCGAGCGTGCCCAGCTGGGTCAGGCCCCAGCTGAAGGACTCGACGTCGATCTCGCCCTTGTGTTTGTCATCGCGGCTCTCGCCGTCGATGCCCTCGATCTTCAGGAAGTAGTCGACTGCTGCCATCGTCTTAGACCTTCTGGTTCAGCCTGAGATCCCACCCAGCCTTGACCTCTTCGCCCGCTTCGCCAGTCGCCTTTTGCACCGTGTAGACGACCTCGATCTTCGCGAACTTCATGCTGAGCTGATCCGTGGGCAGCGAGTCGCCTTCGGTGCCGCCCGTCTGGTACGAGGAGATGAGGACATCGCTCAGCGTCCACTTCAGGAAGTTCAGCGCCCGGTCGCCGCCACGCACGCCCGTGAGGGTGGCGTACTTGATGTGCTCGCCGGTCGCGCATGCGAGGAACAGCTTTGGTGAAGCTTTGCTCATGTGCATCGCGAAGTGGAAGTCCTGCATCTGGACCTTCCCGGCGCCGGCACCACCGGCGAACGACAACGTTCCGGTCTGGGTCTCGCCCCAGCTCCACGACTCGATGTCGATCTCGCCCTTGTGCTTGTCATCCAGACTTTCGCCTTCGATGGCATCGATCTTGAGGAAGTATTCGACCGCTGTTGGCATGATCCCCTCCTACTCGAGCAGCCGGAGCTTGAGCGCGGCGGTGCCGCGACCGCCCAGGCCGTACGTGTCTTGATTCGCTGTGTAGCTGCCACGGGCACCGGCATACTTTCCGGTCCCACCCACGATCGCGAAGCTGCGCTCCGCGCCGCCGCCGGCGCCCATCGCGACGATGGAGCCTTCGGCCAGCACGAGTGTGTGGATCTCCAGGCTCCCGGTGCCCGCACCGGTGACCTGGAACGGAGAATCGATCGCGAGACATGCCGCGTAGAACTCACCGCACTTGCTGCCCTCCGGCGAGGTGAGAAGCTCGCCGTAGACGGAATACGAATCGCCCTTGCTCGGGACCTTCTCCGTATCCGCGTGCCAACCACGGCCGAAGAGCTCGATCGTCTTCGCACCGCTGATCGGGACCGTCGCCAGGGCCGGACGCTGCTCGCTGGGCCGAATGGCCAGAGCAGCAGCTGCCGCGGCCGCGGCCGCGAACATCCCGCGCTTGAGGACGCCGCGTCGACTCGCTGAGGTTCCTGTATCCATGGGCCGTTCCCCTCCTTGCGCGCGCACGCTAGTGCGCCAGAGAGGCCTGTCAAGCAACCAGATGACAATTGTGCCGAATTTAGCCGGTCTAATCGTTGACGCGATCCAGGAACCCCGTTGCATACATCTGACGGATGACCCCAAGGCCACCTTGGACGAAACGGCCGCGCGCATCGGGAGCCACTTCGAGGCTATTCGCGGCATCGATGAAGGCTTGCCGAAGGGTGCGGCCTCCCAGCTTCTCCAGCAGACGGAGCGTGTAAGGATCGACGCTCGCCTGAAAGCCCAAGCCCTCCTCCAGGCTCAGCTGGATCGATACGGTCTCGCGACCCGATCCACCGATGCGAGCGCGCTCCTCGATCGAGTGGCGCTCGGCAATCGCGAAGCGCTCCTCGAGCAGCGCCTCGTCGCTCGAGATCCTGCCGAGATGCTCTTGCGCGGCGAACACGCGGAGGATCTGATCGCTCGCCGGCCGCAGGCGGCCCTGCGGCATCGGGTCGACACGCACCCAGTTCCGCGTGGCATCGCGCCGACGGAGGATGACCGTGCCGTAAGCGATCGCCGGGATGTCCTGCTCGGCGAAGTACGCGAGCCAGCGATCGATCGTCCTCGCGTACTCCACTGGGTCGGTCGCGTCGGCTTCGTTCCAGGTCCGAGCCGCGGCCAGCGGATCCTCGGTGCGGTAGTGAAGGATCCACGCATCGCAGCCCGAGCCCTCCACCCAGCGCTTCACCGGCGCGACATCATCGTCCGCATCTCGAGCGACCCAGCTCACCATCACGGTGGCGAAGCCGCCGTAATTCAGGTGCGCCGGTATCTGACGCACGACCTGCTCGGACACGCTGTCCCCAGGCATGCCGCTGTCGCGGTACACGTACTGCGTTTCGGGCGAGATCACGTAGGGCGGATTGCAGACGAGCGTGTCGAAACGGCTCGACCCGACCGGATCGAACCAGCTTCCCGCACGGAACTCACAGTTCGTGAGGCGGTTGAGTTTGGCGTTGAAGTCAGCGTATGCGACGGCTCGTTCGTTCACGTCGGTTGCCAGCACGTGCTTACTGTGCGCGCTGAGGAGGAGCGCCTCGATGCCGCAGCCGGTGGCGAGGTCGAGCGCGGTCTCGACCGGCCGGCGCACGGTGAGGTGCGCGAGCGTCACCGAGGGTCGGTGCACCCCGGGAAGATGGTCGTGAGCGGCACCCTGCCCGGCCCTGAGCCGGACGTCGGAGGCCACGAGAAAATCGTCGTGCGGCACGATGCGCACAAGGGGCGATACCTCATCACCCGCGATGCGGAGCAATCCGAGCGAGGCGAACGCCTCAAGCGAGAGCGGCGCGAGTGCGCGTGCGATGTCGTCGCGCGGGACGCTCAGATCGAGGATGAAGAGGCGAATGGCCACACCCAGGGGGCCGGCGTCACGCAGGCGACGCACCTGCACGGGAATGTCGCGCGCGCGCGACAGCATGTCCTCCCCGGAGGCGAGCGCCTCACGCACGCCGGCTCCGTTGAACCCGATCGCGTCGAGTTGGTCACGGGCGCGCTGGATCGCGCCGGCTTCGCCGTGCGGTGGCGGGCTCACGTCGGCATCGCGACGCCGACCGCGAACGTATAGCCGTCGGGATCTTCGAGGACGCAATCGCGCCAGCCATGCGGTGGCCAGTCCTTCGCCGGGGCGAGCACGGTGAACCCGCCGGCGCGCGCACGACGCTCGGCCTCGTCGGGATCGATGCCGAGGAGGCGCATCTCCACGCCGAAGCCGCGTTTTCCCGTCTCGCCCAGGCGCGGCCCCCACGGCTGGCGCGTGTAGGTATGGTCAGCGTGCAGCTGGATCGTCGCGCCGTCGCGCTCGAGGGCGGCGTAATCGGAGGTTTGGTGAAGGACGCGAAAGCCGAGGACATCCGCATAGAAAGGAGTGCTTCGTGCGACGTCGCGCACGATGAGGTTCAGCGACAGCCCAGCGAGGGTGCGGCCGTACTGGTCCGGGCTCATGAACGGTCCGCGCTCGGAGTCGTTCACCAGATGGGGTTGATGAGCGTCATCGCGTTGGCCGGACGGCAGCCCGGCGCACTCGCCGCCACGCCGACTGCTCAGTGCTAGAGAGGGACACGTCCTCGCGTAACTGCCGTTCCATCGCAAGATCTTGTTGGCGCTCCGTCCAGAGTCGTAACGCGTCGTCGATGACCACGCTCCGATCCATACCCAAGTTGCGCGCCACGTAAACGTCTAGCGCGGAGACGAGAGCCGGATCGAGCGTGACGCTGATCGTTACGCGTCCTCGACTTGTGGGCATTGTCGAAACGATGTCGAACGCGCCTGGGGATATCAAGTACGCATCGCGGCCCACCACAGCGGAAGCGTGAGGCCAAGGAGCGCCGCACCGACGAGCAGCGCCGGCGCTGCGCCGATCGCCGCGAGCACGCC
>WNGA01032894.1_pt1 | contig 10069 bp, 10 predicted proteins | sample 5400061 | NCBI WGS metagenome assembly WNGA01 (sample SAMN13153366, study PRJNA577476) | soil metagenome | isolation source: 100 cm soil or saprolite under grassland replicate 2 | place: USA:California | collected 2016-06-15
GCGGTGATCCTCCGAGGTCAGTCGCGTCATCCGCACGCGACGCAGCGATGGTCGCCTGGCCGAGCAGCGCCACGAGGAGAATCCGAGGGAACGACATTCGGAAAGGATGGCACACGCGTCGTGCCGGCGAACCGTAGAAATACGGTGCTTGCGGGCCGCCTCGGCCCGAAGCGTCGAGGGCGCCGATGGTCTCCTGGTTCGCCACCGTGCTGATCGGCGCCGCCGAGCCATCCGCGACCGCGCTGTTGGCGCTCACGAGAAAGCGCAGAAATCTGAACCAGCCGCCAAGGTGCCGAGGTACGGCGCTTCACTCTTAGGAATTCATGGAGCGAACGTCTCGGGATGCCTCTCCAGAATCTCTCGAAGGAAGGGCGTCACCCGCCACGAGTTATCGAGCCCTTTGCTTTCCAGGTCTGACCAGTACCAGACCGAATGAGCATGAAGGCCGATGCTGCGCTCCAAGTGTCCCAAGACCCTCGCCCAGGCGCGGTTGCCGGCGAGTGGGCTCGGGACGTCTTCGAAGGACTGAAGGAGAATCTCCATCAGCGAGAAGCGCTCGTCGTCGCTCAGCTCTCCGCTCTCGTACGCCGCAAGGAACTCGTCGATTCGGTCCGGATCAGCGACTTCCCACTCCCAGTCTTGCATCTCGGGCCCATCCGGCAGATCGAAGCGGCGCGCCAGGGTGTCGATGGCCTGACGAGTCGGGAAGCGCCACAGGTGCTCTGGAACAGTCATTCCGCGCCGCCCCCCGTCAGAATCTGAGGAGACAAAGACTACATCAAGCGTGGCGTCTGGGCGTGCGACGCGAAGGCCTCGCCTCCTCAGCCTCTCGGGCACGGTAGCTCTTCCCTTCGATACTGATGATCTCGGAGTGGTGGACGAGGCGGTCGATGAGCGCAGTGGTGCAGGCGGCGTTGGGGAAGATGGTCGGCCACTCACCGAACGTAAGATTCGTGGTGAGGACGATGCTCCGCTTTTCGGCGCAGGCGCTGGTCGAGGCCTCGTGCTGACTCCTGGCTGCCGAGGTCGAGCGACAGAACGACATGTGGCGCACGTGCGCAAGGCGGCCCGGTAACGCGCTCGAGCGCCGCGTTGCTACAATGGCGGCGTGCGAACCGCGTGCGACCGACCGCCCTCGGGGGATCGCGCCGTGTCCCGCCGCCGCTTGCTCCGGGGGCTGTGGATCGGCGCGACCGCCGCGGTGCTGTGGACGTGGCGCGCGCTCGGACGCGACCGGCGCGACCGGCAGCGCCTGCGCCGCGTGACGTTGCCTTCGCCGACCGCGGAGGGGGTCTCGTTCCACGGCGACGTCATCCTCGTGAGGTCGGGGAGGAGCGTCACGGCGCTCGCCTCGCGCTGTCCGCACCTCGGATGCCGCATCGACCGGAGCGAGGACGGCGTCCTGCTCTGCCCCTGCCACGGCTCGCGGTTCGACACCCGCGGCAAGCGCCTCGCCGGGCCCGCCGGCGCAGACCTCGCGCGCCTCGCCGTCACCCCGTCCAGCGAGGCGCGGAAGGTGGATGTCGACCTCTCTACGTGAGCGGGGCCGCCTCGCGGCGCGGCTCCTCGAGCGCTGGAACGCGCGGTTCCCCAGTGCGGGACACCTGGCGCTCGCCGCGCTCGGCGTCGGCATCGTCACCGGCATCGCGCTGTCGGCCGGGTACGACGTCGCCGCCCCGAAGCACTCCATCGCGCTGGTGCAGCTCGGGAGCCGCTCGGGCCGGCTCCTCCGTGCGCTCCACGCGTGGAGCGGGCACGTCCTCCTGATCCTCGCGTTCGTCCACGTCGTCGAGCATGTCGTGATGCGCTCGGAGGAGCGGATGCGCCTCGGCGGCTGGGTGCGCGCGGTCGGCGTCGCCCCGCTCCTCCTCGCGCTCCTGCTGTCGGGGTTCATCCTCAAGGGCGACGCGGAGGGTGAGCTCGCGCGACAGGTCCTGGCGGGTCTGCTCGAGCGCCTGCCGCTCGCCGGCGCAGCGCTCGCGACCTCCTTGCTCGGCGCGGGGGCGGACCTCCAGCTCCCGTACCTCCACCACGCCGCGACCTTCACGGTCGCCGTGACCTTCCTCGCCGTCGAGCACGGGCGGCGCGTCTGGCCGTCGGCGGAGGCGGCGACGGGCGTCCTGCTCGCCACCGCGATCGGCGCCGTCCTGCTTCCGCCCTCGCTCCACGACGGGCTGGACCCGGTGGTGAAGGGTCCCTGGTACTTCGTGGCGCTGCAGGAGGCGCTGCACTGGCTCACGAGGCCTGGCGCGGCGTGGTTGCTCCTCGCTGCCCCCCTCGCGGCGCTCCTGGCGCTGCCACGGCTCCACGATCCGCTGCGCGCGCGGGTGCTCCGGGCCCTCGCCGTGGGGTTCGTCGCGTACGCGCTCGTCGGCGTCTTCGCGCAGGTCTTCCGCGGCGCCGGATGGGAGCTGCGCTCCCCCTGGCGCCACGCGCCCAGCCGCAGCGGACGTCCGCTCCTCCAGCCGATGACGTGGGCGCGGATCGACGGGGAGGTGCCCGTGGTACGCGGGCAGGCAGAGGGCTGCCTCGGTTGCCATCGCGAGGTGACCGGCATCGAGCCCGCGCACGGCATCGAGGCCGTCGGGTGCTCCGGGTGTCACCTCGGAGATCCCCTCGCGCCGGACGCGGCGGGCTCGCACGCCGGGATCGTGCGCGTGCCCGGGAACCTTGACTCCGCTCCTCTCACCTGCGGCCGCAGCGGCTGCCACGGCGAGGTCGTGCGGCGCGTGCGCGGCTCCCTCATGGGCACGGCCCGCGGGATGATCGCGGTCGACCGCTGGGCCTTCGGCGAGCAGCCCACGCCGGACGGGAGCGCGACGGCCGCCGACCTTGGGGGCTCCCCCGCGGACACGCACCTCGGCCAGCTCTGCGTCTCGTGCCACCTCGGGCGGCTCAAGGACGCGCCCGCGCCGACCGGCGAGCGCTCGCGCGGCGGCGGGTGCGTCGCCTGCCACCTGGCGTACCCGGAGCGCCGCGACTACTCCCGGGAGCGCGCCGGACGGTTCACGCATCCTCGGCTCACGGTCCAGGTCGCGGACGGAAGCTGCTTCGGCTGCCACAGCCGGTCGGGCCGGATCTCGCTCTCGTACTCCGGCTGGCGGGAGTCGGGCCTCACCGAGGAGGACGCCGAGAAGCTCCCGGCGGGTGCCTCGCGCCGGCTCGAGGACGGACGGATCCTGGCGCACGCCCCGGCGGACGTGCACCACGAGAAGGGGATGGGGTGCATCGACTGCCACACCGCGCGCGAGACGATGGGCGACGGGCAGGCGCCCGTGCACGAGGAGGAGGCCACCCGCGTGCGCTGCACGACGTGCCACCGCACGCGGCCGGGCCGCAGCGCGCCCGGCGCCGAGCTGGACGCCGAAGCCGCGGCCGTCGTGCGCACCCGGTTCGGGGACACGCCTCCTGCGCGCCATCTCCTCGAGGATCGCACCGGCGAGCCGTTGACGAACGCCTGGGAGCTGCCGGACGGCAGGGTCGAGGTACGCGGCAAGCTCGACGGCAAGCGGCACCTCGCGACGCCGCCGGCCGCCGCGTGCCGCGACCTCGCGGGCCACGCGAGGCTCTCGTGCCAGTCCTGCCACACGCCGTGGGTGACCTCCTGCGCCGCCTGCCACACGCAGTGGGACGCGCAGGGCACGCGCGTCGACCCGCGCACCGGCCGCGAGACGGCCGGCGCGTGGGTCGAGTACGACGGGCCGCCGCGGGTGGACGCTCCCGCTCTGGGCGTGCTCTCGCGGGACGGCGCGGCGAGCATCGAGCCCGTGGCGCCGGGCATGATCCTGACGCTGAACCCGCCGGGCGCGGCGGCGCCCCGGGAGCTGCCAGCGACGGCCGGCGCGCTCCTCGGCCCGCAGACGCGGTTCCTGCGCGCGTACGCGCTCGCCGTGCCGCACACGACGACCCGCGCTGGCCGGAGCTGCGAGTCGTGTCACCTCGATCCGTTCGCGCTGGGCTACGGCCACGGCGAGCTCGAGCTCGTCCGGCGCGGCGGGAGCTGGAGCTGGCGCTTCGAGCCGACCTACGCGGCGTCGCGGCAGGATGGGCTGCCGGCGGACGCCTGGATCCCGTTCCTCTCCCTCTCGACCCCGGCGGGCGTCGCCACCCGCGCCGCGCTGGCGCCGCTCGACCGCGACGCGCAGGCCCGGACGCTCGCGGTGGGCGCGTGCCTTTCCTGCCACGACCCGCGGACGCCCGGCGGCCGCGCCATCTACCAGCGCTTCCGAGAGAGCCTGACGCGCGCGACGCCGCGGTGCCGCGTGCCGGGGCCGGCCGCGTCGGCGACGCCGCGCTGACCGCGGCGCTCAGCAGCCTTCGGCGGCGCTGCCGGCCTTGTGCGGGCCGGTCCGGCGCACCGGCTCGACCGGCAGCTTCGCCGTCGGGCGCTCGGACGCGGCCTCGCCGGTGAAGAACGACCGGACGGCGGCGCGCTTCTTCGCGGCCGCGAGGTCCTCGTCGCTCTTCGCCGCGGCGAGATCCACGGGCGCGAGCACGTCGCGGCCCCAGCCGTCGTAGCCGCCGGAGAGGAGGAGGACGCGGGGGTTGTCGTGGAGCACCCGCGGGACGACCACGGGCTCGCGGCCGGTCTGCGTGTAGAGCACGACCTTCCTCGCGAGGTCCACGAAGCCCTCGTCCGCCTGCGCCTTCCGCCCCTCGGCGCGGTCCTCCGCGCGGGAGCGCATGTCCACGACGGTGAAGTCGCGGCGGCCCTCGACGATCCAGCCCGCCAGCTCGGCGGGCGTGACCACCTGGGCCGGGGACGGGGCGAGCGGGGACGAGAGGCGGCGCTGCGGCTCCCCGCGGACGGAGACGGCGGCGAGGCCCGCTCCGAGGAGCCCGAGCACGGCGAAGAAGACGACACGGCGAGGGGTGATCATGGCGAGACCTCTCGGGTCAGGCGTTGCCGAGCTTCTTGTCGAGGACGTGGGTGAGCACGAACGCGCCGACGGCGACGAGCACCACGGCGAACACCACCACGCCCGCCGGGACGTGCAGCCAGTCCGAGAGCAGCACGCGTCCCATGCTCGACGACTCGTAGAACCGCGCCACGAGCGGGAACCCGACCGCGAACAGGATCGCGCCGGCGAAGAAGCCGCCGACGTAGGCCATCGCGTCGATCTTGCCCGTGACGGCGCCGACGAAGGCGGTCCCCGGGCAGAACTGCCCGATCGCGAAGCCGAACCCGAAGATGAGCCCGCCGACGATCTGCGGCCAGAGGAATGTCTCGTTGACGTGGACGAGCTCGAGGTTGACGAGGCCGGCGTAGTGCAGGCCGAAGAGCCCGAGCATCGCCGTGGCGATGGCCGTGAACATGACCCGCAGCACGGCGAAGTTGTAGCCGTACCACTGGCCGGCGAGGACGCGGGAGTTGCCGAACCCGCCCTTCTCGAGGAAGAAGCCGAAGCCGAACCCGATGAGGACCGCGAGGAGGACCTCCGTCGACGGGCCCCACTCCATGATCTTGGCGACCGGCGCGATGGCGTTCATCAGATCCACTCCTTGCGAAGGAAGTACGCGATCCCGTAGCCGCCCGCGAAGACCGCCAGCATGAAGGCCCAGCTCCCGAGCGCGAGCGTGGCGCCGCCGGTCAACGCCTGCCCCGACGTGCACCCGCGCGCGAGGCGCGCCCCGAAGGCGGCCACCACTCCGCCCACCACCGCCAGCAGCAGGCGCCTCCGGTTGGTGGTGTTGGGGCCGCGCGTGATCTCGAACGAGAAGCGGCGATCGAGGACGCCGCTCACGAACCCGCCGACGAGCAGCCCGAGCAGGAGGTAGACGAGGAAGTCGTCGAGCGCGTCCTCCGGCCCCTTGACGTACTGGGCCATGTACGCGTTCTTCATCGCGGCGGTGGTCGCCTCCGCCTCGGTCCCGCCGTGCACGGCGGCGTCCGCCTTGTGGACGGCGTAGGTGGCGATCCGGGTGGCGGCGCCGGACGCGCCGAGGCCACGGCCGACGAGCAGGAATGAGGCGAGCAGGACGAGGCCGAGACCGACGCCGGCCTTGTACGAGTTCCAGTACGGAGCGGGCTTGTCGCTCATGTCACGCCTCCTCGTGCAGCTTCAGCAGGCGGGAGCCGATCACGAACAGCACGACGGCCCCCGCGAGCGCGCCGACCACGATCGCGATTTCGACCAGGGACGGGGTGTACGGGAGGAAGCCCGCCGGGTTGCCCTTGAACGGCGGTCCGTAGCGGATGAGCTCGTCCCTCGGCCCGACCACGGGCTTCAGCGAGAACATCTGCCCCGCGACCACGAAGTTGTAGCGCATCACGAAGACGGCCAGCATCGGGAGCGCCGCCGCGAACGCGATCCAGCCCGGCCGCCGACCCTTCGAGCCGAGGAGGATCGTCAGCGGCACGGCGAGGCCAAGGAAGGTCTCGAAGAACCAGAAGCTGAAGAAGAGCGGCCCCGACAGCATCGCCATCGTGACCTCGTACTTGTGGTGATGCGCCCCCGCGACGCCCGCGATGAGCTTCCAGGCGGTGAAGAAGAGGACGATGAACAGGAACAGGGTCAGGAGCTTCCCCAGACCGGCGACGAGCGGCTCGTTCGCGGGGCGGAGCTTCCGATCGTTCGTGTACCAGTCCTCGAGGTACACGACGAGGATGAGCAGCGCCGCGCCGCACAGGAGCGCCGACGCGATGAAGTAGATGGGCAGGAGCGGGCCGTACCAGTACGGCCGGGCGTGCGAGAGGCCGAAGACGGCGCCGAGGTTCGAGTGGGCCGAGACGGCCGCGACGATCCCGAGGATCCCGGCCGCCTTCGCGCGCCGGTGATCGTCGCGGCGCAGGAAGAACAGCTCCGCGGCGATGAAGATCATGTACAGGCCGTAGAGCGTCCCCATCCACCAGATGGGCGACGTGGGGTTCGGCGAGAGGAGCACCCACTTCAGCAGCAGCACCGGGTGCTCGAGCTCGGCGCTCATCACCGCGAAGCCCACGAGCAGCGTCACGAGCGCGAGGAAGATGGCGCGCTTCGCGAGCGGCTCGAAGAGCTTCATGCCGAACACGTGCCCGAGCGAGCTCACGAGGCAGAGCCCGGTGCTCGAGACCACGAAGAAGACGTAGGTGGCGATGAGCAGCCCCCACGGCATCTCCGCGGTCGTGCCGAGGACGTGATGGCCGCCCGTCCAGGCCACCGCGCCACCGGCGAGCCCGAGCACGGCCAGGGCGCCGAGGACCTGCAGGAGGCGCTTGCCGGCCGCCTGGTGCGGCGCGTCCCCTCCTCCGATCCGGAAGAGCCGCTGCACGGCGGCAGCGCCCGCCCCGCCTGCGCCCACGCTGTCGAGTTCCGAGGTCATCGAATCCTCCCGCTAGGTCAGGAAGAACACCTTGGGCCGCGTGTCCTCTTCTTCCTTGAGGACCTTGAAGCGGCGGGTCTGGAGCTGCCGGTGCACGGCGCCGTGAGGATCGTCGAGATCTCCGAACGCCAGCGCCTTCGTCGGACAGACGGAGACGCAGGCCGGGTCCTTCCCATCGCGGACGCGGTGGATGCAGAAGGAGCACTTGTCGACGTAGCCGCTCGGGTGCAGGTACCGGGCCTCGTATGGGCAAGCGACGATGCAGGCCTTGCAGCCGACGCACTTCTCCGGCGAGACCTCGACGAAGCCGCCGGGCTCGACGTGGCTGGCGCGCGTCGGGCACGCGCTGACGCAGGGCGCGTTCTCGCAGTGGTTGCAGCGCTCGCTGCGCGTCTCGATGGAGAGGTTCGGGTACTGCCCCTGCTCGACCTGCGCCGTCCAGCAGCGGACCGCGCCCGCGGGCACCGCGTTCTCGTTCTTGCAGGCGATCACGCACGCGTTGCACGTGACGCACAGCCGCTGATCGACGGTCATGGCGTAGCGCGCCATCTCACGCCTCCCGGAAGACGGTGACGAAGTTGACGTTCATCCCGGTGCCGCCCATGACCGGGTCGCGCTTCACGCGCGTGATGAGCCGCGAGTCGGCCGCGCCGCGGCCGAAGCTCCGCGTGAGGCGCCGGTCCTCGCGGCCGAAGCCGTGGACCATGTACACGCAGTCCTGCCGTATCCGCTGGGTGACACGGAGCTTGATGGGACCGGTCTTCACCTGATCCTGGTTCTCGAGCATGACCCGGTCGCCGGCGCGGAGCCCCAGGCTCTGCGCCATCTCCGCGTTCATCCACAGCTCGTTCTCCGGGAACACCTCGCTCAGCAGCGGGTTGTTCGTGGTCCGCGAGAACGTGTGCGTCGGCGCGCGCCCGAAGAGGAGCCGGAAGTACCCGGTCGGCGGCTCCTCCGGCGGCTCGTACGTGGGCAGCGGGTCGAGGCCAGCGTCCGCGAGCGGCTTGCTGAAGAGCTCGATCTTCTTGCTCGGCGTCTTGAACGTCAGCTCGGGCGAGGTGTCGTAGACGCTCGCCGTCTGGCGGGTGATCACCCCGTCGCGCTCGAGCTGCGCGAAGTCGAGCCCGGCCGCGGCGACGCGTCCGCCGAGGTACTCCCTCGCGTCCTTCCACGGGAAGTACTGTCCGAGCGCCATCTTCTCGGCGAGCTGCTTGGCGATCCACCAGCCCGGCTTCGTGTCGTACATCGACGCGACCGCGGGCTGGCGGATGGCGACGTACGGCGTGCGGAACGGCGGGTTGTGCAGCTCGTCGTGGCGCTCGAGGTACGTGTTCTCCGGCAGGATGACATCGGCCCAGCCCGTGATCTCGGCCGGCATGGTGTCGATCGCCACCACGAGCTCGAGCTTCTTCATCGTCTCGATGACGTTCGCGGTGTTCGGCAGCGTGAGCGGCACGTTGCAGCCGTAGGCGATCCACGCCTTCACCGACGAGGGATCGTCCGGCATGCCGGCCGTGGCGGTGCAGGCGTCGTAGGCCAGCGCGCTGCTCGCCATCGGGAACTTCTGGGCCGGCTTGAAGTGCTCCGCCGGCGGGAAGGCCGGCGTCCTGTACTCCGGCACGTCGAGCGTGGCGGGCAGGTAGAAGCCGCCCGGCTTCGCCCAGTTGCCGAGGAGCGCGTTGACGATGGCGACGGCGCGCGCGCGCTGCGTGTCGTTGCCGTACCAGACGACGTGGCGGCCGGGGTGCACCAGCGCCGCGGGCGCGGCCCGGGCGAGCTCGCGCGCGGTGTCGCGGATGAGCTGCGGCTCGATGCCGGTCTGGAGGTACGCCCACTCGGGCGTCTTGTCCTCCACGTGCTTCGCGAGCTCCGCGAACCCGATGGCGTTCTTCTCGATGAACTCCTTCTGGTACAGCCCCTCGCCGATGAGCACGTTCGCCCACGCGAGGAGCAGCGCGGTGTCGGTGCCGGGCTTGATGGGCAGCCAGTACTTCGACTTGCTCGCGATGATCGAGAAGCGGGGATCGACGGTGATGAACGTCGCGCCCTTGGCGTTCGCGGCGGAGACGTCCTGCACCTGCGTGTTGTGCATGTTCTCGCCGAGATGGGTCCCGATGAAGGCGATCGCCTTCGAGTTCGCGAGATCGAGCGTCTCGATGGCGCCCGGGTCGGCGCCGTACGTGAGGCCGAAGGCCGCCATGCGCGGGCCGCGGCACTGATCGTACGAGGGCGCGACGACGTTGCCGCTGCCCATGCCCTTGAGCAGCGTCTTGAAGAAGCCGCCGCCGTGCCCGTGCGAGAAGAGGACGATGCTGCCGGCGCCGAACTTCTCCTTGACCTCGCCGAGGCGCTTCGCCGTGAAGTCCAGCGCCTCGTCCCAGCTCACCGCCTTCCACTTCTGCTCGCCGCGCTCGGACACGCGGAGGAGCGGCTGGCGCAGGCGATCCGGGTCGTAGAGCGCGCCGACGGCGCCCGCGCCGCGTGGGCACAGCATGCCGTTCGAGAGCGGATGGCGCGGGTTCCCCTCGATCTTGACGACGCGCTCGTCCTTCACGTACGCGAGCACGCCGCACTTCCAGAAGCAGAGCTCACAGAACGTCGGCACGACGCGGTCGGGCTCGCCCCCCTTCGCGTCGCGGGCGCTCGCGCTCGTCATGAACCCGGGGAAGGCGTTCGCGGCGGCACCGCCCACGATCGCGCCACCGGTGACGGCGAGGAACTTCCTGCGGCTCATCTCTCGGGACATTGCTGCTCCTCGGCTGCCGCG
>WNGA01014216.1_pt1 | contig 10067 bp, 5 predicted proteins | sample 5400061 | NCBI WGS metagenome assembly WNGA01 (sample SAMN13153366, study PRJNA577476) | soil metagenome | isolation source: 100 cm soil or saprolite under grassland replicate 2 | place: USA:California | collected 2016-06-15
CGCGGCCGGGCGAGCGGCTGACCGAGGACGATGTGATCGAAGCCGCGCGCACGCGGCTTGCGCCGTTCAAGGTGCCGAAAAGCGTCGTCTTCACCGACGAGCTGCCGCGCACCTCGACCGGCAAGGTGCAGAAGAACGTGCTGCGCGAGCAGTACGCACGCACACGCGTGCAGGCGCACTAACGCTGTGCCGATCCTGCCGAACCGGGTCGCGCCGGACTCCGACGTGTTCCGGGCGAACCAGGAGGCGTCGCTCGCATTGCTCGAGGAGGTCGAGGCGCAGCACGCGCACGTGCTGGCCGGGGGCGGCGAGCGCTACGTCGAGCGGCACCGCGCCCGCGGCAAGCTCCTCGCGCGCGAGCGGATCGAGTTGCTCGTCGACCGAGACTCGCCGTTCCTCGAGCTGTCGCCGCTTGCGGCGTGGGGGACGGACTACGCCGTCGGCGCGAGCGTCGTCACCGGGATCGCCGTGATCGAGGGCGTCGAGTGCGTGATCGTGGCCAACGACCCGACCGTCCGCGGCGGCTCGATCAACCCTTACAGCGCGCGCAAGACCGGCCGCGCGGCCGAGATCGCGCGAGAGAACCGGCTGCCGCTGGTGAACCTCGTCGAGTCGGGAGGCGCCGACCTGCCGATGCAGGCGGAGATCTTCATCCCCGGCGGGCGCCACTTCCGAGACCTGACGAACCTGTCGGCAGCCGGGATCCCGACGATCGCGCTCGTCTTCGGCAACTCGACCGCCGGCGGGGCCTATGTCCCCGGGATGTGCGACTACGTCGTGATGGTGAAGGAGCGCGCGAAGGTCTTCCTCGGCGGCCCGCCGCTCGTGAAGGTCGCGACGGGCGAGGAGTCCGACGACGAGGAGCTCGGCGGTGCGGAGATGCACGCGCGCACGAGCGGCCTCGCCGACTACATGGCCGTCGACGAGCTCGACTGCCTGCGGCTCGGCCGCCAGATCGTGCGGCGTCTGAACTGGCGGAAGCACGGGCCTGCGCCGGGCGATCCTCCGGACGAGCCGCTGTACGACCCGGAGGAGCTGCTCGGGATCGTCTCGGCCGACCTGCGCGAGCCGTTCGACCCGCGCGATCTGCTCGCCCGCATCGTCTACGGCTCCCGCTTCGACGAGTTCAAGCCGCTCTACGGCGCGAGCCTCGTCACCGGCTGGTGCTCGATTCACGGCTACGCGCTCGGCGTGCTTGCGAACCGCCACGGCGTGCTCTTCAACGAGGAGTCGGAGAAGGCGACGCAGTTCATCCAGCTCGCGAACCAGATCGACGTGCCGCTGCTGTTCCTCCAGAACACGACCGGCTACATCGTCGGCCGCGAATACGAGCAACGCGGGATCATCAAGCAGGGCGCGCGGATGATCAACGCGGTCTCCAACAGCCGCTTGCCGCACCTGACGCTCAACGTCGGCGCGTCCTACGGTGCGGGCAACTACGGGATGTGCGGACGCGCGTATGGCCCTCGGTTCCTGTTCGCGTGGCCGGGCGCGCGTTCGGCGGTGATGGGCCCGGAGCAGCTCGCGGGCGTCATGTCGATCGTGATGCGCCAGTCGGCGGAGGCGCGCGGGCAGTCGTGGGACGAGGAGGCCGACCGGCTCATGCGCCAGTCGATCGAAGAGCAGATCCGGCGCGAGGAGACGGCGCTGTACCTGACCGCGCGCCTGTACGACGACGGCGTCGTCGATCCGCGCGACACGCGCACCGTGCTCGGAATCGCGCTGTCCGCGTTGCACTCGCGCGCCGTCGAGGGTCTGCGCGGCTACGGGGTGTTCCGCTGACGCGCATCCGGAAGCTGCTCGTCGCGAATCGCGGGGAGATCGCGCGAAGGGTCTTCCGCACGTGTCGCGCCCTTGGAATCTCGACGGTCGCCGTCTACACCGAGCCGGACGCCGCGCTGCCGTTCGTGCGCGAGGCCGACGAGGCGCTGCCGATCGAGTCGTATCTGTCTGCGGAGGGAGTGGTCGAGGCTGCCGTGCGCGCGGGGGCAGACGCCGTGCACCCGGGTTACGGCTTCCTCGCGGAGAACGCGGCGTTCGCGCGCCGATGTACCGACGCCGGCCTCGTCTGGGTCGGGCCGCCGGCCGAGGCGATCGAGGCGATGGGGTCGAAGCTCGAGGCGCGCGAACGGGCGGCCTCGCTCGGGATTCCCGTGCTCGAGGATGCAGGCTTCCCGGCACTCGTCAAGGCGAGCGCCGGTGGGGGCGGTCGTGGGATGAGAATCGTCAGGAGCGCCGACGAGCTCGACGCGGCGCTGGAGTCGGCGCGGCGCGAGGCAGCGTCGGCCTTCGGCGACGGCGAGGTCTTCCTCGAGCGGTACGTCGAGGGTGCACGGCACATCGAGGTACAGGTCGTCGCCGACGCGCAGGGCACGGTCACACACCTGTTCGAGCGCGAGTGCTCGGTGCAGCGGCGGTACCAGAAGGTGATCGAGGAGACGCCGGTGCTCGACGCGGAGCTCCGCGCTGCGATGACCGACGCGGCCGTTCGGCTCGCGCAAGCAATCGGCTACGTCGGCGCGGGCACCGTCGAGTTCCTGCTTGCGCCGGACGGCGAGTTCTTCTTCCTCGAGGCGAACACGCGGCTCCAGGTCGAGCATCCCGTGACGGAGGCGGTGACCGGGCTCGACCTCGTCGCCGTCCAGCTGCGTGTCGCCGAGGGTCGGCCGCTGCCGCCCGAGGTACGCGAGGCACGGCTCGAGGGGCACGCGATCGAGGCGCGGCTGTACGCCGAGGATCCCGCGGCGGGATTCCTGCCGCAGGCGGGGACGCTGCACCGGTTTCGCATCATCGGCGACGTCCGCGTCGACGCGGGGGTCGAGGACGGCTCGGTCGTCTCGCCCCATTACGACGCGCTGCTGGCGAAGGTGATCGCGTGGTCGCCGACGCGTGACGAGGCCGCGCGCAAGCTCGTCGCGGCGCTCCGCGGGGCGCGGATCCACGGCGTGCAGACGAACCGTGACCTGCTCGTCGCGGTGCTCGAGCAGCCGGAGTTCCGCGCGGGGCGCGCCGACACGCAGTTCCTCGAGCGACTCGACGTGCCGGCCGGGCCGGTCTTCGACGAGCGCCTGCACGCCGCGGCGGCGGCGCTCGCCGGACAGGCGGCGCGGCGGGCGGGGGCGTCGCTGCCGTCCGGCTGGCGGAACCTGCCGTCGCAGCTGCACCGGACGCGCTTCGAGGGGTTCGACGTCGGCTACCGGTTCGAGCGCAGCGGGCTCGCGCTGGAGGTGGAGGGCGAGCCGCTCGAGCGTCCTCGGCTGCACGCCTGCGTGGCCGACGCCGTGGAGCTCGAGGTGGCCGGCGTGCGCCGCCGCTACGACGTGCATCTCGTCGGCGGCACGGCGTTCGTCGACAGCGCACTCGGTTCGTCGGCGCTCGTCGAGCTCGACCGATTCCCGGAGCCGGCCGAGGAGACCGCCGCGGGCTCGCTTGTCGCCCCGATGCCGGGTGCGGTCGTGCGCATTGACGTCGGCCCCGGCGACGATGTGGCCGCAGGCCAGCCGCTCGTCGTCGTCGAGGCGATGAAGATGGAGCACACGATCGCGGCCCCGCACGCGGGACGTGTTGCCGAAGTCCGCGTGCGACCGGGTGAGCAGGTCGACGGCGGGCGCATACTGATCGTGCTCGAGCAGGCGCAGTGACGGAGCTCGTCCGTCTCGCGGTCGAGGAGGGAGTCGCGACCGTCACGCTCGACTCGCCGGCCAACCGCAATGCGCTCTCGCGCACGCTGCTGGAGCAGCTCGACGCGCGGCTGCGGGAAGCACTGGCCGACGACGCCGTGCGAGTGATCGTCCTCTCGCACACGGGCTCGGTCTTCTGTTCGGGTGCCGACCTGAAGGATCCGCCCGGACCCGGGGCTGCAGTCTCCCTGCCCGATGTGCTGAGCCTGCTCTGGACTGCGCCGAAGCCGGTCGTCGGCCGCATCGGCGGCCACGCACGCGCCGGCGGCCTCGGCCTCGTCGCCGCGTGCGACATCGCGGTCGCGGCGCGCGAGGCGACGTTCGCCTTCAGCGAGGTCCGCCTCGGCGTCGTCCCGGCGATCATCTCGCTCGTGACGCTGCCGCGCCTCGGACACACCCCCGCGCTCGAGCTCTACCTCACCGGTGCGACTTTCGACGGCGCGCGCGCCGCGGCGCTCGGGCTCGTCGCCGCCGTTGCCGACGACGTGGATCCCGCCGTCGCGTACTACGTCGCGCAGCTGCGCCTCGGCGCGCCGAATGCACTCGCCGCGACGAAGCGGCTCGTGCGCGCGCCGCTCGACTTCGCGGAGCTCGAGCGATTGTCGTTGGAGACGTTCGCCGGCGACGAGGCGCGCGAAGGCATGGCGGCGTTCGCCGAGAAGCGCACGCCTTCCTGGGCGCAGTGATCCGCATCGCCAACTGCTCCGGCTTCTACGGCGACCGCCTCGCGGCAGCACGCGAGATGGTCGAAGGCGGGCCGATCGACGTGCTCACGGGCGACTACCTGGCCGAGCTGACGATGCTGATTCTCTGGAAGAACCTCCAGAGCGGCCGCGGCGGCTACGCGCGGACGTTCCTGCGCCAGCTCGAGGACGTGCTCGGCGCGTGCTCGGAGCGCGGCATCCGGATTGTCACCAACGCAGGCGGGCTCGACCCCGCGGGCCTCGCTGAGAAGGTGCGCGAGCTCGCGGAGAGGCTCGGCGTGCGCGTGCGCGTCGCGTATGTCGAGGGCGACGACCTGCGCAGCCGCTTTCCAGAAGCGGTGACCGCGAACGCATACCTCGGTTGCTGGGGGATCGTCGAGGCCCTGAAGGCCGGCGCGGATGTCGTCGTCTGTCCGCGCGTCACGGACGCCTCGCTCGTTGTCGGGCCTGCTGCTTGGAAGCACGGCTGGTCCCGCGAGGACTGGGACGCCCTCGCCGGCGCCGTCGTCGCAGGACACGTGCTCGAGTGCGGGGCGCAGGCGACCGGCGGCAACTACGCGTTCTTCCCCGAGGTTCCGGGCCTGACCCACCCCGGGTTCCCGCTCGCAGAGGTGCACGACGACGGCAGCGCGACGATCACGAAGCATCCCGGCACGGGCGGTCTCGTCTCCGTCGGCACGGTCACGGCGCAACTGCTGTACGAGCTCGGCCCGCCGGCGTACGCGAACCCCGACGTGGTTGCGCGCTTCGACAGCGTGCGGCTCGAGCAGGAGGGACCGGACCGCGTGCGGATCTCGGGCGTTCGCGGCGAGCCGGCGCCGCCCGAGCTCAAGGTGGCAGTGAACGTTGTCGGCGGCTTCCGCAACGCGATGACGTTCCTGCTCCCGGGGCTCGACGTGGAGGCGAAGGCGGAACTGCTCGAGACATCCTTGCGCGAGCGCCTCGGCGGTGTCGACCTCGACGTGCAGCTCGTGCGCTCCGACAAGGAGGACGCGCCGACGAACGCGGAGGCTTGCGCGCAGCTTCGTGTCGTCGCGCGCGGGACCGACGCGGAGCAGGTCGGACGCGCCTTCTCCGGTGCCGCGATCGAGCTTGCGCTCGCGAGCTATCCCGGCTTCACCGCAACGGCGCCGCCGGGTGACGCGTCGCCGTACGGCATCTTTCGCGCCGCGTTCGTCCCGCGTGAGGCGGTGGAGGAAACGGTTGTGCTCGACGACGGGACGAGGATCGCTGTCGAGGTGCGCGCACCCGAGACGGCCGCGGCCGTGAACCACAATCCACCCGAGATGGCGCCGGCACCGGATGGCCCGACGCGGCGCGTACCGCTCGGCCTCGCATTCGGCGCGCGCTCCGGCGACAAGGGCGGCGATGCCAACGTCGGCATCTGGGCGCGATCCGCCGCCGGCTACGCGTGGCTCGAGCGATTCCTCGACGTGCCGCGCTTCAAGCAGCTCGTCGCGGAGGCGGAGAAGCTCACCGTCCGCCGCTACGAGCTGCCGAACGTGCTCGCGCTGAACTTCGTCGTCGAGGGCCTGCTCGGCGAAGGCGTCGCCGCGTCGACCCGCTTCGACCCGCAGGCGAAGACGCTCGGCGAGTACCTGCGCTCGCGGCTCGTCGACCTGCCGGAGGCGCTGCTGTGACGTCGCTCGGGATCGAGCACGAGCTGCTCCGCGAGTCGGTGCGGGCGTTCGCCGCGCGGGAGATCGTCCCGTATCTCGAGGACTGGGAGCGGGGCGGTGAGGTCCCGCGCGAGCTGCACAGGAAGGCCGCGGAGGCCGGGCTGCTCGCCGTCGACTTCCCGGAGGAGGTCGGCGGCGGAGGCGGAGATTTCCTCCACTCGCTCGTCGTCACCGAGGAGCTGATCGAGAGCGGCGCGTCCTCAGGCCTGTGCGCTGCGCTGTTCACGCACGGGATCGCGCTACCGCACATCGTCGCCGCCGGCGACCCGCGCCAGGTCGACCGCTTCGTGCGGCCGACGCTCGCCGGCGAGACGATCGGCGCGCTCGCGGTGACGGAGCCCGGCGCCGGATCCGACGTCGCCGCGATCCGGACCACGGCCCGTCGCGACGGCGACACATACGTCGTCAACGGGTCGAAGACGTACATCACCTCCGGCGCGCGCGCTGACTTCGTCACGACCGCCGTCCGCACGGGCGGCCCCGCCCACGGCGGAATCTCGCTGCTCGTGATCGAGAAGGGGATGGCCGGCTTCAAGGTCTCGCGGCGGCTCGAGAAGATGGGCTGGCTGTGCTCGGACACCGCCGAGCTCTCGTTCACCGACGTGCGCGTCCCGGCCGGGAACCTCGTCGGCGACGAGGGCAGCGGGTTCGGCCAGCTGATGCGCCACTTCACATCCGAGCGGCTGGGGATGGCGGTGCAGGCATACGCGACCGCGCAGCGCTGCCTCGACCTGTCGGTCGAATGGACGAAGGCGCGCGAGGCGTTCGGGCGGCCGCTCGCGAGTACCCAAGTCGTCCGTCATCGGCTGGCCGAGATGGCGACGCGGACGGATGTGGCGCGCGAGTACGTCCGCGCCGTCGCCCGCCGCTATGTCGCGGACGAGAACGTGACGCGCGAGGCAGCGATGGCGAAGAACGCGGCCGTCGCGGCGTGCGAGTGGGTCGTGCACCAGGCGGTGCAACTGCACGGCGGGCTCGGCTACATGCGAGGCGTCGAGGTCGAGCGGCACTATCGCGACGCGCGCATCCTCGGAATCGGCGGCGGCGCGACCGACGTGCTCAACGAGCTGATCGCAGCTCGACTCGGGCTCGATTAATCCACACGCGTAGAAGGCGCGGCCGACCTGGCCGCCATTGCGTCGTGGCGGCCGACTGGGTCGGCCGCCACGACGTTTGGATCGATCAGCTGAACGGATCGATTCGGTTGCTCTCGCTGTAGAGCAACGGGTAGAGGTTCCACGGATCGTTGGTGACGTAGTCCGGGTCGCCCAGGATGTCCAGCGGCCCTCCGCCGTTGTCCCAGAAGTCCACGTTCGCGGCGTCAGCTGTCACGTTGAACCCGAAGAACGGGATCGGAACACCGGGGACGCACCATGGCCCGGGAATCCCGAGCGGCAGGTAGCAGATCCGGATGCCCGCCGACGCCGAGATCGACGTCAGGTTCTTGAGCAGGAAGCTCAGCTCCGGCCGGTACGTGGAGCCCGGTGAGGAGATGCCGTTCGCCGCCTCGGTCGAGCCGTGGTCGTACACGAGCAGCATGCCGTTGATGCCCGGGCTCGCGGTGAAGCTTGCGGAGCCCTCGACGACGACGACGTACTCGTTGCACGGCTCGTCGAACGGGGGCCAGCACTCGCCCTCCGAGAGCTCGCCGGTCTCGATCCCGTAGCTCAGTGACAGGTTCTTGAAGTTGAACGCGCTGACGATGCGCGAGCCTCCGTCCTGCCTGAGGAGCCGGATCTCGACCTCGCTGCTCGCCGTGAACGTCGCGTTCCCGTCCACGCCGAAGTTCCAGTCGAGGTGCATCGATGATGGCAACGAGACGACGATGAACTTCGTCGCGTCCCCCTCGCCTGCGCTCGGCAACGGCCCCTGGTAGAACGCGATCCTTCCGGCGGGCTCGTTCGAGTCGAAGTGCACGTGACCCGGGTTCTGCGCGACCGCGTCGATGTCGATCTGGTCGGGCAGGTTCTGGAGGCCGATCGTGAGGAAGTCACCGTTCTGCTGGCCGATCCCGACGAAGACGGGATGGTCGCCGACGACCGGATCGGTGAAGCTCGCGTTCGCCGTGGTCGCCGTCGAGTGGAACGAGCCTCCCTGGAGGTTCGTCAACTGCACCTCCAGGTACTTCAGGCTCCCCCCGCCCGGGTAATAGAGCACGCGGTCCTCGCTGGGCGCGAGGCTCGTCGTCGACGTGTAGATGTCGTCGAGACGCGACATGAAGTGCGCCTCGCGGACGTCCGGGTCGACGGCGACACCCGTCCTCGCCCACTGCCGGTCGATCTCGCGGAGCCAAGACGTGTACGAGATCGCGCCGCCGGGGTCGAGGAACGGCGCGCGCATCGCGTCGTTCGAGGCCGGCAGCTCCTTCGAGACGATCAGCGAGATGAGGTTCACGTGATCGCCGACGGCGGTGACGTTGCCGCCGGTCGAATCCCAGTCGGCAGTCCAGTTGGCCGGGATGTGGTCGATCGCGAGGTGAACCTGCTTGATCGCGTTTCCGAAGATGCCCTCGGCACCGGTGAGGTCGAAGTTGATCGAGTCGATCGGCGACGACATCGTGAACGTGGCGTGTCCGGTCGCACCCGGAGCGACATCGAGCGCGGCTGCGGCAGGCAGACCGTGCACCGATGCGTCGACGTGGGTGCTGTTGCCCGGGTTGCTGTCGTTCGTGATGTCGATGTCGCCGAGCAGCGCGATCGACGTGATGCCGGAGCTCGCCGTGAAGTTGAAGTTCGTGGCGAGGTCCGTCGACAGGTCGAAGCTCGCCGGCACGCTGTCGACCGTGAGCGTCGCATCCACGTCGTACGCCGGGAAGAACGTCCCGCCGAACCGCGAGTCGAACGTCGCGTCGAGCTGATGCGCCGCGTTCGCGCGGTAATGCAGATCGAGGCTCCTTGCCGCGTCGTTCGACGCGTACGTGAACGCACGGATGCCGAACACACCCGCGGCCAGCTCCTTCATGGCACCGGCCCCGTGGTCGACGTAGCGAGCGTAGTCGTGCTCGCTCACCGACGCCACGGGCAGCTCCGCGAGGCCCACCTCGGTCGAGACGTCTACCTGCACGCCGCCGAGATAGTTCGCCGCGGAGTCACTGTGGTAGTCGATCGCGGTTCCGCCGCCTCCCGTCGTCCACGTTCCGTGGAAGCTCGGGATGTGATCGGCACGTGCGCGGGCGTCGCGCAGAGGTGTTCCGAACACGGCAGTCGACGACGGAAGACCGGGCCCGGCCGAGTCCCAGAACCGGACCTGCGCCACGCCCACGAATGCGGTGTTTGGCCCAGTGCCGTCTTCGGCCTTGACCGTCAGGTATCCCGCCGGCTCGAAGTCCCAGCCGAAGACCGGCGGCAGGTCGCCAAGGGCGACATCGAAGTTGAGCGTGTCGATGTGACCCGTACACGCGATCTCGTCGATCCCCTGGAGCGGGTCGGTCGTGTAGTCGAACTTCTTCGGCAGCTCGATCGTCAAGTGCGTGTGCCCGTACGGCATGTCGAAGACGTGGCAGTCCGCGAGCACGTCGTGGCCGGGAATCAGATTCGACGTCGGAGCGGTCTCGATGTACGCGTTCAGACCCGCTGCTTCGCCGGTCCGGAGATCGAACAACTCGCCGGTCGGCGACGGGTCGAGATCGAGCGTCGCCTTCGTCAGATGGACGATCCGCGCGGCTGCAGTGCCGTGCGTGCCGTCGTCGATCAGCGAGAAGACGTGACGCTCGTTGTGCGACCACGCCGGTGCCAGCTCGAGGCTCGCGTCATCGCCGATCACGAGCTGGACTGCTCCGATCGACTCGCCCGGATTCGTGGCCTGCACTCCGAAGCTGTCGTCTGCCGGGATGTAGCCGGCAGTCAGATCCGGTGCGTCGAGCACCTTGGCCTCGAGGTAGCCGAGGTTGTAACCGAGGAACCCGCTGGTCGCGGCGAAGCCTCCGTCCTCGATCACCTTCACGCTGAGATCGAGCGTGTTCGCGTTGACATCGAGCGTTGCCGTCCCCGACAGCCCGAGGGTGA
>WNGA01019027.1_pt1 | contig 10067 bp, 6 predicted proteins | sample 5400061 | NCBI WGS metagenome assembly WNGA01 (sample SAMN13153366, study PRJNA577476) | soil metagenome | isolation source: 100 cm soil or saprolite under grassland replicate 2 | place: USA:California | collected 2016-06-15
AGACAGATTGGCGTCTTTATTTCTCGCTGCAATTTTGCGTGATCAATGAGGTCACCGGGCGCCAGCGGCTGCTCGATCATCAGCAAGTTATACTGATCGAGCTGCTTAACCACACTCAAGTCCCCATTAAGAGAGTAGGCGGAATTTGCATCAACAGACAGCGTGATGTCAGGAAATCGTTTCCGAACTGCTTCGACTAACTGAATATCTTTTCCCGGTTTGATCTTGATTTTGATTCTCTGATAGCCGGACTCCAGTTCGTGAGTGACCTTGTCGATCAAGGTCTCCGTGGTTTTCTGTAAACCAATCGAAACGCCACAGTTGATCTCATCCCGTACGCCTCCAAGAAGCTGCCAGAGTGGACGGCCCGCGAGTTTCGCTTCAAGATCCCAAACCGCCGCCTCGACTCCAGCCTTGGCCATCTGGTTGCCGCGAATTGGTGTGAGCGCGGCATTCACTTCCCTGGCCGTTTCGACGCGAGCTTGTGTCAGAAGCGGTCCGACGTACTTAGCGGTAATTAGCCATGCGGTGTCGACGGTTTCATGATTGTAAAAAGGTCCTTCGGCGGCCACGCATTCGCCGTAACCGGACGCGCCGGTTTTGTCGAACACCCTCACGATTAGGATGCGACGCTGCGTAGTGCAACCGAAACTGGTTTCAAACGGAGAGAGCAGCGGCAGTTCGATCTCCCTCAGTTCGATTCTCTCTAGGTGTAAATTCATAAGAACCTCAGATGAAGACTGTTTGCTTTAGTTACCGGCCGGTGACACTCCCAAGCACTGCTTCAATAATTCGAACTGAAATGTAATAAATTTCCCGCAAAAGCGAACCACAGGAAGCCGAGGCACACCGGCACAAAGAGTGTGGCTTGGAGCTTGCCCCAGATTCTCTTCTCTCGGTTCCGCCAAGTCTGGATCGCGTTATAGAGCACCACGAGAGTTCCAATCGCTCCGAGAACGCCGATCACCTGCGCAAGATGAAACCAAGTATTCCCACGATCACTGAGGAACTCGATATGCGTCGAGGCGTAGACAACAAGACCGGTCATAGCCGCCATAAATAAAAGATCCAACACAAATACGATTCGCACTGCCAAACGCAGTCGCCGTTCCATTGACGTTAGCGCCAGCTTGTGGCTGTAGTGCCTCCGCACAAACCACGCGACCGGCCACAACACAAGAGTCAGAAGCATGAGGAAAAGCGAAATACCTAATACCAATAAAAGAATCTTATTGTTCTCGAGTAGTCCAACTCGTTGACCGACAAAAAACGGGTAGGGCAAGATCAACTGCATGCGGTCATTCTGGTCCGGTTTGAAGACAAGTTTGTCATGCCCGTTTTCCTCGAGAAATGTCATGGGAGCCACTTCGCGCCATTGTTTGGGCTTCCCATTCGGGCCTGTCAGTTGAGCAACCTCGATCATCCCGTCCTCAACTGGGGAGACGGTGAATTCTCCAAGCAGGGTTGCCACTTTCAAGAAGGATGTTTCGCTCCGGCGGCTCAACATATATGTGCCACTAACTGCTTTAGCATCTGCTTTCGCGCTGCCAAACGTAGGTTCCGCAGGAGATGTCGAAGGAAAATAGCGGTCAAGAAACATTTCCCACATCGTTGTTCGTGGCAGGGGTTGCTCTCTCCCTAAGCTGTTATGGGAAACAAAAAATCCAATGCCCGCATCCAGAATCAAGTGTAGGTCGGTATGGAAATACTGGGTGTCCCCAGCGTGTCCGATGATGCGGTGTCCGTTGCGTGATTCTTCGTAGAAGCCATACGCCATCGCATTGGCCGCCGGGTCCAAAGCGAACTGTCTGCTATGCATCAGTTGCGCCGTCTCCGGGCGAAGAATTCGGGCGCTGCCGGCAGTGCTGCTCAGACTTCCGGCTGGAAAAGCGACGACCATTTCAAACGGCTTCGGTCCATCAGATGCTATCTGATAACCGTTTGACATATAGGGAGCCAGAGTTGCTGGTAAGGGCTGAACGAAAGTTGAATGCGTCATGCCGAGCGGTTTGAAAATGTTCTCTTCTATGTACTCATTGAATGGGTGACCCGATACGCGCTCAACGATATATCCAGCCAGCGCCGCCCCGTAGTTTGAGTAGGCGGGCACGGTTCCCGGGGGATATATTCGCTTCGGAATGTGGGTCTTCAGGTATGCCCCAAGATTGGGGCTTTCGGAACCAACAGTAAACAGGTCTTTAATTTGCTCCTCAAACCCTGGAGTGTGCGTCAGTAAGTTCTTGAGCGTGATTGCCTGACCGAAGGCGTCGGGAATCTTGAAGTCGAGGTAAGTGTTCACATCGCGGTCAAGGTCAAGCCTGCCCTGTTCGACTAACTGCATCACCGCCGTCCAGGTGAACAACTTGCCAGTGGAGCCCGGACGGAATAATGTCTCGTCTGCTGAAACGGGTTTCTTATTTTTGTAATCGGCATAGCCATACCCTTTGGCGAACAGAAGCTTGCCCTTTTTTACGACGGCGATGGTCGCCCCTGCAATATCATCGCGTTCGAGTTGCAGCGGCACAATGCCGTCGAGAAAAGCTTCCAGGTCCTGAGCAGTCAGCTGGTGGACGCCGGAGGGGATTTCTGCCGTCGTTGATTGCTCATTCCCTTGATTGTTCGGAGACCTTGGTAAATTTGGAACCTGTCCCGACACCGACGCGAAGGGGAACAAAATGAGCATCATCAAAGCCGTTAGTTTTCTCATGATTCTTGTTCTAGTCGCTCATTAATGTCAGCAGTCATAACTTCGACTCCTTTACCCGCGCAGGTTCTTCCGGATGAATTCGATCAGGTCCTCTGCCGACGACCCCGGTCGGAATACCTCCACTACGCCTGACGCCTTGAGCGTGCGATATCGCGCGGCGGAATGATGCCTCCACCAACCAGCAGGACATCGTCGAGGCTCTGTTTTCGCATCCCCTCCAAGAGGTCATCGAACACCGGCATATGCCTACGCGAAGAGCTCGAGATCCCGATCACATCGACGTCCTCCTGTAGCGCTGCGGACAAGATCTCTTCGGCGATCAGGAAGTTCTTGCTCCGCTGGAGCGAAAACGAAACCACCTTTGCACTTGTAAGTTGAATTCACCATTTGTTATTGACGGACGCGAACTTCGGTGATGACAAATGACAGTGAACAAGGCTTACTGCACCGAACTGCGGCTGTTCAACTCACCACCACTACCGTGCCGGCTCCGCCACCGGCATTGCGATGTATGAAGCATGCTGCCCTGAGCGGCATACTTGCTGGGTCGCACGCTGAAAGTCTGACTCTTTCGCCAGGAAGATGTTCGGCACGAAGCGCTGGGGGTTGCGGTCGATCACCGGAAACCACGTGCTTTGTACCTGCACCATGATCCGATGACCCTTCAGGAAAACGTGGTCGTTGGCAGGAAAACCGATCTCGTAACGCGTCACCGCGTTTGGCATGATCGGTTCGGGCTTTTCGAAGCTGTTGCGGTTCCGCCCTCGGAATACGTCGCCCGCGATCATCAGTTGGTAGCCGCCCAGCTTCGGATCGGGCTCATACTTTTCAGGATAAACGTCGATGACTTTCACGATCCAGTCACTGTCCGTGCCAGAGGTCGACGCAAAGAGGTTGGCCACAACTTTCCCCGCTACGACGACGTCATCCTTAAGTGGTTCGGTAGTCCACGTGAGCACGTCTGGCCGATGATCCACGAACCGCTGGTCTTCGACCAACCAAGTCGTCCATCCCGAGCGCACCTCAACAGGTCGGTGACGATAGGGAACGGGGTTCGCGGGGTCCGAGACGTAACTATCGAATGCCTCCGGAGCGGTCCTGGGTGGCGGGTCGAACGACAGCTTCCCATCTGCCTGAAAGTAGAGCTGCCGCGCAACGGTATTGCGTTTCGGCGGCCACGCGTCGTGCCGCATCCACTCGTTTGCGCCGGTCCTGAACGTCAGCGCCTCAGGCAGATCAAGGGTGCCCTTCCCCTTCAGGTGATATGCCAGGAAGCGCGCCAGCACGTTCTTCCGATAATACTCCGACGTCTTACTGCCGAAATCGATGGGACCGAGTTTCTGCCCATCGCTTCTCGACCAGCCGCCATGGTTCCACGGGCCGACGACGAGGAAGTTCTTGTTCGCCGAATCGTGCCGCTCGAGCAGTTCATAAATCTTCAATGGGCCATAGAAATCTTCCTGGTCCCACCAGCCAGCCACATTCAGCGTCGGCACGGTTACGCGGTTAAGCCACGGCGCGAAGCCTTGCCGCTTCCAGAACGCATCGTAGTCGGGGTGGTTCACGAAATCATTCCAGCTGGGGAGCCGGTTGTGGAAGTACTTCGCGTTTGCATTCGACAGCGGCCCGAGACCCAAATACCACTCGTACGCGTCCCGGGCGTCGATGACTGCCGTAACGTCCGAGATCTCTTTCGACGATTCCATCATGTACGCATACTCGAATCCATAGCTCAGCCGGAAGGCTCCGTTGTGGTGGAAGTCGTCGCCGATCCACATATCCGCCGGAGAGGCCTGATTGACGGCGGCCTTGAGCGCCGGATGCGGTTCGAGCATCCCCATCACTGTTAGCCACGCACCGTAGCTCGTGCCGGCCATCCCGACGCGCCCGTTGTTGTTTGGCACGTTCTTGAGCAACCACTCGATCGTGTCATAGGTATCAGTGCTTTCGTCGATCGCCTCCTTGTCTTTGGGATCGCGAGGCTGTCGCAGCATGGCAGCTTATACTGCTCCTGCCATCTCACCTGAGGGAAACCTGATAGCATGTCAATACCGCGATGACCCGAGCACCGGCCCCCGTTTAGCAATCATTCTCCCTGAAGGGGGGCACCCCATCAAACTGTTTGATAACCGCCGAGAGAATCTAAGACCTTTCTCGCGCGGCAATCCGGCTCAAACAAACAGAGTTTTTCAATCGACACCTGGTGGGCAAGCTATTGCATACCTCAAGACAACGGGGGGCGTCTCTAACATCTGGAGCCAACCCTTGGATGGCGGACGCCCGAAGCAGTTGACTGACTTCAAGTCCGATTCGATGTTCAGTTTTGGCTGGTCACGCGACGGCAAACAACTGGTGTACGCGCGCGGCGCTGTTACTAGCGATGTCGTGCTTATAAGGGATTCCCAGTGACTGCGATCAGCCTCGGCGGTTTTTTCTACGGCACATGATATTGTCAAACTGCGAACAAAGAAACGAGTCTACGACGGCGCAATCCTCGTTGAGTCTATAAACAGAAAACGGTTGTTCTCACATGGTCCTGATCTTGTCATTGCTGGCTTTCACACAGGAATCATAACCGACACCAACTCGGCCGTGATCGTGTTTTGGTTTGCAGTGTGACATATGGCTGACAATTTCGGTGAAGGCGCGGAAGAGCTTCAGTAAGGTTTGACAGGACTAGGGATAATGGTAGGCGCGTGGGGATTTGAACCCCAGACCCCTAGCGTGTCAAGGTAGTGCTCAGCTGCTCTCTAAGTCTTTTGAAATCAACAAGCACGAAATTTGCTCAGTAAAATCCACGCTGTATCTACTGCATCCACTGCTTCAACTGCTCAGGCGGCACATTTTTGTGTGCCAATCTGTGTGCCAGTTTATAACAGTATTCCCTAACCGCAGCCGAAATTTTCTGGCAAACACTTAGCTCCTTTTGAAACTATGTCCTCATTATATGTCCCCGCAGAGGCAACCTGACTTAACGTGGATCATCGGCGAATCTTTTGCATAGAGATCCGACTGATTATCCTGTCGTTAAGCTTTGTAGATCGATTATCCATCCCTTGTAGCGAAGCCAAATGATCGTTGTCAACTCATGGTTCAAAGGGCGGACTCAGGGTTATATTGGAAGGGCTACACTACGCCGGCGGATCTGTAGTAGCATTCGACCTTAAATTGGAACTAGGCGGAGGAAAGCATCTCGGGCGTGGTCGCGACAACTGGCGATAGATGAAAGCGGCTACAGGCCGCGCACGCAAAAGGGACCACAACCTCACGATGCTGGGCAGATGACACAATACTTGCGCGGCTCTCAACTGGGGGTTTTAAATAGACCAACTCAGCCACCCGAATATGGCGGTACCCGCCGGTAAACATATCGGTCGCTACGAAGTTCGCTCGTTACTAGGCGTCGGCGGCATGGGTGAAGTTTACTTAGCACAAGACACACAGTTACGCAGACTTGTAGCGTTGAAACTTCTGCCTCCCGAATTCACGCGCGACGAAGAGCGGCTTCGCCGGTTTAAGCAGGAAGCCTTTGCAGCGTCCGGACTAAATCACCCAAATATTTTTACGATTTTTGAAGTCGGCCATGAGGGCGACATTCATTTCATTGTTACCGAATACATCGAAGGTCTCTCATTGCGGCACCGCATGGACAAAGAACCACTGCCAATTCATGAAGTACTTGACCTGGGAGCGCAGATCGCATCAGCTCTTTCGGCTGCACACGCGGCCGGCATCGTTCATCGTGATATTAAGCCCGACAACATCATCATACGTGATGATGGTTATGTGAAAGTGCTCGACTTTGGACTCGCCAAGCTAACTGAGTACAAGGGGCTCGTAAGCAATCCAGAAGCCGCCACTGTTCAAGTAGTGAAGACGGATCCCGGTAAAGTGATGGGCACTGTCAACTACATGTCACCAGAGCAGGCTCGAGGTCTGGAGGTAGATCAGCGGACTGATATCTGGAGTCTGGGAGTAATTCTCTATGAAATGGTTGCCGGTCGAGTTCCTTTCCAGGGAATGACCTCCAGTGATGTAGTAGCCGCAATATTAAGAACCGAGCCAGTTGCATTGCGACGTTACTGTTCAGATGTCCCAGATGAACTACAACGCATCGTTCGCAAGGCTCTGCGCAAGGATCCCGACGAACGATACCATCTCGCAAAAGAGATGGCGTTGGACCTGAAGAACCTCCGCCGGGAATTGGAATTAAGTGCCGAAATCGAGCGCTCTGTACAGCCGATCGAATCAGTTGCTCAAAGCGCCAGCCTGCGAAACAGCCTCACTGTAACCGCTACACGCGAGACTGCGAATACGCAAGCGATAGCAGTTCCGAAAGTAACTTCGAGCGCCGAGTACGTCATCAGCGAATTAAAGGCACATCCCAAGCTGTTGATGTCCGGCCTGGCAATCATTGCTTTGATAGCTGTCGCAGTAATCGTTAGCACTAGTTATCTTCGCGGTGGCCCTCCACGGCCAAGCGATCCAGCGGCGAACATGAAAATTGCCCGGCTTACGACAACTGGGACAGCCGACAAGGCTGCTATATCGCCAGATGGGAAATACATCGTTCATGCCGCAAGCGAGAACGGACAACAGAGTCTCAGAATTCGACAAGTAAACACGAATAGTGATGTCCAGATCGTCCCGCCATCCGACGTGCAGTATCTGGGATTGAAGTTCTCAGCCGACGGCGACTTCGTTTACTACGTCGCCTCTGAAAAAGACAGCACCTCAAACCTTTACATTATACCGGCATTGGGCGGCAATGCTCGGATGTTGATCTCGAACGTATCAAGCTCAGTCACTTTATCGCCCGACGGACAACGGTTGGCCTTCATAAGAAATCTGGCGGCCGCCGGTGAGTATTCTGTCATTGTTGCCGACACAAACGGGACGAATGAACACGCGCTCGCAATTCGAAAACTTCCAAACTTCTTTCGCGCTGCCTCCTGGTCTCCCGATGGGAAGTCGATCATTTGCATCGCCGGCAGTTTCGTTCCAACTTATAGCTTCTATCTCGTTGAGATACCGCTGAACGAAAAAAGGGAGCAACAGTTCGGCACGCAAAGCTGGCGCTCGATGGGTGACCTCGCCTGGGTTGGAGATGGAAGTGGATTGATTTTCAGTGCTTCCGATCAGGAATCGACCGGTGACTCGCAACAGCTTTGGCACACTTCTTATCCGACCGGCAACACGCGTCGAGTTACTTACGACCTGAACAACTATACCGGTGTCAGTATCACGAGCGATTCAAAGCGACTCGTAACCGTTCAATCGGAGACAGCGGGAAATCTCTGGACGATTAATTCTGATTGGAATACGGCGTCTGAACTGACGGTTGGGTCAGGCAGAATCGACGGCCGCGATGGTGTTGCTTATGCGCCTGATGGAGAGGTGGTCTATGCTTCCAGGGCCAGCGGCAATCTTGACCTATGGACCATGAAAGCCGACGCCACTCAGCAGCGACAACTAACATTTAACTCTCATAACAACAAGCAACCAACAGTTTCGCCGGATGGACGGTACATATTCTTCGTGTCCGATCGCGGTGGCACCGTCAACATCTGGCGAATTGATCGAGACGGCAACAATCCGCAGCAACTTACCAGCGGCAGCGGCGAAGAGAATCCGCAATGCACTCCTGACGGGAAATGGGTTTTGTACACGCTACTGGGCGCCGGCAAACCCACCATCTGGCGTGTTTCGATCACGGGAGGAGCACCACAGCAAATGATCCATGATTATTCGGCTTCTCCAACTGTCTCGCCGGATGGCAAATCGTTCGCCTGCTTCTATCGCAATGCAGAAACGAATCATCAGACCAAATTGGCGCTGTTTCCGATCGATGGGGGGCAGCCAACGCGCATCTTCGATGCCGTGATGACGGCGGAGATCACACGTCGCCTGCCACCGCTGCGTTGGACGGTTGACGCGCACGGTTTGACGTATATTGTGACAACTGGCGGCAGCTCTAATTTTTGGCTGCAGCCGGTTTCAGGTGAGCCGGCAAAACAATTGACGAGCTTCAAAACCGACCAGATTTTTGCTTTTGATTGGTCTCGTAATGGAAAGCAGGTGATCTTCAGTCGCGGCGCCGTGATCAGCGACGTCGTTTTAATTACAACCTTTCGTTAAGTTGAGTAGTTTCCCTTCAACTACCTAGAGCAGTCAGTGCAGCTCTAATATCATCATTAGTCGGCCGCTCCTGATAGTTCGTTTCGACTTTAGACCATGTAACCCGGCCGCTTTTGTCAATTACAAAAACGGTGGGACGAGGGATACCTTCGAATTTCTGCCCATTGTAATCAGGATCGCGAATGCCGTAGGCATCGATCACTCGATGGCCAGGATCGGACAGAATGGAGAAGTTAATCTTGCCCTTACCATCAGCAGCGATCTTTTCGGCAAATTCTCTGCTTTCCGCCGGGCTGTCGACACTAATCGCATACAACCGAATGGGCTCATTGGGTTTCAGCAGCGAACGTAACTCGGCTAACTGCCGAGCACAATACGGTCACCAATTCCCCCGATAAAAGGCCAGGACCGTCGGTGCTGTTCTCCGAGCAGCTGCCAGGGTTATCTTCTGCCCATTCTGATCTTCGAGTGTAAAGTTCGGAGCCATTTCGCCTACCGCCACCGGCGTGGTTCGAGGTGTTAGATCAGCATCTTTTACGGAGGCTGTATTTGGTTCCTTCGTGCACGATGAGACGAGAAGCAGAAGTAAAAAGGTTGCAACGGTTTTCATATTCACACGCTCAGAAAATCAAGTCGTTGTTGAGTAGACACCATAACGACCGCAAAATCAAAGCTGCGCGATGGCCATCGAAAATTGCAGGTAAGGATGCTGATGTGACGTGAGCGGGGGTAAACCACCCTTCCTGACCTGCGAATTTTCGAATACACCTTCAGCGTTCGCGACCGTCGTAAATGAATACTTGCCGCACCGCGAGCGCGAGAAACCTCGAAGCGTGAGATAACTGGACGGCTTGCGCTTTCAATCGTGCTCTCAGTCATTGTCATTTTTCCTCCGCACGATTACCATCCGCCGGATATCTAAAATTCACGGAGCAGCACCTTGTGGTCTTTCGTGTTAGGCCTTTGATCTTTTGTCGGTAACGTCGAATAACATTTCTCAGAAGCCTACGCAGCGATCCAAGATTCGCCGGGATTGTGAGGCGCGTTGGTCTTAGCTTTAGTTCGCGAGTGCGTCAGTAGTCGAGCTCGTAAATCAGGATCCGGATCGCCGAATGGCGTAATTTGGCGTAACGATAAATGCGGTGAAATGCGCTAAGTTGTTGAAAAGATTGGTAGGCGCGTGGGGATTTGAACCCCAGACCCCTACCGTGTCAACGCCGTC
>WNGA01027675.1_pt1 | contig 10067 bp, 5 predicted proteins | sample 5400061 | NCBI WGS metagenome assembly WNGA01 (sample SAMN13153366, study PRJNA577476) | soil metagenome | isolation source: 100 cm soil or saprolite under grassland replicate 2 | place: USA:California | collected 2016-06-15
CTCGCTATCGTCAGGATACCCCTTAATGCTTGTTCTAAGCGCTGAATGCGCTTCTCGATCACCCCTTCCACTCGGGCCGGAAGGACGTTCCAGTCGATGGCCGGGCCTTCGATCCACTGGCCCGCTTCGTCCTGGCGCACATCGCCACGCTCCCACATTTCCCGCACCAACTCGACCGTAAACAAGGCGTGTCCGCCGGTTCGATCGAACAACGCCGCGCGAAAGGCCGGGCCGAGCTGATTAGGCCGGGTGTCCAGGTACGCCTCCACAAAGCGGCGCCCATCCTCCTCGGCCAGCTCGCCTAAGTCCAGCCAGATATCGCCGTGCCAGCGCTTCAGCTCGCTCAACATCTCGACCAGCGGATGCGCCATCTCGCCCCGACTCACGGCCAGCTCGTCGGGGCGGTAGGTGCCGAGGATGAGTATCCGGCTGTGCGCTGCCTCGCGGCTGAGGTGAAACAGCAAGCCGCTAGAGGCCGAATCGACCCAGTGCAGGTCTTCGAGGATCAGCACGAGCGGGCGCTCCCTGGCAATCGCGCTCAGCACGGCGCTGTATTGGGCAACGATCGGCTGCTGCTCGACCCTGGCGCTCGCATCGGCGCTGGTCAGCGCCACGAGCCGGTTGAACCACGGCGCATCACGCTCGGCAAAGGTCGCGGCGCGCTCACGCACGCCTGTGCTTGGCACAAAGGTGCCGACCAGGTCAGGGGCATGTTCTATCAGCGCCGGGAGCGTCACGGGCATCGCCTCCCACAACCGGCGGGCGTGCTCAGCACTGATCAATCCACCAGCCCACCTGGTTTCGACCTCGCCCGACAGCATCGTCAACACCTCGCGAAACGGCAAGTAGGGATCGCCACTCCCGGTGTGGGCGTTGCACGAGCCGCTCACGACCAGCAATTCGGGATCGGCGTCCTGCGCCTGGCGGGCGAACTCCTGCACCAGCATGGTCTTGCCACGCCCAGCCCCGCCAATCACAAACAGGGTTTGGCCCGCCCCACTGCGGGCGGTCGCTAACGCCGCGGCTAACTGGGCAAGCTCCTGTTCGCGCGCCACGAACGGAGCCGCGAGGCCGGGCGGTGGAGCGGCAGCCGAGAGGAAGGTCGGCAGTATGAGCGGTGGCTCGTCGATGTCGCGCTCGCCAGAGAGGCGCAGCGGCGGAAAGTCGACAGGCAGGTTGGGCGCGAGGAGCTGGAAGATATGCTGGGGGTCGGTCAGGTCTTTGAGCCGAAACCGCCCCAGGTGACGCAACCTCAGTTCAGGCGCCAGCTGCTCACGCACCAGCTCCACCGTGGTCTGCGAGAGCAGGATCTGGCCGCCATGGCCGGCAGCCAGGAGGCGCGCGATGCGGGAGAGCGGCAGCCCAAAATAGTCGCCGTTGCGCTCCTGCACCACCCCGCTGTGCAGCGCCATGCGCACCTGCAGCGGAGTGCTGATGTCCCAGGGCTCGGCCGCGATCGCCTGCTGCCCCGCCACCGCAGCCTGCACCGCGTCCAGCGCGCTCGCAAACGCGGCCTCGATCGCGTCCCCGACGGTCTTGAAGACCACCCCACCCGAGACCGTAATCACCGCGCGGAGGATGGCCTCGTGGCGGGCGATGACCGGCTCCATGGTCTGCGGGTTGTGGGACCACAGCCGCGTGCTGCCCTCGATGTCGGTAAAGAGAAAGGTGATGGTACCGCTCGGCAGGGAAGGCGCGGGAGTAGTTCGCTCGGATGGGGCGATCCCTCCACGGGCGGCGTGGAGAAACGCCGGGCGCTCCTCAGGTGAGATCTGTAGGCAGTCGGCCAGCCGCGCGGCCAGCTGTTTGGATGGCTTGCGCTCGTCGGCCTCAATGTGACGGATGGTCATCACCGAGCAGCCGACCTGCGCGGCCAGCTCGTTGCGTGTCAGGTCGAGCGCTCTGCGGCGCTGCCGCACCCACGCGCCGAACGAGAACAGCTCACTCATGGATTGCTCCATGCCGGAGTGCGAGATACAGCGGCGTACACGTGCAGTTGAGGACTGCGGCCGCTCGGCCAGCACAGGCTACTCAGCCCCGCCTCCATCGTGTGGTGTCTTGGATTGGAACACTTTTTGTGAGACTGATTGTAACACAAACTGCTCCCCACTCGAAGCCGACCTGTGGTGTAATAGGGCCACGTTGAAGGACTGAGATACACAGGAGGATCCTGAGGAGGTACGACGCCTGCCGCCCTTAAACCCCTACCTTCCGAACAAGGAGATGCAGCAATGGCAAGCACGAACCGCGATGAGCCGACAACCGTGGAGGTGGTGGGCCGGCCGCTCCACTGTTACGCTTGCGGGTACGACCGTTTCTGGCAGCGCAGCGCACAGCTCAACACCGCTCTCGCCACCTTGTTCACGTTCGACTGGACCGATCCGTCAGCCACCTGCTGTATTTGTGCCCGCTGCGGGCACATTCACTGGTTTCTGCCACAGCAAGCGGGCGCCAGCGCTGCCGAAGCCGCGCTGTAGGGAACAGGCCGGTGATGGAAGGTGATATGCACAATCGGCAGTCGAGCACCAACTCGAAAGCAGGGAGGGACTATGCACTACAGTGATCTCCCACGCGTTCGCGATGGAGCGCTGCGATTCACGAGCAGCGCGGCTGACGAGCAAACCTCAGTTCTGGTTGGCTCAGCCCAGTGGTACGATCTTCTCGAGCAGATCGCTTCGTTTGGCTTTGAGGATCACAGCGGCCGCTCGTTCACCGCGCGTCGCGAGCAGCGCGACCAGCAGTGGTATTGGTACGCCTACCGCAAGCGCGGCAAGAAGCTGCGCAAGGTCTACCTGGGCAAGACGGAACAGCTTGAGCCGGCCCGCTTACAGGCGGCAGCACGCGAACTGGCAGATCTGCCGCGCGAAACACAGCCCTACGCTTCGACCGAGCCGCATATGCTTCACCCGGCTGGCCCGCTCAGCGCCGAGCAGCTCACCGATGTCTTCCTGCGCTCAAGCAAGCTGCGCATTCCCGCCCCTCCCGCCTACCTGCTTCAGCGGCCGCGCCTGACCCAGCTGCTCACACGCCCACTGCAGGACGTATCTCCTGCTGTGACTCCGAATCAGCGCCGCACTCAGACGCTGCTCACCGTGATTACTGCGCCGGCCGGCTACGGCAAGACCACCTTGCTCGCCGAGGCGCTACGTCGTCGCCGCGCTCCAGACCAGTGTGCCGGAACTGGGCCGCCAGGCACTGCTGCTGCTCCAGGAACCGCAGCCTCCCGCCATCGACGATGCCCTGACTGCCCTGCTCGACGACCTCCAGCACATGTCGTGCGTCATGGTTCTCGTGCTCGACGATTACCACGTCATCGACACGCCGGCCATTCACGACTCGCTGGCTGCCTTTCTCACACACTGCCCGGCGCGCCTACATGTCGTGATTTCGAGCCGAACACGGCCGCCGCTGCCATTCGGACGTCTGCGCCTGGGATTGGATGTCACTGAGCTTCAAGCCGCCGAACTGCGTCTGACCGACGAGGAAGGGCTCGCACTCTTGAGCCGCGATCCCCGGCTCGCGGGCAATGAGCAGGCGATCATGATGGTTCTGCGCAAGACCGAGGGCTGGATAGCCGGCGTACACCTGTTTGCATTGGCGCTGCAGCGTCACGGCGAGCTTGAAACCGTGCTGGCCGAGTTCGACGGCAGCCATCGGTATGTGACCGAGTACTTTATCGAGAGTGTGTGGCGTCAACAAAGCCCGGCGATCCAGACCTTCTTGCTGCACACGGCGATCCTCGACACTCTGACTGACTCACTGTGCGAAGTCGTGACAGGGCGGCCCGATGGTCGGCAGCTGCTGGCCAAGATCGAGCAGGCCAATCTGGCGAACTGGTATCTGGAGCACCACGCCATCGGCGATGCGCTGCGTCACCTGGTCGCGGGGCAATGCTGGAGCGAGGCGGCCCAAGTGCTGGAGCAGCACGCGTTGCCCATGCTCAAGCAGGGCGATTTCGCATGTTTGCTGCGCGCCCTGCGGCAGCTGCCGCAGGAGGTCTTGCACGAGCGCCCCGCGCTCCTGCTGCTCAAGGTGCGCGCGCTCCTGCTCACGGGCGAGCTGAACGCACTCGACGCCTGGCTGGAGCATCTGGAGGCCAGCAGCGCCTCCGAGACCGTATTGGTGGAGGTCGCCACCATCCGCGCGATCGTCTGCGCCAGCGCGGCAGGAGGCGGCAGCGCGTCTGTGCGTGAGCACACCGTCTGGGAAAGCCTCGATGCCTTCACCCTCAGCATGCAGTATTGGTCGCATGATGACACGCAGGCGAGCTATGCGGCTGCAGAGCGAGCTGTACAGGCCGGGCAAGCCAGCGGGCTTCGCTCAGCCGGACTGCTGGCGGCAGGCACCATGGCCGGTATTCACATCATCCGTGGCGAGCTGCGCACGGCGCTGCACCTCGCCCACGAAGGTCTGGCGCTCGATCATACGACCGAAGCCGCCGTCCTGGCGGGATCGCATCAGCCAAATCCGGCGGCCGGCTCGATCTTGATGGCGCTCGGCGCGATCTACTACGAGCGTAATCAGCTGGAGCTGGCGCAACAGTGTCTGGAGAAAGCCTTGGAGTTGTGCGTGCAGCTCGGGCGGGAGGATTATCTGTTCGCCGTGCATGCCTGTCTGGCGCGCACCCTTGCTGCCCGCGGGCAACGGCAGGAGGCCCAGGCGCTAATACAGGCAGGGGTGAGTCGGGCGCGCGAGGGCCGTATTGCCTTCTGGCCACACGCCGACATCCTGGCCTATCAGGCCTGGATCTGGCTGCAGTGTGGTGAGCCGGCCCTGGCTGCCGCGTGGGCACAGACAGCGGATTTGCACATGGACGACCCGCAGATCGCCCAACGGAGGATCGAGTACTGGGTGTATGGTGAGATCTTGCTGGCCCAAGGGCAGTACGTGCAGGCCGCGTCTATCCTGGGCCGCCTGGTGCAGAGCGCAACGCGCATTGGAACACGGACGGAGCCACTGATCAAGCTCCTGATTGCACATGCCAGCGCGCTGTTCGCCCAGGGACAGAGCAAGGCCGCGCTGCCAGTTCTGGAGCGCGCACTGAGCCTTGGGCAGGAGGAGGGGTATATCCGGCCGTTTCTCGATGTCGCGCCGCGGCACACCCGCGCACTGCTTGCGTATTATCATCAGAAGACCCGCGTGGAGGTACACATCGAGGCGTATGTACGGCAGTTGCTCGCCGAGAGCGATTCGGCGCCGTTAAGCACGATGGTGCCGGCGGGCGGCACGACATCGGCGATGACACTGAGCCGGCGCGAACGAGAGATCTTGCGGCTGGTTGAGGGCGGGTTGTCGAATCCGGAAATAGCGCACAAGCTGGTGATCGAGACGAACACGGTGAAGTTCCATCTCCATCGCATCTACCAGCGCCTGAGTGTCAGCACACGCTACCAGGCCGTGAAGCACGCGAAGACGCTCCAGATGCTCTAGCCGCCTGACCTTCTGGGAAGCTTAATCCGGCACTTTGGAAGCCACCGCCCAGCTTCCCGAGGGTCAGGTTGGGTAACCCGCCAAAGCAATCCTTTTCATCCTCACATCCATCCCGTCGGGTGATAGCGAGAACCCGCGACGGTTGGTACTCTATGGTCACTCGCCGATTGCGGTCGTTAGTACACTCAACCGGAGGAAAACGACATGGCAGCACCAGAGCAGTACGATGCGGTGGTCATCGGCGCTGGGCAGGCCGGCACTCCGCTGGCGCGCGCCCTGGCCCAGTCTGGGCGCACCACGGCGCTGATCGAGCGTGAGCATGTCGGCGGCACCTGTATCAACGAGGGTTGCACGCCCACCAAGACGATGATCGCGAGCGGGCGCGTGGCCTATCTCGCGCGCCGCGCCGCCGACTATGGCGTGCAGATCGGTTCTCTGACAATCGATATGGGCAAAGTGCGCCAGCGCAAGCGCGATATTGTCGACAGCTTCCGCAACGGCAACCAGAGCCGGATCGAGCAGACCGAGGGCCTCGATCTGCTATTTGGCACGGCCAGCTTCAGCGGGCCGAAAACTGTGGATGTGCAGATGAATGACGGCAGCACGCGCCAGCTACGTGCCGACCTGATCTTCATCAACGCTGGTGCGCGACCGAGCATGCCCAGGCTCGAAGGCATCGACGATGTGCCGTACCTGAACTCGACCACGATCATGGAGCTGGATGCGGTGCCCGAGCATCTGCTCATTATCGGCGGTGGCTACATCGGGCTGGAGTTCGGCCAGCTGTTCCGGCGCCTGGGCAGCCGCGTGACGATCGTGCAACGCGGCGGCCAACTCCTTGAGCGTGAAGATCCTGATGTCGCAGAAGCCGTCGCCGCGATCCTGCGCGAAGACGGGGTGAGTGTACTGCTTAATACGCCAGCGCTCCGGGTACGGCGTAACCGCGACGAGGTCGAGCTCGACGTACAGACTCGCGAAGGCGAGCGGACGCTGCGCGGAACGCATCTGCTCGTGGCGGCCGGGCGCACACCCAACAGCGATCGCCTCAACCTATCCGCAGCGGGCGTGCGGACCGATACGCACGGCTTCATTCAGGCCAACGAGCGGCTTGAGACGAATGTGCCGGGCATCTATGTGCTGGGCGATATTAAAGGCGGCCCAGCCTTCACCCACATCTCCTACGACGATTTCCGGATTATCCGCAGCAACCTCATCCAGGGCGGCCCTTCGACAAGCTCAGGACAGGCCGCCACGACCAGAGATCGCCTGGTGCCCTACACGGTGTTCATCGATCCGCAGCTGGCGCGTGTCGGATTGAGCGAGGGGCAGGCGCGCGAGCAGGGACGCGACATTCGTGTGCCGACCATGCCGATGAGTTACGTCGCGCGCGCGCTGGAGGTCGACGAAAGCCGCGACTTTCTGAAGGCCGTGGTCGACGCGCAGAGTAAGCAGACCCTCGGCTTCACCGTCCTTGGGCTGGAGGGCGGCGAGCTGATGGCGGTAGTCGAGATCGCCATGCTTGGCAAGCTGCCCTACACTGTCTTGCAAGACGCCGTCTTTGCCCACCCCACAATCGCCGAGTCGCTCAATAACCTATTTGCTACGCTAGCGTAAATGTCCTTGAGAGGAATAAGCCATGCGACCCGACATCATTCCGGGAGCCGGCTTTCCCAACTACGAACTGACCGACCATACACGCACGCGGCGCAAGCTGAGCGAGTTGCAAGGCAACGACCCGCTGATCCTATTGCTCGCGCGTGGGCATTTCTGCCCGAAGGAGCACCAGCAGCACGTTGAGCTCGCGGCGTTCTACCCGAAGATCGCCGTCGCCTACACCCGGATCGTCGCGATCACGACCGACAGCATCCTGGAGCTGAACGAATTCCGCGACTCGGTCGGCGCTGCGTGGACATTCCTATCCGACCCGCGGCGGGTGGTGCAAAAGGATCTGGATATCCAGGAGTACACCGACCCGCATCACGACCCGATGATCCCGCACACCTTCGTACTCGCGCCGGGGCTCGTGATCTACTCCATGTACAACGGCTACTGGTTTTGGGGCCGGCCTTCGCCAGAGGAGCTGCGACGCGATCTGCGGGAAGTCACGCGCAGGATTCGACCTGATTGGGACGTAGCGGCGCCGGGCCTGCGTGAGAACTGGGACGGCGATAAGACTATGCATTGGCCGTACAAGCGGGAAAGAGCAGACGGATAAGGTCAATGTCTCCACAAGAATCACAGGAGGATAGTCATGGCACGAATTGCAATCCATGGTTTCGGCCGCATCGGGCGGTCGCTGATGAAGGTGGCGCTCAAGGACGGGTTGTTCACGCCGGTCGCGGTCTCCGACATCAAGGAGCTCCGGACGCTGGCAGCCCTCTTCGAAGTCGACACCAATTACGGACGTTGGCACGAAGAAGTCAAGACCAACGAGCAGGGTTTCGTGATCGGCGGACGCGCGATCGCCTACTACGACTCGGCGAAGGAATTGCCCGATTGGCGGGCGCTCGGCGTCGATCTGGTCATTGAATGTACCGGCCGGGCAACCACGCGCGCAGGCGCACAGCCGCACCTGGATCGTGGCGCCGGCCGCGTGCTCGTCAGCGCCCCTAGCAAGACGCGCGATGATTGCGACGCATTCCTGCTTCCTGGCATCAACCTCGAAACATTCGACCCGGAGCAGCACAAAATCGTCAGTGTGGCGAGCTGCACCACCAACGCGCTTGCGCCGGTCGTCAAGGTGGTGATGGAGAACTTCGGTATCAAGCACGGGCTGTTCTCGACGGTTCACGCCTACACCAACAGCCAGTCGCTGACTGACCAGCCAATGAAGGATCGGCGCGACTCGTGGGCGGCGGCCGAGAACATCATTCCGTCCTCGTCCGGTGCGGCGAAGGCGCTCGGCTTCATCTGGCCGGGGCTGAAGATTACCGGCAAGGCGTACCGCGTGCCAGTGCGCACCGGCAGCATTGCCGAGCTCAACCTGGTGACCGAGCGGCCCATCACGGTGGATGAAGTCAACGATGCGTTCCGCAGGGCAGCGGAGACGCCGGCGCTCAAGGGCATCCTGGGCGTGCTGGAGGATGAGTGGACGTCGTCGCGCATCGTGGGCGATCCGCACTCGTCGATCGTCGACCTGCCGTTGACGACGGTGCAGGAGGGAACGCTGCTCTCGGTGGCGGCGTGGTACGACAACGAGATCGGCTTTTCGACCAGCCTGGCCAAGACGGCAGCGCAGATCGCTGGGTAGGCAAGCCGCCAGCGCGAGGCAACGCGTCCCGGAAACCTCCAGTTAGACCCATAGCAAGCTGCGCTGCCACAGGTGATCTTGGAGGCATGCTCTTCAACGTCGAGGTCTAACTCGGCCAAATCAGGGAGTGTAATGTGATGGAAGATAATCGGAGCGCGGATCGAAGAGCGCGGGCTGGCCAGGTACGGCCGCGCGGCGACAATGGCCGCGTGCGCCCACCAGGACCGGAAGAGCAACGCGGCGCAACCGCCACCAGCGGTCAACGGCCCGAGGATCAGCAGGACATGCGCTCCACCCTGCGCTCCCCGCGCTTCTGGGTCACGCTGCTCATTCTGCTGGCGCTCAACTGGCTGCTGGTGCCGTTCCTATTCCCCGAGCCCCAGGATCGGGTCACCGTGCCCTACACCTTCTTCAAGCAGCAGGTGGCGAGTGGCAACGTCTCCAAGATCACCAGCCGTGGCGAGGACATCCAGGGCGAGTTCAAGCAGCCGATCGCCGATCCCAACCCGCCCGTCCAGCAGACCCCGCCAGCCGAGACGCCCACGCAGACACCGCAGACCTACACCAAGTTTGCCACGATCCGGCCGGCCTTTGAGGACCCCGAGCTGCTGCCGCTGCTGGAGCAGAACGGCGTGGTGATTACCGCCGAGCCGCTGGAGGCACCGCGCTCGCCACTCCTGACGCTGCTGTTCTCATTCGGCCCGACGCTGCTGTTGCTGGGCGGCTTCTTGTGGCTCAGCTCACGTGCGGCTAGTGCCGCCGGCGGTGGGTTGTTCAACCTGGGCAAGAGCCGGGCGCGGCGCTACGAGGCTACGACCGACCAGGAGCGGATCACCTTCGAGGACGTGGCCGGGATCGACGAGGTCGAGGCCGAGCTGGTCGAGATCGTCGACTTCCTCAAACAGCCCGAGAAGTATCAGCGGCTCGGCGGAAGCATCCCCAAAGGCGTGCTGCTGGTCGGCTCGCCCGGCACCGGCAAGACCCTACTAGCGCGCGCCGTCGCCGGCGAGGCCAATGTGCCGTTCTTCAGCATGAGCGGCTCGGAGTTCATCGAGGTGGTCGTCGGCGTGGGCGCGGCGCGCGTGCGCGACCTGTTTGTCCAGGCGCGCAAGGCCGCCCCGGCGATCGTCTTCGTCGACGAGCTCGACGCGATTGGCAGGCGCCGCGGAGCGGGCAATCTGATCGGCGGCAACGACGAGCGTGAGCAGACCCTCAACCAGCTGCTGATCGAGATGGACGGCTTCGACTCGCGCGAGGCGGTGATCGTGCTGGCCGCAACCAACCGCTCCGACGTGCTCGACCCGGCGCTGTTGCGCCCCGGCCGGTTCGACCGACGCGTTACCGTCCAGCCGCCCGACCGCGCCGGCCGCGCCGAGATCTTGAAGGT
>WNGA01029379.1_pt1 | contig 10064 bp, 9 predicted proteins | sample 5400061 | NCBI WGS metagenome assembly WNGA01 (sample SAMN13153366, study PRJNA577476) | soil metagenome | isolation source: 100 cm soil or saprolite under grassland replicate 2 | place: USA:California | collected 2016-06-15
CGACTTCGACGGCTCCCTCACCATGCCGGACGGGCTCGACGACGTCTCTTGCTATCCGAACCTGTTCGCCGAGCTCCTGGCCCGGGGCTATTCGAACGAGGACCTGGCGAAGGTCAGCCGCGAGAACGTGCTGCGGGCGATGGGAGCGGCCGAAAACACGGCCGCGCGCCTCCAGGCCGAGCGGCCGCCGTCCCTGGCCAGGATCAGGGACCTGGACGGGTAGCTAGGATCGAGTGGTGACCGCGCGTGTCATCGACGGGAAGGCCATCGCGGCAGAGGTCCGGTCCGAGCTGGCCGAACGGGTTCGGCGCCTGGCCGAGCGGGGCGTCGTCCCCGGCTTCGTGGACCTGCTGATCGGGGACGCTTCGGCGTCCGCGCTGTACGTCGGCATGAAGAACAAGGCCGCGGCCGAAGCGGGGATGAAGGCCCTCGACCGGACGCTCCCCGCCACCGCCACGGCCGACGAGGCGCTCGCGATCATCCGCGAGCTGAACGCCGACCCCGGCGTACACGGCGTGATCGTGCAGAGCCCGCTGCCCCCGGAGTCCCCGATCGACATCTTCGACCTCCAGTGCGCCATCGCGCCCGAGAAGGACGTGGACGGCCTCCATCCCGAGAACCAGGGGCTGCTGGCGCTGGGCCGGCCCCGCTTCGTCCCGGCCACGCCGGCGGGCGTGGCCGAGCTCCTGCGGCGGAGCGGGATCGACCTGGAGGGCCGGCGCGTCGTGATCGTGGGCCGGTCCACCCTCGTGGGCCGGCCCCTGTCCATCCTGCTGTCCTCGAAGGGCCCGGGACTGAACGCCACGGTCACGATCTGCCACACCGGCACCAAGGACCTCATGCTGGAGACCCTGCGGGCGGAGGTGCTGATCGTCGCGGCCGGCCACCCCCGGGCCGTGACGGGCGAGATGGTCACGCCCGGCACCGTGGTCGTCGACGTGGGGACCAACCGTGACCAGGACGGGAAGTTGGTGGGGGACGTCGACTTCGACCAGGTCTCGAAGGTGGCCGGCGCCATCACGCCCGTGCCGGGCGGCGTCGGCCCCATGACCGTGGCCATGCTGCTGCACAACACGGTGACCGCGGCCGAGCGGCTGGCCGGGGCGCCGTGATCCGCGCCGGGAGCCGCCTGGAGCGCATCCTGCACCACGGAACGTTCGCCGTGACGGCCGAGGTGGTCCCGCCCCGGTCCGCGGACGGGGCCACGGTCACCGCCCAGGCTCGCGCGCTCGTCGGCTACGCCGACGCGGTGAACGTCACGGACAACCCCACCGGGGCCGCGCACATGTCGCCGGTGGCGGGGTGCGCGCTCGTGGCGGAGGCCGGCCTCGAGCCGGTGCTCCAGCTCACCACCCGCGACCGCAACCGGCTCGGCCTCACCGGCGACCTCCTCGGAGGATGGGCCCTCGGCGCCCGCAACGTCCTGTGCCTGACCGGGGACCCCCCGGCGGGGGGGAACCACCACGACGCCCGGGGCGTGTTCGACATCGGCGTCCTGGAGCTGATCGGGCTCGCGGCGCGCCTGCGCGACGAGGGCCGGCTGCTCACGGACGCCGTGGTGGACCCGGCACCCAGCTTCTTCGTCGGCGCGGCCGACCTCCCCCTGGCCCGCCCCTACGACCCCAGCCGTCTCGAGCAGAAGGCGGCCGCCGGCGCGGACTTCGTCCAGACCCAGATCGTCCTCGACGTCGACGCGTTCGGGGAGTGGGCGGAGTCGCTTCGGCCCCGCGGCATCTTCGAGCGCATGTTCGTGCTGGCCGGGGTGGCCCCGCCCCGCAGCGCCAAGACGGCCCTGTTCATGCGGGAGCATCTCCCCGGGGTCGTGGTGCCCGACGCCGTGATCCGGGAGCTCGAGGACGCCGGGCCCGACGCCGAGGACGTCGGAGTCCGGTTGACGGTCGAGGTCAGCCTCACGGTCGAGGTCGTGGCGAAGCTGCGGGCCATCCCCGGAGTGGCCGGCGTCCATGTCATGGGCCTGGGACAGGAGGAGCCCGTCCGTCGCGTGATCCAGGACGCCGGACTCCTCCCACGGCCCACGGTCCTGCCACCGGTCCCGTCCAGGCAGGGCGATCGGTTGAGCCGGTCCGGGGGCGCCGACTAGACTCGGCCGGCCACTCGAAAGGGGGAAGGGACATGGCCGAAGTGGTCAACATCGGCGGTCAGGAGTTCAAGAAGCGCAGCCCGCTCGGCGTGTGGGGGCTCACCATCATCACCATCGGCATCTACGGCTTCGTGTGGTGGTACAAGATCAACGACGAGGCCCGCCGGTACCTGGGCGACGAGAAGATCAAGCCGGGCACGGCGGTGCTGGCCCTGATCCCCGGGTTCATCCTCATCGTCCCGCCGTTCATCAGCGCGTACCGGACCGGCGAGCGCATCACGCGGATGGAGCAGAAGGCCGGGATCCAGCAGCAGGTCTCGCCCGCGCTCGGGATCCTCACGTACATCATCTACTGGATCGTGGGTCCCTATTACCAGGGCCACCTGAACAAGATCTGGGACCGGTACCTCCAGCCCGCCGGACAGCAGCCGTACGCGGGTCCGCCGGCGCCCACCCCCGGGCAGTTCACCGGCTAACGAGGTCTCGGCAGAACTAGTCCGCGCCGGACTAGTTCCGGATCCGGTCGGGGTGGGGGTTGGGGAGGGGGAGCCCCTCCCCAATTCTGACTAGTCCCAGACGCCGCGCTCGATGCGGCGGAGGCGCTGGCTCCTGGCCAGCTGGCTGGCGTCGAGCAGCTGCTGGAGCGCCTCCGGCTCGTTCAGCGCACCGGCCAGCACGCCGGTCAGGTCGCGTTGCGAGATGATCCCGACCACCGTGCCGCGCTCGACCACCGGGAGGTGGCGGATCCACTTGTCCGCCATGAGGGCCGCGGCGTCCCGAAGCGTCATGGCCGGAGGGACCGTCTCGACCTCCTTGGTCATGGCGTCGGAGACGCGCGTCTCGTCGAGCGGCCGGCCCGTGGCGACGGCCTTCAGGACGTCGCGCTCGGTGATGATGCCGAGCAGCTCGTCGCCGTCCATAACCAGCAGGGAACCGGTCTGCTGTTCCCACATCTTGCGGGCCGCTTCGTGCAGGGTATCGTCCGGCCGGTCGGTGACCGCCGCCTCCGTCATGATCTCCGAGACCTTCACGATGCCGCCTCCGACTCCGACTCGGCGCGCTCCTCGATCGGCACGTACTGCTGGTCCAGCGGCCCGATGTACTCGGACTCCGGCCGGATCAGGCGGTTGTCCGCGTACTGCTCGCGCACGTGCGCCGTCCATCCGGCCATCCGGGCCAGCGCGAAGATCGGCGTCATGAGGTCGGTCGGGATGCCCATGGAGTGGTACACGCTGGCGGCGTAGAAGTCCACGTTCGGGTACAGGCCCTTCTCCTCCATCACGACCTTCTCGACGCGCTCGGAGATCTCGTACCACCGCATGTCGCCGTGGCGCTCGCCGAGCTCGCGTGACAGCCGGCGGAGGTGCGTGGCCCGGGGGTCCTCGGTCTTGTACACGCGGTGCCCGAATCCCATGATCTTCTGCTTGCGGCCCAGCCGGTCCTTCACGTACTCCTCGGCCCGGTCCACGTTGCCGATCTCCTCCAGCATCTTCATGGCCTCCTCGTTGGCCCCGCCGTGCAGCGGGCCCTTGAGGGCGGCGATGGCCCCGGTGATCGCCGAGTGCATGTCCGACAGCGTCGATGCGATGACCCGAGCCGTGAAGGTGGACGCGTTCAGCGTGTGGTCCGCGTACAGCACGAGCGTGATGTCGAGGGCCCGGGCGGTGTCCTGGTCCGGCTCCTCGCCCAGCAGCATGGCCAGGAAGTTCGCCGCGTGCGGGAGCTTGGGATTCGGCTGGACGGGATCCTGGTCGGTCCGGTGGCGGTGATAGGTCGCGATGAGCGTGGGTGTCTTGGCCACCAGGCGCATGGCCTTGCGGAGGTTCGCCCCCGGGCTCTGGTCCCACCCGTCCGGGTCGTACGCCGACGCGGCGGAGATGGTCGTCCGGAGCATCGACATGGGCGACGTCTGCTGGGCGAGCGTCGGCATCAGGTCCGCCAGGAACTCCGACAGGGTGCGCTCCTCCGCCAGCTCCTCCGACAGGGCTTCGAGCTCGTCCGCCCTCGGGAGCCGCAGGTGATGCAGGAGGAACACGACCTCCTCGAACGTCGAGTGCGTCGCCAGGTCGTGGATGTCGTAGCCGACGTAGGAGAGCCGTCCGAGCTTGCCGTCGATGTCGGACAGCTTGGTCTGCGCCGCGACGACCTCTTCCAGCCCTGCCTGTCCCGCCACGAGACCTCCGTCGGTGCGCCTCGACCCGAGTATACCCAGGGGTAGGTTCCCCGGGGATCGCCCGGCGGCCGCAACGGGGGATGCCGATGGGGGATGCTGAAGGTTGCGGCGAAATGGTCCTTCGTCTCCTCGCGAAATCCGGGTTTCGATGCCGATATGTATGGAAATCGCGGCCGACGACGGGAGGGATTCGTGAACATCGGACTGTGGCTCAAGCGTGGAGGAATCAGCCTGGCCGTCGTGGCCATGGCGCCCGCCGGTGTGTTCATGCGAACGGCGGGGGCGTGGGCGCACCAGTCGTCCCGCGCGACGGCATCGACGTGCACGGCATCATCCGCCGATACGGACCGCGACGGCCTGCCGGATTGCTGGGAGGCCCGGAACGGCCTGGTCGTCGGAGTCCGCGACGGCAGCACGGACAAGGACCGTGACGGCCTCAAGGCGAACCTGGAGTTCAAGCTCGACGCCAGGACGACGGCGGACGGGCTGTTCGCCCCGTACGCCGCCAACCTCGACGACACGGACGGCGATGGCGTCGAGGACGGCGACGAGGACCTCGACGGCGACGGGCTGACCAACGAGGACGAGACCGAGTCCGGGACGAGCGCTCTCCTGGCCGATTCCGACGGCGACGGTGTGACCGACCCGAACGACGACACAGACGGCGACGGGCTCGACAACGAGACCGAGGCGGGCTCGGCCGACGAGGACGGGGACTCGCAGGGCGTGGACGACGAGGTCGACGCCAACGACGACGGCATCGACGACTCCGGGGAGGACTTCGACTGCGACGGCGTCACCAACGGGAACGAGCTGAACCCGCGGGTGGCCGACTCCGACCACGACGCCGAGTCGGACGCCCTCGACGACGACGATGGCGACGGCATCGACAACATCGACGAGCAGGGCTTCGATGACCAGGGCCTGGACGAGGACGTTCTGGACGACGACGCCGACGACGACGGCGTGGTGGACGGGGACGAGGACCAGGACGGCGACGGACAGGACGAGGGCGACGAGGACGAGGATGGCCCGGACGACCAGGGTGACTGCGACTCCCAGGACGGGCAGGCGCTCCTTTCGTTCCACCTGGCCGGCGGGCTCTACCGGGTGATCGTCCGGTAGCGAGACCCAGTCGAGAAGCAGCGAGGGGGCGGGCTCGGCCCGCCCCCTCTGCGCGTCCGAGGTCGCCGGACCGGCCGGGATGCGAGAATGGCAGGCCCTTCACACCACAAGGAGCACTGCCGTGGCGCACCGCGTGACGTTCATCCCCGGCGACGGGGTTGGCCCTGAGCTGTCCGAGGCCACCCGCCGGGTCCTCGAGGCGACCGGCGTGGAGTTCGACTGGGACGTGCAGGAAGCGGGCGCGGACGTCGTGGAGAAGTACGGGACGCCGCTCCCCGAGCACGTGCTCGAGTCCATCCGGACGAACGGCGTCGCCATCAAGGGCCCCATCACCACCCCGGTGGGGAAGGGGTTCCGCAGCGTGAACGTGGCCCTGCGCAAGGAGCTCGACCTGTACGCGTGCCTGCGGCCGTGCAAGTGGTACCCGGGCGTGCGGTCCCGCTACGACAACGTGGACGTGGTCATCGTCCGCGAGAACACCGAGGACCTGTACGCGGGGATCGAGTTCGAGCAGGGCACCCCCGAGGCCCACAAGCTCATCGACTTCATCGCCGACCAGACCGGCAAGCGCATCCGGGAGGACTCCGGCATCTCCATCAAGCCGATCTCCGTGACCGGGACCCGCCGGATCGTCGGGTTCGCGTTCGACTACGCCAAGCGCTACGGCCGCCGGAAGGTGACGGCCGTGCACAAGGCGAACATCATGAAGTTCACCGACGGCCTGTTCCTGGAGACCGCGCGCGAGGTGGCGAAGGAGCACGCCGGCATCGAGTTCGAGGATCGCATCGTGGACAACCTGTCCATGCAGATGGTCCAGCGGCCCGAGGAGTACGACGTCCTGGTGCTGCCGAACCTGTACGGCGACATCGTCTCCGACCTCTGTGCGGGCCTCATCGGCGGGCTGGGGGTGGCCCCGGGTGCCAACATCGGCGACGACGCCGCGGTGTTCGAGGCCACCCACGGCAGCGCACCCAAGTACAGGGGCATGAACAAGGTGAACCCGATGGCGATGATGTTCTCCGGCGTCCTCATGCTCCGGCATCTCGAGGAGGTCGAGGCGGCGGACCGCCTGGAGGCCGCGATCGCGGCCGTCATCGCCGAGGGGAAGTCGGTCACGTACGACATGAAGCCGACGCGCGACGACCCCACCGCGGTGGGGACGTCGGACGTGGCGGACGCCGTGATCGAGAAGCTGTCGGCCTGACGGAGGGCGATCGGCGGGATGACGGGGACCGGGATCGAGGCTGGGGGAGGATGAAGGCGTTCGTCACGGGGGCGACGGGGTTCATCGGGGGGCGGGTGGCCGCCCGCCTGCGGGACCGGGGCGACGATGTCGTCGCGCTGGTGCGCTCGCCCGACCGGGCCGGCGACCTCGCCGGGATGGGCTGCGCGCTGGTGGAGGGCGACCTCGACGACGACCGGGCCATCCGGCAGGGCCTGGAGGGCGCGGACGCCTGCTTCCACGTCGCCGGCGACTACCGCCTGGGCCTGCCGAAGGCCGACTGCGAGGAGATGCGGAAGACCAACGTCGAGGGCACCCGCGGGGTCCTGAAGGCGGCGCACGACACCGGCGTGGCCCGCACGGTGTACGTCTCGACGGTGGGCGTCTTCGGCAACACCCGGCGGAAGGTCGTCGACGAGACCTACCGCCGCGACGAGGGCGAGGGCTTCCTGACCTGCTACGACGAGACGAAGTACCGGGCCCACCTGGTGGCGGAGGAGTTCATCGCGGACGGCGACCCCGTGATCATCGCCATGCCGGGCGGCGTCTACGGCCCCGGCGACCACTCCGGGCTGGGCACGCTGATCGACTTGGCCCGGCGGGGCCGGATGAAGCTGGCGCCCTTCGGCGACCTGGGGATCACGGCGGCGCACGTCGACGACATCGCGGCGGGCATCGTGGCGGCGCACGACCGGGGCCGGCCCGGGGAGGCCTACGTGCTGGCCGGGCCGGCCGTGACGCAGATGGAGATCGCGAGATGCGTCACCGGGCTGGCCGGGAAGAAGCCCCCGGCGGGCAACGTCCCCCCGCTGCTCATCAAGATGGCGATCCCGTTCGGGCCGGTGGTGGGACGGATGCTCGGCCTCCAGCCGAACCTTCGCGAGCTGATCAGGGGCGCGGAGGGCGTCACCTATTGGGCGAAGGCGGACAAGGCCGGGCGGGAGCTGGGGTGGAAGGCCCGGGACCTCGAGACGGGGCTGAAGGAGACGCTCGCCGCCGCCTCGTGAGGTTGGAGGCGCGGCGCCCGCACCTGGGAGACTGGCCGAGACGGACGACGGGAGGAACGGCGTGGAGGAACGCAACAACCTGACCCGCGACGAGGCCCGGGCTCGAGGCGCGCTGATCTCGGATCTGCACTATCGGGTGGACCTCGACCTGGCTTCCTCTGACGAGCACTACCGCTCCGAGGCCGTGATCCGGTTCCGGTGCCCGGAGCCGGGCTCCTCGACGTTCCTGGACCTCATCGCCGAGTCGGTGGAGTCCGCGGAGCTGAACACCGACCCGGTGGACCAGCGCGTCTACACGTACACGGACTTCGAGCCGTTCGACGCGCACCGCGTGTACGCCTGCTTCGACCAGCCGGACCTGAAGGCGGTGTTCGAGTTCTCGGTCCGCGCTCCGTCGGAATGGGAGGTCGTGTCGAACATGGCTCCGGCGGCGGACCCCGTGCCGGACGACGGGGCCAGGCGGTGGACCTTCCGGCCCACCCCCCGCATGTCGACCTACATCACGTGCGTCGTCGCGGGCCCGTACCACGTGGTCCGGGACCGGGCCGGCGGCATCGACCTCGGGATCTACTGCCGGCAGTCGATGGCGAAGCACCTCGACCCCGAGGAGTTCTTCGAGCTCACCAGGCAGGGCTTCGACTTCTTCCAGCGCGCGTTCGATTACCCATATCCGTTCGGGAAGTACGACCAGGTCATGGTCCCGGAGTTCAACTCGGGCGCGATGGAGAACGCGGGCTGCGTGACCTTCAACGAGAGCTACATCTTCCGGTCGAAGGTGACCGACGCGTCGAGGGAGCGGCGGGCCGAGACCATCCTGCACGAGATGGCGCACATGTGGTTCGGCGACCTCGTGACCATGCGATGGTGGGACGACCTGTGGCTGAACGAGAGCTTCGCCTCCTTCATGGCGGTGCTGTCCCAGGTGAAGGCGACCCGGTTCGCCGGCGGATGGACGACGTTCGCCAACAGCGAGAAGACGTGGGCGTACCACCAGGACCAGCTGCCGACGACGCACCCCATCACCGCGGACATGCCGGACACGCTGTCCATCCGGAACAACTTCGACGGGATCACCTACGCGAAGGGCGCGTCGGTGCTCCGCCAGCTGGTGGCGTGGGTGGGGGAGGAGGAGTTCCTGGCCGGCATCGTGGCGTACTTCAAGCGCCACCAGTTCGGGAACACCGATCTCTCCGACTTCCTGGCGGCGCTCGAGGAGACGTCCGGGCGCGACCTCCACGCGTGGGCCAAGGAGTGGCTCCAGACGGCCGGCGTGAACACGCTCCGGGCCTCGTTCGACTCCCGCACGGAGGACGACCAGGACGTGTTCGACTCGTTCTCGGTCGTCCAGCAGACGCCGGCGGAGTGGCCGATCCTGCGTCCGCACCGACTGGCCGTCGGGCTGTACGACCGGACCGACGAGGGTCTCGTCCGGCGGCGCCGCGTGGAGATGGACGTGGCCGGGTCCACCACGGCGGTGCCGGACCTGGTGGGGGAGCGGGTACCGGACCTCGTGCTGGTGAACGACGACGACCTGGCGTACGCCCGGATCCGGCTGGATCCCCGGTCGCTGGCCACGGTGACCTCGCACCTGGGCGACCTGCGTGACTCCCTGGCTCGGGCGCTGTGCTGGGGGGCCACCTGGGACATGGTGCGCGACGCGGAGATGCCCACCCGCGACCTGGTGACGCTCGTGCTCGGGAGCATCCACGCCGAGGACGACATCGGCGTGGTGCAGCGGATCCTGGCCCAGCTGGCGTTCGCCATCGACCTGTACGGCGATCCCGCGAACCGGGAGGCCTCGCAGCTGGCCCTCGCCGAGGCTGGGCTCGAGGGCCTCCGCGGCGCCCAGCCTGGCTCCGACTTCCAGCTGGCCTGGGCGCGGGCGTTCTCGTCGGCGGCGTCGACGGACGAGCACCTGGCCGTCGTGGCCGGGCTGCTCGACGGGTCCGAGTCGATCGACGGCCTGGCCGTGGACACCGAGCTGCGGTGGCACCTCATCGGGGCGCTGGCCTCCGCGGGACGGGCGACCGAGCAGGTCGTGGCGGCGGAGCTGGAGCGCGACCCCACCGACCAGGGCCGCCGGCACGCCGCGGCGGTGCTGGCCTCCCGCCCGACGGAGCGGGCCAAGCGGGAGGCCTGGGACGCCGTGACCGGGGACGACTCGCTGTCCATCGCCACGATGTCCGCGCTCATGCGGGGCTTCCAGCAGCCCGGGCAGACCGACCTGCTGCGCCCGTTCGCCCAGCCGTACTTCGAGGCGCTGGGCCCGATGTGGGAGAACCGGACGCTCGAGGTCGCTCTGGCGTTCGCCCGGGGCCTGTACCCCGGCCTCGTCGCGTCGGACGACATCGTGGCGATGACCGACCGGTACCTGGAGACCGGGGAGCCGCCGGGGCCGGTGCGCCGCACGGTGGTGGAGGGTCGCGACGGCGTGGT
>WNGA01014224.1_pt1 | contig 10063 bp, 9 predicted proteins | sample 5400061 | NCBI WGS metagenome assembly WNGA01 (sample SAMN13153366, study PRJNA577476) | soil metagenome | isolation source: 100 cm soil or saprolite under grassland replicate 2 | place: USA:California | collected 2016-06-15
ACGTCCATGAACTGGACGAGGGAAAGCAGCAGCAGGATCGCGACGCCGCGCCGCGACCGCAGCGACGACGCCTCTGGCGCCTGATCGGAGGACACAACTACCGGGTAGGGCTGGGCGCTCATGAGCTGGCCTCGCTTTCTGTTGGGATCGAGGTGCGGCCCATCACACGAGCCGCCTCGGCTTCGTCATCTGGAATGACCATGAGTCGAGCGTGCCGAGGCGAGCAGGGGGTTCGCGTCGTGGGCGCACCCAGATCCGAACCACAGTGTTTTGATCAGCCCACTGCTAGAGGCGGAATGGCTGGGAGCGCGAGCGCGTTGCTCGGGACGTGGCCGTAAACTCGCTGAGGAGCCAGCTCGGTGAAGACCGGTTAGGAGGTACTACGCAGTCGCTCGGAGTCCAACTCGATCTGCTCGAGCGCGAGACCGAGCTGGCTGCGGTGGCCGGCCTGATCGACGCGCTCCCCGACGGCGGGCGGCTGTTGGCGATCGAGGGGTCGCCGGGCATCGGCAAGACCGTTTTGCTGGCGCAGGCGAAGGCGCTTGGTCAGGAGTCCGGCTTGCAGGTGCTTGGTGCGCGCGGCTCCGAGCTCGAGCGCTCGTTTTCGTACGGCGTCGTGCGTCAGCTCTTCGAGCCGTTCCTCGCCTCTCTGGGCGAGGAGGAACGAGCCGAGCTGCTTTCGGGCGCGGCCGCGCTTGCGGCGCCGCTCTTCGATCCCGCCCAAGTCGCGGTTGGGGAGGCGGCGCCGGCGGACTCGTCCCTGGCGACGCTGCACGGTCTCTACTGGTTGACCGCGAACCTCGCAGCGCGCCGGCCCCTTCTGCTCGCGCTCGATGACCTGCACTGGTGCGATCTGCCCTCGTTGCGTTGGCTGGCCTACCTCCTGCCGCGGATGGAGGAGCTCGCCGTCCTGGTCGTCGCGGGACTGCGGCCGGAAGAGCCTGGAGGGGACGCCGGCCTTCTCGGTCGGATCGTCTCCGATCCGCTGGCGGCCGTGGTCCGGCCCGCTCCCCTGAGCGCCGACGCGGCCACCTTGTTCCTGCGCGAGACCCTCGCGCCGGACGCCGACGACGCCTTTTGCGCCGCCTGCCGGGAAGCGACGGCCGGCAATCCGCTGCTCCTGCGTGAGCTCGTGCATGCGATCGCCGCCGAGGGTCTCGACCCGACCGAGGCGAACGTTCCCCGTCTCCGCGAGCTCGGGGGACGGGCCGGCTCGCGCGCCGTCTCGCTTCGCCTCTCCCGGCTTCCATCGGAGGCGACGACGCTCGCACAGGCTGTCGCGATCCTGGGTGACGACGCGGATCCGCGCCAGGCAGCAGCGCTGGCCGGCCTGGACGAGCAAGCCGCCTCCGAGGCGGCTGACGCGCTCGCGCGGGCCGACGTGCTGCGCCCGCAGCCGCCGCTTGCGTTCGTTCATCCGCTGATCCGCGCGGCGGTCTACGAGGGGCTCACATCGCTCGAGCGAGACCGCGGTCACGCACGCGCGGCGCGCTTGCTCGCCAACGGCGAGGCGGAACCGGAACGGGTCGCCGCGCACCTGCTGCGCAGCCCCGCGGCCGCGGATTCCCAGGTCGTCGCGACGCTTCGCGAAGCCGCCTATCGTGCCCGCGCTCGCGGTGCATCGGAGAGCGCCGTCGCCTACCTTCGCCGCGCGCTCGCCGAGCCGCCGCCCGATACGGAGCGTGCTGAGCTGTTGCTCGAGCTCGGCTCCGCGGAGACGTTCGTGGACGGCGACGCCGCGATCGAGCATCTGCAAGCGGCGCGCGAGCTGATCGAGGGTCCGATGGGCAGAGCCGAGACCGCTCTCCTGCTCGGTCACCAACTCTTCCTCCTCCGCGGCGCGGAGTCCGACGCCGTCTACACGCAGGCGCTGGAAGAGCTGGGAGGCGCCGACGTCGAGCTCGAACGTCTGCTCGAGGCTGGACTGATCACCAACAACCTGTTCGCGCCATCGCACCACCGCGCGGGCCTCGAGCGGCTGGAGCACGTCCGCAACCGGCCTGACGATCAGACCGTCGGCGAGAAGCTGCTCCTCTCGCTGCTTGCTTACCACGACGCACGGGCGGGCGCGCCGGCCGCCGAGGCCGTTCCCCTGGCGCGCCGAGCACTCGCGGGCGGCGCGCTGGCCAAGAGCCTCGGCGTCGGTGCAGCGTTCGTCCCGGCCACCACCGTGCTGGCGATGGCCGACCTCGACGAGGTGCTCGTGACCTACGACGACGCGCTCGCGGAGGCGCACCGGCGCGGATCGACCTTCGCCTTTGCGGCCGTGAAGGTCTTCCGCGCGCAGACGCTCGTCTGGCGAGGCGACCTGGGCGAGGCGGAAGCGGAGGCCAGGGAAGCCCTCGCCGCCGGCGAATCGTGGGGGGCGTCTGCTCGCTTCGCGGGCCACGCCGCCGCCTTTCTCGCCGACGCCCTGATGGAGCAGGGAAAGCTCGACGACGCCGCGGCCGCGCTGGCCCGCGCCGAGGGCGGCGAGTCGCTCCCCGACAGCGCTCGTCTGCTCTACCTCGGCGACAGCAGCGCGCGTCTGCGCATCCTGCGCGGCGACTTGGCGGGCGGCGTCGCCGAGATACTCGACGCCGGACGCCGCTTCGAGTCGGTCGGCAGCCGCAACCCGGCCTTCATCGCCTGGCGCTCGCCGGCGGCGCTTGCCCTGCTCCAGCTCGGCCGGCAGGACGAAGCACGCCGGCTGGTCGCGGAGGAGCTCGACCTGGCGCGCACCTGGGGCGCCCCCCGCGCGCTCGGCGCGGCCCTGCGCGCAGCCGGGCTCGCCGAGGGCGGCGCGCGCGGGCTCACCCTGCTCGAGGAAGCGGTGCAGGTGCTAAGCGAGTCGCCGGCCAAGCTCGAGCACGCGAAGGCGCGCACCGAGCTGGGAGCGGCGCTTCGTCGAGCCAACCGCCGCTCCGAGGCCCGGGAGCAGCTTCGGCACGCGGTCGAGCTCGCGACGATCTGCGGCGCCACGATCCTCGCCGCACGCGCCGAGAGCGAGCTTCTCGCCACTGGCGCACGCCCTCGCCGCGTTGCCTTGAGCGGGGTCGAGTCGCTGACGCCCAGCGAACGGCGCATCGCCGAGATGGCGGCCGAAGGCCCAACGAACCGCGAGATCGCACAAGCGCTCTTTGTCACCCAGAGGACGGTCGAAGTCCACCTCACGAGCATCTACCGCAAGCTGGCAATCAGCTCGCGCTCGCAGCTTGCGGCCGCGCTCGCCGAACCGGCTCGCGCTTAGCTTCGTTTCCCCGGGCGCACGTTCCCGCTCGCGGTTGCGCTGATCAAAACACTTCGGTTCGGTTCTGGGGTCGCCCACGATGCGAACGGCTGCCGTCGCGAGCACGATCGGATCGATGTTGACGCATCCGAGGACGCACATCAGCGGGCAGCCTGGCGGCGCGAACTCGCCCACGAGACCACAAACCGCCTGGTCCCCTGAGTTCCGGGCGCCAACCGAGAGGATGACCATGAGCCAGATCGAGCTATCAGCCGGGACGATCGACTACGAGGACACGGGCGGCGAAGGACCGACGCTCGTGCTGCTGCACGGACTCCTGATGGACGCCTCCCTGTGGGATGACGTGATGGCCGACCTCTCCGTCGATCACAGATGCGTGGCGCCGACGCTGCCGCTGGGGGCGCACCGCCACGCGATGCACGCCGACGCAGACCTGTCGCTGCGCGGGATCGCGCGGCTCGTAAGTGAGCTCCTCGACCGCCTCGAGCTGCGGGGCGCCACCGTCGTCGGCAACGACACCGGCGGCGCGCTTGTTCAGCTGCTCGTCGGCGACGGCGCCACCCGCGTCAGCCGGATCGTTCTCGCCTCCTGCGACGCGTTCGACAACTTCCCTCCGGGCCTGACCGGGAAGACACTGGTGCTCACTGGGAAGCTCCCGCCCGCACTGTTCGGCCTGTTCATGCAGCAGATGCGCCTGCGGCCTGTGCGCCGGCTCCCGATCGCGTTCGGGTGGCTGACGAAGCGAGGGGACGCCGCCACCGCGCGATGGATGAAGCCGGTCCTGCAGCAGCGCGAGATTCGCCGCGACACCGTCCGAGTCCTGCGCGCGGCCGCCGCAGAGAGACACCTCATGCTCGACGCGGCCGAGCGCCTGCCCGCCTACGACCGCCCCGCCCTCGTTGTCTGGGCGAGCGAAGACCGAGTCATGCCGCCCGACCACGGTCACCGCCTCGCCGAACTCCTCCCCCAGGGACGGCTGGTCGAGATACCGGACAGCTACACGCTCATCCCTCTGGACCAGCCCGCGCGGCTCGCGCAGATCATCCGGGACTTCACACGGTCATCGAGCACTGACGACTAGGGAGGCGCGTTGAGGGCCGTGGTCATACGTGCGACTGGAGACGCGGACGTGCTGCGAATCGAGGATGTCGAGCGGCCTGAGCCGGGCGAGGGCGAAATAGTGATCAGGGTGCAAGCCGCCTCGATCAACCCGGTCGATTGGAAGTACCGCCGCGGTCTCGTCGAGCGACAGCTTCCCGCGGTGCTCGGCGAGGACGTCTCCGGAACCGTGGAGGTCTCGAGGGCGGACGGCTTCGTCCCCGGAGACGACGTGCTCGGGATCACCTCGAGCGGCGGCTACGCCGAGTACGCCACCGCCTCTGCGACGGCGATCGCGCTGATCAAATCCGAGGGCCTGAGCCACGCGCAGGCGGCGGCGCTGCCCGTGTCCGGGATGACCGCGTGGCAAGCGCTGTTCGACCGCGGCCGCCTCGAACCACGGCAGACACTGCTGATTGCAGGCGCCGCCGGCGGCGTCGGCCATCTCGCCGTGCAGTTCGCCAAGCACGCCGGTGCCCACGTGATCGGCACAGGATCGTCGCACAACCGGGAGTTCGTCCTGAGCCTCGGCGCTGACGAATTCATCGACTACACGCGCGGTGACGTTGCGGACGCCGTAAGCGGCGTCGATCTCGCGCTGGACACCGTGGGCGGAGCGACAACCGCGTCACTGCTTCCCGCGCTTCGCGAGGGCGGCACGCTCGTCACGATCGCGTATCCGCCCGAGAAGCCGCCGCAAGATTGCCGCTGCTGGGTGAAGCCCCTGATCATGAGACCAAGCCCTGTGCAGCTCGCGCGGATCGCCAACCTGGTCGCGTCCGGCGCGGTGCGCGTCGAGATCGCGGAGGAGTTCGAGCTAGCCGATGTCCGGCGGGCACACGCACTGAGCGAGTCTGGGCACGCGCGCGGAAAGATCGTTCTTACCGTCCCGGCTTAGTCCAGGTTCTCCAGCCGATAGCCCCGATCGTCGGCGACGAGTAGGACGCCCGCTCCTTTGGAGATCGGGCCCACGATCTGGCCGGTGAGACCGAGCACGGCCGCTTCGTTTGTCGGGCTGTGCCCGACGACCAGGGCGCGACCCCCGTCGGCGAGCGCGTTGAGCACCCGCCCGAGCGTCGCACCCAAGGCTGCCGAGTCCTCTGCGACCAGCTCGGGATCCGCAGTGCGCAGTGCTTCGAGCTCCCCGTTTCCTGCCTTCTCGTACGCTTCGCGCCAGCGATCTTCTCTTCGGGAGCGCAAGCCTGCCTCGACGACGACTCCGCCCGCGACCCGCTCACCAAGCGCGGCGAGAAAACAGGCGAGCGTCTGAGTCGCACGCTGCGCACCCGTGGAGACGAGCAGGTCGTAGCCGCCGCGCAGGCGCGCTCCGATCTCGGTCGCCGCGCGCACACCCTCCGGCGTCAGGACGTCCCCGTCGGCGTCGGTGTGCCTCCTCAGCTCGACGTATCTCGCCATTTCTCCCAAAGCATCTCGGAAATCGCGTTCACTCAGCTTGCGAAGCAAAGCACGGTCTGGTAAACGCGCGCGCGCGTGAAACCTGAAAACACGGTTGGACTGCCGGGGTGGCTGCTTCTGCGGCACCCGCCTTCGCCCGGCCATGATCCTCAGGGTCTTTGGGATTCGTCGTGACGGCGCGGGCGGCCGTCACCTCGACCGGCGCCGGCCACGATAGAATCTCTGCATGATCCGCGAGGCATGCACCGGCTGCGGTTGCGACCAGTGCCCGTGCCCGGGCTGCACCAGCAAGAAGTAACCAGCCGTCACGAATAGGTGTCGACCCCCTCCTTCGCAGGGAGGAGACCTCCCGCAACGGGTGCCAGCCCACCGCAGACGCCCTGCTTACCATGGAACTCCGCAGGCAACCGGTGGCAGACGGTGGCAACGGATTTCGCTTGTTTCCGCCATCTTCGGGCACCGGCGATCTGCCCCTGATTGCCATGGGTTGCATCCACGGGGCTCCACAAAGGCTCCATCCTCTGTTGTCGGCTTTTGGCTACGTGGCCGTTGCTCGGCCGAGGTCTTCGCGCGCCCCGCTTAGTACGGGGGCCAGGCTCCCAGAGGTACGCCGATCTCCCACTCGTGGCCGTATGGGTCGATGATCCGGCCGAGCCGCCAGCCGTGCTCGTTTTTCACGGGGGACGATTCCGTCGCGCCGGCGGCGACCGCCTGCTGGACGACGCTGTCGGGGTCTTCGACCACGAGCAGCGTTCGGCTGGTCGCGCCATCGATTGCGCGGGGGCTGTGCCGCTTCATCGTTGCGGACGTTGCCGCCACCCAGAACGCTGCGTCACCGATGCCGAGCTGGGCGACGATGTCGTTCCCCTCGCCTACCTGGTGAAGGACGGTTGCACCGAATGCGGCTTCGTAGAACGCGACCGCTTCACCCGGAGTCTCGACCCACAGCTCCGGCTGGATACTCGTCACCGCGCCTCCCCCTCCGTTCACCACCTCAGGATCTTTGTACAGAGAGGGGGTCAACCGGCAACTTACTCGCCTCGTGTCGCCTGAGGAAAGTATGACGATGCGGTTCCAGCACGTACAACGAGATTTCCCATTGGAGGGTTTTTCGCCCGGTTTCACCCGGTCGTTTCCACGCCGTTTCCAGCGTTGACGGCCGACACCGCGCGCCGGCGCTCGGGCTCCTAACCAGCGGTAGCGCGCGGATCGGGGCCCACGAGCGGCCGGTGCAGCGCGACTCCCTGAAGCCGGCGATCAGCTCCGCCGCCTCGAGCGGGATGTCGAGCTGGGGGCAGTGGAGTCGCGCCCATCGCGCGAGCGGGCCGAGGGGGCGCGGGCGGGGGCGTCAGGCCTGTGCCCCGGGCGACCGCGCACCCCTCGTGACCTGTCGTTGCTGTCGGACCACTGCACTCGCTTACGCCGCTGCCCGGCCCCGACAGTGCCCGCCCGCGTCTGATTAGCAGAGGGAAACGGCGTGGCGTAGCCGAGGCCACCTCCGACACCTCATTCGCTGCAACGCGCTAAGCTCGCTGCATGATCGGAAACGTCGGGGACACCCTCGTCATTGAGTCGGAGCGAGCCGACGTGACCGGCCGCAGGGGTGTGATCGAGGAGGTGCTCGAAGAGCAGCCGCCGCGCTACCGGGTGCGCTGGGAAGACGGCCACTCGAGCATCCTCGCGCCCTCCGCCGGCTCCGCCCGCATCGAGCAGAAGAAGCGCTCGCGCGCGAAGGCGAAGGCGAGAGCGAGAGCGAGAGCGAGAGCCTAGCCCGCCGTCGGCTCTTCCCTGCAGATGTCGGCCACCTGCGCCCTGGTTAGGCGCACGAGGTCGGCCGTCTTCAGCCGCACCGATCTGTCGTGCGAGCCCGCCTCGAGCACCACCGAGTCGCGCCTAGCGAGTCGCTCGTCCACGATCACCCGATCCTCGCGGCCACCGAGCGGCGGCACGGCGCCGAGCTCGAAGTCTGGGTAGGAGCGCGCGAGCTCGTCCTCGCTTGCCAGGTGTACCTTCTTGCCGCCGATTCCGACCACCACGGCGACCTTGTGCAGATCGATCCGCTCCGAGGCCGCGAGCACGGCGCGCACGTTCTCTTCCGGCGCGACCAAGACAAGCGTCTTCGCCACCTCCTCGGGCCCGATCCCGAGCGCGGCGGCCTCGTCGGCTGCCCGCTCCGTGTGCGCGTGCTCGAGCACGTCGAAGTCGACCCCGCTCTCCTCGAGAAGACGCGTCACGTCTGCCATCGCTCCTCCTTTCCGCGCCAATCATCGTTGCTGTCCATCGCCAGTGCGTCGCCAGCGCCGCCTGCTCCTCGATCAGCTCCTCGCGCATGACCGGCCAGACAGGCAAGGCCCATAGTGGCTCCGTGAACGCGCCTGTGACAGCCGCGCCCGCAACCGAGCCTCTTCTGCGCGCCATCCGCGCCCTTCAAAGCTGCGGTGTAGCAGGGGAAATGCTTGGGGGCGCAGTCAAACGCATTCCTTTAGGCGTGCAGATGCGCGTCTCTGCCTTTTTCCATCTGCGCGAGCTCTGCCTAGCGAGCTCTGCCTAGTCACACGCGCGCGTAGGAGTCCCAAGGGGGCCGGGAAGGTCGCGCGCTCCCGAACGAGCCCGGCCCGGGCTGATAGGCAGCACGATCGGCGCAATTGAGCCCCAAGCCGACAAGCGTGGGGCGCGAACATTCTCCTTTTTGGGGTCGGAGATGGCCTCGTCTGCCTTTCACACGCGAAAGAAGTACTGCCACAACGGGGCATGGCCTTTGCCCGCTAGCACGGTGGCGGCCAGCGCAGAGCTCCCAGGTGCCCCCGGCTAGGAGGGGTCCATGAACCGGATCATGGCCCCTTCGCGGCCCGACAAAAGCACCGGGTTTGCAGAGGAAAGACGATGGGGTCCGGGATCTGCGCCCTTTGGGGACAGAAATGGCTCGTCTGCCTTTCTCAGCAGTCGCTACAAGTACTGCCACAACGGGGGCATGCCTTTGTCCCCCACCACGGCGGGCTAGCCGCGGCGGGGTGTCGGCCCAGAGGGGTCCGCGATCGGCATCATGGCCTCTTCTTGACCCTAGGAAGCGTTCAGTTTGCAGGGGGAAAGCTCTGGCGTCCGTGAATCCGCCCCTTGGGGGCCGCGATGGGCTCGTCTGCTTAAGGGATGCTGCTCAGCTCGTCTTCGCTCCTGAGCGGGACCTTGGCAGTGCGATAACTCGTACGAGATGGTGCGGTGAGCCGGATGAGAAAGGGGCGATTCGTGGCGGTCGGGGCCTCCGCCGCTCTCGTGGCTGGGGCGATGGCCACCTTCTTGACGCTACGAGGCGGCGGTTCAAACCACAGTGGCGGAACATCCCACCGCCCAGTACGGAACAGCGTCTTCGCGGCTCTTCGAGCGCGTCCGCTGCGCGTTCCAGCAGTTGCTGCCAAGAGCTGCACCGCTCCGATCGGGCCGGATCTCTGGGTCGCGGTCGGGCTTCCGGGCGTATTCCCAGTCGAAGGCGCGCTCGGCCGTGGTCCGGTGCACCCGGTCTCACGTGGAATACCCCGCTTTCTCGACTTCTTCCCGCCGCCGAGAGGCAGTCCGCTTGCGCGAAGCGGCTGGTGGAGCAACGAGACGATGTGGGTCAGCGAACCGAGCTATTCAGGACCAGTTCTCGTGCGGGGCCGGATGCTGCGCGGCTCAGCGCGGGTGGGCTTCGGCGGCCGGATGCGGCCGGCGTGGGAACTTCGCCTGCCGACCGGTACCTGGGACGAGGCGCACGGATCGGTCCGCATCTGGGGGACGAGGATTCGCCCGCCCAAGAACTGGCGCGTGCGGCGTGCCTACACCCGTGTTCTCGCCGCCAGCGGACAGGGGGAGCTCTGTTACTTCTTCCAGCTCGACGGGAGGTCCTTCAGCCAGACCGTGGTGTTCGGGGCAATCGTCCAGCGTTAGGCTCCGTCCCTTATCCGTGGGCGGTAGTCCGCGTGTGCGAGCGTCCCGGTCACCTCGCCGGACCTACTGCGTAAGTTGAAGTTGCAGGATCGTCGTCTTCCTTCCGTGATGGACGACCGCCACAGGCACCTGTCTCACCTCGTTGCCTTCGTCTCCTCGAGCGGAAAACTTCGCCGCATGTAAGCGTCGAAGCGGGGGACGGTGAACTCATTGAGGCCGTAGGAGGGGCTGTAGATAAGGCCCTTCTCGATCAGGCGGGGGCGGGTGGGGGCGACGCTCTCGGGACCGGGTCGGCCGAGTCTGGAAGCGATCTCGCCCGAGCGGTAGGGGCCGGCGCCGAGGCTCGCCATCGCGGCGAGGTAGGCGAGCTCACTCTTGGTGGCGCGGCCGATCCGGACC